>ERZ808262.142-NODE-142-length-54322-cov-8.645899_pt1 | contig 54322 bp, 51 predicted proteins | sample MGYA00520895_ERZ808262 | MGnify/ENA primary metagenome ERZ808262 (study PRJEB31516, sample SAMN03275588) | gut metagenome | biome: mammalia-associated habitat; material: feces | host: Papio cynocephalus | place: Kenya | collected 2012-08-02 ... | reverse complement strand
ATATTAAAAAAATAAGAAATTTAAAAAGTCAAAATTTAAGGGTTCATAGGGTTTTAGAGGGTTTTTTGAATAAAAACCTTATTTTATTTTTTTGGAAATAGCAATTGCTAAGGCGCCTGGACCTATATGAGTCGCGACAGATAAAGACAATGGATCAATTAAAATATCATTAATATTGATATTGAATTCTTTGGAAATTTCCTCAGCCCAAATTAATGCCTCATCTTTATTATGTGTATAAGCTACAGCAAAACTTAAATCATCTACTGGAATATCTTTAAATTTATCGTTTAGGGCTTCTTTACCTGCTTCTAACATAATCTTTTTAGCTTTTTTTACCCCAATACATTTAGCATAAGCATCTAATTTTCCGCCTGTAATGGCTAAAACGGGTTTTATATGCAATGTCGCGCCAAGTGCAGCACCAGCTGGAGTAATTCTACCGCCTTTTTTTAAATATTTTAATGTATCAACCATTATATAAATTATTGAATTAGATTTTTCATCTTCTAAAATATTTTTAATTTTTTCGCCATCATATCCCTTTTTAATAAGTGTTAACGCATCATAAACAGCTTGTTTTAAAGTAACGCTTATTCGATGATTATCTACAACAAATACTTTATTTTTATACTCTTCTGCAAGCATAAAAGCACTATGACATGCTTCGCTTAATCCGCTACTCATATTAATGTGAATTATTTGATCATATCTTTGTAATAATTCGTCCCATGTTTTTAAAACATCACCAGGAGAAGGCTGAGAAGTCTTAATGTCACAATTTTCGTTTAACTTCTCATAAAATTCATTTTCACTCAAATTTTGATTTTCAAAATAAACCTCGCCATTAATTATAATAGGCATTCTTATTAAATATATTCCTAAGTCCTTAGCTTCGCTTGATGTAAAGCCTGAATTGTCATCTGTAACTACGCAAATATTCATAAATTCTCCTAAAATATTTTAATTTAGTTCAATAAAAATTGTAAAGGTAGTATTAATTACTAGCATTTTTGTATTTAAGACTAATATAAAATAAGTCAATACTAGGTTAATTCATTTTTAATATTTTTAATTTATAAGTAGAAACTAATTAATCAATTTTGATAAAATTACATATACGGAGGTGAGATTATGCCATTACATATTTTAAAAGGTGATTTAGTTTCGGCAAATGTTGATGCTATTGTAAACGCCGCTAATGTTAATTTAAAAATGGTGGAAGGAGTTTCTAGAGCTATTTTTCATAATGCTGGGGACAAAGAAATGACTTTGGCTTGTAAAAATATTGGTCATTGTGATGTAGGAAATGCAGTAATTACTCCTAGTTTTAATATTAAAAATACAAAAATGATAATTCATGCTGTAGCACCTATTTATATAAATGGGAAACATAGAGAACCATATTTATTAAAACAAGTTTATTTAAAATGCTTACAAATAGCATTAAATAATAAATTTAATTCAATCGCCTTTCCTTTACTTGGCGGAGAATTTAATTGGCCCTTAAGTGAATGCTATGAAATTGCTATTAAAACAATCTGTGAGTTTTTAAAAAAGAATGACTTAGATTTAGATGTTTATATTATAATGTATAAAAATTTGCCAAATACTATTTCCGATGATTTTCATAATTCGTTAACTAATTTTATAACTAGTAATTTTAATATGAATGAAAAAGAGAGTGTCGAAGTTAATGAATCTTTTTACAAATTAATTAATAAATTTTATAAAGAAAGCGGAATTAGTATTGATGAACTAGCCTTTAATGCAAACTTAAAAAAGAGCCTTGTAAGTAAAATATTAGAAGACGAAACATATAAACCTAGTAAAAATGTTGTTTTTTCTTTAGGCATTAGTTTAAGGTTAACAGAGAATAAATTAAGAGAACTCCTTGCTTCTTCATCATATTTAATAAATAAAGCGAATTTATTTGACTTAATTGTATTATATTTTGTAAATCATAATAATTATGATATATATAAAATTAATAATGCTTTATTTTCTTATGACTTTTCATCTTTAAGTATTTAAATAATTCAGTAAAAAAATATCAAATTATCTATTAATATTTTTTTTAATGTGTTAATATTTAGTTGCGTAAATTTTTAGGAGGAAACGCAGAATGTCAAGATTTACATTACCTAGAGATATCTACTATGGCGAAGGAAGCTTAGCAGAACTCAAAAATTTAAAAGGAAAAAAAGCTATTGTTGTTACTGGCGGTCACTCAATGAAAGCTTCAGGTTTCTTAGATAAGACTGTTAACTATCTTAAAGAAGCTGGAATGAAAGTTGAAGTTTTTGATGGTGTTGAACCAGATCCAAGTGTTGAAACAGTCATGAAGGGCGCAGAAGCAATGAGAAAATTTGAACCTGATTGGATTGTTTCTATTGGTGGAGGATCCCCAATTGATGCAGCTAAAGCTATGTGGGCTTTCTATGAACATCCAGAAACCACTTTTGAGGCTTTAATTACCCCATTTAATTTCCCACATTTAAGAAATAAAGCTCATTTTGTTGCTATCCCATCAACCAGTGGAACAGCTACTGAAGTTACTGCTTTTTCTGTTATTACAGATTATCATAAAGGTATTAAATATCCTTTAGCCGATTTTGAAATTACCCCTGATGTTGCAATCGTTGATCCAGATATAGTTAGAAGTTTACCTGCTAAGCAAGTTGCTTATACAGGTATGGATGCTTTAACTCATGCTATTGAAGCATATGTTGGAACAATTGCTACTGATTTTACTGATCCATTAGCTATTAAAGCTATTAAAATGGTTGTTAATTATCTTGAAGAAAGCTATGTTGATCCTAATGGAAAAGCAAGAGAAGAAATGCATTATGCTCAATGTTTAGCAGGTATGGCTTTCTCAAATGCTTTACTTGGCATTGTCCACTCTATGGCTCATAAAACTGGTGCTGCTTTCTCAACTGGACATGTACCACATGGTTGTGCAAACGCTATGTATTTACCACATGTAATTGAATACAACGCAAATAATCCTAGAGCTTTAGCTCGTTATGCTCAAATTGCTATGGAATTAGGTCTTGAAGGTCATGATTCAAAAGAATTAACACAATCTTTAATTAACTTAATTAGAAGAATGAATGTATTCTTAAATATTCCACATGGATTAAAAGAATTTGGTGTTAAAGAAGATGAATTCTTAGAAAAATTACCTACAATTGCTCACAATGCTGTATTAGACGCTTGTACTGGAACTAATCCAAATCCAATTGATGATAAAACAATGGAAGAATTATTCAAGTGCTGTTATTATGACACTCCTTGGAAATTCTAATTTATAAGTTTATATTAATAATTAAAAGGTGCTACTTAGCACCTTTTATTTTGGACATTGATTAAGTAAATGAATTAGATTATTATTTAAAAATATGAATGGAAAAATCTTAAATATTGAATTAATGATCGGCGTAATTCTTTCATTTATAGGAGGATTTATCGAAATTTATTCTTTAAAAATTTTTAATGCTTTTTCAGGAATGCAGACTGGGAACTTAATATATACTTTTGCATATTTAATTGACAATAATTATCAAATGAGTTTATTTCATTTTTCTTTAATTTTTGCTTTTTTAATTGGAATTATTTTTACTGAAATTATTATTAATTTTGCAAGAAAAAAGCATTTTGAATATCGATATTTTATTTATTTTTTTAACATATTGTTGTTGATTAGTGTTATTTTTTTAGCTAAATCAAATAATAATGTTCTTTCTAGTTGCAATATGATTTCTGTATTATTATTGAGCTTATTTAGTGGTATACAATCTCATGCTTTCACTAGTATTAACAATCATGCTCTTTCTACTACAATGATGACTGCTATGATGAAAATGACAACAGCGAATTTCTATAATTATTTTAAAACTAAAAATAAATCTTATTTATTTGAGGCTATAGAAGTTTTAATAATAATTTTATTTTTTATTTTAGGATTTGCAATGTTTTATTTAATTTATAAAGTTATAAATAAGGATTATTTAAATTTATCTTTATTATTAATTATATTTTTAATTATAATTTTGATTATTCTAACTTTTTAAAAAAATAAAAATATAGTATATAAATAATTTGCGATATCGTATTGACACTTTTTTCTTTTATATTCTTATTCAAAAGTCTATAATTAAAGTAAATATTTTGGGAGGAATATATGTTTAAGATTGTTAAAAAAGAAGTATTGAATCCTACTGTAACATATATGGAAATTGAAGCTCCATATGTTGCGAAAAAAGCAAAAGCTGGACAATTTATTATCTTAATTGTCAATGAAGGTGGTGAAAGAATACCTCTTACTGTTGCTGGAACTGATGCTAAAAAAGGCACTGTTAGCATTATTTTCCAAATTGTTGGTGCTACAACTTTAAAATTAAATCACAAAAATGTTGGTGATGAACTTTATAGCTTTGTTGGACCTTTAGGTAAGCCAAGTGAAGTTGAAGGAAAGAAAAATGTTGCTGTCATTGGTGGAGGTGTTGGCTGTGCTATTGCTCTACCTGTCGCTAGAGCCTTTCATGAACACGGAGCAAAAGTTACTTCTATTGTCGGCTTTAGAAACAAAGATTTAGTCATCCTTGAAAATGAGTTTAAAGCAATTAGTGATAAATATATTTTAATGAGTGATGATGGGAGTGTTGGAACTAAAGGCTTAGTTACTAATGCACTTGATGAATTACTATCAAAAGGTGACTTATTTGATGAAGTAGTTGCTATTGGACCTCTTATTATGATGAAGTTCGTTGTCGCTACATGTAAAAAATATAATGTGCCATGTACTGTTAGTATGAATCCTATTATGATTGATGGTACTGGTATGTGCGGATGTTGCCGTCTTAGTGTCGGTGGTAAAACAAAATTTGCTTGTGTTGATGGTCCTGATTTTAATGGATATGAAGTTGATTTTGATGAAGCTATGCAAAGAGGAACTATGTATAAAGCCTTTGAAAGACACGCTTATGAAGAAGAATGTAATTTATTTAAAAAGGAGGTTAAATAATTATGCCATTTAATATGAGACCTACTAAAAATCCAATGCCTTCTCAAGAACCAAATGTAAGAAATAAAAATTTTAAAGAAGTTGCTTTAGGTTACACTGAAGAGATGGCTATCGATGAAGCAAAACGTTGCTTACATTGTAAAAATAAACCTTGCGTTGAACATTGTCCTGTTAATATAAATATTCCAGATTTTATTAAAGAAGTTGCTTTAGGTAATTTTGAGAAAGCTTATGAAATAATTAGTGAATCATCATCATTACCTGCTGTTTGTGGAAGGGTTTGTCCACAAGAAACACAATGTGAAATGAAATGTACAAGAGGTCTCAGACCTGGAAGTCAAGCAGTAGCTATCGGACGTCTTGAAAGATTTGTAGCCGATTATCATAATGCACATTTTAGTGGAGAAGTTAAAAAAGTTCAAAGTAATGGCCACAAGGTTGCAGTTATTGGTAGTGGTCCAAGTGGGCTTACTTGTGCTGGCGATCTTGCTAAAAAAGGATATGATGTTACTATTTTTGAAGCCTTGCATTTAGCTGGAGGCGTCCTTGTTTATGGTATTCCTGAATTTCGTTTACCAAAGGCAATTGTCCAAAAGGAAGTTGATGGATTAAAGGCATTAGGTGTAAAGGTTGAAACTAATATGGTTATTGGCCATGTTTTATCTATAGATGAACTCCAAAATGAATATGGATTTGAAGCTATTTTTATAGGTAGCGGAGCTGGATTACCTAGATTTATGGGAATTCCTGGAGAAAATTTAAAAGGTGTTTATAGTGCTAACGAATTTTTAACAAGAACAAATTTAATGAAAGCATATAAAGAAGGGAGTGATACACCAATAGAACACGCTAAAAGAGTAGCAGTTGTTGGTGGTGGTAATGTTGCTATGGATGCCGCTAGATGTGCAAAACGTTTAGGAGCTGAAGAAGTATATATTGTTTATAGAAGAAGTGAAGAAGAATTGCCAGCTAGAAAAGAAGAAGTTGAACATGCTAAAGAAGAAGGAATTATTTTTAAACTATTAAATAATCCTGTAGAAATTCTTGAAGATCCTGAAACTCATTTAGTCAATGGCATGAAATGCATTAAAATGGAACTTGGTGAGCCTGATGCTAGTGGTAGACGTAAACCTGTTCCTGTTGAAGGAAGTGAATTTATTTTACCTGTAGATTGTGTAATTATTTCTATTGGAACTTCTCCAAATCCACTTATTAAATCTACTACTAAAGGTCTTGAAACAAATCCACACGGATGTATTATAACAAAAGGTGAATCTGGATTAACCTCTAGAGAGGGTGTTTATGCTGGTGGTGATGCAGTTACTGGTGCTGCTACTGTTATTCTAGCAATGGGCGCAGGAAAACATGCTGCTAAAGCAATTGACGAGTACATTCAAGCAAAATAAATTTTTAATTTTTAAAAAAAGTCTCTAAAAAGGGACTTTTTTTATAAAATTTAATATCTTAAAATTGTTATTGATTTTAAAACTGATATTTTATATTATATATAAATTAATGGAGTAATAAAGTGGACCCGCGATTGTCAATCTTATTAGATTCAGCAAATATTAATGGAACAAATACTGTATGGGGTATGCCAAGTTGGTGTGCCTGGCTTATTATTGCTATATTATTATTAATTAGCGGTTTATTTAGTGCTAGTGAAAATGCTTATTCAAATTGTAATAAGTATCATTTTAAAGTTTTAGCAAATAAAGGAAAATTCATTCCTAAATTGATAACTAAATTAGTTGATAAGTTTGATAATACTTTAATTACAGTTCTAGTTGGAAATAATATTGTACAGACTTTAATGTCTTTTTTAAGTGCAATATTATTTTATAATTTATGCAAACAATATAATTTAGGTGATGGTTTAGAAGCTATCTTATCAACAGTTGTGATGGCTTTTTTAGTTTACATTATTAGTGATACCTGCCCTAAAATATTATCAAAAGCAATTCCAAATAGAATGGCTTATATTTTAGCCTTACCTGTTACTATTACATTCTATCTATTGTTTCCTGTTATTATGATTTTTAAACTATTTTTATGGGTAGTTCATAAAGCTTTTAAGATTAAAGATGAAAATTTATTGTCAAAGGAAGATTTGCTTCATTCAGTTAATATTGCAATAAATGATGAAGATAATGAAAGTGAAAAAGATGATAAAAAAGAGAATCTTTTTGAGAACGATGAAAAAGAAATTATTGATAATGTATTTACCTTTGACTCGCTCAAGGTTTTAAATGTTTATACAAAAAAAGATAATGTTTTATCATTAGATATTAATAATTTATCAATCGAGAAGTTAAATCGTGTAATTTCTAATACAGATTATAGTCGAATACCAATTTATGATGATGAGGAAAGCAATGTTATTGGCATTTTAATAGTTAAAACTTATTTTGAAGAATATAGTATTGATCCTCATTTAGAAATACGTTCAATATTAGAAAAACCTGTATTCATAGATATTAATATGAATATAGATGATGCTCTTGATGAATTAAAAAAAGAACAAACACACTTAGCTATTGTTTTAGATAATAATAAATATGCTGGCATAATAACTATGCAAGATATTCTTGAAGAATTAGTCAAAGATATTGATGAAAAGCCTATTAGAAGGAGACTAGTTAATCATGAATAGGGAAATACTTATAACAATTTATATTTGCGTATTAATTATATTTTTTATTCTAAGTTTCTTTTTTAGTAGTAGCGATATGGTTTATGGAAGTGTTGACATAATTCATTTAGAATCAGAACTTAATAAAAATAAGAAAAAAAGTGTTAGATATGCATATAAATTGACAAAAGAATATGATAAAACTATATCTACAATTTTATTATTAAATGATACTGTTAATGCTGGGTTAGATTCTATTTCTACATTAGTTGGTGTTAATCTTGCTTATATTATATTAATTAATCCATCAAATGCAATAAGTGAAAATTGGGGCCTTATCGCTTCATTAATTTGTCTTGTTTTTAAGATTATTTTTGGAGAAATCACTGCAAAATCCATTGGAAAAATTTTTAATTTCAAGCTATCTATAATTTATAGTAAGTTAATTAATGCGCTGAATTATGGATGTTTACCAATCACTTTTCTTGTTTCTAATTTTGGGAAACTAATAACTTATCCTATTACACATAATGTAACTGATGTTGAAATAAGTGAAGATGATTTACATGAAATGGTTGACGATATTAAGACACAAGGATCTGTTGATGAAGAAAAAGCTAATTTACTTCATGATACAATAACTTATACTCAAACTGAAGCTTATGAAATAATGACTCCACGTGTTGACATTTATGCTATAGATATTGATGATGATATTAATAATATATTATTAGATCCTAATTTATTTAAATATAGTAGGGTTCCAGTTTATCAAGGAACTATTGATAATATAATTGGATTTATTAAAACTAGAGCGTTGATGGTTGCTAAAATTAATAATGTAAATATTAATATAAGAGAAATACTACATGAGCCATTACGTTTCCCTCGTTCAATTGAAATCAATGATATATTAAAAGCTTTTAAAAAAGAAAAACAACATTTTGCACTTGTTATGGATGAATATGGCGGAGTAGAAGGCATATTGACTCTTGAAGATATTTTAGAGGAAATTGTTGGCGAAATTTGGGATGAAAAAGATGACCCGGATACAATTTACACTAAAAGAAATGATGGTACCTATATTGTTGATGGGAAGTTAAATTTAGAAGATTTTTGCGAGTTATTCGATTTAAATTATGATGAAATTGATACGGATTATGTTACGATTGGTGGTTTTTGTGTTGAATTGCTAGATGATAAGTTTGCTAAAATTAATGATGTTATTAAATTTAAAAATTTAGAAATGAAAGTGTTATCTGTAGATAAAAATAATTCAATTGATAAATTATTAATTAAAGTCAATAAAATAAGCGAAGATTAATTTAAATTAAATAGATTCTTTATTATTTCTTGCAATTCAATTGTGCTTTTTGCGACTATCTTATTATACTTGCTTAAATCAATCGTTCTAATTGTTTGATCATAATTTGCACTTATTATATCAATATTTGCTTCATTACAAGCTTTTATATCGGATAAACTATCACCTACATAAATAACTTCACTGTTCTTATACTTATGATCATTTAATAAAGATAAAATATTAAAAACTTTATTCATTTTATATTTATTTCCTACGTAATAAGGTTTTAAAAATATATTATCAATATTTAATAATTTTAATGATATATTTAGCGTTTCTATACATCTTCCAGTAAGAACATATAGAGGTATTTTTTGCTTTTTAAGATAAATTAATAATTCATAAATTCCTGAAATTAAGTGAGGCATCATGATAGGGGAATATTTTTGATACAAAGATAAAAAATAAATAAAGGCGTCTTTATCATATTTTTCATTTAATAAGCTCATAAGTATACCTTCCTCATCTTTGCCATAATGAGATAAGATTTCTTCCTCTGTAAAAGACTTATTTAAAAATTTAATACAAGTTTCGTTTAAACAACGATAAATTAAAGGAAAAGAATGTACTAATGTTCCATCAAAATCAAAAATAATTGCTTTCTTCATACTTTTATTATAACAAAAAATTTTTTAAAAAAATAATAAAAATTTAGCACTTACCTCTTGACAGTGCTAAAAATATGATTATAATATAGTTAGCACTTGAAGAAATAGAGTGCTAAAGGTAAATAAAATCGGAGGTATTGCTTATGAGTAGAAAAAATGAGTTAGGTTTTTATGAAGATCCTATTTTTGGAGATTTCTTTGCACCAGTATTTAGACATAATAATGAGAATATGATGAAAACTGATATTAAAGAAAACGATAACAATTATGAATTTATAGTTGACTTACCTGGAGTCAAAAAAGAAAATATCTCTTTGGATATAGTTGATGGATATTTGACTATCGAATATCACGAAGAACATAATGAAGATGAGAAAAATCATGGTAAATTTATTAGAAAAGAAAGATACTATGGTAGTCAATCTCGTAGTTTCTATGTTGGAGATATTGATAAAGAAAAAGTTGATGCATCATATGATAATGGTGTATTAAAAATTTATGTTCCAAAGGAAAAGGATACTAAAGAAGTTAAAAAGATAACTGTTAAATAATATAGATTTAATAGCGAAAAAGCTACCCTTGAGGTAGCTTTTCTTTTATTTATCGGTTGAAATTTGTTTCCTTTTTTAGTAATATTAAAAGGCTATGGTCCTCTAGCTCAGCTGGCAGAGCAACTGACTCTTAATCAGTGGGTCCGGAGTTCGAATCTCCGGAGGATCACCAAATTGTATTTAAGTCTTGATGAGTTAATATCAAGGCTTTTTATTATAAAATATTTAAGAACTGCAAGAAAAATATTGTTTTTATAATATATTAATGAATTGATTTTAGATAATTATTAACTAAAGAATAAATATTGATAATTATATTACGTTATTATATTTATATTTTGACATTCTCATTTTATTAATAAATAATAAAGACTAGGGATTATTAGATAATCGTTTATTTTTAAAATTTTGTAAATATAAAAATATTAATATAATATGCAGTATTCAATTAAAAATTATATATATCAAGCAATTATCCAAAAACATTGGCTGGCAATTTCTTATATTAATAAAAAAAGTGAGACTACTGATTTTTATATTGGAATAAAAGATATTGATATTGATAAAAGCATTATTAAATGCGATATATTTAATCCTTTTAAAAGTAATGAAGTTATTAAAAATAATGGCAAAGGCCTTTTTATTTATATAGATAGAATAACATCAGCTAAGATATTAAAACAAAGTTATTATGAAACGCCAATTGACTTATATAATAAGATAAATAATGATAAAAATATAAGTGTATTTCTAGAAGTAGTTAAATTTGACAATAATATATTGCAATATCTTTCGGATTGCTATCAATTGGATAACGACCCTTTTTTAAAGGAAGTAGTTATGATTGATGGAATAGATATTCATACATTAAAAAATGGAAATAAATATAAATTAAATGATGAACAATTTAATATTTTATTAGAAAAAGTATTTAAAAAAAATAGATATGAAGCAGAGATTGCTAATCGCTATCAAACCTTAGCAATTAATAAGTTTTCGATTGATATTAATGACAAGCAATATGTTGTAGCTTATCGCGTTTTGACCCTCAACTTTTTAAATAAAACACTGAAAATTTCTGAAAATTCATCTATCAATAAAACATTTTTAATTGATGAAGATAAAAAAATAACTCTAGGAGCGTATTTAGATATAAATCCAGATGAGTTTTGCACTAATTTTGATAACAACGAAAAAGAATACATTGAATTAATTAAAGAAAATTTTCGAAATAATGAAAAAGTTAATACAAGACCAACAATTTTTTTACTTAGTAGAAATAATAATAACTTTATAGATGAAACTTTTGAATCAATTTATAAAATGGATAAGGAAGGGAAACTACCTACTCCATTAAAAGCCTTTTTTGGGAGGAATAAAACTAGAAATGGATCATCAAAAGAAGTTAATTTGATTGTATTTAATAAAAACAAAATTAATATTGACCAAATGCGCGTTATTTATAACTCAATGATTAATCGTGTGACTTATGTTAAAGGACCGCCAGGAACTGGAAAAACTGAGACAATTTTTAATGTACTTTTATCTGCTTATGTTAATGAAAAAAGTGTTTTAGTTTGTTCGAATAATAATAATCCGGTTAATGATATCTATAAAAAAATGGATGAGTGTTTGTCTATTAAAAAGCCATTTTTAGAAGAAAAAGAAAAAATAATTATTCCAATTCTTAGACTTGGCAATAATAAAGAAATGGGAGAGACAATTCTTAAATTAAGAGAAATAATAAATTTTTTATCTAAAAACTATAAAACAAATTTGCGAGACGATTTAACTGAAATGAGTAAGGATAGATCTTTATCAAATTTTAATGAATTAAAACAACTTCTAATTGAATATGAAACGCAAATCAATCTTAAAGAACGACTTGAAACTCTAAAAAAAATTAAAACTTTAACAACAATAAAGCAAATTAATGTGAAATTAGAAGAACAAATTTTATCTTATGAAAATAAAATTGTTAAATCTAATGAAATAAAAGATGAAGAAATATTAAAATATGCAGTTTCTGCTTCTGAAGATAAAGACTTTCAAAATTTTATTTATTATTCTTCATTATCCAAATTAAGAAAATTATTAAATGGAAATTACAAGGAATTAATTGATATTATTAATGAGTCAAATTTAAATGACGGTATAATTGCATTCAATAAATGGTTAAGAAATGATATAAACTTGAAACATTTACTTTTAGTATTCCCAATTATTTTATGCACAAATCAATCCTGTTATAAGCTTGGAACTCCTAATCCTCACTTCGATTTAGTAATTATGGATGAAGCAGGGCAATGTAATATTACTACATCTTTAATTCCTATTGTAAGAGGGAATAGCTTACTTTTAGTTGGTGATACTAATCAATTACAACCTGTAACGGTTATTGAAGAGTCTTTAAATGAAAACTTACTTAAAAAATATAATATTTCGAAAGAATATAATTATATTAATAATTCAATATTATCAACAATGTTACAAAAAGATAATAATTCGAAAAAAATTCTGCTTAGATATCATTATCGATGTGGGAAGTTAATTGCTAATTTTGTTAATAAAAGATTTTATAATGAACAACTAAAAATATTAAATAATAATTCAGGTAATCTTGTTTATTTTAATACTAAAAATACAAGAAATCCAAATGGAAGAAATTCGTACGATGAAGAAGCAATTGAAATTGCAAAAATTATTAAAGACAATGGTTATAAAGATGTTGGTATCATCACACCATTTATTAATCAGGCTAATTTAATTAATGATTATCTAAAGAAAATGGGAATTAATTATGCAAAAGCTGGAACAATTCATACGCTTCAAGGATCAGAAAGATCCATAATTATTATGTCAGCTGCTTTATCTATAAAAACTGGTCAAAAGACAATGGATTGGATAAAAAATAATCATGAATTAATAAATGTTGGAGTTACAAGAGCTAAAAATACTTTTGTATTTGTTGGTGATAAAGAGGCAATCGACAAGTTAAGTGGTGATGAAACTAATGATATTAAAGTTTTGTCAGATTATGTTTACAATAATGGAAAAATTATAGTTCCAAAAAGTGATGTTATCATATCGTATGATTTCTCTAATGACTCAAAAAATGAAAAAGATTTTTTTGATACAATTAAGCCCTATTTTAATAGGCGTGGTTCAAAATTTAAAATCGAAAGAAATGTCGCTTTAAAAAAAGCAATTAAGAATGTTGATATAAATGATTTAATTTTTATTGGAAAAAAAGAATTCGATGTAATTGTTAAAGTTTCAGGAGGATTTTTTAATAAATTTTATCGAACTATCGTTGCTTTTGAAATTGATGGTGGTGAGCATATTGGTAGTAGATTAACCTCTAAATTAGATAGACAAAAAGAAGAAATTTGTAAAAAATATGGAATAAAACTAATACGTATTGCTAATAGTGCCGTTAAGGATTATGAATCGATTATCAGTTTATTTGAATTTGTAGTTAAAGATTTAAAAGATATAGATGAAGCCTATTCACAAATGAATTTATTTGATGAAGATTAAAATTTATTAAACAATATGCTATAAAAAATCACTAATTAGTTTGTTTAAAAAATAATTTATTTAAGCATTAAATATAGTTTTGCTATGTTATTTAACAAATTTACTTCATTGTTTTTCTATCATTCATTGCTTAAAAATAGTTTTGTTTATTACTTGAAATCGTTATTTTAAAATATAAAATATAAGAAAGAAAAGAGGTCTTATATGAAAGAAAATATAACAGGTAGTTTATTAAATCAATATTCAAAAGAATTTAATTCAAATTTAAGTAATAAAATTGCTAAAAATGCGGTAAATAAAAATGGTGTTTTTAACAGTGCATTTAATAGTGATGCATTAAGAGACTTTGAGCCTATATATTCATTAGAAGTAAAAGATATTCCACAAGTAACAAATCAAAAGCAAAGTGGAAGATGTTGGATGTTTGCTGGTTTTAATATACTTAGGTCAATTGTAATTAAAAATTTAAATGTTAAAGACTTTGAATTTAGCGAATCGTATTTAATGTTTTATGATAAACTTGAAAAATCAAATTATGAACTTGAAGAAATTATTAACTTATTAAGCTTAGATGATGATGATCGTACCCTTGAATTTTTAGTTACCAATATTGGTGGTCAAAATGATGGAGGATATTGGAATTTTTTTACTAATTTAGTTAAAAAATATGGAGTTTGTCCAATTAGTGCTATGAAAGAGACAATTAGTTCATCGAATAGTTATGAAATGAACGAAGTATTGAAGAATTTATTAACTAAAGATGTTTCTTTATTAAGAAATATGTATAAAAGTGGTAAAACTGTAGAAGAGCTACGTTTATTAAAAGAAGGCATGATGAAAGAGATTTATAGTGTCTTATCGATTTGTTTAGGAGAACCTACAAAAGAATTTGTTTTTGAATACGAGGAAGTCTCAAAAAAAGATGATGAAAAGGTCAATAATGACATCAATAAATTTAAACGTATTAAAATGACCCCTTTAGAATTTTATAATACGTATATCAAAGAAGATCTCGATGAATATATTAGTGTAGTTAACTGGCCAATTAATGGATATAAATTTAATCAACCATATTATACAAAATTGATACAAAATGTTGTTAATGGTGATAAAGGAATATATTTAAATGTCAATCTACAAGATTTAAAAGAAGCTGCTTTGGCTTCATTAAAAGATAATTCACCTATGTGGTTTGCTTGTGACGTTACTGCTTTTAGTTTAAGAAAAGATGGCTATTTAGTCAAAGAAGTTCTTGATATTGATTCAACTTTTAATATTAAAATTAATTTTGATAAAGGCGATAGACTAATGTTTAAAACCTCACAATGTAATCATGCTATGACTTTAGTAGGTGCTAATGTTTTAGAAGATGGTACTATTAATAGATGGAAGGTAATGAATTCATGGGGAAAAGAAAATGGCTTTAATGGATTTTATATCATGAGTGATAAATGGTTTGATGAATACACATATGAAATTGTGTTAAAGAAAAAATATTTAAAACAAGAACTTTTGGATGCTTTGAATAAAGAACCAATAGAATTAGAACCTTGGGCGCCTGTTAATCGTATTTCTGATTAAAAGCTTGCTATAATCGTATATTTTTAAAAATGAAGTATAAATTTTCTAAATTCTTAATATGTTTATTTTCAATTACTGCATTAAGTAGTTGTCGAACTATCTTTGATTATTTTGATGGCGTAAAAATTATTTATGATCAAAATATTAAAAATGGAAAAATATCTATTTATTATGAAAAAAGTTCGTTTAATGAGGAAGATAAATTACAAATAGGGGATAAACTATATGTTAAAACAATACCTAATAAAGGTTATGTTTTAGATAAACTTTATGTTAATGGTGATGTTTTCAATGATTCGCCATATTTTACTATTAAAAAAGAAGCATATAATATTAAAGCGACTTTTAAAGAAATTAATTTTTATGAAGATAATAAAAATTATTTGATAAATGATGATTTTTATACCTATTATGATATAGAAAATACTAAAGGAATGTCTATGACTCCTTCGACTGGTAATGTCAATATATTAGTTGTGCCTATTGAATTTAGTGATTACGATTCATTTAGTAAGAGTCAAATTGAGTCTATTAATGTTGCCTTTAATGGTTCTAATAATAATAAAACCAATTCATATTGGGAAAGTGTAAGTTCATTTTATAATAAGTCAAGCTATGGGAAATTAAGATTAAATTTTGATATTTGTGATACTTATATACCATCAATTAGCGGTTCACAATTTAAAAATTTAGAAAAGAACGATGGTGATGGCTCTATTTTTTTACTTGATGAATGTCGAGATAAATTAAAAATCAACAATTCTTTAATAAATTATAAAAATTATGATTCTGATGATGATGGATATGTTGATGGAATTTGGCTTATATATAATGCTAATAAAAATAGTGAAGTTTATGGGGATAATAATGATTTTTGGGCTTATACTTTTTCTTATTTGAACGATAGTAGAAATACTTTAAAAAAAGAGCCAAATAAAGAAAATCCTAATTTTGCTCGTTATGCAAATTGCTCTCAATTATTTTTATATTCTGATGATTTATTTGGATATGATGCGCATACTTTGATTCATGAACAAGGACATATGTTTGGTTTAGATGACTATTATACTTATGATAAAAATGTTGCTTCTAGTGCTACTGGTGGTCTTGATATGATGGATTTAAACATAGGAGATCATGATAGTTTTTCTAAATTTTCCTTAGGATGGATAAAACCAAAAGTAGTTGAAGGCGACTCGACTTTAAAAATATTACCAATTTCTACTAGTGGCGAGGCAATTATCCTGCCGGTTACTTCTAATATTAATAATCCATTTAATGAATATTATATTATTGAATTTTATACTCCGACTAATTTATATTCGCTTGATGCAAATAAATCTTATCGTAACAAATACCCAAAGTATTTTTTAAATAATGGAATTAGAATTAGTCATATTGATTCTAGATTGATTGATTATAGAAATACTATCGTTAATTCTAATAATCTTGATATAAATGGCTTTAATAATCCTTTTAATTATGAGAAATATTATAATGTTGGTTGTTCAAATACTGCAAGCAATTCATATAATAAGTCAAATAAAGGATTTTATAATTTAATTGAAACAATTAATCCATATAATATAAAAAGTTATAATAATTTTTATTATAACGATGGAGGGACTAGTTTTTTATTTACAAGTGGCGATGTTTTTAATACAAAAATGGAATCAAATTTTTTTATTGATAATGAATATAATCATGATAAAACTAAATTTAATTATTCTTTAAGAGTAGAATGTGTTTGTGATGATTATGCCACAATTTCTATAAAAAAAGTTTAGTTTAGCAGTATTTTAAGCTTTATTTTTTGTGTCCTCCTATTTGTGAGTGTCTAAGTTTAGAAGTGGAGCTTTTTAATAAACTTGAGCCTCTTAATAAGGCGTCTTCTCCATAATTTTCTTTTATATAATCAAGTGTGTTATACAAATCTTTATTTTTATTTTCTAATTCATAATTATCAAATAATGATAATTGCCTTGTCTTTGGCTTAGATAATTTGTTAAATGATATACCAACTTGTCTAATTAATGCATTTTTCTTTACATTGTTTAAAAATAGTAATTTTAAAGATTCATAAATTCTTTTATTATCAGATGTAGGAGAAGATAAATTCAATTGTTTATTAAAGCCACCTTCTTGAGAAAAAGAATATCGAATATATAATGAGACATTTTCTGTTTCTAAATCAAAATTTCGTAATCGAAATGCGAGATCATCAACCATCTCTTCAATAATTAATAATGTTTCATCATATCGATAATCTCGCATTAAAACTTGGCCAAGATTAAGATTATGATTTATAGGGAAATATTTATTGCGAATATCCGTATTATCTATTCCATTAGCATGTTCAAAAAGTTCTTCGCCAATTATTCCTAATTTATCTTTTAATATATCTTTATTAAAGTTGGCTAATTGTCCAACATCATATATTCCTAGTTCATTTAGCCTTTTTTCATATCCAGTAGATATTCCCCATAGTTCAGATAGAGGTTTTATTTTCCATAAATAATCTTTAAAATTTTCTTTGGTTAACATAAATATGAAATTTTTTTGATTTTTTGCAAATTTATCATCAGCGACTTTTGCTAAAAACATATTTGGACCAATACCACAAGTCATTGTAAGTCCAGTTTTCTTTAAAATTTCATTTTGAATTTTTAAACATAAATCAATTGGACCTAATTTATATAATTTCAAATATGGTGATAAATAAACAAATAGTTCATCGATTGAGTAGATATGAATATCATCCTCTCCAAAGTAATTTAAGAAAATTGAAACGATTTCTGCAGACTTTTTTACATATTTTTCCATTTGTGGAATGGCGTATATCATATTATCGATATTTGTAGGCAAATCCTTACGACGACAGCGGCTTGGAACCCCTAATGCTTTTAAATATGGTGACACACTTAATACAATAGTGGACTCTTTTCTTGTAGTATCTGTTACTGCTAAGGGAGTTTTAAAAGGGTCTAATCCTCTCTCAACACATTCATATGAAGCGTAAAAAGCTTTTAAATCAAAAACTGCAAAATATTTATCCATATCAATATTATACAAAATTTTTATTTTATTAATAAAATAAAAAGATATAATGTTTTAGGTGAATTTTATGAATAAAATTATTAAGACAAATGTTATGCGAATTCTTGATAAAGCAAAGATAAATTATGAAGTAATAGAAGCTCCAAATTATCAATTTATTAACGGAATTGAAATGGCTAAATATCTTAATGAGCCATGTAGTAATTGTTTCAAAACTATTGTGACTGTTGCTAAAAGTAAGGAACACTACGTTTTTATGCTACCAGTAGATAAAGAGTTAGATTTAAAAAAATGTGCTTTAGTAGCAAATGAAAAATCTATTGAAATGATTCATCAAAAAGATTTATTACCTTTAACTGGTTATGTTCATGGTGGTTGTTCTCCTTTAGGGATGAAGAAATCATTTTCTACATTCATTGATGAATCAGCTAAAAATCTTTCTTATATATATTTTAGTGGCGGGAAAATTGGTTTACAAATTAAAATGAATGTTTGTGATTTATCTAAAGTTATAAGTTATAAATTTGGCAATATAACTTATGATAATTAATATAATTATATTAATTTTTATTAGATTTTATTATAATAATTGAAGAAATGAGGAATTAAAAATGGGTTTAAAAGCTGGAATTGTTGGATTACCAAATGTAGGAAAATCTACATTATTTAATGCAATAACAAATAGTCATGTTGAGGCTGCTAACTATCCATTTGCTACTATTAATCCAAATGTTGGTACAGTTTTAGTTAAAGATAAAAGAGTTGATGAATTATCAAAGTTATTTAATCCTAATAAAACAATTTATACGACATTTGAATTTTTTGATATAGCTGGGTTAGTTAAAGGCGCAAGTAAGGGTGAAGGATTAGGCAATCAATTTTTATCACATATTCGTGAAACTGATGCAATAATTGAAGTTGTTCGCTGCTTTGATAGTAATGATATTATCCATGTTTATAATAGTGTTGATCCAATTCGAGATATTGAAACTATTAATTTGGAATTGATTTTTGCAGATCTTGATACTTGTACAAATAGATTAGGAAAAATTGAAAATAAAGCGAGAATTACTAAAGATAAAGAAAGTATTATTGAGGTAAATTTATTAAATAAAATAAAAGAAACGCTTACAAACGAAAAACCAATACGTATATTAAGTTTTAATGAAGATGAAAAAAGAATATTGAAAAATTTTAATTTTTTGACTATTAAACCTATAATTTATGTTGCAAATGTTTCAGATGGCGACCTTTCTAATCTTGATAATTGTAAATATTATCAAATGGTTAAAAAATATGCAGAAGAAACAAATTCACAAGCAATTGCTATTTCGTGTGAGATTGAGGCTGAACTTTCTACTTATAGTGAAGAAGAAAAGGAAGAATTTTTAAAAACATTAGGTGCTAGTGAAAGTGGTCTTGATAAGCTAATTAATGCAACTTATAAATTATTAAATTTATCTACATTTTTTACTGTAGGTAAAGATGAAGTTCGTGCTTGGACTTTTTTAAATGGAATGACCGCACCAGAATGCGCTGGTATTATTCATAGTGATTTTAAAAAGGGATTTATTAAAGCTGAAGTTTATTCATATGATGATATTGTCAAATATAAAAGTGAAAGTGCTTTAAAGGAAGCTGGTAAACTTAGGGTAGAAGGTAAGGATTATATTGCTAAAGATGGTGATATTTTCTTCTTTAGATTTAATGTTTAATATGAGAATTGGATTTAGTAAAGACGTTCATAAATTAATTAAAAATAGACCTTTAATTTTAGGTGGAGTAAATATACCTTATAAAAAAGGTTTAGATGCTTATAGCGATGGTGATGTCGTTTTACATTCTTTAATTGATGCTATTTTTGGTGCGTTGAATAAGGGAGATATTGGAATTAATTTTCCTAATACTGACCCAAAATATCATAATTGTGATAGTATATTTTTACTTAAAGAAACTAAAAAAATAATTGATATTTGCATGGTTAATATTGATTATATTGATATTTTTATATCTTGTGAAGAACCTAAATTAGAAACTTACGTTGGCTTTATGAAAGCTAATATTAGTGAAGTTTTGGATATCGATATAAATCGTATTGGAATTCAATGCGGAACAAATGAAGGACTTGGATATATTGGAAAAAAGAAAGGTATTGAAAGTTTTGCAACTATCTTGTTAAAGGAGAAAAGTGATGAACAAAATTAGAGTAAGATATGCTCCTTCCCCTACTGGCTATTTACATATTGGAGGAGCTAGAAGTGCATTATTTAATTATTTATTTGCAAAAAAATATAGTGGAGATTTTGTTTTTAGAATCGAAGATACTGATATTGCAAGAAATATTAAAGGTGCAGAAGAAAGTCAATTAAACGATTTGATTTGGCTAGGTATTATACCTGATGAATCACCATTAAATCCAAATCCTAAATATGCTCCATATAGGCAAACCGAAAAATTGGATTTATATAGAAAGTATGCTCAAAAATTGCTTGATATGGGCTTAGCATACGAATGTTATTGTTCTGAAGAAGAACTAGAAGAAATGAAGGAAGAACAACTTTCTCGTGGCATTAAATCTTTTAAGTATGATCGTCGTTGCTTAAATTTAACAAAAGAAGAAAAGGAAAAATATATTAAAGAAGGCAGAAAACCTTCTATAAGGCTTAAAATGGAAGATAATGCTGATTTATCTTTTCACGATTTAGTTAGAGGTGATATTAAATTTAATTCAAGTGAATTTGGCGACTTTGTTATTATTAAAAGTAATGGAATACCAACCTATAATTTTGCTGTTGTGATCGATGATCATTTAATGGAAATTTCGCATGTGTTTAGAGGAGAAGAACATTTGTCTAATACTCCAAAGCAATTACAAATTTATAAATATTTTAATTGGGAACCACCAAAATTTGGCCATATGACTATTATAGTCAATGAAAATGGAAAAAAATTATCTAAGCGAGATAATAATATTGTTCAATTTGTTTCCCAATATAGAGATCTAGGATATTTACCAGAAGCAATAGTAAATTTTTTACTTTTATTAGGTTGGACATCTGATAATGATCAAGAAATATTTACTTTAAAAGAGGCAATTGATGCTTTTGATCCTAAAAGACTATCTACATCACCTTCGATGTTTGACAATCATAAATTATTATGGATGAATTCATATTATTTAAAAAATATAGACAATAATCGTTATTTTGAATTTATTATGCCTTTTTTAAACAAAGTGAGTGCTATTAGTTCTTTTTCAGTAGATAGAAAAAAAGAAATTGCTCTTATTTTTAAAAAAGAAATTAATATTGGACAAGAAATTGTTGATCAATTAAACAATATCTTTAACGATGATTTTAATTTAACTTTAGAAGAAAAAGAATTAATTGAAAAATCAAGAAAAAGTAATTTATTTAATGTTGTTGCTCAAAAAATAAAAAATCTCGATTCTATCAATCAAGATTCAATTAAATTAATGTTTAAAGATACTCAAAAGGAACTTTCGCTTAAAGGAAAAGATTTCTTCATGCCAATTAGAATAGCATTAACGCATCAAGAACATGGAATTGAGTTATACAACATTATTGATATTTTAGGAAAAGATGAATGTTATAAACGATTAATAGCTTATGATAATTATTAACTTTATTTTTTAAATAAAGTATAATATTTTAGCGAGGAAAAATTATGGAAAAAAATTACAAGAATGAATCAATGGTAGATGTAGCTTATGATTTATTAAGCGAAAAGAATGGCGAAATGAACTTTCTAGAATTATATCACGAAATTACTAAAAAGTTAGAAATGAGTGATGAGGAAAGTCTCGCTAAAATGGCCCAATTTTATACAAATCTTTCTTTGGATGGCCGTTTTGTTAATGTTGGCAATAATGTTTGGGATCTAAGAAAAAATTTGACTTATGACAAAGTTCATAAAGACATGAATGCTTTTTATAGTGATATTGATGAAGAAACTAACGCAAATCATGAAAAAGAAGATGATGACGATACTGATGAAGAAAATCTTGAAGATAAAGATGAATACGATGATGATAATAAATCTGATGATATGTAATAAATAATTTGGGAGGTATAATTTATGATAGTATCAGCAAAAGAGATGATTAATAAGGCTCATGAAGGGCATTATGCAATTGGTGCATTTAATATCAATAATTTAGAATGGATTAAATCTATTTTATTAGGCGCCGAAAAAGCAAAAGCACCTGTTATGCTTGGTGTTAGTGAAGGTGCCGGAAAATATATGTGTGGTTTTAAGAATGTTGTCGACATGGTTAAACATGTTCATGATTACTTAAAAATTACAGTTCCTGTTGCTATTCATTTAGATCATGGTACATACGAAGGTGTTAAAGCTTGTATAGAAGCTGGATTCACATCAGTTATGTTTGATGGTTCTCATTATCCATTTGAAGAAAACCTTGCAAAATCTAAAGAGCTTATTGCTTTAGCTCATAGTAAAGGCATTTCTATTGAATGTGAAGTTGGTGGAATTGGCGGTGAAGAAGATGGTACTATTTCAATGGGTGAACTTGCTGATCCAAAAGAATGTGGAATAATTGCTGGATTAGGTGTTGATTTTTTAGCTGCTGGTATTGGTAATATTCATGGTGTTTATCCTGCTAATTGGAAAGGATTAAACTTTGAAAGATTAGGTGAAATTCAAGCTTCAACAAATGGTAAACCATTGGTTCTACATGGTGGTAGTGGTATTCCTTATGAACAAGTTAAAAAAGCTATTACATTAGGCGTTTCTAAGGTTAATGTTAATACTGAATTACAAATTGTTTTTGCTAAGGCAACAAGAAAATATATCGAAGATAAAAAGGATTTTGAACCAAAAGGCTTTGATCCTAGAAAACTATTAAAACCTGGCTCGGATGCTATTGTTGACGAAGTTGTGGAATTAATTAAAATATTTGGTTCTGAGAATAAAGCATTTTAAAATAAGAAAAAGTCTCAAATTGAGACTTTTTTAAAATTATTTTTGAGGAAATATGATGGAATTATTAGATGAATTGACGAAAGCTATTGAAGCAGGTTTATTAGCAAAAGAAAAAATCATGTATTATTATAACAATGGATTTCATGTTGAAATAAAAGAAGATGCGAGTCCGGTAACTGAAGCTGATAAGCAAGCTGATAAAATTATACGCGATTATTTGTTAAAGTATTTTCCTGATTATGGTTTTTTAACAGAGGAAAGTGATGATGATCATTCACGATTAGAAAAAGAATATGTTTGGATTATTGATCCTCTTGATGGTACAAAAGATTTTGTAAAAAGAGATGGTGAATTCACAACTAACATTGCATTATGTAAAAATCATGAAGTTGTTTTAGGTGTTGTTATTGTTCCTAGTAAAAATATTTATTTTTATGCAATAAAAGGTCAGGGTTCTTATAAAGTTGATTTAAATAATAAAACTAAAATTAAAATACATGTTTCTAATAAAACTGAGGATTTAACATGTTTACGTTCGGTTTTTCACTTTAGTGATGAAGAAAAGAGAATGATATCTAAACATAGCGATAAAATAAAACATATCGAAGCCGCTGGAAGTAGTTTAAAAGCTTGTCTTATTGCTGAAGGAAAAGCCGAGATAAGTTATCGCTTAAGCCCTGGAACTAAAGAATGGGATACTGCTGCTTTTCAAATCATAGTTTTTGAAGCTGGAGGTTTAGTTTTAAAACCTAATAAAGAAATAATGAAATATAATCGCTTAGATGTTTATAATAAAGAAGGTTATATAATTATTAATAATATAAAAAATTTCTTATTGTAAATTTAAAAAATAAAAAATCAGGATTATTTATCCTGATTTTTTTCATTTTCTTTCTTAATTTTTTGGAGTTCAGCTTTCATTTTTTCTTTATCTTCTTTTAGCCTAACAGCAATTATACCAGGAACTTCCTCCATAAGAATAGTTTCTACACCATCATATAAAGTGTTTTCAATGAGTCCACATCCTACACAAGCACCTAATACTTCGACATAGACGACACCATCTTCGTAAGAGTCAAAAACAACATCGCCTCCATCACGTTGAATAAAAGGTCTTATTTTATCTAATGTTTCTTTAATTAATTTTATAGTTGATTCATTTAATTCATCCATATTCTAGCCTCTATTATATTATATAAAAAAAGTACATGAATGACATGTACTACGCTCATATTTTTGGTGCCCGAGACCGGAATCGAACCGGTATGGATTCAACATCCACAGGATTTTAAGTCCTGCGCGTCTACCTATTCCGCCACTCGGGCATCAAATTGGTGATCCACTGGAGATTCGAACTCCAGACCCCTTGATTAAAAGTCAAGTGCTCTACCGACTGAGCTAGTGGATCATATGGCTGGGATGGCTGGGATCGAACCAGCGAAATGACAGAGTCAAAGTCTGTTGCCTTACCACTTGGCTACATCCCAATAATAGTGGTGGAGGGGGGCAGATTCGAACTGCCGAACCCGAAGGAATTGATTTACAGTCAACCGCGTTTAGCCACTTCGCTACCCCTCCGACTAATACACACATTCTGGTGGATGCTAAGGGACTCGAACCCATGACCTCCGCCGTGTAAAGGCGATGCTCTCCCAACTGAGCTAAGCATCCATATTACACGACCTAACGCGTGCTTAATTATTATATTAACAAGAAATATCTAAGTCAATAAAATAATTAAGCAATCGATCATTTTTTTGACTATTTATTATTAATAACCTTTTTTTCCGAGCAAATGGAACATATTTTTTTTATAAATTTCAACACCAGGTTGATTGAAAGGATTTACATCAAGTAAATATGCACTCATTGCGCACGCTTTCATAAAGAAATAAAGAAGTTCTCCAAGTGTAAAAGCGTTCATTGTATCTAAAGTAATAGTAATATTAGGTATACCGCCATGCTCGGAATGAGCCTTTAATGTTCCTTCATAAGCTTTATTATTAACAAATGATAAGGATTTACCAGCTAAGTAATTTAAGCCATCTAAATCATCTTTATCACAAGGGATCGTAACATCATAATTAGGTGTTTCAACGTAAATAACAGTCTCAAATAAGATTTTACTACCTTCTTGTATAAATTGACCCATACTATGGAGATCAGTTGTAAAAACACAACTAGCAGTAAAAAGAGCCTTATCATCTTTACCTTCTGATTCAGCAAAAAGTTGTTTCCACCATTCATTCAGCATTCTAAAACGAGGTTCATATGAGGAAAGGACTTCAACTTTATAATTTAATTCATTATACAAATAAAATCTTTCTAAAGCATATTTATATGCATCGTTTTCTAAAATATTAGGATTATCATAATCTGCTTTAGCTTTAGCACAACCTTTTAAAAATTCCTCGATATCAATACCAGCACAAGCGATAGGGAATAAGCCAACAGCAGTTATTACACTATATCTACCACCAATATTATCTGGCAAGATATATGTTTCATAACCTTCATCAGTTGCTAATTTCTTTAGAGCACCTTTTTCTTTATCTGTAACACAAACAATAGCATTTCTAGCTTTTTCTTTACCTAATTTTTCTTCGAGCATTGTTTTTAATAATCTAAAAGAGATAGAAGTTTCTGTAGTAGTACCACTTTTAGAAATGCAGCATATTGCAAAATTTCTATTTTTTAAATAATCAAATACTTGATGGACGTAATTAGGATCTAAAGTGTTGCCTAAGTAAACAATTTTCATCTTGTTAGTAGGGTATAACCCATTTATAGCATCGATTACTGCGTTACTTCCTAAATAAGAACCCCCAATTCCACAGACAACTAAAGTGTCGTAATTTTGGATAAACTCAGTTGCCTTACTTTTAATTCTTTTGATTTCGTCTTTATCATAATTAATAGGCCAATCATACCAGCCTAGAAAATCATTTCCAAGTCCAGTTTTATTACGAATTTTTGAATCGATTTCTTTAACTTTTTCACTATAAGAAGCAAAATCGACAAGTTTCTCCTTACTTACATAATCAAAATTAACCTTAATCATTTTCGTTACTCTCCTTTATAAGTTCTTTTTCGATCATTTGAGGCAATGCCTTTTCTAATTTTGAAAAATCTATTTCTTTAAGATAAGTTGTTATCTTTTTTGATGGGACTATATTTTTATATGGATTATATTCTAAAGGTAAATCTTTAATCGAAACACTTAAAAATTTTTCTTTTTTATTTACTTTTTTGACTAAAACTTTTACTTTGTCACCAATAGCAAAATAAGAATTAATATCATTAACAAAATTACTAGATATTTCTGATATGTGTAATAATCCAAAATATCCTCCTTCAAAAGAAAGAAATACTCCATATTTAACAATTTTTATTACAATACCTTCGATAATGTTGTCTTTTTCAATTGAAACATCAGCCATTTATTCTTCCTCTAAAATACTTTTTAAAATCATTAAGTCATCAAAAGTAGTGATTTTAAAATTAAATCTATCACCTTCAATAAGTTTAACGCTTTTTCCACTCTTTACAAGCAAACTCGCATCGTCTGTATAAAAAATTTTATTCTCAAAAGCTTTAAGATGTAATGAAAAAATATCATTAAACCTAAAAATTTGTGGTGTCTGAATAGCAATTATCTTGTCACGATCTAAATAATCGCCTATCATTTCTTTATCATTTATTGCAATTGAATCAAACATATTTATATAAGTAGTGACATTATTAAATTTTTTGCTTGTCTCGATAATGTTTTTTATAATTTTCGATGTTACTAAAGGCCTAGATGAATCATGAATCAAAATAGAATCATTTGGAGATGCATTTTTATTTAGAAATTTTAATGCATTAAATACACTTTCCTGACGAGTTTCTCCACCAATAATAATTTCAAAAGGTTTTTTAACTTTAAAATTTGAAATTATATCATAAACGTGTTCAACATAGTTTTTTCCAGTAACTAAAATTATTTTGGAAATTTCTTCATTTCTAGCTAATGTTTCATAACTATAAGTAAACAAATCACGATTGTTAAATTTTAAAAATTGTTTAGGAGTAGAAATATTTAATCTTTTGCTTGTTCCTCCTAATAATAAGATTGCATAAATCATAATTCTTTTTTTATATCGCTTCGTCTTTTTTCAAGATGTTCTCTTATTTCTATGCTATCGAGAATAAGTTTAATAACTTTATCTAGTTCACTATGTTCACTATAATCAGCCTTACAAATGTAATTTACACGACCATCTTCAAATAAATTTGCAACTTTATTTCTTTCACCTTTTTTATAAACAGCGATGGAATTTCCACCATTTTCTTTTACAACAATCATACTTGGAACATCAGTTAATCCGTCACCTAAATAAATCATGTTTTCATATTTTATACGACGAATAGGGGTTTTTTCATTTATTTTAGTATCATCGTTATCAATTACTAAACCTTTCGATATGCGGAATATATATTGTGTTTTTTGAGTGTAATTGATCATCGTTTTAGGCCAAGTAGCCTCTTTTGTCTTTTCATCGTAAATATATTCACATCCAAAAACGGCGTTAAACTCTTTAAAAATCGATGTACCTTCTACAATTTCTTTGTTACCACTAGTAATTAAATAATGCTCAATGACAAGACCTTTTTCCTTACCATATTCTTTAATTCTCTTAAACCAATTTTCAACACCACGAAAATATTTAATGTCTTTACCTTGAGAATTTAAATAACTTTTAGTTAATGAGATACCTTTTTCTTTTGCTAGATTAATCATCATATACATGTATCCTAAAACTTTATCAATATCCATTTCTTGACAAAATTTACTCGTTTTATTCCAAAATTCTTCAGGAGTATAACCCAAAGAAGGAATAAAACTAAAATTTTGCATATCACTAATAGCTAATGTTTTATCAAAATCATACATTAATGCAATAATAGGCTTTTCCATGATTTAACCTCTTTATAATTTTATCAAATTATAAGTTTTATAACAATCGATTGTTATAAGGCTAATTTTAAGAAATATTAATAAAATTTAAATAGTTTGATATAATCATTTAGTGAGGTAATTATTATGAATTTTGATAACATTCCATTACGTGTTCCAAACGTAGAAAAAGTTAAAAAACAATTTGAAATTTTTATTAACGATTTTAAAAATGCTAAAACATGCTTAGAAGCACTTCAAATATTAAAAAAAGTATTTAAGTATGAAGATAATCTTGTTACTGAATTAACTGTTATTTCGATTAGATTTTCAGTTAATACTTTAGATAAAAAGATAGCTAATGCTAATAATAAAGCTGATGAAATTTCGCCAATTATAAGCGACATCTGCAATGATTTTAATTTAGAATTGCTAAATTCACCATTTAAGAATGAATTAGAAAATAAGTTAGGTAAGCATTATTTTGATATTTTAGAAGTGAATAAAAAAATATTTTCTAAACAAATAATTCTAGATTTAATTGAGGAAAATAAATTAATTAACATGTATGATTCATTGTTAGCTAGTGCGCAAATCGAATTTCAAGGGGAAGTAAGAAATTTGACGCAATTAGGTAAGTTCATGTCTAGCGCTAATCGTGAGACTAGGTTAGAAGCAGCAAAATTATATTATGGATTTTTAAAAGATAATGATGAGAAAATCGGAAATATTTATGATCAACTTGTTCATTTACGAACTAATATGGCATTAAAACTAGGTTTTAAATCTTATACCGAACTTGCTTATTTAAGGTTAACAAGGCTAGATTATACTCCAGAAATGGTTGAAGAATATAGAAAGCAAATTTATGAATATGTTGTTCCACAAGTAGCGAAATTAATGAAAGAACAATCTATTCGAATAAATATAAAAAACCCTCTATTTGTCGATTATAATTTAAAATTTTTATCTGGTAATCCTGTTCCTAAAGGAAATATAAATGATTTAGTATCTGCTGCATCTAAAATGTATCATGAAATGAGCAAAGAAACTGGAGAGTTTTTTGATTATTTAGTTGATAATCATTATATGGATTTAGAGGCTAAAAAAGGTAAGATGGGAGGAGGGTATATGACATATCTTCCTAAATATAAAACTCCATTTATTTTTGCAAACAGTAATGGAACTAGCAGTGATGTTGATACTTTAACCCATGAATTTGGTCATGCATTTCAAGGACATTTAGGTAGTAAAATTCTTGTACCTGATCTAAGAATGCCAACACTTGAATCGTGCGAAATTGATTCTATGTCTATGGAATTTTTTGCTTGGCCTTGGATGAATTTATTTTTCGGAGAGGATGCTGATAAGTATAAATTTATGCATTTAAGTGATGCAATTTCCTTTTTACCTTATGGTGTTGCAGTAGATGAATTTCAACATTTTGTATATGCTAATCCAAATATCACTCATAAAGAGAGATGCAAAAAATGGGCTGAAATTGATAAAAAATATCGACCATGGATGAATTATGATGGTTTTGATTATTTAGAAAATGGTGGTTATTGGGTAAGGCAATCTCATATTTTTGGGACGCCATTTTATTATATTGATTATACATTAGCTCAAGTTTTAGCATTAGAATTTAAATGTGAGATGGATAAAAATAGGAGTAAAGCTTGGAAAAAATATATAAAATTATTAAAAATGGGCGGAAAATATCCTTTCCTAGAATTACTCGAGAAAGATCATTTAAGAAATCCTTTTATTGATGGTAATGTTAAAAAAGTAGTTGCGCCTCAACTTAAATTGTTAAAGACATTTGATACTTCAAAATTTTAATATATTTATAAATAAAAACCTTAGCATCTTAAGGATACTAAGGTTTAAATAATAAATTTGGTGCGAGAAATGAGAATCGAACTCACACAGGTTACCCTATACGCCCCTCAAACGTACGCGTCTACCAGTTCCGCCATTCTCGCGTGCAAAATATTTTAGCATATTATTATTCTAATAAAAACTAATTTTTATAATATTGTCAGGTTAATTCTATAAAATAAAATTAACAAGTGTTAAAATGAATATGGAGGAATTAAAAAATGAAAAAAATATTAGTTGAAACTAGTGCTAGACATATTCATGTTACTCAAGAAGCACTAGAAGAATTATGTGGAAAAGGTTTCCAATTAGAAGTAAGAAAAATGTTATCTCAACCTGGACAATTTGTTTCTAACACTCGTTTAGATATTGTCGGACCTAAAAATACATTAAAGAATGTATCGATTTTAGGACCTGTTAGAAAGGCTTGTCAAGTAGAGGTAAGCGCTACAGATGCTAGAACATTAGGAGTAAAAGCACCAATTAGAGAATCTGGTGATATTGCAGGTAGTGCTCCAATTATTATTAGAAATCCTGAAACTGGTGCTGAAATATCACTTAAAGAAGGTTTAATTGTTGCAAAACGTCATATTCACATGACTCCTGAAGACGCTGATGAATTTGGCGTTAAAAATGGAGATATTGTAAATGTGAAAATAGAAGGTACTGGTCGTAGTTTAGTTTTTGGCGATACAGTAATTAGAGTTTCGCCTAAATTTAGTTTAGCAATGCATATTGATACCGATGAATCTAATGCTGGTAATTGTGCTGGTGAGGTTTACGGTGAACTTGTTAAATAATGATTAAGACCTTTGATTATAAGCCTCATGGTACATGCTCGACTGATATAAAAGTTGTATATGATGATGAGACTAATATTATAGAGAATGTAGAATTTACTAGAGGCTGCCCAGGCAATACTTTAGGCATTGCTAGGCTTTGTAAAGGACGTTCATTAGAAGAAGTTTATAATACTCTTAATGGTGTTAAATGTGGTTATAAATCAACTTCTTGTCCTAATGAATTAGCTAAAGCAATTAAAGAAATTTTAGAAAAATAGTTGTATTTTGCAGGGCTTCTATTGTTTTTATTCTTTTTTTGAAATACTCTTATTGTATATTGATAAACTAAGGAAATAATCTTATAATATAAACACTTATCAAGAATCATGTAAGTTAGGTGAAAAAACATGATAGCAACTCTATATAAAATAGTAAGTGCTTCCTATAGCAAAGTTACCACACTTTGATCGATAAGTAAGGTCGAAAAATAACCTTCCACAAAAGTGGAAGGTTTTTACTTTTATAGGGAGTTTTTATGAAAAAAGAAAAGATATTATTTACTAGTGAATCTGTTAGTGAAGGACACCCAGATAAATTATGTGATCAGATTAGCGACGCTATTTTAGAAGAAGTATTAAAACAAGATCCTCACGCCTTTGTTGCTTGTGAATGTTTTGCTACGACTAACACACTAATTATTGGAGGCGAAATTACTGCTTATAATGCTCATGTAGATTATGATAAAATTGCTCGCGAAGTAATTAAAGATATTGGATACGATAAAGATGAATATGGGTTTAACTATAAAAATGTAAAAATTATCAATTTAATTAAACAGCAATCAACGAACATATCTCAAGGTGTTAACAAAGGAAATTTTTTCGAACAAGGTGCTGGAGATCAAGGCATAATGTTTGGCTATGCTAGTAATGAGACCAAAGGTTATATGCCATTAGCTATAACAATTGCTCATAAATTAGTTAGAGAAGCTACAAGATTAAGAAAAGAAGGCAAATTAAAATATTCAAGACCAGACATGAAATCACAAGTAACTATTGATTATTCAAAATCTAAGCCACGAATCGAAACTATTTTAATGTCTATACAACATGATCATGATGTAGATATGGAATTTTTTAAACAAAATGTTACCGAATTAGTAATGAAACCTGTTGCTAAATCTTTTAACATGAACACTGATTTTAACGTTTTAATTAATCCTACTGGATGGTTTGAAATCGGTGGTCCGATGGGTGATACTGGCTTAACTGGACGTAAAATTATTGTTGATACTTATGGTGGAAGTGCTCGACATGGAGGTGGATCTTTTAGCGGTAAAGATCCTAGCAAGGTTGATAGGAGTGCTGCTTATATGGCACGATATATCGCTAAAAATCTTGTGGCTGCGGGTGTTGCAGACCGCATTGAAATTCAATTAAGTTATGCTATTGGCCAAGCAAAACCACAATCTATAAGTGTCTCTACATATAATACTTCTCATTATGATGATGAAACAATTCTTGAAATAATTGATAAAGTATTTGATTGTAGACCTGGAGTAATTATTAATAATTTTAATTTGTTAAATCCTAGTTTTTCTTATAGAAAATTATCTAATTATGGTCATTTTGGACGTCCTGATTTAGACTTACCTTGGGAAAAATTAGATAAGGTTGAAGAAATAAAAAAATTATTAAATAAATAAATTTATTGCAAACTATACATTAATTTTTCTATCTATATTATAATATAGATAAGAAGGAACATAGGAGGCAATAATATGAAATATCAAATAATTGGTAAAAATATTCAAGTAACTGAAGGGATATCTCAAGCTCTAAAAACTAAGTTATCCAAATTAGATAAATATTTTTCTAAAAATGATAATGTTGATTGTCGTGCTGTTGTAAGGTCTTATAAAAAAGGCGCTAAAGTGGAAATTACGATTTCTACATCGAATATGACATTTAGAAGTGAAGTTACTGATTCTGACTTATATGCTGCGATTGATTTATCTATTGATAAATTAAAAGATCAAATGAGAAGATTAAAAACTCAAATGCTTAAAAAGTATGGTAATAATGGTCTTGGTAAATCCATTGTATATGATGAAATAGATTCTATTGAAAAAGATGAAGAAAATGGCGAAGTTGTTAGAACTAAATCTTATGATTTAACACCAATGAGTTTAGATGAAGCTATTACAAGAATGATTGCCTTAGATCATGATTTCTTTTTATATCTTGATAAGGAAGATGAAAAAATTAGTGTAGTATATAAACGTAATGAAGGCGGGTTTGGATTAATTCAAGCTGAAAACGAGATAAAAACTAATGAATAAATTACTTGCTACAGATTTAGATGGCACACTTTTTTATCCTAAAAAAAGAAGGGACATGATTGAGGAAAAAAATCTAAAAGTCTTAAGAGATTTTATTGATGATGGGAATAAAGCTGTTATAATCTCTGGGAGATCTTTAGATTATTGTTTAAAAGTTAAAAAAAGAATTAATCGAGAAGTTGGATTAGTTTGCTTTAATGGTTCTCTTGTTTATAGTAATAATAAAATAATTTATTCTCAAACATTAAATAATTCTGATTTAGAAAATTTAATTGAGGAAATTTATGAAGAATATAAATTACCCGGAATTTTTATTATGACAGATAAAGGTATTTTTGTTAAAATTCGTTCTAAAAGTCCCTTTATGAAATTAATTTATAAACTTTATTATAAATTACAAGGTGTTTATACTGAAGATTTTCATTGGAAATTAAAAGAATACGAAGAAGCTATTAAGAAGTTTGATATTTTTAAAATAATGTTTTTTTTCGGTGTTGGAAATAAATCTAAAGAAATTGCTAGAGAAGTAAATAAGGTTATGAGAAATACTTTGGATAATTATGAATGTTGTTGGTCTGATAATGTTATTGAGGTTACAGCAAAAAATTGTTCTAAAGGTAATGCCTTAAGTCATTTTATTTCAAAAGAAAAACTTGAAAATTGCAGGGTTTTTGTTGTTGGTGATAGTGGAAATGATATTTCAATGTTTAAAAAATATCATGAATATAGTTTTTGTATAAGTCGTTCTAATTATGTTATTAGGAAGTATGCTGCATTTACAATTGATAAATTTTCAGATTTATCTAGATATATTTTTGAAAAATAGTAAAATATTATAAGTATATATAAGGAGAATATGTTGAAATGGAAGTTATTGATCGTATTATTGTTTCATTAGTTTATTATAATGCATGTATTAGAGACACTTTGGAATACACATTAAATAGAGATTCTTATGATATGAATGCTTATGAACATAAGAAAAATGTTATTACTAATGAATTAAAAGTAGAAAGTCCATTAAAAGTTTTTTTAAGTAAGCAAGGAGAAAATGGCGAAAAAACAATTTCGACAATTAATCAATTTATTGATGATTTTTATAGTGATAGTTCGACTGTTATTAAACCAGCTAATGATGGCTTAAGAGTTGATCATGCTCAAAATATCAAAATTTTTGAAGCTGTTATTCCATTACATGAAAATATCAATAGCATTATTAGAATTCATGCTAATTATGCTTTACAAAATAACATTAAAAATGAAACTGTTGACAATTTAGTTGTTCAAGATGAAAGATTTTATAGAGCTGTTGCCTTACTTACCTTAAGTGGAGAATTATATAGACAATTTGAAGAATACAATAAAGTAAGAAGAGAAGCTAAAGGCGAAAAAACACCTCAATCTAATTTTATTGAAAACGATTTAAATACTTTAAATAGATTGTTTATGACTGTTAAACAAAATGCAACTTGTAAGGATAAACTCTATACTGATGCTTGCGATGCTGTTTTATTCTCGGTTGAAATGATGAACGGTCATCGTGATTTACCAGAAGGTAAAACCTTCGGAGATGTTTTTAAAGATGCAAGTCAAAAAGTTGCTGCATTTGTTGCAGATAGTGAAAGCAAATGGAAGGCTTTATACCAACCAGCTGTTAACGAATTAATTGAAGATTCAAAAAAACAAACATCAACTCAACAAGAAAATAAAGCTGAATAGTTTATATGGCAAGTTTTGATAATAAAAAGAATAGAAAAACTCGTGAGATATTAATTTTTAAGCAATACACTATTAAACAATTTATTAGTTTAACTCTTGGTTTAATGTTTTTTTTGACTGGGGTTGCTTTACTAATTATGTATTTTATTCATACATATGCCCCAATAAGAAGCGATGTATATAAAGGATTAAACAATGCTTTAAGTTCTTTTAATAGTGGAACTCATACAACAATCGGTTTTATTGGATGGGGTTTGATTTGCTTATTATTTGGTGCTTTAGTTATAACTTTAGCCTTATCTTTTGCTAGTAAATTAGAAGAAAGAGAAAAGGAAAAACAAGCTCGTAGAGAAATGAGACTAAAAGCATTAAAAGAACAAGAAAACGAGGCTTTAGAAGATAAAATAATTGCTTCAATTAACAATAAATAATTTAAATATATTTAAAATTGTTATGAAAAAAGAGTTCTTTTAGAACTCTTTTATAATATAATAAATGGCGGAGAAAGAGGGATTTGAACCCTCGCGTCCTTTGACAGACCTATGAGCTTTCCAAGCCCACCCCTTCAGCCTCTTGGGTATTTCTCCGTGCTTATAGATTATAGCAATTTATTTTAAATAAATCTATGTGAAATTATGAAAGAAATTATAATAAAAAAAGAATTTTCAAATCAACGTGCTGATAAATTTGTAAGAAAGTATCTAAATGATGCTCCACTAAGTTTTATCTATAAATTATTTAGAAAGAAAGATATTAAAGTTAATGGTCATTGGATAAAGCAAGATTATATTTTAAAAGAAAATGATTTGTTAAGAATTTATGTTAATGATGAGCAAATGAGTGAATTTATTAAGCCACTTGAATATTTGAAAGATAATTTTGATATCGATATAATTTATGAAGATAAAAATATATTGATTATTAATAAGCCAAGTGGAATTTTAGTTCATGGTGATAGTAACGAAAAAAGAATTACTCTAACTAATAAAGTTTTAGGGTATTTAATTAATAAATCAGAATTTAATCCAAATGATCGTGGTTTTATCCCATCACCTTGTCATAGATTAGATCGTAATACAAGTGGATTGATTATATATGCTAAAAATATAATTAGTTCACAAATTTTAATGAATGAATTCAAAAATCATGATAATTTAATTAAAACATATATCGGTTTAGTTAAGGGCGAAGTAACTAAACCTGGGGAAATCAATGCTCCATTATATAAGGATGAAGATACTGGTAAAGTTTTAATTAGAAGTTTAAAAGAAGGCGGGAAAAAAGCTCTTACAATTTATACTCCAATTACTTTTAATAAAGATTTTTCTTTATTAAAGCTAAGTTTAATTACTGGTAGAACACATCAAATTCGTGTTCATACTTCTTATATTGGGCATCCTTTAGTTGGTGATAGTAAATATGGCGACTTTAAATTAAATAAAGAATTTGAAAAAAATTATAATTATAAGAATCAATTTCTTCATTCTTACTCCATTACTTTTAAAGTAATACCTGGAATATTATCTTATTTGTCTAATAAAACGTTTATTGCTAAAATTCCGAATAATAAATTAAAAATTCTTAATCAAATTTATAACAATTTCAATCCAAATAATATATAATTTAAAAGCGTATTTGAGGGATATTATATGAATGAAAAAACTTTAAGTAACTATAAAAGATGGTTAAAATGTCCACTTGTTAGCGATCAAGATAAAGAAATTTTAAAAAAAATGTCTGATGAAGAAATAGATGATGCTTTCTTTCAAGACATTCAATTTGGAACGGCAGGTATGAGGGGAATTATTGGACCTGGCACTAATCGAATGAATGTTTTTACAATTAGAAAAGCCTGTGTTGGCTATGCAAGATTTTTACTTTCTAAATATAAAGATGCTAGAACTAAAGGTGTTGCTATTTCTCATGATAATAGACATATGTCAAGAGAATTTACTTTAGAATGTGCAAATATTCTTAATGAAATGGGAATTAATACCTATATATTCGATTCATTAAGGCCAACTCCTGAATTATCTTATGCAGTAAGATATAAAGGATGTTGTGGTGGTATTATGATTACCGCATCACACAATCCTAAAGAGTATAATGGATTTAAGGTTTACGATAGTTATGGTTGTCAATTAACACCAAATAAAATAACCCCATTACTCGATATTATTTCTACTTTACCTGATGAATTATCAGTTGATGTTATCAAAGTTACTGAACCTGGAATTAATACTATATTAGGGCCTGAAGTCGATAATTCTTATGTTGCATTAGTTGAACAAGTTCAAATAAATCCTAATTTGAATAAAAGTAATTTTAAAATTGTATATACTCCAAATCATGGAACAAGTTATGTTAATGCTATGCGTGTTTTTAAAGATTGTGGATATGATGTTTACCCAGTAATTAGTCAATGTAATCCTGATCCTGATTTTAAAGGTACTAAGTCACCTAATCCAGAAGAACCCGTAAGTTACGAAGAGGCTATTAAATTAGCAAAAGAAATAGATGCTGATTTAATTTGCATGACTGATCCAGATGGTGATCGTGTCGGATTAGCATGCAAGAATAAGGATGGTAAATATGTTTTATTAACTGGCAACGAGAGTGCTGCGATTTTATTAGATTATATTTTAAGTGAAAAAAGAAAAAAAGGTTTTCTTGTTAACAATGGTGTTGTTTATAATACTGTTGTTACTAGTACTTTAGGTAAAGAAATTGCTTCTAGTTATGGTGTAAGTACAGAATCTTTCTTAACCGGTTTTAAATATATAGGTGATAGGATCCAATATTATGAAGAACACGGAGGTCCTGAATTTGTTTTTGGTTATGAAGAGAGTTACGGTTGCTTAATTAAACCATTTGTTCGTGATAAAGATGGGATTCAAGCTATATTATTATATTGTGAAGTTGCATTATTTTATAAAAAACTTAATATTACACTTGATGAAGCTTACCGTATGCTTGGATTAAGATATGGATTCCATAAGGCTAAACTTTATAATATATATTTTAAAGGGAGCGAAGGAAGCAAAAAGATGAAAAATATCATGGAAAAAATTATGGCGCATCCTTTTAAAGAACTTCTAGGAAATAAAGTAAAAAGAATTGAAAATTATTTCAATTTGACTGTTACTGATTTAGATCGTAATTATATTGATAATATTACTGGACTTCCAGTAGGTGATCTTATTAAATTTTATTTTGAAGATGGTAGCAATATAGCAATAAGACCTAGTGGAACAGAACCAAAGTGTAAATTTTACATTGAAGTTGTTAGTGATAATGAAAAAGTTGCAGAAGAGATGCCAGAAAAATATTATCAGGCTTTGCTTGAAAAAGAAAAAATAGAGTAGATTACTTTCTTTTAGAAATAAATTCTTGAATAGAAAAGATAACACCATCATTGTTGTTATCTTTTTTTGTGACATATTTAGCATGATCTTTTATTAATAGATTGCCATTACACATTAAAAAAGAATGTTTAAATGATTTTAATAAATCTTCATCATTAGTTTCATCTCCAAAAACCAATACATTTTCTTCATTTACATTGCAGAACTCAACTATTTTTCTTAAAGTTGATGCTTTATTTACCCCTTTTTTATAAATTTCAGCAAACTGAACATCATTCCAAAATCGTATTTCGTAATCTGGTATAGATTTAAATAATTCGATTAATTTATTTTTATTAATCTCATATGGTTTATTTATATCCATAATAAATATATAAGGATCAGAATCTAATATTTTATCTATATCACCTTGAATAACTTTCATATCTTTTCGATCAAAGAAATTTTTTAATGATTCATTATCTTTATCATAAAAAATTGTTTTTAAATCTTCAGACATTACACTATTTACTTCATTATTAATTACTTTTTTATAAATGTTTTTTAAAATATCCTTATTAAGTTTATGTTCAATTAAAGGTAATACATCATTTATGTAAGCATAAGTTCCGTTGTAGCATGAATAAGGTCCTTCAATTCCAAGAAAATTTTGATAACTTATTACGCTTCTTGGAGCTCTCCCACTTGTAATAACAACAATATTTCCTTCATTTTCGAATTTTCTTAAATAATTTTTTGTAGTCGATGATATTGTTTTATCATCTCTTAATAACGTTCCATCTAAATCTATTGCAACAAGGTATTTTTCTTTGCTCATAATTTCTCCTATATTTATCTTAATAAAATTAATATGCGATATTATATTATTATTCTTTATCGATTACAATTTTATTAAAAATGTTATTGATATATAATTATTAAGAGGATTTATTATGGAAATTAGATTTTATAACTCTCTTACAAGAAAAATAGAAAAATTTGTACCAATTAAAAAGAACGAAATTTCAATATATGTTTGTGGACCAACTGTTTATAATGATCCACATATTGGAAATATGAGACCTGTTGTTTTTTTTGATACTATTCGTAAATTTTTTGAAACTCTCGGATATAAAGTGACTTACGTTTCAAATTTTACTGATGTGGACGATAAAATTATATCTAAAGCACTTCAAGAACATGTTGATGAAAAAACAATTGCTGAACGTTATATAAATGCTTACTTAGATTGCTTGAAATCATTAAATGTAGAAAAAGCTTCTTTAAATCCTAAAGCAACTGATTATATAAACGACATGATAAAATATATAACTAATTTATTGGATAAGGGATTTGCTTATATAGAAGATGGGGAAGTATTTTTTGATGTAAGTAAGATAAAAGATTATGGATGTTTATCAAATATTGATAAGGAGTCTTTAAAAAGTAATGCTCGAATTGCAGAAAATGAAAAAAAGCATTCACAATATGATTTTTTGCTTTGGAAAAAAACAGACCAAGGAATAAAATGGAATACTCCTTTTTGCGATGGTAGGCCTGGTTGGCACACAGAATGTTGTGTTATGATTGATTCTATTTTTAAAGGTGAAATTGACATTCACGGAGGAGGAAGTGATTTAAAATTCCCTCATCATGAAAATGAAATTGCACAAGCTGAAGCAACACATGGAAACCACTTGGCACATTATTGGATACATACTGCAATGATGAATATTCGTGGTGAAAAAATGTCTAAAAGTTTAGGAAATGTTATTTTAACTAAAGATGCTATTAAAGAATATGGTGCTGATACTGTAAGACTAATATTACTTAATAATCAATATAGACAATCAATTAATTTTACTGATAAAACCATTAATGACAACAATTTAATCTTAAATAAAATAAATAATTGTTATAAACAATTATCGTTACAAATTCAATTAAATAATTTAGATTTGCAAGGAAAAAGTAAATTAATAGAACCTTTTTTAAATTTTATGGCTGATGATTTTAATTTACCAAATGCAATTACTTATACTTTAGATCTTGTTAAAGAAGGTAACCAAGTTTTACGTAATAAAGAAGTTGACTTAGAAAAACTAAAAGATATTTTTTATGCATTAAATACGATTATTTATATTTTAGGTTTATCTATTAATCCTAAAATTTTAACTGAAGATGATAAACATATATTTTTAGAATATCAAGAAGCTAAATTAAACAAAGACTTTGCTAAATCCGATAATTTAAGAAAAATTTTAATTGACAAAAATATTTTGTAATAACTACAAAAAAATAATTATGTTTATTGAAAAGGATTGAAGTTATGATTAAAGTTTATGGTACGAACACAGTATATGAAGCTATTTTAAATAATCGAGTTAGTCAGATTTACTTATTAAAAGGTTATAATGATAAAAAAACTTTGGATTTAATAGAAAAATATCATATACGAACATCATTTTTAGATAGAAAAAGTCTTGATAATTTAACTAACAATTCAAATCATCAAGGAATTGTGGCCGTAGCTAAAGAGATTAATCCGGTTGATTTAAATTCTTTAATTAAAAAATTAGATAGTGTTCAATTTCCAACAATTTTAATTCTTGATGGGTTAAAGGATCCTCATAATTTAGGGGCTATTATTCGTAGCGCTGATTTATTTAATGCATCAGGGATTATTTATAAAAAACGTGATTCTGTCTCAATTAATGAAACTGTCGAAAAAGTTTCTACTGGTGCGATTAATTATGTACCATTATGTGAAGTAAATAATTTAACTAAAGCAATTGAAGAATTAAAAAAACATGATTATTGGGTTATAGGATTTGAAGGAGAAGCAAAAGATACAATAGAAACTATTCCTTTGGATAGAAAGTTGGTTATCGTAATTGGAAGTGAAGGAGAAGGAATATCTCGATTAGTGAAGGAACATTGTGATTTTTTATTAAAAATTCCAATGGCTGGCCATGGACATATTAATTCTTTAAATGCTTCTAATGCAGCGGCCATTGTTCTTTATGAGATATTCAAAAAAAGATAATGGAGATTTTAGAACTTTTTTATAAATCAAAAAGTGGTGATATTAATTGTCAAGCTAAATTATTAGAATGCTGCAAAAGTGCATCATTACCATTAACACTAAAATATTTAAAAATTGCAAATAAACTTGGTTTGTCATATGATGATTTAAGAAATTTAAATGTGGCTGCTTTTTACAAGGTGTTATTAAACTTCGATGAAGAAAGAGCTGAATTTATCGAATATTTTAAATATATTTATCTGATGACTTTAAGAGATTCTTTAAGAGACGTTTACCGCAAAATGGGTAAAGATTATAATCTATTATCAATTGATAATATTGATGGAAATTATACTTTACAATTTAATTCTACTGAGTTAGTCGAAGAATCATCAAAATATAGTAAATATGAGGAAAAAGAAATTTATGATTATGTAATAAATAAACGTAAGGTAAAACTTACCAATGTCGAATATGAAATTACTAAATTATTTTTAGATGGAATGAGTGTGAAAGAAATCGCTAATTATCGCAATCGTAATTATACAGAAACTTTTCGTACTTTAAAGCGTGCCATTCAAAAAATTAGGAGAGCCATTTTAGAAACAGAAATTTAATAAAATTTATTGACTTTTGTTACTATTATCTTTATAGTTTTGTAAAGAGGTAGAAAATAAGGTGAATTTATGAGAAAGAAAATTATTTTAATTTGCTCAGAATGCTTAAGCCGTAATTATACTACATCGAAAAAAGTTGAATCATCTACGGAAAGATTAGAATTGAGGAAATTTTGCCCTCATTGTAATAAATATACGATTCACAAGGAAAGTAAATAGGAGTTAATTTATGAAAGGTACACCAATTACTTATTTTAAAGGGGTTGCTCGTGAAGCAAAACGCATTAGATGGCCAAAGAAAGAAATTTTCTTATCTTCTATAGCCGTTGTAATTTGCATATCTATTTTCGCTGGTATTTTTATTGTATTAGAAGATTTAGCTGGTGGTACGTTAATTGATCAACTTAGAAATGCTTTTTCTTTGATTAAATAGGGGGAATTAAGATGAGTGAATTAGCTGAAAAACAATGGTATATAGCAACAACTTATAGCGGTCATGAACAAAAGGTCGCTGATAATATTAAAAAACGTGTCGAATCAATGAATCTTTCTGATTACGTTTTTAGAATTGTTGTTGCTGAAGAAGAAATCCCTGTTTTAAATAAAGATGGCAGCCAAGCTTATGTTGAAAAAAATGGAATAAAAACCCCAAAAGTAAAGATCAAAAATCTTTATCCAGGTTATGTATTCGTTGAAATGATTATGACTGATGATAGTTGGTACATGGTTAGAAATACTCCAGGAGTTACCGGTATTGCTGGTAGTAGCGGTGGTGGTCAAAAGCCTACACCAGTTTCTCCAAAAGAAATGGAAACTGTATTAAAGAGAATGGGCATGGTCGACAATACAATGTATGAAAATTATCATGTTGGTGATATGATAAAAATTATTCATGGAACTTTTGCTAATGTTGATGGTAAAATTATCTCTATTGATAAAGATGCTGGAACAGTTAGAGTTGAAACAGTTTTCTTTGGTAGAGTAACGCCTGTTGATGTAGAATTTAGTGAGATCATAAGACAATCATAGGGCTTAAAAAATATTTTTATCGAACTCTTGCTTAGTCAAGAGTTTTTTGATATAATCACATGTGCGTGTTACGCAATGTCGTGGAAGAAGAGCGATACTTCGAACTACGAACTTATTGAAAAGGAGAAAAGACAATGAGTAAGAAAATCGCAAAAGTTGTCAAGATGGAATTACCTGGTGGTGAAGCTAAACCAGGTCCAAAACTTGCTAGTGCTGGTGTCGTAATGCCTAAATTCTGTACAGATTTTAATGCAAAGACAGCAGATCGTAAGGGACAAATCGTTCCAGTTATTATTACAGCGTTCCAAGATAAAACATTTGAGTTCGTTATTAAAACTTCCCCAGTTACTGGCTTATTATTAAAAGCTGCTGGAATTAGTAAAGGAAGTGCTAATAGTAAAACAACCACTGTCGGAAGTGTTACTAAAGCTCAAATTAAAGAAATTGCTGAATATAAAATGCCAGATTTAAATGCCAATGATATTGATGCTGCTATGAAGATTATTGAGGGCAGTGCAAGAAATATGGGCATTAAGGTTGTTGATTAATTTAAGGAGTTAAAATATGAAACACGGAAAAAAATATGAAGCCGCCTTAGCATTAATCGATAAAAATAAGGCATATAGTATTGAAGAAGCTTGCGAATTAATTAAAAAAACAAGTACTACTAAATTTGATTCAAGTGTCGGTATTTCATTTAGATTAAATGTAAATACTAAAAAAGCCGATCAACAAATTAGAGGAACAGTTGTTCTTCCTAATGGAACTGGTAAGACTGTTAAAGTTTTAGCTTTAACTAATAAAGTTGATGAAGCTAAAGCGGCTGGTGCAGATTTTGCTGGTGGCAAAGATTTACTTGAAAAAATTGTTACTGAAAAGTGGTTTGATTTTGATGTAATTTGTGCAACACCTGATATGATGGGTGAAATTGGTAAAGCTGGTAGAATTTTAGGTCCTAAAGGTTTAATGCCAAATCCAAAAACTGGTACAGTTGGAATGGATATTAAAAAAATGGTTACTGAATTAAAAGCTGGTAAAGTTGAATATCGTGCTGACAAAGATGGCAATGTTAATTTAGCTGTTGGCAAGGTATCATTTGATACAAATAAGTTAACTGAAAATGTTAATACTATTGTATCTCAAATATTAAAGGTAAGACCAAGTGTAGTTAAAGGAACTTATGTATTATCATGTTTCTTATCTACTACTATGGGTCCATCTATTAAATTATTAGTATTATAAATTTGTTTATTTGGCTAATATACCTAAGACCGTAACGGCGAAAGCTTAATTATGTTACCGAGGTAATCCTCAACGTATATTTGCCTCATAATATATGTTAAAAAGGAGGTAAAGAAATGAATCAAGACGTCTTAAGTTCTAAAAAAGAAGTAGTGAGTCAAATTGATGCTTTAGTTAAAGAAAGCGGTGCATTAGTGGTTTGCGAATATCGTGGACTTACTGTTGCTAAAATTAGTGAACTTCGTAAGGCTTTAAGAGAAAAAGGTGCTCATATGACTGTCTATAAGAACTCTTTAGTTTCTAGAGCTCTTAAAGAAAATCATGAAGACATTGATAATATCTTAAATGGTCCAAATGCGTTCATATTTGCTAAAGATGCAACCGATGGAAGCTTAAAAATTTTAACTAAATTTGCAAAGAAGAATGAGCAACTTCTTATTAAGGGCGGAGTTATTGATGGAAAATATAGTGATAAAGATTACATTCTTAAAATTGCTAACTTACCATCAAAAGAAGGACTTGTATCTATGTTATTAAGTGTGTTACAAGCACCTATGCGTAATTTGGCTTATTCACTTAGTCAAGTTAGCGAAAAGAAATAATTTGTCAATTAGGAGGAAAATATTATTATGGCAAAATTAACAAATGAAGAAATTATTGCTGCTGTTAAAGAAATGACAGTAGTTGAATTAAATGATTTAGTAAAAGCTATTGAAGCTGAATTTGGCGTTACTGCTGCTGCTCCAACTGCTGCTGCAGCTCCAGCTGAAGAAGAAGAAAAGAAAGGACCAGCCGAGGTTTCTTTAATCTTAAAAGCTTGTGGTGCTAATAAAGTTGCTTGTATTAAAGCTGTTCAAGCAATTACTGGCAAAGGCTTAATGGATGCTAAGAAAATGGTTGATTCTGCTCCAGTCGCTGTTAAAGAACACATTTCACCTGTCGAAGCTGAAGAACACAAGAAGGCTCTTGTTGCTGCTGGCGCTGAAGTTGAAATTAAATAGTTTTTAATTTATTTTTAGCCTGTCTCTAAAACCTAAAATTTAGGGGCAGGTTTTTGCCTATTTATATAGAAAAAAATGAGTCAATATTTTAGTAATGATTTTTCCTTAAAAAATGATAATTTTATTATAAATTATGAGATTTTAGGTAAGAATTTAACTTTTTATAGTAATAATGGCGTTTTTTCAAAAAATAGGATAGATAAAGGTAGTGATATTTTTATAAAATATTTATTAACCTTAAATCTAGTTGGTAAGGTTCTTGATTATGGTTCAGGAATTGGAATTATTGGAATTTGTTTAAATTTATTTTTTAAAGAGTTAGATGTAACTTATTGCGATGTTAATTATAGATGTTTAGAACTTAATAAACAAAATTTAAAAAAATATGATTTAAATGGTTTAATAGTTTCTAATGATGAATTATCTAAAATAAATGATGAAATTTTCGATTATGTATTTCTTAATTCACCAATTCGTAGTGGAAAAGATAATATATATAAAATGTATAAAGAAAGTTATCGTTTATTAAAAAATAATGGAGAATTTTACGTTATTATCCGTAAAGACAAAGGAATGCTTTCTCATAAAGCTTTTCTTGAAACTATTTTTAATGAAGTGACTATTGTTTATAAAGAAAAGGGTTACTTTATAATAAAAATGGTAAAAAAATAAGGAGCCAAAAAATGATGCAATCTTATAAAGATTATCCAAAATTAAATAATGACCGTATTAATTTTAGTAAAATAAGTGGTAATTTACCCCTACCTTATTTAGTTGAAATTCAAACTGAGTCATATAAAAGTTTTCTTGAAACTGGTATCAACGAAGCACTTGTTGATATTTTTCCTATAGAAAATTATAATAAATCACTTTCTATTGAATATCATAGTGGTGGTTTTAGACTTGAAACACCAAAATATAATCCATTACAATGCAAAGAAAAAGATTTGACTTTTTCAAGTTCATTAAAAGTTAAATTATATTTAAATGATAAAATGACTGGTGAACTTAAAGAAAGTGAAGTTTTTATGGGTGAAATTCCTTTGATGACTGAAAGCGGAACATTTATTATTAATGGCGCTGAGCGTGTTATTGTTAGTCAAATCGTTAGAAGTCCAGGTGCATATTTGGCTAAAACTTTTGATACTAAATTAGGTAAATATATTTATAATGCTGATCTTATTCCTGGTCGTGGAACATGGCTCCAATTTGAAAGCGATATAAAGAATTTTTTGTGGGTTAGAATTGATCGTCAAAGAAAGATGCCTGCAACAATTTTATTAAAGGCTTTAGGATTTGAAAAAGATGAAGATATATTAGAATTATTTGGTGATAGAGATTGGTTAAAACAAACTTTAGAAAAAGATAGTGATTCAAAAACTTCTTTAAAAGCATTAAAAGAAATTTTTAAGAAATTAAAACCAGGCGAACCAATTACTGATGAAGGTGTTCATACTTTTTTAGTGCATAAATTTTTCGATGATAAAACTTATGATTTAGGTATTGCTGGTAGATTTAAATATAAACAAAAACTTGGAATTTACAATCGACTTATTGATCGTATTTTAGCTGAAGATTTGTTTAGTGCTGAAGGTGAACTTAAATATAGAAAAGGCACATTACTTACAAAAGAAATAATTGATTCTCTTCAAGATGAAGATTTCTTTGAAAAAGGTGCATGTGCTCATCAATTAACTGTCAATGACAAATTAGACAATCATAATATTGTCACAATTGTTAAAGTATATGCTAATGATAAAAAAGACCTAGTTTCTAATGTTATTGGCACTGATTTAAATTTAACTGAACCTCGTGTAACTATTCCTGACATTATCGCTTTGTTCAGCTATTTTATGAATCTAATGGATGGTTTTGGTTCTACTGATGATATTGATCATTTATCAAATAGACGTATAAGATGTGTCGGTGAACTTATTCAAAATGAGTTTAGAAAAGGCTTATCCAAAATGGCTAAGAATGTTACATCTAAAATGTCAATTACTATTGGTGAAAATAAAGATTTAACTCCACAAAGTTTAATCAATGTTCGTCCTTTAGGTAGTGCTATTAGAGAATTTTTTGCAACATCGCAACTTTCACAATTTATGGATCAAATTAATCCTCTTGCTGAACTTGCTAACAAAAGAAGAATTAGTGCTTTAGGTCCTGGAGGTTTAGCTCGTGATAGAGCATCAATGGAAGTTCGTGATGTTCACTTTACTCACTATGGTCGTATTTGTCCTATTGAAACTCCTGAAGGTCAAAATATCGGTTTAATTAACAATTTAGCAACCTATGCTAAAATTGATCGTTATGGTTTTATTGAAACTCCATATCGTAAATATGATAAAAATACTGGAAAAATTTTAGAAGATGCAGTTTATTTATCAGCAAATGATGAAAATGATCATGTTATAGCTCAAGCTACAAATGATATTAAAGGTGATACTTTTATTAGTGATAAAGTTGTTTCTAGATTTAATGGTAAAAACATTTTAGCTGATAAAAAAGATGTAGATTTTGTTGATGAATCGCCTATCCAAATTGTTAGTGTTGCTGCTGCTTGTATTCCATTCCTTGAACATGATGATAATACTCGTGCTCTTATGGGTGCTAACATGCAACGTCAAGCACTTCCACTTCTTAGACCACATGCTCCATATGTTGGAACTGGTTTAGAACATAAAATTGCAACCGACTGCGGATTAGCTGTTGTCGCAATTAATGATGGTGTTGTTACATATAGTGATAGTAAAACAATAAAAGTAATGGAAGAAAAAGGCGAAAGAACTTATCAATTACAAAAATTTGAAAGAAGTAACCAAGGTACATGTATTAACCAAACTTCTATAGTTCATAAAGGTGACAAAGTTAAAAAAGGTCAAATAATTGCTGATGGTCCAAGCATGGAAAATGGTGATTTAGCTCTTGGACAAAATGTAACGATTGCATTTATGACTTGGGAAGGATATAACTACGAAGATGCTGTCATTATGAGTGAAAGACTTGTCAAAGATGATGTCTATACCACAATTCATATTGAAAGTTATGAAGTAGAATGCCGTGATACAAAAAATGGTGAAGAAATGATTACTCCTGATGTTCCTAATATTTCAATGGAAAGTAAAGCCCATCTTGATAATGATGGTATTGTAATAATTGGAACTGAAGTTAAAGAAGGAGATATTTTAGTTGGTAAGGTTACTCCTAAAGGAAGTAGTGAACCTTCACCTGAAACTAAATTATTAGATGCAATATTTGGCGATAAATCAAAAGATGGTAAGGATAGTAGTTTAAGAGTTCCTCATGGTGGAGCTGGTACTGTTTTAGACGTAAAAATATTTACTCGTGAAAATGGCGATGAGCTAAATCCAGGTGTTAAAAAGAAAGTTAGAGTTTATGTTGTACAAAAACGTAAAATCAGCGAAGGTGATAAGATGTCTGGACGTCATGGTAATAAAGGTGTTATTTCACGTATTTTACCAGTTGAAGATATGCCATATCTTCCTGATGGAACCCCAGTTGATATTATGCTTAATCCTCAAGGCGTTCCTAGCCGTATGAATATTGGTCAAGTCCTTGAAGTTCATTTAGGTATGGCTTTAAAGAAACTTGGTGGTGTAAAAATTGCAACTCCAGTTTTTGATGGTATTTCTAATGAAGAAATTATGAATATCATGAAAGAAGCAAAATGTCCAAGTGATGGTAAGTATACATTATATGATGGACGTACTGGTGAAAAATTCGATGATCGTATAAATGTTGGTGTTATGTATATGATTAAACTTGTCCACATGGTCGATGATAAATTACACGCTAGAGCTACTGGTCCATATTCAATGGTCACTCAACAACCTTTAGGTGGTAAAGCTCAAAATGGTGGTCAAAGATTTGGTGAAATGGAAGTTTGGGCACTTGAAGCCTATGGTGCTGCTTATACTTTACAAGAAATGTTGACAATTAAATCCGATGATCGTGTAGGTAGACGTAGAACTTATGAAGCTATTATCAATAATAAACCATTATCAAAACCTTCTATTCCAGAAGCTTTCAAAGTTTTAACAAAAGAACTTATGGCTTTATCTATGGATGTCGAACTTCGTGATAAAGAAGGAAAAATTATTGATATGGATGTTTTAGCAAGACAAACACAAAAAGAAGAACAAAAATCTATGAGAAATATTCGTAATCTTGGTGAAGAACATAACCATAACGATGAATCTAGCGATGATACTATAGATGATGAAAGTGTTGTCGATGAAATGCTTAACTAATATAGGAGGTATAAACTATGTTTGATGTTAATGATTTAAGTAGTATTAAGGTAGGTCTTGCCTCCCCTGAGAAAATAAGAGAGTGGTCTCATGGCGAAGTTACTAAACCAGAGACTATTAATTACCGTTCACAAAAACCTGAAATGGACGGATTATTTTGTGAGAGAATTTTTGGTCCTAGCAAGGATTATGAATGCCATTGTGGTAAATATAAGAAAATTAGATATGCTGGCGTAGTTTGTGAAAAGTGCGGTGTTGAAGTTATTTCTAAAGAAGTAAGAAGAGAAAGAATGGGCCACATTGAACTTGCTACACCATGTTCACACATTTGGTATTTAAAAGGTATTCCTTCAAGAATGGGTTTAGTTTTAGATGTTTCTCCTAAAAATCTTGAAGAAGTTATTTATTTTAGTGCTCACATTTGCTTAAATCCTGGTACTAGTAAAATTTTAAAATATAAAGAATTTATTGATGATGCTATTGGTAAACAATTATTTAATAGTGTTATTAAAGAAATTGCACAAACTTTAGAAGATGGAACATATGATAAAGAAGCTGCAAATAGTTTAATTGAAAGACTTGAAAATCCTCATGAAGGTTTTGATTTCTTTGGATGTGCTAGATTTATTACTAAGCATACAGGCGCTGAATTTGGTGAAGGTGCTGAAGCTATTAAAAGGCTTTTAAAAGAGGTTGATTTAGAAAAAGAATTTGACACGGTATCTCATGAAATTAAGGGCGCTCAAGGTCAAAAATTAACAAAATTAACAAAACGTTTGGAAGTTCTTGACGCATTTATTAAATCAAAAAATAAACCTGAATGGATGATTCTTGATGCACTTCCTGTAATACCTCCAGATCTTAGACCAATGCTTCAACTTGATGGTGGACGTTTTGCTACATCTGATTTAAACGATTTGTATAGACGTATTATTACTCGTAATAATCGTTTGAAAAAACTTATCGATATGAATGCACCTTATGTCATTTTGATGAATGAAAAGAGAATGCTCCAAGAAGCAGTTGATGCTTTAATTGATAATGGTAGAAGAAATGGAAAACCTGTCGTTGGGCCTAATAATCGTCCATTAAAATCATTAAGTGGTGCTTTAAAAGGGAAACAAGGTAGATTTAGACAAAATTTATTAGGTAAACGTGTTGACTATTCAGGACGTAGTGTTATCGCTGTTGGTCCAAGTTTAAAGATGTATCAATGTGGATTACCTCGTGAAATGGCTATTAACTTACTTAGACCATTCATTGCTAGTGTGTTAATTCGTGATGGAATTTGCACTTTACATAAACAAGCAGATCGTAAAATCGATGCTCGTGATGAGGATGTTTTAGATGTTGTTGAAGAGATAATTTCTCAACACCCTGTTTTATTAAATCGTGCTCCAACTTTACATAGATTAGGTATTCAAGCCTTCCAACCAATTTTAGTTGAAGGACGTGCCATTAGATTACATCCATTAGTTTGTACTGGTTTCAATGCTGACTTTGATGGTGACCAAATGGCTGTACACCTTCCATTAGGTAAAGCAGCTCAAGAAGAAGCTCTAGATTTAATGCTTGCTAGTAATAATATTTTAGCTCCTAAAGATGGTAAGCCAATCGTTACACCATCACAAGATATGCTCATTGGTAATTATTATTTAACTCTTGAAGCTACTAAAGATGACTTTGAAAAGAAAGCTCATAAATTTGAAATTGCTGGTGATTTAGAAGAAGCTAATCGTTATAGAGAATTTGCTAAATTAGAAGGTAAAGTATTTAAAGATGTTAATGAATGTATTAAAGCTTATGAAGTTCATGCTATTCATTTACATACAAGAATCGCTCTTCCTGGTAAGTCGTTGAGAAAAGATGGTTTTAGTAAGGAAATGAATGATGGTTATCTTATTACTACTGTTGGTAAAGTAATCTTCAATTTAATATTCCCTAGTGATTTCCCATATTTAAATGAACCAGGGTTAACTAACTTAAAAGGTGATGAAGAAAAGTTCTTTGTTAAAAAAGGAACAAACATCCCTGAATATATTGCTTCTTTACCAGTTGTTCAACCTATTAAAAAGAAAGATATTACAAATATTATTGATGAAGTATTCCATCGTTATGGAACTAGTAAAACTAGTGCTATTCTCGATAAACTTAAGGATCAAGGTTTTAAGTATTCTACAGTTAGTGGTTTAACAATTGCTATTTCTGATATTAGTGTTGTTAGTGATAAAAAAGAAAAAATTAAATTAGGAGATGAGAAAGTTCAAAAAATCGAAGAACTTTATGAAAGAGGCTTCTTAACTGATAGTGAACGTCATAAACAAGTTTGTGATGTTTGGACTAAAATTAATGAAATTATCGGCGATGAAGTTAGTGATCAACTTAAGTCTGATTCTCGTAATCCTTTATTTATAATGAGTGATTCTGGTGCTCGTGGTAGTAAGAGTAACTTTACTCAATTAATGGGTATGAGAGGTCTTATGGGTTCAACTAGCGGCGAAACTATTGAGTTACCTGTTAAGTCTTGCTTCCGTGAAGGTCTTAACGTTGCTGAATTCTTTACTGGTACCCATGGTGCTCGTAAAGGTGGTGCAGATACTGCTTTAAAAACTGCTGACTCAGGATATTTAACTAGACGTTTAGTCGATGTTTCACAAGATGTTATCGTTAGAGAAGAAGATTGCCATAGTGATCATGGTTCTATGGTAAGCGACATTGTTGATACAGCTAAAGGTACTATTATTGTAAATTTATATGATCGTCTTGTTGGAAGATTTGCATGTCATGATGTAATTAATCCTAATACAGGAGAAATTATTGCTAAAGGGAACACATTAATTGATGAAGATACTGCTAAGGCAATTGTTGATTCTGGTATTAAGCAAGTCGAGATTAGAAGTTTATTTGGATGTGAAACTAAAGACGGAGTTTGTGTCCATTGTTATGGTCGAAATCTTGCTACTGGTAAGCTTGTTAAAATCGGTGAAGCTATTGGTATTATGGCTGCTCAATCTATTGGTGAACCTGGTACCCAATTAACAATGAGAACATTCCACTCTGGTGGTGTTGCTGGCGGAGATATTACTCAAGGTCTTCCTAGAGTTCAAGAACTTTTTGAAGCACGTAATCCTAAAGGTGAAGCTACAATTAGTGAAATTAGTGGTAAAGTTACAAATATTGTTGAAGATAATGGTATGTATATTGTAACTATTACTAATGAACTTGAAGAGAAAGAATATAAAACAAATTTCGGTGCGAGACTTAGAGTTAAAAAAGGTGATTTCATTAAAAATGGTGGTAAGATTACTGAGGGTGCTATTTCTCCAAAGAAATTATTAGAGGTTGCTGATGCTAGTAGTGTTCAGCGTTATATAATTAAAGAGGTTCAAAAAGTTTATCGTGCTCAAGGTATCGGAATTAGTGATAAGCATATTGAAGTTATTGTAAGACAAATGTTAAGAAAGGTTGTTATCTTTGATGGTGGTGATACGACCATGATTCCAGGAACAAGAGTTTCTTTAACTGAATTTACAAGACTTAATAAAGAGGCTTTATTATCAGGAAAACGTCCTGCTGTTGCTCAGCCATTAGTCCTTGGTATTACTAAAGCTGCTCTTGAAACTGATAGTTTCTTAAGTGCTGCTAGCTTCCAAGAAACTACCCGTGTATTAACAGATGCCGCTATTAAGGGTAAAGTTGATACATTACATGGTTTAAAGGAAAATGTCATTACTGGTAAATTAATTCCTGCTGGTAGAGGTTTAAATACTTTAGATGAAGAAAAAGCTCTTCTTAATAATTTCAGTGTTAGCGAAAAAATGAAAGAAGTTAAACAACAATATCTTGGTAGTCATGATAAGTTCTATGATGAAGATAATGTTAACGAAGATGATCAAGTTACCATCGAGGAAGAGTTTGTAAATAATAAAGTAGATAATTATTAATTAAAAAATCCTAGAGAGATCTAGGATTTTTTATTAATAAGAATTTAATAACATCAAACTTTTATTGTAAGTTAATTTCATTTTTAAATCATTTTTTTCAATTATTGCTCTATATAAACAAAAAGTAATGTGACTGATGATATTAGTTAAAAGCCAATTGTTAATTTTATTTAATTTAGTAAATAAATTATATTTGTAAATTATTAATTCTTTTAAATAATCTATTTTCATCATATTGATAAAATTTATTAAAAATTGACCATGATTAATAATTATTTCTTTAGTAATTGAAAAGTTAAAAATAATAATTGGACCAATATTAATTTCAAAATTAATTAAATTAAATGTATGTTCTAAAATATCTAAAGCAAAGGCATCTTTTGATGAATAATATTGATAAAACAGATTTCTTTCAATCTGCTGACATTTAAGAATTCTTTTGATATTAAAATAATCTAAGCGATTATTACTAATATAAAAAATAGTAGATTTTAATAAATTATCTTTGAATGCTTTTATCATAGTATCACCTTAATCAGTTTATATTTTAATTATAAACTTAACAAGTTAATGTTTTTTCAATATTTAATTTATTTGATAATATCGTATAAAACACTTTTTAATTTTTGTTTTTATGTTATTTAAAGACTATTTTATTGTTAATTTAAAAATAAGATTTTCAAAAGATAATTTTAACGTAAATTCTTAAACTAAATTCAGCTTTTTAAAATAGCTAGCTTTTTATCAGACTTAATTCAGCTTTTTACCAAAAAACTGACTTTACTATGAGAAAAGTTGTCCGTAAATTCTTAAACTAAATTCAGCTTTTTAAAATAGCTAGCTTTTTATCAGACT
>ERZ808262.141-NODE-141-length-54347-cov-8.427779_pt1 | contig 54347 bp, 64 predicted proteins | sample MGYA00520895_ERZ808262 | MGnify/ENA primary metagenome ERZ808262 (study PRJEB31516, sample SAMN03275588) | gut metagenome | biome: mammalia-associated habitat; material: feces | host: Papio cynocephalus | place: Kenya | collected 2012-08-02 ... | reverse complement strand
GTATTAATTTCTTCCCATCAATCTCTTTGAATTCGATACGGATATCCGGAACCGGATCAAGTTTGGTCTTGACGCATTCGCTGATGATCTCGGAGTCGCTTTCGGCATCGACAAGCCCGACTATCCGGTCTTCATTGCTGATGCCGAATATCAATGTCCCGCCATTGCCGTTAGCGAATGCAGAGACGCTCTTGAGCCAGCTCTTAGGCTTGCTGACTTCAAGTCTCTCTTTCTTGTCATAGGCTGTCGCCTCTCCTATAATGTCTTTCAGTTCCATATTACTCGTTATGACTTAATGCTCACAAAGGTAGTGATTTGCAATGGATTTATGGTTACATTAGAGTAACGAGGCGACGGATGGAATAAGGCGCGTCGCTTGCCTGATGAGCCTGCCTCGTGGAAGCCTCCGTGCAGGTCGGGGTGTTTTTGAGGATTCTCATCCCTACCTTCAGACTACGAATCAGGAAAGAGATTGATGAGATGGGGGTGGTTTAATCTTGTGGATAAAATACATACTCAGATGAACATGCTCATGTAGAAAGGCAGGTACTGTATGCCGTTTTCAATTTCGACGTTATTGTCGCTCATCACAATCATTCTCCCGATTTTGTCGGGGAAAAGGCTTCTGGCCATATCAAGGGATGCGTGCTTCTTGTAGTCCTTGCCCGATTTTATCTCCAGGATGCTGATTCTGTCTCCTTCCGGAAAGACGAAATCCAGTTCATGTCTGCTCTTTCTGTCGTAATAATTCAGTGATATGCCATGCTTTACAAGTTCTCCGGCTATATGGTTTTCCGCGAGGGCGCCTTCATTCACGAGGATGTCACCCGTCAAAACCTTTGCCTGTATATTGCCCAGCATCATTGCGCACATGAGTCCGCTGTCAACAAAGAACAGTTTATATAGTCTAAGGTTTTCATGGCTGGGGAACGGCAGTTCAAAAGCATTCACATTGAATGAGTAATACGCTATGCCCGCATCGACCAGCCACTGAGTGGGAGCTCCATATTTACGCCGGGATGCATTTTCCTCAATGGATGCCAGTATGAAGCGTTTGTCTTGTTTGCTCAATTGCCCCGGAATAGCGTCAAATACTGATTTTACCAGCATTTGATCCTTTCTGGCATACTTGGAAATGTCGTTGCGATACCCGGAAAGAATGTCTTTCTGATTTGTGATGGTCTTGTTGAAGTCTTCATTGGCAAGATATGTCGTCACAACCTCCGGCATGCCTCCCACAATCAGGTATTGCCGATAACGTTCCATGATTTGCTTGTGAAGAAAAACCGGAACGGGACTGATATCCCCGTAGCACTTCCTTAGAAGACTGATCATATCTTCCCCTATATTGCATGCCCAAAGAAATTCCTCGAAATCAAGTGGATACATATTCAGTTCGTGCTCGAATCCAACTGGATACGAGGATACATCCTTGTAGTTGATGCCAAGCAGGGAGCCTGATTCAATATAATCATAAGTCCCGTCTTCCACCAAGAATTTAATAGCTGTCCTGGCATTCGGACAGGATTGTATCTCATCGAAAAAAATCAATGTTTTGCCAGGCTCCAACGGGCCGAAGCCCATGACGGAGAGATTGACAAGGATGGTGCGCGCGTCAAGGTTTCCGTCAAATGCCTGTTTTGCCAGAGGCATCTGTTCGAAGTTGATCTCTATGAAATTCTTATAGTTCTCTTTGGCGAATTGACGTACAACAGTAGTCTTTCCTACTTGTCTAGCTCCTTTGATGAGGAGAGTCTTATTCGTGGATTCTCTTTTCCACTGTATTAAATCGTTGACAATCTTCCTTTTAAGCATTATTTTGCAACTTTTTGCAACTCGTGCGCTTTGCAGATTATCAAGAACTTTTATAAATTCGCTCCGTTTTTACTGACAAATCAGAAGGCGACAGCCATGACAGATAATATAAAAGGCCTCACGGCGGAGCAGGTCCTGGAAAGCCGCCAGAAATACGGGAACAACGTACTGACACCGACCGGCAAGGTGCCTATATGGAAGCGTTACCTCGAAAAATTCAAGGATCCCCTCATCATCATACTGATTATCGCGGGAGCATTGTCTCTGGGCATATCGTTGTATGAATATCTGGGCCTCGGACATTCGTGGAACGCTTTTTTCGAACCTGCCGGGATATTGCTGGCCATCCTCCTTTCCACGACACTCGCCTTTATTTTTGAGCTCAAATCGGACAAGGAGTTCTCCCTTCTCAACCAGGTTGACGATGATGAACTTGTCGTGGTCGTCCGTGACGGGAAACATGCCAGGGTTCCCAAAAAAGACGTGGTGGTTGGCGATATCGTTGTCCTTGACAGCGGCTGCGAAGTCCCTGCCGATGCCGAACTGCTTGGATCCACGGCACTTGTCATCAACGAGTCTACGCTTACCGGCGAGCCGGAATGCCGCAAGAGTGCCGACCCTTCCGAGGCCGATCCCAACGCCACCTATCCTACAGACAGGGTCTACCGGGGCACGAAGGTGATGGGAGGGCACGCCGTGTGCCGGGTCGTTGCTGTGGGCGATGCCACCGAATACGGCAAGGTCTACAAACAGGCCCAGATCGACAACGGTGTGAAGACCCCGCTCAACGAGCAGCTTGAAAGGCTCGGGACATGGATAAGTAGGATCAGTTACGGTCTGGCTGTCCTCATCCTGGCAGGGAGGATCATCCTCTACGTGCATACGCTGGATGGCGCCCCGTTTGTCTGGGTGGATTTCCTCTCTTATTTGCTGCAGTCCATAATGATAGCTGTCACCCTGGTTGTCGTGGCCGTCCCGGAAGGCTTGCCTATGGCGGTCACGTTGAGTTTGGCGTACAGCATGCGTAAAATGTTGGCCACCAACAACCTTGTGCGCAAGATGCACGCCTGCGAGACGATGGGGGCGGTGACGGTCATCTGCACCGACAAGACCGGCACCCTCACTCAAAACAAGATGAAGGTGGCGGACTTCTGGAAGCCGGAAGATGTGGACAACGCGTTGCTGTACAAGTCAATTGCCATAAATTCCACCGCTTCCGTGGAAGGGGACGAGGTGATCGGGAACCCTACCGAGGGGGCGTTGTTGCTGTGGCTCGGGCGGCAGGGTGTGGACTATGCCGCGCTGCGCTCTTCCGGGAAGGTTGTCCAGGAACTGCCGTTCTCTACGGAGAACAAGTACATGGCGACGCTCACCCGCGATGCCGGCGGCAAACTGCCGCTTTTTGTCAAGGGGGCGCCGGAGATCGTGGGGGCTTATTGTGATATACCCTCAGGGGAACAGACCCTCGTAAGCAAATACACTGAGGACTGTCAGAACCGGGGGATGAGGATGCTGGCCATTGCGACCAAGGATCTTGTGGCGGGGGAGGAGGCTATCGACAATGGGAAGCTCAATGTCTCAGGGCTCAGGCTCATAGCCTTGTTTGCGATCTCCGATCCGGTGAGGGAAGATGTTCCGGCCGCAGTCCGGGAATGCCTTGATGCCGGGATCAATGTCAAGATCGTCACCGGGGACAATGCCCGCACAGCCATGGAGATAGGACGTCAGATAGGCATCTGGACCGACGGAAGCCCGCGTTCAAGCATCATCACCGGTCCTGAGATTGCCTCTCTGACGGACGAAGAACTGAGGCAGGTCGCAGACGGCCTTAAAATCATCGCGAGAGCGCGGCCAACCGATAAAGAGAGGCTTGTAAAGGCCCTGCAGGCCACGGGGAATGTGGTGGCGGTGACCGGTGACGGGACAAATGACGCCCCCGCGCTGAACGCGGCCCATGTCGGGCTTTCCATGGGGGACGGCACCTCGGTGGCGAAAGAAGCCAGCGACATCACGATCATCGACAACTCTTTCACCAGTATCGGGAGGGCGGTCCTCTGGGGAAGATCTCTGTACAGAAACATACAGCGCTTCATCCTTTTCCAGATGACGGTCAATGTATCTGCCTGCCTCATCGTGCTCTGCGGCGCGTTCATGGGTGTGCAGTCGCCGCTCACGGTCACACAGATGCTGTGGATAAACCTGATCATGGACACCTTCGCCGCCATGGCCCTCGCATCTCTCCCGCCCGAGAGGGAGCTGATGAAGAACAGGCCGAGGGACAGGTCTCAATTCATCATCGACCACGACCTGCTGTGGCACATCATCATCACCGGCGGCCTTTTCTGCCTGCTCATGGTCTGCTTCACTTATGTCATGGAGCACGCGGACATACGTCCGGGTATCCGCGGAATAGAACTCGGTGCTTACAACGGCATTTCCAGATACGAGTCCGGACTATTTTTCACGACTTTCGTCTTCCTCCAGTTCTGGAACCTTTTCAACGCAAAAGCTTACGGTACAGACAGAAGCGCCTGGAATTTCAAGGGTTGCAGAGGTTTTCTGCTGATACTCGCGGTGATACTTCTCGGGCAGGTAGTCATAGTTTATCTTGGAGGCGCATTCTTCAATGTCGAGCCGCTGGAGTTTGACGACCTTCTGAAAATCATCGTGGAGACATCTGCCGTCATGCTGATCGGGGAGCTCGTCAGGGCCATCAGGAAAGTGGCGGCGTGCAAGTGCTGAGAGCCTTTCCTGGCCGAAAAAGTTCTTACAATGTCAGAAGCCTTGCCGTCCAATCGGCGAGCGGTAGTGGGATGTTCAGGATGGCCCCGTCACGTTTCAGATTGTTCATGGAGAATCTCAAAGCGGTGCTCACCCCGAAGCGGTTGATGTAGAGAGCAAGGCTCTTGCCGCCGAGCCGTGTCCCGGACTTCACTTCGACTGGAATGATCGAGGTCTCGTTCTGCAGCAGGAAGTCCACCTCTGCGGTCGCTTCCGATGTCCAGTACCTCGGCATAACTTCAAACTGCGGGACAAGGGACTGCAATACCATATTCTCCGCCATAGCTCCCTTGAATTCCACATAAAGGGGATTCTCTGTCCAGAGCATCTCGGCCGGAAGCTGTGCCATCCGCCTCAAAAGCCCACAGTCGCAAAGGTATACCTTGAATGCTGACAGGTCATCATAGGCACTCAGCGGCAAATGCGGTTTTGACGAACAGAACACTCTGTAGATCATGCCTGCATGTTCCAGCCACAGAAGCGCGTCCTCATATTCCCTCCCCCGTGCCCCGTCTTTGACGAGCTTATAGACGAATTTCCTGTTTTCCTTGGCCAGCTGTGACGGGATGGAGTTCCAGATGGCGGAGACGCGAGGGATGTCTTTCCCTGGTGCATGTTTAGCGAAGTCAAGGGCATAGGCGGTCAATATCGAGGTCTGTATCTCTTCAATCTCTTTTATGCCGCGCTTGCCAAGCATCGCAACCACAGCCGCCGGCATCCCTCCGCACGTCTGGTATCTACGGTACGATTCGGCAAGTCTGTTCATGACAATTTCCGGGAGCGGGGCTATTTCGGAAAGGCTTTCAATATATTCGTACATTTGAGGATCATCCGCATTGAGAAACTCCTTGAAAGCCACGGGATACATTCTCAGAAAATCGACCTTCCCGACAGGGAACGAGTCCCCTTTTGACAAAGACACCCCCAAAAGAGAGCCTGCAGCAAGTATGTGATAATCCGGGGCTTCCTCGCAGAAATATTTCAGAGAATTCAGTGCCTTGTTGCTCTGCTGTATCTCATCGAAGATCATCAATGTCCGCCCGGGCTCGATCGGGCAGTCCGTGTAAAGCCGGAGAATGTCAATTAGCCGTTTGGGATCCTTTGTATTCTCAAATTCCCGGCACAGTTCCTCTGAAGAGTCAAAGTTGAAATAGGCCACATGGTCGAAGTACTTCTCTCCGAACCTTCGCATGACCCATGTTTTGCCGATCTGGCGGGCTCCGCGGATTATGAGGGGCTTGTGGTCGGGCCTTTGCTTCCACCGGAGCAAGTCCTTCATGATATCACGTTCAATTCTTATATTCATTGGCTAAACTGTGCTTTTGTCACATTTATCAAACATGTTTTGTGCAAATATACACATTTTGCCAACATGTTGCGCCATAAATCTCCGCCTCGCCGAAATCGCCCTCGTGCTGTACGAAATGCTCTGCATGGCGCAAGGATCAGCGGCTTCCAGCGGCTTTCCGGAGGTAGGCTCCTGTCAGCCCTTGCGGAGTTCTTCTCTGCCGGCTTCGATGGAACCTTGGCCAGCACCATCATTCTCAAACCTTATCATATCAGTCAACTGGAGGAAATAGTCATTTGACCATATTTCCAGTTCCCTTTTGTCGACAATATATGGAAGGACATCCTGTTTTACTGCAGATATGTCTGCCGCACAGATGCGTCCTTTGAGCATCTCCAAGAATGATTCCCTGGTCAAGTCAATGCCATTGAACTCCTTGGTCCGGGTCTGAAGATGCCCGAAGTTCAGCGGAACCCGGTTCCTGACATACCATTCGAAATCATACCAGTCGCGTCCCTTGACCCGATTCTTCCATTGCCTGAATGTAAATGCGTGCATCTTTCCGGCATAAAGACCAGGAAGGGTGAAGCATCTGGCCATGAACGAGAAAGGGGTCATCAGCAGTCTCTGCTCCGTCTGAAAGCCAAGTGGAGGCTGCGTGTCCACCTCGATCTTGATTTTAAGGGATTGCTCTGTCTGGAAGGATATGTTGTACACATCGGTATTGTCCTTCAGGAATGCCGACTCGACCTTCCCGAAGTTTCTTTTGTCTTTCTTCGTGATGCTGACCTCACGCCCCAGGCTTCGGCATTCCTCTATTATGGCTGGGAAGTATTTTTCCAGATTGAATTCCGGATCTTTTTTCAAGAGAGAGAAATCCATATCCTCTGAGAATCTTTTCAGCCCATGGAATATCCTCAGGCAAGTGCCACCATAAAATGCGGCCTCCTTAAAGAAGCCTCCACGATACAGACCGGCGAGAATCACCTGCTGCATAACTTCATAGACGGCGTTCCGCTTGTCATCAGATGTGCGTATCTGATATGCGGAAAGCATGGAATCGAAGATCTCGCTCATATATATTCCTGTTTTTGTTGAGTTTTCAGATAGTTCAGGAGTGCAGATAACGAACCGGATTTGCGTCCCAGCGCTGAGCATTGCTCAATGATCCGCAGATCAAGGTCGGGAATCGCATCGGTGTCGAACCGGATATCTTCCTCAAGGAAGAGCCTCACGTCTTTCATAAAGCGCAATGTCACCTTGTTGAAGCAGATATAGTCGCACAGGGCTTTTTCTGGAGACGCTATGAGATAACGACAGTCCAGTTCTCCCTTGATTGTTATCCCTATCGGGAAATAGCTGGCTGCGCAGTTTTGGTAATGAAAAGTCCCCAAAGCGTTGATGAAATCCCGTGAATGCTTTGTCGTGACGGATTGAATGAGATCAACTCGTTCCGGAATCAGCCCATACCATCTGAGAGCCCAGCTCATCGAGACATAGGACGGGCCATATAAATGATTGGCCACCAATTCACGGGACAATTCGCCGCCATTTGCGCCAGCCACATACAAACCTTTCTTCAGTCTGATGATGCGCCCTTCCGCCTCAAGCCTTCTGGCCTTGTCCGTAATCTGCCTGCAGCCCGGATAGGCAGACTGGAGGGCATTGATGTCAAATGGCACTGCGCCTATTTTCTGCAATAGCTCCATCAATAATCTTAATTTGACTACAAATATAGCGATATTCCGTACAGTAAAACGACAATCATTCGTTTTTCTGTACAAGATGTTACTGTCTGCGCTATTGTGGAGAAGGTCGCAAGTACTGCGTCCAGCGGCTTTCCGGAGGTAGGGGTAAAAAGAGCCGTAAATACCCCAACCTTTAGCCCTTGGCGGGCTCAGAACCCTGTCCAGAAGGGGTGGAACTCAAAGGTAAGGGTGGAAATCCTCAAAAACACCCCAACCTGCACGCCGGGCATCGCTTTCCCCGAGAATGGTTGACACTTTTGAGGTCGTGTAACTGACCTTCTTCACAGCATCTCTGGATAGTTTTACCAAACAAGATTTGGGAAAATATTTTTATTTGCTATATTTGGGGTTGATTCCGTGTGGAATCTTTACATAAAGCGAAGGTGTTTTTTCGCCTGCCTCACTGAAAATCTGGACAATTTTCACAAAAACAAGAGGTTCGGTCGTAAGCACTCCGCCTGTTTCTGATTATGCAGACCTGTGGCATTCTAGCCACGGCGTACTCCATATCGGTCGGGCGTGGAGTACGATTGTTTCTTTCTTGTTGCGTCAGTCCAGAACGTTCAGTGGAAGTCACGAAACCGGCTCCACACCTTTGTTTTTTAGACAACTTTAAAGTCCCGTCGAGGGGTCCGATGGGGATAGACCGTTGGAATGGAAGACCAGATATTGATTTCACTTTGATGCGTAACCTTGACGGCTCGCTGAGGCTTGGTGTCTGCGAGTCAAATGAGGTATAATGCTATTGTCCGAGTTGAAACTATGTATTTTAAACAGAAAAACTTAAAGATTCTTATTAAGTGAAGATATGAAAAAACAGACGAAATTATTGTTGGCCAGTATGGCATTTGTACTGGTGTCTTGTGGCTCTGCAAAGAAAGCACAACAGCAGCGATATCCTGACTATGGTGGCTATCAGCCCCAATCTGGATATTATCAGCAAGCCCAACAGGGCATATATCAAGGGCAGGCTCCTCAGTATCAGCAGCAGTATCAGTCCCAGGCTGGAGCCGATGCTGCAGGATTTGTAGAAGTTCGCAAGTCTCCGATAGAGGAGTTGTCTCTTGCGTTAGGCACAAATGAGATACGAGCTTATGGCCAGGCGGAGTCGGGCAATGAGCAGATGGCACTCAATGCAGCCAGAGCTCAGGCGATTGCTGCTCTTCAGGAGAAGATAGAAGTATATGTTCGGGCCGGCCTTGATCAGTATATGCAGGAGACCGGCGTAAATTCAGAGTATGCTCTTGATGAATCCACAAGGAATCAAGTCATGACCGCAGCTAAAGGCGTAGTAAACGGAGCTTCCGTTCTGGACACTCGAAAACTATATAATCCTAACACAAAGCGCTATAAATACGAGGTCTGTGTCACCTATAACCGGGCTGGCGTCCTCAGTGTAATGCAGGAGCAGAGCAACAGAATCCGTGCAAACGAAAAGAAATTCGAGCAGGATATGCAGCAGGCTTGGGATGCTCTTGATGCGCAGAATAACCGTATGTCTCTTGGCGAGCAACAGCAGCAGCGTCAGAATGAGATGCAGCAACAGAATCTCGATCGCCAACATCAGAGGGACATGCAGTACCAGAATCAGCAGAACCAGTACAACCTTGAAAGCCAGAGGATTCAAGGACAGAACCAAAACGGCGCCCCTGTTAATGTACCTGCCAATTAGCCATGAGTTTTAGAAAGGTTTCCTTGATTGTTTTGATGACCGTCATTTGTTGTCAGAATGTTATGCTTGCCGGCGAAAAGTCCGACAAAATAAAGCCGAAGTGGGTGACACACTCGCTCCCGGAGCCTCAGTCAAGTTCCTATATTTTCGTGCGTTCTCACGGAGAAGGTTCTTCATTGGCGGGAGCAAAGCAGATGGCTTTCATTTCAATGTCACAAAGGCTTGAGAGCGAACGTGGTCTTACTGTGAATACCAATGTGCAGACCAGAGAACGTCTGTACCAGAATCAAAAAAGCTCGGGCGGTGAGTACGAGCAGGAAATCACTCTTGATGTAACGGAAAACGGCCATCAGCTGAAGATTGTGTGTCGGGAAATTGATGACTATTGGGTGGAATCTAGTGGCAAATACGAAGTTGATGTCCTTTATACAGTAACTAATAAGAATGCTTATGGAGGAAGTTATGATGACAAGATTACAGTGACCGCGAAGTATCCTGGTGCCGGCTTCCTTTCCATAATCCCCGGTGTCGGACAGTTCTATAAAGGAAGTGCCGTCAAAGGCTCTTTTGTTCTTGCCGGGGAAGTGGCGGCTGCTGGCGGTATTATCCTTTGCGAGAACACACGAGCTTCTTACGTGAAGAAGATGCAGGAACAGCCAAAGCACGCGTCAGAGTATAATTCCCTTGCTGACACATGGGAAACAGGCAGAAATATATGCATAGGAGCCGCTGCCGCAATATATATCTATAACATTATTGATGCGTTCGCCTCAACAGGTGCGAAGCACGTTGTTGTGCAGAAAGGACATGCTTCATTGTCTGCAGTCCCTTATGTGGATAACAATTCAGCAGGTGTGTGTCTTGCTCTAAATTTTTAATTGTAAAGCTGTTATGTTGAAAAATGTTATTCTGATATCACTGTTTTTCGTCACTGCTTGCGCCAGGGACATAGTCGATTTGACAGGCTCGATAACGGGAGCAGTCAAGGATTATGACAGTGGAGACTTGATATCCAATTGTCAGATTTCCATAACGCCTGGAGGGGAATCCTTGTCCACCGGCAGTGACGGGCAATTTGAATTCAAGGATTTGGAACAGGGAGCCTATAATTTGGCTTTCAAGAAATCCGGATATGAAGATGCGACTAAATCTGTGTCTGTCATCGCTGGCCAATCAGCTAAAATTCAGCTTGCCCTGAAGGCCCTGAAAGGAGAATTGTCGGTCTCTGAGACCGCACTTGATTTCGGAAGTGCGACAGCCACCATGTCATTCACCATCTCGAATCCCGGCAAGGGAAATCTAGAATGGAGCGTTTCTGAAAATGCCGATTGGCTCAGTTGCTCTCCCGTGAGTGGGACGGTGCTTCCGTCAAAATCGGTCACTGTCGTCGCGGCTGTGGATAGGACGGGCAAAGGGAACGGCAACTATAGCGAGAATATAGTAGTGTCTTCGAATGCCGGCAATGCGATGATTGCCGTGTCCATGTCGGTAACTCCGGTTGATTTGACCTTGTCTCCAGCTTCACTGGATTTTGGGGCTGCAGAATCATCCATTGGCGTGTCGATGACCAATCCTTCCGGCAAGACCCTAAAGTACAACATAACAACATCGAACGACTGGCTTTCGGTAAGCAAGCCAAGCGGTAGCATCACCACGACTGATTCTTTTAATGCCATAGTCTCCAGATCTGGTCTCAGTGCCGGGGATTATGACGGAAATATCGTAATAACGGTCGAGGGTGGAGAGTTTTCCATACCTGTAAAGATGAAGGTCCCTCAGAAGGAAAAACCTTCTGTAAGCATTGAGGAGGTGAATTCCGTCACTGCCAGCGGAGCGACCATCAAAGCTGCGATCAAGTCAATCGGCAGTTCAAAAGTCACAAGGTATGGCGTATGCTGGTCCACATCTTCCACCCCTACTGTTGATGATAAAATCTCTAATCTTGGCGACTGTACTGGGGCAAAGTCATACGAGAGCACAATATCAGAACTCGATGCCGAGACGAAGTATTATGTACGGGCTTATGCTGAGAACACGGAAGGTCTGGCCTATAGCGATCAGACCTTGTCTTTTACCACAAGCACGAAGCCGACGATTCCTTCTGTTTCAACAGTCTCTACAAGTAATGTGACGCCGACATCCGCTGTGGCTACAGGAAGAATAACGTCTCTGGGCAATGTCGCGAAGATCACGGAATACGGCCATGTATGGGGAACTTCGCCTCAGCCGACACTTTCCGATTGTGCGCATACAAGTCTGGGGGAAGCGACATCGGCTAAGGATTTCAGCAGCGAAGTTACAGATCTGTCTGCCGGGACGAAATACTACATCCGCGCTTATGCAACCAACTCCGAGGGTACTGCCTATGGGGAAGATTTGACCTTTACCACTAAGGACTATGAGGCTCCTGCCGTATCTATAGGTCAGACGTCAAACATACAGAGAAAATCCTTCAGTGTCAGCGGTGAAATCAAGTCAACAGGAGGAATCAGCCTTGATGACTATGGCCATTGCTGGAGTACATCGCAGAATCCAACCACGTCTGATGCCAAAACTTCATTCGGCAGCAAATCCACCGGAGGCTCTTTCAATAGTGATATAACCGGCCTTGATGAAGGTACGACATACTATGTCCGTGCGTATGCAGTCAACTCCAAAGGCACAAGCTACAGCAGCCAGATTACAGTCACCACTACCGCTGCTGGCACGGATAAGTGGGATGGTTCGATGGCCTCTTCATTTGCCGGCGGTTCGGGTACGTTGGTGGATCCGTATAGGATAGAATCTGGGGCGCAACTTGTCCTGATGAAGAATTATGCCGGTAAATGCTTCATTTTAAGCAATAACATTGATTTGGATAACAAGAACTGGCCGTCGTTTGATTTTTCAGGGTCTTTTGACGGGAAGGGGTTCACGATATCTAATCTGAAAGTCACTAAGACAGGTGATAATCTTGGATTCTTTGCTACTTGCAGCGGAACAGTCAAGAACCTTAAGATCAAAGGTGTTGATATCCAGTCGGGTCAGTCTGACAATATCGGATCAATTGCGGGGCTATTGCTCTCCAACGGTACAATCATGGACTGTTCTGTGATTTTCAATAGTGAATCGAAGATCATGGGCAACAGTTGTGTGGGAGGGATTGTCGGATATTATGGAGATCATAATAATAGTCAGAGTATGACTATTTCCGGATGCCGTGTAAATTCAACCTCAAGTGAAAACGTTATATTAGGCAACAGTTGTGTGGGAGGGATTGTCGGGTACAAGTGCTATTGCGTAAACAAGAAAGGTATTGAAAATTGTTGCGTAGACGCAATGCTTTATGGCGGAGCCTATGTTGGCGGTATGTGTGGCGGCGGCAATTCATATTCTGATTTTATCACCAAATGCTCTTTCAAGGGGGCTATATCAGGTGAATCATATTTGGGTGGAATTTATGGAGGCGATGTGGAGAATGTAAGCAGTGGCCGGTTTTATATAACAGGTTGCAAATCGGATGTGACAATAGACGCATCTGTCAACTATGCAGGTGGGATATATGGATATGCCTTGGGAGGGGTAAGAGTTCGTGGCAGCTACTCAACGGGGTCTCTTAAACTTGGCAACAGTTCTGCCAAGTATCTTGGCGGAATCGGAGGTTTCACTAACTTCGATTACTCTGAACAGCAGGAACTATGCTATTCAGTCATGACTTCAACTCATCCTGCTTTCGGAGGGTTGGGTGGTTATTCAGATTTGAGGGCAAAAGATTGCGCCACAACAGTTGCAGATAGGAATGAAAGATTAACCAATTGCAATACAGGATGTACCGATATTACTGACTTTCTTCGCTCTTGTTATTCTGAATATGCCGACTACTATAATTTCAATAATACATGGACCTGGACCGGTGTCGTGGACGGAAAGACCGTCAGCGTCTCCTGTCCGAAATTGGCGTGGGAATAATCAAACACTTTGCTGATATGGAAAAGAATATATCAGGTCTTTCTTTTTACGATTTCTTGAACAAAATGATTCCGGGATATTTGATATATAACTGCATTTCCAAAGATCCACTTGCGTTCAGACGTTATACTGATGTGTCGGAAACGGAATCATTGTGTTTGATGTTTGTGATAATAGTTTCATTCGTTTTTGGTATTGTTTACGAATGGATTTTGCGAGGATTCAACGAATTAGTTTTCCGGGCTATATCTTGTTTGTGTTGTTCGGATAAGGAAGCAGATGATTGTAAAGGTTGCTTTGCGAATGCCTTGTGCTGCTTATTCGGGTCAAATGATAGAGGATCGATAAGGATAGGGTATCGTAGGGTGTACAAACAACTTTGGAAATCATCAGCGGGCGGGGCCGACATAAGAGACACTTATCTTGCGGCGTATTATAATGTGGAGAAAAATGGATGTCTCGGAAACATACCGATACTCGAGGCTCTTTCACGTTTTTGTAAGCAGATAATAGTTCCGTTCGTGCTGTGGGAATTGTTGTACTTGAACGTGCAGGGAAGTCAGGGTTATATTGTGTTCTGGAATATTTTTGCAGTAATTCTGCTGTGTCTTCTTTCCATATCTTTTCAGCACAAGATCTGTGAGCTCGTGTGGGAAGGAGACAAATATCTGGGCCGAGAGAACCCACGCGAACATTATATTTCTCCTGAATTTAAAATTCGCAATGCCAGTATATCAATCGATTCATCAACGAAGTCGGTAGTAAACACAGGAAATTCTTCTGTTGATTCTATAGAAATTAATAATTGATAACTACTTAAACCACGTGTCATATAAATGAAAAAGACAGTCAGCATTATGGTCGCATTCTTCCTGTCCGTTTTTGCTTCGTATTCTCAGAAAACAGGGACTTATTCAGGAAAAATTACATTATTTGAAGACATCCCTCTGATAAAGCTGTACCCAGCATTGGAATATGAACCGGGGAAAGAGATGGTTGATATCTCTTATCAATACTATGTCAATTCAAAAGGGGAAAGAGTTCGTCAGGGGCGATGCAAAATAAACATGGATGGTGATGGATTATTCGACAAAATTGCTATTGAAGGAAATTACTCAAACGATAAAATTGATGGCAAATGGATATTTGCTCGGACTTCAGGGATTTCAGATGAATCGTACTATGCTATAATTAATTACAATAACGGAGAAATAGAGGGCCCTATAAAACTCCATATAATGTTGGATATGTTTTATGTCCCAATAATTGAAGGATATTTCAACAAGGGTGTCCCGGTTAATTTACAGATTCAATGGCCGTCATCTCACAAGATTGGAATGTCTGGATCTTTCAAATTTGACGAATTCGGCTTGCTTGATGGGGATTGCAATGGCTGGATGTGTGACTATATTCCAAAACCCTTCAAATTGGAATATAGCCATGGTAGGTTGATACGTTCAGAAGTATATGATGACTCAACCGGAAAAACCAGTGTGGATGAGCCGATTATTATAGATTTTCCACCAATGAAGGAATTGAAGTTGGAGGATGGGACGGTCTTCTATATTGATGAAGAGAATTATATCTATGAAGAAGAGATAAAGACATGCGGAGCTATTAAGGACGACTTCAACTTATATGTGTTAGATGCTTTGGAGGCAATTGGCTTTGATTCAAAAAAGATAAAGGGGCCAGAATTTATAGAGTATGTTCCTGCGGAAGAACATTACAAGGAGGCAAAATTAAAAATATTGACTAAAGAGAGAAAAGACTTTGAGCGGGCACGGGACTCGGTAATAACAGATGTCAGAAATATGAAAGATAGTATTGACAAACTGCTTCAAGTATATAATGTCGAGATCGGTTATGCTAAAATGGTGAAGTATAGTCTGTTTTGTTTCTTTGAGGAAAGTGGTGCTTCTGCTTTAACTGATAGTTTGTCCACGTTGGCTTCAAGAAGATATCTGAGTACGGAAACTCTCGATGATATCGCCTCCTCCAGAGCCGTACTAAAGGAAATGACCATAATAACAGCCGAACTTGAAAAAGAATTAGCCGATATTGCAGCTGCCAAATCCATAATGATCAATTCTAAACTCAAGAGAAAAGAAAAAAGACAGTTGAACGGTTTACTTAAGAAAAAGGACTATTGGGGCGTTTGTGAATTTTGGCGAAACATTGAAAGCAAGAATAATAAATAGTAATTCAACTACAGCAATTTATGAAAACGAAACTGTATCAATTGGTTCTCTTTCTTTGCTCTTGTGCCATGCTTGTTGCATGTGAGAGTGAGGATGACAGGCAGACTGTTAAAGATGGTATTGAGGATGTTATAGAAGGCTATAAGATACCATTGAAGATTGAAGATCGCTATTGGAGTATATCCATTTATTTCTCGGACAAAACCGAAGACGAACTTTCTTCGTATTGGAAAAGACTTCAAGCTAAATTAGGTGCTCAAGAGTCCAATACGTTTGATTATGAGAGCAGGCTATGGTTCTATATGTCAAAGAGCAGCGTGGAGAGAGAGTATGAGAAAACCCAAACGGCTTATCGTAAAAGGACTGAAATTGTGCTCTCGAATTTACACGACAACATGAAGAAGATTTTAGAAAATCCGGATAGTCTGGCAACGCTTGATTGGAGTGCGGAGTATGTAGACAGTTATTACTTTGAAAAATTGGTCGGTGCACCGAATAGAATTTCCAAGTTGGGTGCGAAGGTACAAGGTAAAATGGCAGAAGAGCTTGTTGCCTGTATTCGTGATTGCAATTGGGCGGATGTGAAGGAAATAAAATACGACTGGCGTCAAAGATTATGGACGATGGATTGTGGTCTGGACGGCATCTGGTACGTAAAGAAAGTTAAGGGAGAGTTTCTATACGGGAATATGCTAGATGCTGACAAGAAACCAGTTTATGATTCCACGACATATTCTCGACAACTTAAACTGAAATATTTGACCGGTAGCGGTTTGTTTTAAAAATGTAAGTAAGAATGAAAAAATCAATCATTGTATTGGCAGTTGTGACTGCCTTGGTGAGTCTTTCCTCATGCAGCGACAAGTATCGTGAGGCTATTGTCGGGAGTTGGAGTTTCAGCTACACGGTAAGTAGTGCTGACATGACTAAAGACAAGTGTATGGTCAACTGGACATTTCAAAGGGGTGGTGATTCCCCACAGTTCAAGGAAACAAGGTATTATGACGTTGAATATAAAGGGGAAGACGGTGCCAGAATACATTGTCTTTGCACGGCAAGAATCCAAGGAACGTATGATATCATATTGGGAACCTTAATGTTGGATTATAGCCTGAGTTCCCTTGAAGTGCATGCAAGCTCAAGTGACGTTTCCATCTCTGGGGGACGAGGTTTATCTGGGTTATTTGAGTATTATTATGACAGGTCAGAATTGGCGGAGACGGCTGAAGAAGATGTCTATCAAGTGATGTTCACCTCGTGTCAGGAGTTCAATGAGTTTGGGTCGTTCGCAATATCCGAGATAACAGGAGATACATTCGTGTTTGAAGATGAGGATTTAGGCACTGTTTCGGCAACCAGACAATAGCGCAATGGAAGACCAGAGGAAATGTGAGAAATGTGGTGCGGATGTTTGTATCAACGATATGTATTGTCCGCAATGTGGCTCGCCACAACCGGTAAGATTTCACTATGATTCTTACAAGACATCCATGTATGATGCCTCCATGTCCACAGGGTTGGCGTATGTTCCCAAGTCGGTACGATTGAAAAGCATCAATTATGAGAACGGTGTCTTGACAGTTTCCAATCTTGCAGGGGAAGAACTTTCGGGGCCATTAAAATCGTATGATCAAGTTTTTATAGGCAAAACGAAAAATCCGGAAAACACGATCGTCAGATTTGTCAGGGGGAATCAAGAGATAGGCCTTTATGCTGAGGGTGCAGATTTGTATCCGCAGGATTGGGAACACATCCTTCTGTCCTTAGAGAAAATAGGTGCAACTAAGGGCGATACGATGTTTGTGAACAAGTCTACCCGCAAGTGGTCATTGCTGGCCTGCGGGATCGTTTTTGCATTCGTTGTGGTCCTCATAATGGGGGCTTATTTAGGGATATTTGAATTTTAGATACTGTTATGAAGGGGTTGAATGATAAGAACAAACGTACTCCGAAACAGTGGTTTTGGACCATTCTGTCCACATTGATGATTGTAGCCGGCCTTTTTGCGATTGAGGGCAGAAAAAGCGGGAAGGCAGATATTGGAATCGGTTGGACGATATTCTGTGTTGTCGTAGGTGTTGTCGGGTTAATCTTAATGAACTATAAAGGTAAAGACAATACGGGGGCTTTTGTGGATATAGATGACCAGTCTCCTCATTGTCCGAAATGTTCGCACTCAGTGCGGCCTGAGGTGAAGTATTGCACGTGGTGCGGTGCCAAGATAGAGAATCAAGTATTAAAATAGAAAATGAAAAGGCATAAGTTATTCCTAAATTCCGCAGACTTGCTTAATGTCGCCTATAAGGATCTGGGATTGCGCTAATAAGCTCTCCAAGTGTGGAGCAAATTATTAATAATTATTTTTTAAACAAACAAGTTATGTTACGTACAAATCGTGGTTTGCTGAAGTTCTGTCTTCTCAACCTTGTTACTCTGGGCATATACGGCATTGTCGTATGGTCCCACATCTCTGAAGAAATCAATCAAGTAGCTTCACCTCGTGACGGGAAGCACACGATGCACTATTGCCTGATCTGCTTCGTGTTCAGCTGGCTGACACTGGGCATTGTCCCTCTTGTATGGGGACATAGGATAACCAAAAGGGTGGGAGAGGAGCTGACGGCAAGGAATCTCCCATATAGCATCAGCACCGGCACCTATTGGGGCTGGGGAATCTTTGGGGCTTTCATCATTGTAGGTCCGTTCATATATTGCTACAAATTCTTTAAGGCCATGAATATGATCAACGCTGACTATAACGCAAAAGGAAAATAAACAAAGAATAGGTTATTGCCAACCATATTTCAGCGTCTTGCGCAGCGGCAACTTACGCAGGGCGCTGATGACTTTGATAATGCTATGGTGGTAGCATCTGGACGGCATACTCCATGTCCCGTGCAGAAAATGCCCCGGTTTTTGTACGCGAGGTGCTTCCGGGACGGTCCCGTACAGAAATCACCCTTGTGCTGTACGAAACGCTCAGTGAGGCGCGGAGACGGCCAGCGGCTTCCAGCGGCCCTCCGGAGGTAGGGGTAAAAAGTGCCGTAAACACCCCAACCTTTAGCCCTTGGCGGGCTCAGAGGCCTGTCCAGAAGGGGTGGTGCTCAAAGGTAGGGGTGGAAATCCTCAAAAATACCCCAACCTGCGCACGAATCGGCTTGCGTGACTTTGTGATGGGTGCCCAACCTGCACGCCGGACTCACATGGCCCGTGATGGGCACCCCAACCTGCGCACGAATCGGCCATGGACGATTGCCAAAGGCCAGCCTCACAGCAGCGAGGCGAGCAGCCGCACGCCCTCTTCCATGCGGGACTTGTCGAGGAAAGAGAAGTTGAGCCGCATCGTGTTGCGGTGGCTGCCATCGGGATAGAAGAACGACCCCGCCACGTATGCGACCCCAGCGTTCAAGGCCTTGTCGTATAGGGCCACGGTGTCGCAGCCTTCCGGCAGGGTGAGGAAGAGAAACAGTCCCCCCTCGGGCTTTGTCCAGCTGACCCCCTCCGGCATGTATTTCTCCAGCAGCGAGAGCATCAGATCCCGCTTCTCACGGTACAGGGAGATGCTCTTCGCGAGATTCCTGTCCAGTGCCCCGCTTGACAGGAACTCCGCAGCCACGTACTGGTCAAACACGGGAGGGCAGAGATCCAGGGACTGCTTGCAGACGTATATCTGGTCGAGAAGCGCCTCCGGGCCGAATATCCAGCCGAGCCTGAATCCCGGGGCGAAGATCTTGGAAAAACTCCCCAGGTGCAGGGTGCGCTCCGGGCACAGGGACCATATTGTAGGGACGCTCTCCCCGCTGTATCGAAGCTCCCGGTACGGGCTGTCCTCCACGATGATGAAGTCGTGCCTTTCCGCGAGCCGGCACAACTCCATCCTCTCTCCCAAGGTCATGGTAGTGCCGCCCGGATTCTGGAAATCCGGGATCACATAGCAGAACTTGGCCTTGTCCAGAACGGAATCGTCCACCCCGCAGTCACCCTCCCGGAAACTCTTCAGTGCGACAATCTCAGCCCTATAGGATTTGAACGACTGCAACGCCCCCAGATAGGTAGGTGAGGACGTCAGGACAATGTCCCCGGGGTCGAGCATGATCCTCGCGCAGACATCTATTCCCTGCTGGGAAGAGGTGGTTATCTGGATGTTGCGCATCTCCACCCCGTACCGGGAGGCGAGCGCCTGCCTCAGCTCCGGGACTCCCTGCGTGGCGCCGTACTGCAGGGCCTTGGCCCCGTACTTGTCGAGAACGAGCGAGCACAGGCGGCGGATGTCCTCTATGGGAAACGTGGCCGCATCCGGGTATCCTCCCGCAAACGAGCAGATGGCGTTAAGGTCCGTGTGCTTGAAAATCTCCCTGACGGGAGATCTCATGAAATTGTGCGTGTCAGCAGAGAGAAACTTCGAGTAATCCATTTATCTGTATTCTTCAAATTCCGGCATTGCCAGACTTGACAGGAAATCCTGCAACTTCTCCTCGTCCCGAGGGCATATCATCAGCACATCCTTGGTGTCGATGACGATAAAGTTCTCCAATCCTCTTATTGCCAACAGTTTGCCGTGGTTGTCAGAGTAGACTATATTGTCCTTGCACTCTTTTATCAATCCCTTGTTGACAAGGTTCATCGCGTTCCCGTTCTCATCGTGGTGGGCGAGATAGTCGTAGAGAGACTCCCAGTTGCCGATGTCAGCCCAACGGAACTTGGCCGGGTAGACCCAGGCGTTGTCCGTCTTTTCCATCACGGCGTAGTCGATGGAAGTGCGCGGCATGTCGGTGTAGATTCTCTCGAGAAATTCCTGTTCGCTCTCCGAACCGAGGGCCTCCTGCCAGCCGGCCCAGAGATTGGTGATCTCCGGGGCATATTTTTCCAGTGCCTGCCGGATTGCCGAGGCTCTCCAGACGAAGATTCCCGAGTTCCACAGAAACTCCCCGGTCTCCATGAAAACCCGGGCGAGTTGAGTGTCCGGCTTCTCTGTGAAAGTCTTGACTTTGACCGGTCTGCCGTCCTCTGCGGCCCCAGCCATCTGGATGTATCCGAAATTCGGGTCGGGTCTTGTCGGGACGACACCAAGGGTGATCAGCGCGTCCGAGCCGGCAGCATAGGCGAGGGCGTTGGAGAGTGTCTCGTTGAAGATGTCGTGCTTGTTGATTATCAGGTCGGACGGGGTCACTGCTGTCACCGCGTCAGGGTCGCGCTTGAGGATTGTGTATGTCGCATAAGTCAGGCAGGGGGCAGTGTTGCGGCTATACGGCTCCAGAAGCAGGTTTCCGTCCCGGAGTTCCGGGAGCTGCTGTCTGATGAGTTCCCGGTATCTCGGGAGCGATACGACTATTATGTTCTCTTCCGGGATGACGGCTTTCATCCTGTCGAAGGTGAACCTCAGGAAAGACCGTCCCTCCGCTGTGAAATCCAGGAACTGTTTGGGGCGGTCAGCCCTGCTGATGGGCCAGAATCTGGAGCCTGACCCTCCGGCCATGATTATGCAGTATAGATGGTTATTAAGCATATTGTGGTATAAAAGCTTGTGGGTAGTATTCTATTTCAAACTTTGGGCCATCGAAGAGCACGCTCACCACATCGAAGAACACTTCCAAGTCGGCGGGAAGCGTGCTGCGGGCCTCAGAGTTAAGGAAAGCATTGGCGGCGGTGGTGAGCCGGCGCATCTTGCGGCTGTCCACATTTGCCTGGGGTTCTGCCGCTGAGGGTATCCGGCGGCTCTTAACCTCCACTATGTGCAGCCCTTCGGAGTCGAGGGTTATGATGTCTATCTCCAGGTGGCCGCTTCTCCAGTTGCGTCGGATTATTTCGTGGCCCCTGTTGCGCAGATAGCGGCACGCCTCCTCCTCACCTCTGCGTCCGGTAATCTGCCTGCCTGTTTTCATAGTTTGACGATTGTGACTCCTGTCCCGCCGTTGCGTATGTCCTCGTCGGAAACTTCCAGTCCCGGGATGGACCTGAGGTATTTCTGGATCTCTTCCCTCAGCACGCCGGAGCCCTTGCCGTGGATGATCCTCACTGTGCCGATGTTGAGCATCACGGCGTCATCGATGTACCTTGCCACTATGTTGAGTGCATCGGAGAGCCTTTCGCCGCGGATGTCCAGTTCGGGGGAGAAATTGAGCCTGCGGTCCGTGAGCGAACTGTCCACCTTCTGCTCGGCGGGCTTGAATTCTTTGCGTGCGGCTTCCCGGAACTCGTTGGACGATATGCGCTCCACTTTGTCCGGGGACATGGTGGAACTGATGTTGCCCACGATAACGGTCACGGCCTTGTTGGAGATCTTCGAGACCTCCCCGACCAGACCGTTGTCCTTGATCCGGACTTTCTCCCCGACCTTGAGCGGCGCGCTCTTCTGCTCGCGCTCGTCCGTGTCTTTCTTCTTGACGCGTTTCTGCAGGGAGGCGAGTTTGCGGTCTATGTAGTCTTCCTTGTTGCGGCCTTCTTTCTCTTTGCGCTTCTCCAGTGCTCCGAGGAATCCCTGGAGTTCCTCCCTTGCCTCCTTGGTCTGGGTCTTCTCCGCCTGGGCCTGCCGTATGTCGCGGATGGTCTTCTCGACCTGCTTGCCGGCGCCCTTGACGATCTGCTCGGCTTCCTGCATGGCGGAGGAGATGATGGATTCGCGCAGGCTCTTGATGTCCTCCAGTTCTTTCTGGTATTTCTCTGTGAGTCCTGTCAGGGCCTTGTCGCTGTTCTTGACTTTCTGGAGCTTCTCGTCCAGGGCCTTGCGGTTGCGGGCTATCTTGCGCAGGTTGCGCTCGATGCCGACAAACTCCTCTCCGGCACGTCTCTCGGCATCCTTGACGATGCTCTCGGGCAGACGCATCTTGCGTGCCAGCTCAAATGCGAATGAGTTGCCGGGAAGCCCGATCTCGAGCTTGAAGAGGGGCTCTATCTTGGCGGCGTCGTAGAGCATCGCCCCGTTGATGACGCGGGTGTCAGGCCCTGATGCGTAGAGTTTGAGATTGGTGTAGTGGGTCGTGATGACTCCGTAGACGCCCCTGCGGTCCATCTCGCTCAGGATGGCCTCGGCTATGGCGCCGCCGGCGGCGGGCTCCGTGCCTGAGCCGAACTCGTCGATGAGCACCAGGGTCTTCTCGTCCGCGCAGGAGAGCATCTCCCTCATCTGGGACAGGAAAGAGCTGTATGTGCTCAGGTCGCTCTCTATGTTCTGGTCATCGCCGATGCTGACGAAGATGCGGTCGAATATCATCATCTCGGAGGTCTCGGAAGTCGGGATGAGCATGCCCCACTGGAACATATACTGGAGCAGTCCCATCGTCTTGAGACATACCGATTTACCCCCTGCGTTAGGGCCTGATATCAGAAGTATCCGTTTCTTGGGGCTGAGGGTGATGGTGAGCGGCACCATGTTCCGTCCTTCTGCACGCAGGGCTTTCTCCAGCAGAGGATGTCGGGCCTTGCGCAGCTCCACGGCGCCTTCTTCGGAGATTACCGGGACTCCCGCGATGAAGTCCAGAGCCGTCTGGGCCTTGGCCATGAGGAAGTCGATCTCGCCGAGGAATTTCGCTCCCGAGAGAAGCTCCGGGATATATGGGCGGAGGAATTCCGTGAACTCGAAGAGAATCTTGCGGATCTCCCTCTCCTCCTCGAAGTGCAGGGCGATCAACTCGTTCTCCAGCTCCACTATTTCCGCAGGCTCGATAAAGGTGGTCTTCCCGGAGGCCGACTCGTCGTAGACGAAGCCAGGGAGCTTGCGCTTGGCCGAGGAGCTTACCGGGATCAGGAACTTCCCGTCGCGGATGCAGACGGAGGCGTCGGAGTCGGCTATGCCGTCCTCCTGGGCCTTGCGCAGCACGGCCCCCGCTCTCTTCGAGAGCGACGCCTCCCGGCTGCGTATCGCGCCTCTGAGCTCAAGCAGCCTGTCGGAGGCCGAGTCCTTGATGTCCCCGTATTTGTCAAGTATGCTTTCTATCCTGCGCTGTATCTCCGGGAAAGAGTTGACACTCCCGGCCATCCTCTTCAGCCTCGGATAGACCCCGTCCTTGATGCCCCCGAAGAAATGCAGGATCTTTCGGATGGTGTCTGTGGCGGTCTTGAGTTTGGCCAGAGAGAGGGTGTCTATCGATGAGCCGGCCTTGAGCAGCGGCTCCAGAAACGGGACGGCGTCAATGTAGCCTGTAGTAGGGAAACTGTCCTCGAACATCATGATCAGCCGCATCTCGTCCGTCAGGGCGAGGCGCGTCATGATGGAGCTGCGGTCTGTGGTGAACTCTTCCTTCTCCACCCTGTCCGCGGCATAGTCTGTCAGACATCTGTCCGATATGATCCTGCGTATCTTGTCAAAGCCGAGCTTGGCTTCCAGTCCCTGGTTTATCATTCAGTTTTCTCCCCGAGAAGAAGTTTAAGGTTGTTTATGCTGTCAATTCTCCTGATGACCCCGCCCCGCACGAACGAGATGGCGCCCGTCTCCTCGCTCACCACCACCACGTCCGCATCACACTGCTCCGACACGCCGATGGCCGCCTTGTGCCTCATCCCGTATTGTGCCGGGAGGTCGCTGCGGTCGGTGATGGGCAGGGTGCAGCGGGCCGCTATTATGCGGCTGTCACCGATGACCATCGCTCCGTCGTGCAGCGGGGAATTCTTGAAGAATATGTTCATTATCAGCCGGCTGCTGATCTGCGCATCCATGATGTCGCCTGTCGCGATGATATCTTCGAGCGAGTCCTTGCGGCGGATCAGTATGAGCGCTCCGGTCTTCTGGTCCGACATCTCCTTGCATGCCTGGGCTATCTCGGACACGGCCCGGCTGTCCACGCTCTCGCTGCCTTTTCCCGTGATCAGTTTCATCAGTAGGGGCCTCTTTTCCAGAGAGTCGCCGGCTTTCCGCCCTAGCGAGTTCAGAAACCGCCTTATTTCCGGCTGGAATATCACTATCAGCGCTATCGCGCCGACATCGATGAGAGTCCCCAGCAGGGCGGACACCATCTTCAGCCCCAGCGCGTTGGCGACAATCCTGACCACCAGCACGATGATGATGGCGATGAAGATGTTTATGGCCGTGGAACCCTGGATGCACCGGAATATGAAATAAATCACCAGCGCGACCATCAGGATGTCCAAAAGGTCGACCAGCGTGAAGTGCAGAAATCCCAGCATTCCCAGAACCATATCGCAAAATTACAAAATAAAATCGAAACTCAAGTTTTTGGAAATAAGCGGAATAAGTTGTATATTTGCAGCCCGCAAAAATATGCGGTTACTTGTAAAGTATTTATAAACAATTAATTGAACAACCAATGCCTGGATTAATTGGAAAGAAAATCGGAATGACTTCCGTTTTCGGTGCTGATGGCAAGAACATGCCATGCACCGTTATCGAGGCTGGCCCGTGCGTTGTTACGCAGCTCCGTACAGTAGAAAAAGACGGCTATGCCGCTGTACAGCTTGCCTATGACGAAACGACTGAAAAGCACGCCAGCGCGCCTCTGATGGGGCATTTCAAAAAGGCAGGTGTCGCTCCTATGCGCAAGCTCGTCGAGTTCAAGGCGGACTTCGCCGGAGAGCCGAAGCTCGGTGACAAGTTCACCGTGGCCGACATCTTCACCGAGGACGTCGCCTTCGTCGATGTCATCGGCACCTCTAAGGGTAGGGGCTTCCAGGGCGTAGTTCACCGTCACGGCTTTGCCGGCGTCGGCGGACAGACCCACGGTCAGCACAACCGCCTTCGTCACCCTGGTTCCATGGGTGCATCTTCATGGCCTTCACGTGTCCTTCCGGGGATGCGCATGGCAGGTCACATGGGCAACGAGAGAGTGAAGGTCGAGAACCTTCAGGTGGTCAAGGTGATCCCTGAGAACAACCTCATCGTCGTCAAGGGTTCCGTTCCGGGAGCCAAGGGTTCTTATGTAATTTTGGAGGCTTAAGAGTATGGAATTATCAGTATTAAAGATTGACGGAACCGAATCCGGAAAGAAGGTTACTCTTGAGGAGGGCGTATTCGGCGTGCAGCCGAATGATCACGCCATCTATCTCGATGTCATCCAGTATCTCGCCAACCAGCGTCATGGCAACGCCAAGACCAAGGACCGCAGCGAGAACGCCCACAGCACCAAGAAGCTCGGGCGTCAGAAAGGTGGCGGCGGAGCCCGTCACGGAAGCCTCAAGTCCAACATTTTTGTAGGTGGAGGCCGTGTGTTCGGACCTGTTCCACGTTTCTATCACAATAAGCTCAACAAGAAACTGAAGGCCCTCGCCCGCAGGTCAGCACTTTCATACAAGGCTGCGGAGAATGCCATCATCGTTGTCGAGCCGTTCTCACTGGACGCACCTAAGACCAAGGACATGATCAACATCACCAAAGCCATCGGCGCCGGTGACCGTAAAGTCCTCTATGTGCTTCCACAGAACTCCACCAATATCTATCTTTCATCACGCAACCTTCCGTATGTGGATGTCGTTTCAGTCGATGAGGTCTGCACCTACACGATCATGAACGCCAACAAGCTTGTCCTTGTGGACGGCGTACAGGATGTCCTCGCACAGAGAAACATGCGCTAAAAGAACACGAAGATGGGAATCATTATTAAGCCAATCATAACAGAGAAGCTGACGGAACAGGGCGAAAAGTTGAACCGTTACGGCTTCATCGTTGACCGTGAAGCCAACAAGCTTCAGATCAAGGACGCAGTGGAGAAGATGTACAACGTCTCCGTCGCTGCAGTCAACACCGTCAATTACCACGGCAAGAGGAAGAGCCGCTACACCAAGGCCGGCATCCTCCGCGGCCGCATGAATCACTTCAAGAAGGCCTATGTGACCCTTGCAGGTGAGGACAAGATTGATTTTTACGCTAACATTTAAGGGAGGGCAAGACAATGGCAGTAAGAAAATTCAAACCGGTAACCCCGGGCCAGAGGAACAAGGTGATCAGCGCGTTTGACGACATCACCGCCAAGAAGCCTCAGAAATCATTGATCGAGCCTCTCAAGAGCACCGGCGGACGCAACAATACGGGCCAGATGACTGTACGCTACAGAGGTGGCGGACACAAGAGGATGTACCGTATCATCGACTTCCGCCGCGACAAGGACAACTGCACTGCAGAAGTGCTCACCATCGAGTACGATCCTAACCGCAGCGCCCGTATCGCCCTTGTGCAGTATCAAGACGGTGAGAAGAGGTATATCATCGCTCCTAAGGGACTCAAGGTGGGTCAGGTGATCGCTTCCGGAAGCGGAGTCGCTCCGGAGGTCGGTAACGCTCTCCCTCTCTCCGAAATTCCTGTAGGTACTCTCGTACACAATATCGAGCTTCGTCCGGGTCAGGGCGCCGCAATGGCACGTTCCGCCGGTACTTTCGCACAGCTTGCCGCCCGTGAGGGCAACCACGCTGTTCTCCGCCTGCCTTCAGGCGAGACACGTATGGTGCTTGTCAGCTGCCGCGCTACCGTAGGTGAGGTCTCAAATGCAGACCACAGCCTCGAGAGCCATGGCAAGGCGGGACGCAGGCGTTGGCTCGGTATCCGTCCTCACAACCGAGGCGTCGTGATGAACCCGGTCGATCACCCGATGGGTGGTGGTGAAGGCCGTGCTTCCGGTGGACACCCTCGCTCACGCAAGGGCTTGCCGGCTAAGGGCTACAAGACACGTAATCCTAAGGCATCTTCAAACAAGTTCATCATTGAAAGAAGGAAGAAATAACAGGAATTAAACTTTAGAGATTATGAGTCGTTCATTAAGAAAAGGTCCATATATTCAGGAGGCTCTCGAGAAGAGGGTCATCGCGATGAATGATGGCAGCAAGAAGAAGGAAGTGGTGAAGACCTGGTCACGTGCCAGCATGATCTCCCCTGACTTCATCGGCCACACGATCGCCGTCCATAACGGAAACAAGTTTATCCCTGTTTACGTTACGGAGCAGATGGTAGGTCACAAGCTCGGAGAGTTCGCACCTACCCGTACATTCAGAGGTCATTCAGGTAACAATAAGAAGTAATCATCATTATGGGAAAGCGTAAAAGACTTATGGCCGAGCGCCTCAAGGAGGCGAAGAAGGTTACGTCAGTTGCCAAACTGAATGATGCCCCGTCATCTCCACGCAAGATGCGACTTGTCGCAGACACAGTGCGTGGGGTTGAGGTCAACCACGCTCTCGATCTTCTGAAATTCTCGAAGAGAGAGGCGTCCGTCCGTCTCGAGAAACTTCTCCGCAGCGCCATCGCCAACTGGGAAGCGAAGAATCCGGACAAGAGCAAGGAGCTCGACAACGGCAATGTGTACGTCAAGACCATCATGGTCGATGGCGGCCGTATGCTGAAGCGTATCCGTCCGTGCCCTCAGGGCCGTGCGGGCCGCATCCGCAAGCGTTCCAACCACGTCACCGTCATCCTTGATGTAAAACAACCAGTGGAGAATAAGTAATATGGGACAGAAAACAAATCCTATCAGCAACAGAATCGGTATCACCCGTGGTTGGGACTCTAACTGGTGTGGTGGTAACTATGCGGAGAAGATCGCGGAGGACTACGAGATCCGCAAGTATCTCAGCAAGCGTCTTGCCAAGGCAAGCCTCAGCAGGATCATCATCGAGAGGACTCTCAAGCTCATCACTGTCACCATCTATGCCGCAAGACCGGGCTTCATCATCGGCAAGGGCGGCACTGAGGTGGACAAACTCAAGGAAGAGCTCAAGAAGGTCACCAGCAAGGATGTACAGATCAACATTTTCGAGGTCAAGCGTCCTGAGGTTGATGCCAACATCGTGGCGGACAGCATCGCCCGCCAGATTGAAGGCCGCGTCTCATATCGCCGTGCTATCAAGATGGCTGTAGCCAACACCATGAGGGTGGGCGCTGAAGGCATCAAGGTGCAGATCAGCGGACGTGTAGGCGGCGCCGAAATGGCACGCAACGAGATGTTCAAGGAAGGCCGTACGCCGCTCCACACATTCCGTGCGGACATAGACTATGCTCTTGCGGTGGCTCACACAAAGGTCGGGACTCTCGGTATCAAGGTCTGGATCTGCAACGGCGAGCGCTATGGCAAGCAGGATCTCACTCCTGCCGCCCTCTCGGCTGCCAACGCCCAGGCTGCCGGACAGAACCGCGGAGGTCGTGATCGTGACCGTCGTGGACGTCGTGACGACCGTCGCCCGCGTCGTGACAACAATCAGAAGTAATTTTTAAATAAAATTACTATATTTACGGCCGGTTCGCATTGCGGACCGGCTTTAAAATTTAACAGAGATGAAAAAAGTAATGTTTGCCGCAGCTGCTCTGCTGATTGCCGCAGTCGGCTGCAAGAGTGTTTCTGAAGAGCAGAAACTTGCCGACTACAAGGCCGGCAACGAGAAGTTCATGGAAGAGTACAGGGCTTCTTCGGAGAAGATCCAGGCCGACTCAGCCCTGACTGAAGATCAGAGGGATTCCGCCCTCGAGAAGCTCTACAATGAGTCCGTGGACAAGTATGTAAGCGAGAGGTTCGACATCCTCAAGAAGGATCCTTCAGGCCAGCTTGCCGTTGCAGTTGTCTCCGATATATGGAACATGATCGAGGAGCCGCAGCAGCAGGAAGCTCTCGGCCTGCTCAAAGGCGCTGCCGCGCAGGACTCCACCATCCTCAAGTACAAGTCCGTTATGGAAGCCAAGAAAAACACTGCCGCGGGCAGCAGATTCACTGACTTTACAGTGACACAGGACCCTGAGAATCCGGAGAATAGCACTGTCAAGTTCTCCGACTATGTCGGGAAAGGGAAGTATGTCCTCGTTGACTTCTGGGCGAGCTGGTGCGGCCCTTGCAAGCGTGAGATCCCTAATATCGCAGCCGTGTACGACAAGTACCATGGAGATGATTTCGATGTGCTCAGCGTGGCTGTATGGGACGACCCTGCCGACACCAAGGCTGCTGCAGCAGAGCACGGTGTCGTTTGGAGCCAGATCATCAACGCGCAGAGGATTCCTACCGAGATCTACGGCATCCAGGGCATTCCTCATATCATGCTCGTAGGTCCTGACGGAACCATCCTCAAGCGCGACCTCAGGGGCGCAGATATAGAGAAAGCTGTCTCTGAAGCGCTTGGACGTTAAGGAAAAAATAAGCCTTTTACCACATTCCCCCGGAGTGTACAGATACTACAACTCCGAGGGAACTGTGATTTATGTGGGTAAGGCGAAGGACCTCAACAAGAGGGTAGCGCAGTATTTTGTCAGCCCTGACCGTCTTACACTGAAGACGAGGGTGCTTGTCTCCAAGATTGCCGATGTCCAGTACTCTGTGGTCGATACGGAGGCAGATGCCCTCCTGTTGGAGAACAATCTCATAAAGCAGTACAAGCCTCGCTATAATATCCTTCTGAAAGACTCCAAGACATATCCGTGGATATGTGTGACTGATGAGGAATTCCCGAGGGTCTATCTTACCAGGAGGCTTGTCCGTAACGGAAGCAGATATTTCGGCCCGTACAGCTCTGCAATGCATGCCAGGACTCTGCTGGATTTTTTCGAATCCTCATATCCGCTGCGTTCATGCCGGCTTGCGATCACTTCTGATGCGGTGCTGCGCCACAAGTTCCGTCCCTGTCTGGACTATCACATCCACCGCTGCCGCGGCTGCTGCATAGGCGCCATCTCAAAGGAAGAATACGGCGGGTACATAAATGAAATCGTACGGCTTCTCAGCGGTGGAGTCAATGATATCATCAAAGACTATAAGGAAAGGATGCTGCGTGCCTCGGACGAGCTGGATTTCGAGACGGCGGCCCTGTACAAGCAGAAAATAGACTCTCTCCAGAGCCACTATTCCAAGTCGATCATCACGGCAGCCGGCGACAGGGACGTGGATGTGTTTTCCCTTGTCTTTGACGCTCTGGAGGCGTTCGGCAATTTTCTCCGCATCAAAGGCGGGGCCATCATCCAGTCGCTCAATCTCGGGTTCAAGCTCAATATCGAGGAGGATCGCGCTTCCGTGCTCAGCACTTTCATAGCCGAGATAGAATCCAAGTTCGGTGCTCTCAGCAAGGAAGTCCTGGTGCCTTTTATGCCGGATGTCAACATAGACGGGGTCACATTCAGGATTCCGGTCCGTGGAGACAAGCTCGCGCTTCTCGAACTGAGCGACAAGAACTCTCGTGAATTCCGCTTCAATTCCCTCAAGCAGCGGGAGCATACCAATCCGGACGAGTTCCGTGCCGCAGTCCTCGAGGAGCTCCGTAAGGCGATAGGCATGACAGAATTGCCGGAGCACATCGAGTGCTTCGACAACTCCAATATCCAGGGTACAAACCCGGTGGCCTCCTGTGTCGTGTTCAGAGGCGGAGAACCGTCAAAAAAGGACTACCGTAAATTCAAGATCAAGACCGTCGTGGGAGCCAATGACTATGCTTCCATGAAAGAAGTGGTCAACAGGCGTTACTCCAGGCTTTGCCAGGAGGCTCCGGATGATCTCCCTCAGCTCGTGGTGATCGACGGAGGCAAGGGACAGCTGGACTTTGCCTACCAGGCTATATGCGAGCTTGGCCTTGAGAAAAAACTTACAGTCATAGGCCTCGCCAAACGTCTCGAAGAGGTGATCCGTGTGGGAGACCCCTATCCTCTCTTCCTTGACAGGAACTCTCAGGCTCTTAAGCTTTTGCAGCGTGTACGCGATGAAGCGCACCGCTTCGGTATCACTTTCCACCGCTCTCTGCGGAGCAAGGCTGCGCTTTCCTCTGCCCTGAGAGAAATCAAAGGTGTGGGCGAGCAGACGGAGCAGCGTCTGCTGATGCATTTCGGAAGTGTCGCGCGCATCGCCTCCGCCAAGCTGGATGAGATTTCAGCCCTGGTGGGCCCTTCTCTGGCGGAAAAAATCAAAGATCAGTTAAACAACCATTCAGAAGAAGATGACCAAACTTGATTTCAACAGATGTTTCAACGCCTTCATCCTCATCGGGATGACCCTCGTCATGGTCGCCGCAACTCTGCTTAAACTGCGTGGGGCGCAGACGGGGCAGGCCATGCTTATCGTGGCAGCATTCGGTTCCCTTATGGGCGTGCTGAGCACTGTGTGTTCGGCCAATGCCAAGATATTGACATTCCTCTTCGGTCTTTTTGATGTCACCATCTACGGAGTCATGTGTTTTATGGGAGGAAAGTATGGCAACGCGGCCCTTCATCTGCTGTATTTCCTGCCTATGCAGTTCATCGGCTTCTTCCAGTGGAGACGGCGTGGAGCATCATCGGGTGTGCAGGTGCACGCGCGCCGGCTCACATCGAGGCAGTGGGCTGTCTATGGGGGCGGATTCCTCGTCGGTCTCGTCATATCTTATGTGGTGCTGCTGCGTATCGGATCGACCCAGCCCCAACAGGTCCTGAAAGTCACCATCCTGATGGATGCGCTCTCCATGATGTGCAACATTCTCGGGCAGATGCTGATGTCCATGGCGTATATGGAGCAGTGGTTCTTCTGGATAGGTGTAAACATTGCTTCTGTGGTGATGTGGAGTACGACTCTTTCGCATTCCTCTGATTCGTATGCCCTGATTTATCTGGTCAAGTACAGCTTCTATCTTCTCAATTCCCTCAACGGCCTGCGTATCTGGTTGAAATTGAGCCGCCCTGAGGCCGGGGCGGAAAGCTGATTTGGAGATTTGAAAAAAAATGATTTACTTTGTAGGCCTTTTGGCTTGTTAGGATGTACTAATAAAACTTAATATCTAACGTTATGGATTATCCAGAAATTGTAGAGAAGGTCAAGGCGATAATTGTCGACAAGCTTGGCGTTGAGCCTTCAGAGGTCACTGAGACCGCTAATTTTACAAATGATCTCGGTGCTGACTCTCTTGACACCGTTGAGCTCCTTATGGAGTTCGAGAAAGTGTTCGGCATCAAGATTCCTGATGAGGAAACAAGTACCATTGCGACCGTAAAGGACGCATGTGACAAGGTTGCAGAGAAGCTCAATGTAAGCAAGTAATCTCTGTCTCCGACAAATCGAAAGGGTGGCCCTAAGAGCCGCCCTTTTACTTTATATGACTATGTCAAGTCTATTCCTCCGGCAGGGCGAAGGTGAGTTCCAGATGCGGAACTCTTCCGTCCGCGGCTTTGGGGCCGTTGAGCCTTGCGCGGTAGAAACGGTCCTTGTCCAGTTGTGTGGATATGCTGGTGCTGGTGGTGGACTGGCTGGCGTAGGCGGCCATCATGGCGTAGTTGTAGTAGTTGGAGTAATAGTTGGAGTATCCCCCGTAGCTGCCGTAACCTCCGTACATGTCATTGTAATAACTCTGGTAAGCAAGGTACTGGTACATCTCGCTCATGTCTGATGAGCCGGATGTGGTGGTCGTGATGACCTCATTGGCCATTATGAGCAGCCAGATGTCAAAGAAGCCTTTTTCGAGGCGCTCGGTTTTTTTGCTGGAGGCGTCCGTTTCGTCTATCTTGAGGAGTTCCTGTACATGGAAAGTGATGTCCGGAGCGTATTCAAGGAGCGAACGGTTGATGTCTCCCTGGTCCTCGTATTCGGAGCCGGAGTCCGTCAAGCCCATGAAGCGCGTTATCTCGTCTTCGGTAATCCTGCAGGTAGGGGAAAGAATGTCCGGCCAGCGGTCAAGTTCGTCGATGTCTGACGGCGCTGCAAACGGAAATATGAGGGAAGCCTTGTTGATGACGGCCGTCTTCGGGTCACCGCCCTTGGATGCGATTGCCTCCTCGGCGATCCTTTTGAGCTCCTTGGCGGAAATGACAGGTTTCAGACCGCCCCCGCCTTCAATCTTGATCTCGCTGTCCGCATAGCCTACGCTGCTTTCCGTCTCCTGAGCGGACAGGTTGAGCGCGTATTGAGGAAAACTTCCCGTGGATGAGGCTGAGAACAGCGAATCGAGGTCGTAGAACTTGTCCGCCCCATAGTAGAAGAGGAAGGAGCTGTCCCTGCGCTCTCCATCGTATTCAGCCGAGAATGAAAGTCTGGCGTAGTTGCCCTGAATGTAGCCGTATGAGCTGTTGTAATCCAGCTGGAGCTTGAACATGTCAATCCGTCCTCCTTCACCGGACGGATTGTCAGTCTCGATCATGATGCCGGGGAACTTCTTGAGATAGGTGTCGATGTCTTCGAGGTCCTCGCTTGTGATGGTGAGATATTTCTTGCCGAACTCCTCGTTGAAATTGAATGAAAGCGAATCGCTTCCGTCGAATACTGGCGTTCCCTTGGTTATGCTCCGGCTCTGGTGAGGAAACGGTTTGTTGCAGTCGAAGTCCTTTTCGTAGTCCATCGGTCTGGATAACTCGTACACCCTGATGTTCTGGAGGATGTTTTTCTGCGAGGGGTCGCCTGTGGAGACCGTGTCAAGGCTCGCCGCGAAGTGGAAGCTCTTGAATTCCGGATTCTTCCCGAAGTCCATCTCGCTTGCGAGAGGTATCAGGGCCACCGCACTTTTCCTGGTGCTCAGCCCGTACTCTTTGTCCCGTATGGCGCCGATCGTGATTCTCGAACTGCTCAGTCCGGAGAGGCTGTCGGCCATCCTTACGTAGACCTGCGGCACCGGAGTATCCACTGTGTAGAATTTGTACAGCTGGCCCGCCGGGACAAGATCCCCTCCGAGATTGCTGCTGCTGTCTATACAAGATGCAAGGCAGGCGAGTGCCGCCAGCCCTGACAGAATACGTGTCTTCATCTTAAAGCTCATCATAAAATCCGCAGTACTCGTCCACATAACTTCCGTCTTTGAGGGCCTCCGCGTTGAACGGCAGGACCGGAAGTCCGATTTCTTTGCACCATGAAATGAGTTCCGGCTTGACGCCGGCGGATCCCAATATCACGCCATCAGAGTACTGAGCGGCCGTTCGAGCAAGATTTATGCCATCAGCCTTCTCGGCCAGAAGTTTGAGGTCTTCCATGCCGACTCCTCCAAAGCAGGCCTTCCCGGCGAAATCCGGACTGAAATCAGCCTCCGGAGTGTCGTCATAGAGGGAGAGCACCACCTTGCTGCTGGAGAATATCGGGTCTTCCTTGTAGGCTTTCTTGAGATATACCGGGACCATCTGGGATATCCAGCCCTGGCAGTGGATCACATCCGGAGCCCAACGCAGTTTCTTGACTGTCTCAAGTACACCGCGCGCGAAGAATATGGCACGCTCGTCGTTGTCTTCGAAAAAGTTGCCGCCGGCGTCGAAGAATGTCTGCTTACGCTTGAAATAATCCTCGTTGTCTATGAAATAGACCTGGATTCTCGCGGAAGAGATGGATGCGACCTTGATTATGAGCGGCCTGTCCACATCTCCGATGATTATGTTCATCCCTGAAAGCCTTATGACTTCATGGAGCTGGTTCTTCCTTTCGTTGATGCAGCCGAAGCGGGGCATGAATGAACGGATTTCTCTTTTGCGGTCCTGGACACCTTGTGGCAGGTAGCGTCCTATGTCTGCTATGTCCGACTCCGGGAGATACGGGTAGATCTCGGAATTGACAAATAGTATCTTCTGCTTAAACGCACTCATAGTTACAAAGATAATAATTTTTTTCGATAAGGCGATATTTATTATCTTTGACGCCAGATTTGAACTCTGATGTCCGGAAGGGAAAACAAGTTGCTCCGCAGGCGTATGGTCAACGCCTACCTTTCAAGCGTGATAAGCATAAGCCTTGTGCTGCTGCTTGTCGGCGCTGCAGTTCTGGTAGCGGTCAATCTTGGTGAGGTGTCCCGCTATCTCAAGGAGAACATGAAGATTTCAGTGGTCTTCAACCAGGATGTCACCGATGCCCAGGCCGATGAATATGCGTCCAGGGTCTCGGCGCTTCCTTGCGTCAAATCCGTGCGGGTGGTGTCACGGGAAGAGGGGGAGAGGGAACTTGCGAAGATGCTCGGTGACGATTTTCTCAGCGTCTTCGAGACCTCGCCCGTGCCTGTCTCCGCCGACGTGTCGCTCAAGGCGGAGTATGTGGTGCCCGACTCTCTGTCGAAGGTGGTCGGGTCGCTGCAGGATTCCCCTCTTGTGGATGAGGTTGACAGCAGGCAGAGTCTTGTCGAGGCTCTGGATGCCAATCTGGCCAGAATATCGGCGGTCTTCGCCGTGCTGATCGCCATGCTTCTTTTCATCTCATTCGCGCTCATCAACAATATGGTGAGGCTCAGCGTCTACGCCCGGCGTTTCACGATACATACCATGAAACTTGTCGGAGCGACACGCGCTTTCATAACGGCTCCGTTCCTCAGGGCTGCTCTTGTCCAAGGGCTTGTGGCTTCAGTGCTCTCTACGGGGGTGCTGTCCCTGTCCCTGTATGCCTTGAGCCGCTCTTTCCCGGAGTTCTTCGCCGTGCTGAGCCGTTCATCGCTGCTCATCAGCGCCGGGGCCATATTCCTTACCGGTGCGCTGCTCTGCACGCTCAGCACTTATTTTGTGGTCGGCAAGTTGTCCGATGCTTCCAAGGATGATTTATATTATTGACAATATGGATAAAATGGCAATTACTCCTAAGGGACTGAAGCTCCTGCTGGCCGGTGCTCTCGTGATGGCGGCCGGCTACATCCTGATGATGGGCGGAGGTTCCGATGATCCTCAAGTATTCAATTATGCAATGTTCGATGCCCGCAGGCTTGTGGCTGCGCCGGTCGTGATCCTCTCCGGCATTGTTGTCATAGTGGTCGGGATTCTCGGTGGCTTCCGGGGCAAAGAAGGAAAGGGGGAGAAGTGATGGAGTTGTGGGAAGCGTTTGTTCTGGGCATCGTCCAGGGTCTTACGGAGTTTCTGCCTGTAAGCAGCAGCGGACATCTGATGATTTTCAAGTCTCTGCTCGGAGTTGACGGCGAGGGGTTTCTTGACTTCACCGTCACTGTGCATTTTGCCACCGTGCTGAGCACGATAGTGGTGTTCTGGAGCGCAATCTGGCGTATCCTCAAAGGGGTTCTCCAGTTCAAATACAACGATGAGACGGACTATTTCCTGAAGATTTGCCTCTCCATGGTCCCGGTGGCCGTGGTCGGGTTCTGCTTCAAGGACAAGGTCGAGGCTCTCTTCGGGGATGGCCTGCACACTGTTGCCGCCTGCCTGCTGGTGACGGCGGCCCTGCTGTGCTTCTCTGATGTGTTCACCCGTAAGGTGAAGACGCGCAACACGAGCCGTAACGGCATTTCGTGGTGGCAGGCTTTCGTGGTCGGAATCGGGCAGGCGTGCGCTGTGGCTCCGGGACTCTCTCGTTCCGGCACCACTATCGCCACGGGCCTTGTGTGCGGGGTGAAGCGGGAGAGCATGGCCCAGTTTTCGTTTCTCATGGTTCTGATCCCCATACTCGGGGAGCAGCTGCTGTCCGTCCTAGACATGGTCAAAGGCGGGGCGGAGGTGGCTTCCGGTGTGGGTTTCGGCCCGCTGCTGACCGGGTTCGTGGCGGCATTCCTTTCCGGCCTTTTCGCCTGCAAGGTCATGGTGGCTCTGGTCAGCAAGGCCCGCCTGTCATGGTTCTCCCTCTATTGCGTGGTGGTCTCGGCCCTTATTTTCATCTTCGCTTAGCAGATGGCGGAGCGTGGTGATTATTACTTTGTCTCCGATGTGCATCTGGGGCTGGAGCTGAAGGATCCGGCGGACCGCGAGGCGCGTTTCATATCATTTATAAAAGGGATTCCGCGCGAGAAGACGCGGGCCCTTTTTCTGCTCGGGGACATTTGGGATTTCTGGTATGAGTACAGGGATGTGGTGCCACGCTGTGGGGTGCGTGTCGTGGCGGCGCTCATCTCGCTGATGGACGATGGGGTGCAGGTGTGGTTCTGTCCGGGCAACCATGACATCTGGTGCTACTCGTATTTCGAGAGTCTCGGCATGCGCCGTTTTGACCAGCCGTTCTGCACGCAGCTGGACGGGAAGATGTTCTGTCTGGGGCACGGGGATGCGCTCGGCGGAGCGAAGAAGGGGTATGCATTCATGCTGAAGGTGTTTCACAACAGGCTGCTGCAGAGATTGTTCAGCACCTTGCACCCATGGATCGCCTTCCGTATCGGGCTTGGCTGGTCCAACTCAAACAGGCGCACTCACAAGCCCTACCATTTCCGTGGCGCCGATGAGCCTCTGTACCGCTTCGCGCTGCGGGAGTCTGAGAGGCGCAAGGTGGATTTTTTCGTGTTCGGGCACTTCCACGATGCGGTGGACATGGTGCTTCCGACCGGCTCCCGTCTGATTGTGCTTAAGGATTGGATGGACGGGGGTGAGCCGTTCGGACGTTTCGACGGTGAACGCTTCGAGCTGCGTGAGCGTTAGCGCTTCTTGACCTCGCTGGAGAGGGTCTCCGTCTTGATTATGGTGCGGGGAGGGGCGCTCATGAAGATGGACCAGTAGAAGCTGTCCCACTCGCCCGAGTCCCATATCCGGCAGAGTTCCTCGACCTTGGCGTCCTTGCCTTTGGGATCGTATCGGGATTTCAGATCCTGGGAGAAGAGTCTCGCGACGAGCTGCCAGAAGTTGGCTGCAAACCCGCTCTCGTAGGTCTTGATGATGTTGTATGCGCTCATGCCGCATTCCCTGTCCACGAGTTTCATCAGCAGCAGGCCCTGATTGACCGTCATGCCCCGGATGTCCTTCTCGAATATCCTGAACAGTTCCTTCTCCACGTCGTTTATGTAGCGGCTTCGCTGCGAGCGCTTGCTGACGTCGGCGGCTATCGTACTGTCCACCTGGGCCATCATCTTCCTGCCGACCAGAGCGTAAGGGTAGACTTTGTTGAAATTCTGGACGAGACGGTAGTATCTCCTCCAGTCCCCGGATTTCATCCCTTTCCCTTTCGGGAACACCCATACAGGGTCTATGGTGTCGTGGAAAACCGTATCCCCGCTCTCCGTTACGGTATAGTACATGGGCGTCCCGGTCACGCGCCGCACGTTCTGAGGTCTGGCCGGCATGGCCGTCGCCAGAAGCAATAAGAATGTCAATATGACCGGTGCCGGTTTCACTTGGTGCAAAGATAAGGGCGCCCGGCCTCGGATGCAAATAACTTGCCGACCTTTCACGCCGTCGTACCGCATATGCCCGGAAACTGGCTTGGCGCCTGTGTCGAAAACACCTGGAAATTTTTTTTCTCAATGTCTGCAAACTATTGAAATCCCCATAGTTGACCATCAAGACAGCGTGTCGAAAATATTTCAGAATTTTCCCGTTTGACTATGGTATTTCAGGTTTTTTTGCTAACTTTGCAGTCCCAAAAATTGGCCTCTTTCCGCGTAAGTGGTTGTTTTTGAGTGTTTTAGTGAAATAAATTTTTAAAAGTAATACTGAGATGTTACAACCTAAGAGAACAAAATTTAGAAGGGAACAGAAAAACCGCATGAAGGGCAACGCCCAGAGGGGCAACCAGCTCGCGTTCGGTTCATTCGGGATCAAGACCCTTGAAAATTGTTGGCTCACGGCGCAGCAGATCGAGGCTGCCCGTCAGGCTATTTCGCGTTGTATGAACCGTGAGGGCCAGATTTGGATCAGGGTATTCCCGGTCAAGCCTATCACCAAGAAGCCTCTCGATACCCGTATGGGTAAAGGTAAGGGTGACCCGTATGCGTTCGTTGCGCCTATTACTCCGGGCCGCATCATCTTCGAGGCCGAGGGAGTTCCTCTCGCTGTAGCGAAGGAGGCTATGCGTCTTGGCGCCAACAAGCTTCCCATCGCGACCAAGTTCGTTGTCCGCAGGGATTATACAGAATAATTTATTGGAGAAAGAGAAATGAAAGCATCAGAAGCACGCGAAATGTCTGTAGCAGACCTGCGCGACCGTATTGAGGTTGAGAAGAGCAATCTTGACACAATGAAGATTAATCACGCGATTTCTCCATTGGAGGACACTTCCAAAATCGGTAAGACCAGAAGGGATATAGCTCTTATGATCACTATCCTTGCTGAAAAAGAAAAACAGAACTAAATCAGAAAGAATCTTATGGAAAGAAATCTTCGTAAGGAAAGAATAGGGGTGGTGGTCAGCGACAAGATGGACAAGACCATTATCGTTGCTGTCAAGATCAGGGAGAAGCATCCTCTCTACGGCAAGTTCGTCAAGAAGACCACCAAGTTCGTTGCCCAGGACGACAAGAACGAATGCGGAATCGGAGATACCGTGCGCATCATGGAGACCCGTCCTCTCAGCAAGACTAAGAACTGGAGACTAGTAGAAATCGTAGAAAAAGCAAAGTAATATATGATACAGCAGGAAACACGTTTACAGGTGGCCGACAACAGCGGGGCGAAGGAAGTTCTCTGCATCCGCGTGCTTGGCGGTACTCACCATCGTTATGCGACTGTCGGTGACACGATCGTCGTTGCAATCAAGAGTGCCATACCTGGCGGTGACGCCAAAAAAGGTACGGTTTCAAAAGCTGTAGTTGTGCGCACCAAGAAGGAAGTCCGCCGTCCGGACGGATCTTATATCCGTTTCGACGACAATGCCTGCGTGCTTCTCAACAACGCCGGCGAACTCCGCGGTACGCGTATCTTCGGCCCTGTGGCCAGAGAGCTTCGTGCCAACTTCATGAAAATCGTCTCACTGGCACCGGAGGTCCTTTAATTGAACAAGCATTATGAAGAAGTTACATATCAAGAAAGGCGACACCGTGTATGTGAATGCCGGTAACGACAAGGGAAAGACCGGAAAGGTCCTCTCAGTGGATCCGTCAAAGGACCGCGCAATCGTCGAGGGGATCAATATGGTGAGCAAGCACACCAAGCCGAACGCCAAGCAGCCTCAGGGCGGCATTCTCAAGCAGGAGGCTTCCATTCACATTTCAAACCTCAACCTTATCGATCCTAAGAGCAACACTCCTACCCGCGTGGGCTACAGGATGGAAGGAGACAAGAAAGTCCGTTTCGCTAAAAAATCTGGGGAGGAGATCAAATAATTATGGCAAAGAAAAACGCAACGGTTCAGGCTCAGGTCCTGCCTGCAGGTTATGTGCCTGCCCTCAAGAAGGTATATAAGGAGGAGATTGTGGACAAGCTGATGAAGCAGTTCTCATACTCTACCGTGATGCAGGTTCCGCGCCTGGTGAAGATCACGATCAACGAAGGCATCGGCGCCGGCACCCAGGACAAGAAGATTGTCGAGGAGGCAGCAGAGGAGCTCTCTCTCATTACCGGTCAGAAGGCGCTTGTGACCACTTCCAAGAAGGACGTCTCCAACTTCAAACTCCGTAAGGGCATGCCTATCGGAACCAAGGTGACCCTCCGCAACGTGAAGATGTACGAGTTCCTCGAGAAGCTCATCAGGGTCGCTCTCCCTCGTATCCGCGACTTCAACGGCATCGCCGAGAACATGGACGGCAGGGGCAACTATACCCTCGGACTCAAGGAGCAGGTCATCTTCCCTGAGATCGACATCGACAAGAATCCGCGCATCCACGGACTCGAGATCACTTTCGTAACCACGGCCCAGACAGATGAGGAGTGCCACGCTCTTCTCGCCGCATTCGGGCTGCCATTCAAGAAACATAACAAATAAAATACTATGGCAAAGGAATCAATGAAAGCCCGTGAGGTCAAGCGCGCCAAGCTCGTAGCCAAGTACGCAGAAAAGAGGAAGGCTCTCAAGGAGGCCGGCGACTGGGCAGCTCTCGACAAGCTCCCTAAGAACGCTTCTCCTGTCCGCCTTCACAACCGCTGCTCCCTCACCGGACGTCCGAAAGGATATATGAGGGCATTCGGCATCAGCCGCATCCAGTTCCGCGAGATGGCCAGCAACGGTCTCATCCCTGGAGTCAAGAAGGCAAGTTGGTAGAAATTAAAGAATATTAAAGATATGACTGATCCAATTGCAGATTATCTCACCAGAATTCGCAATGCATACAGTGCAGGCAAGAAGATAGTGGAAGTGCCTTCTTCCAAGATGAAGGTCGCCATTACCCAGATTCTCTGTGAGAAGGGCTATATCCTCAGTTACAAGGTAGTGGAGGGTGCCCCGTTCAACACTATAAAGATCGCCCTCAAGTACCACCCTCAGACCAAAGCCGCCGCCATCAGGAAGATCGAGCGCGTGTCCACCCCGGGTCTGCGTCAGTACACGGATGTGGACAATATGCCGCGCGTCCTCAACGGACTCGGAATCGCAGTGCTTTCCACCTCCAAGGGCGTCATCACCGACAAGGAAGCCAAAGAGCTCGGAATCGGCGGTGAAGTTATTTGCTACGTATATTAATCTTAAACATTTTCATATTTAATGTCACGAATTGGTAAATTGCCTGTAAGCCTTCCGACCGGGGTGAGCGCCGAGCTCCTTCCCGGCAACGTGCTGAAGGTTAAAGGACCTCATGGTGAGATGTCCCAGAAGATAGATCCGGACATCACTGTCACCATTGAGGACAATCAGATCAAGTTCGCCCGTCCGACAGACCAGCCACGTCACCGCTCCATGCACGGCCTCTACCGTGCTCTTGCGCATAACATGGTGGTCGGTGTCAGCGAGCAGTTCACTCTTAAGCAGGAGTTGGTGGGTGTAGGTTATCGTGTCGCTCTCAACGGCCAGATCCTCTCCTTCTCCCTTGGTTACTCACACGAAATTCAGCTCATGCTTCCTTCCGAGGTGAAGGCTGAAGTCCCGGATGTAAAGAAAGGAGAGAATCCGGTGCTGGTGCTCAAGAGCTGCGACAAGCAGCTTGTAGGCCAGGTGGCTGCCAAGATCCGTTCATTCCGTAAGCCGGAGCCTTACAAGGGTAAAGGTATCAAGTTCGTCGGTGAGCAGCTCCGTCGCAAGGCGGGCAAGACAGCGGCCGCAAAATAAAAGGAGGATTGAATTATGGCACTCAATAGAATTGAAAGAAGAAGAAGGATTCACTACCGCATACGTAAGCATGTCAATGGAACTGCCGAGCGTCCACGTATGGTCGTATTCCGCAGCAACAAGCAGATTTACGTACAGGTTGTCGATGACGAGCAGGGCAAGACCCTTTGCGCTGCAGCATCCAACGACAAGGAACTTGCCGCACAGTGCAAAGGCAAGACCGGTGTCGAAGCCGCAGCGATCGTCGGCAAGGCCATCGCGGAGCGCGCTCTCGCTAAAGGTATCACCACCATCTGCTTTGATCGTGGCGGTTACCTTTTCCACGGAAGAGTCAAAAGTTTGGCGGACGCTGCCCGTGAAGGCGGCCTCGTATTCTAATACAATAGACAATGGCAAATACGAATGTTAAAAGAGTAAAGACATCTGACCTTGAGCTCAAGGACAGACTGGTCGCCATCCGCAGGGTCACCAAGGTGACCAAGGGCGGACGTCACTTCCGCTTCGCGGCAATTGTCGTTGTGGGAGATGAGAAGGGTGTGGTAGGTTATGGCCTCGGCAAAGCAAATGAGGTCACCGCCGCCATCGCCAAAGGCGTCGAGGACGCCAAGAAGAACCTTGTGAAGATCCCTGTGATCAACACGACCATCCCTCATGAGCAGGAGGCCAAGTTCGGCGGCTCCCGCGTGTTCATGAAGCCGGCCGCTCCAGGTACCGGTGTCAAGGCCGGTGGTGCGATGCGTGCAGTGTTCGAGTCTGCCGGCGTGCAGAATGTGCTCGCCAAGTCAAAGGGCTCGTCCAACCCTCACAACCTTGTGAAGGCTACTGTGGCAGCCCTGACCCAGATGAGGGACGCCTATACTGTCGCAGGTCTTCGCGGTGTGCCTATGTCCAAGGTTTTCAATGGTTAAAGGAGACACGATTATGGCAAGATTCAAGATTACCCAGATTATAAGCAGCAACGGGGAGACCAAGCGTCAGAAGGACAACCTTCGCTGCCTCGGTATCCGCCGCATGCATAAGACAGTGGAGGTGGAGAAGACCCCGGTGACCGCAGGTCAGGTGGCAAAGATCGCTCACCTCTGCAAAGTTGAAGTGATTGACTAAGGAGGACCCTGAAGATGAAACTTAACAATTTGAAACCTGCTGTTGGGTCTACCCACACAAGCAAAAGATTAGGACGTGGTCAGGGTTCTGGCAAGGGCGGTACTTCCACCCGTGGTACAAAGGGTGCCCAGGCACGTGCCGGATACGAACACAAGATCGGATTCGAAGGCGGTCAGATGCCAATCCAGAGGCGTCTGCCTAAGTTCGGCTTCAAGAACCCTACACGGGTCGAGTATCAGGCTGTGAACCTCGATGCACTTGAGGCCGTGGCTGCGCAGTCCGGACTCAAGGAGTTCGGTGTTGAAGAGATCAAGGCTGCCGGGTTTGCCGGAAGGTCCGATCTCGTCAAGGTTCTCGGCAACGGCGAGCTCAAGACCGCTCTCACGGTAAAGGCTGACGCTTTCTCAAAATCTGCTGTCGCGAAAATCGAAGCAGCCGGCGGAAAGGCTGTCGTAAACGAATAAGTTTATGAAGTTCGTCGAGACCATAAAGAATATATTCAGGATCGAGGAGCTCCGAAAGAGGCTCGTCTACACATTCATCCTTATCCTGGTTTACAGGTTGGGATGTTTTGTGGTGCTTCCGGGCATTGACGCGTCTCTGCTTGCGGGTCTCCAGAGCAAGACACAGGATGGCCTTGTCGGTCTGTTGAATATGTTCTCCGGCGGTGCTTTCGGCAACGCCTCTATCTTCGCACTGGGTGTGATGCCGTACATTTCGGCATCCATCGTGATCCAGCTACTCGGTGTTTTCGTACCTTACTTCAGGAAACTCCAGATGGAGGGCGAAAGCGGCCGCAAGAAGATGAACCAGATGACCAGGTGGCTGACCATCGCGATCATCTGTATTCAGGGTCCGGCATATATGGCCGCTGTGCACAGCCAGATTCCGGCTGCGGCATTCGTGGCTGTCAACCAGCTCGGCTGGAGCAATTTCATGTTCAACATCGTTTCGACCATCATCCTTATGGCCGGTTCGATGTTCGTGATGTGGCTCGGTGAGCGTATCACCGACAGGGGAATAGGCAACGGTATCTCATTGATCATCATGATCGGTATCGTGGCCCGTCTGCCTTACGCCCTCCTTGCCGAGTTCAGCGACAAGCTTTCTGTCAACAACGGCGGTCTGCTTCTGCTGATCGTGGAACTGCTCGTATGGTTCTTTGTCATCATCGCCGCGATTGCTCTGGTTCAGGCTGTACGCCGTGTTCCTGTGCAGTATGCGAAGCGTGTGGTCGGCAACCGTCAGTACGGCGGAGTACGTCAGTACATCCCACTCAAGATAAATGCTGCCGGTGTCATGCCTATCATCTTCGCACAGGCCTTGATGCTGTTCCCGCTCATCTTCTCGCGCTGGGATGCGACACGTGGACTTGCTGCCACCCTCGGTGACTATACCGGGTTCTGGTACAACTTCATATTCTTCATCCTCATCGTCGTCTTCACGTTCTTCTACACGGCCGTCACCGTAAACCCTACCATGATGGCCGAGAGCATGAAGAGGGACGGCGGATTCATCCCGGGTGTGAAGCCTGGCAAGAAGACGGTAGAGTACCTTGACTCCATCATGTCAAAGGTGACTCTTCCCGGCTCATTCTTCCTCGGCATAATATCCATTCTTCCAGCCATTGCGATGATCTTCGGTATCAACAACTCTTTTGCAAGTTTCTACGGCGGCACTTCGCTTCTGATTCTTGTGGGCGTTGTACTCGATACTCTTCAGCAGGTGGAAAGTTATTTGCTGATGCGCCACTACGACGGTCTGATGAAGACCGGCCGTCTGAGCGGGCGCTCAGGTATGTAGTTCTTTGAATAAAAAGTGAAAGGTTGTGATCAAGCCTAAGACAGAAGAAGAAATTGAGCTTTTGCGCGAGAATGCCATACTCGTCTCAAAGACGTTGGCGGAAGTCGGTAAAGCGGTAGCCCCAGGTGTGACAACTGCTGAGTTGAATAGGGTGGCCGAGACTTTCATTCGCGACAACGGCGCAATCCCAAGTTTTCTCGGATTCGAGGGCTTCCCCGCAGCCATCTGTGCCTCGGTCAACGATGTCGTGGTCCACGGTTTTCCGTCCGACTACGTCCTCAAGGACGGCGACATCGTATCGGTGGACATCGGCACGCTCTATAAGGGCTATAACGGTGACTCGGCTTACACCTTCCCGGTAGGGGAGGTGGACGCCCAGACCCGCAAGCTCCTTGACGTGACGAAGGCTTCGCTGTACAAGGGCATAGAGGCGGCTGTGGCAGGTGCGCGGGTCGGTGATATCGGATACGCGGTACAATCGTATGCGGAATCGTTCGGATTCTCTGTGGTGCGTGAACTTGAAGGGCACGGCATAGGCAGGCAGATGCATGAAGAGCCGGGTGTGCCGAATTACGGCAGACGCGGTCATGGCACCCACCTTGTCGATGGCATGACCATCTGCATCGAGCCGATGATCAATGCCGGCGGCAGAGGGGTATACCTCGCCCGCAACGGCTGGTCCGTCAAGACCTCTGACCACAAGAATGCGGCCCATTTCGAGCTTACGGTTGTTGTCCGGAAAGGCCATGCCGAGCAGCTTTCAACCTTCGATTTTATCGAGAAAGATGGCGGGATCAATTTTTAAGTGCTTAATATTTTTATGTCAAAACAGGTAGCAATAGAACAAGATGGGAAGGTAATCGAGACCCTTCCGAACGCGATGTTCAAGGTCGAGCTTGAGAATGGTCATGTCCTGCTCTGCAACATTTCAGGCAAGATGCGAATGAACTTCATCCATATTCTTCTTGGCGACAAGGTTAGAGTAGAAATATCGCCTTATGATTTGACCAAAGGCAGAATATCTTTCAGATATAAATAAAAAATCACAGATATGAAAGTCAAGACATCCATCAAGAAGCGCAGCGAAGACTGCAAGATCGTAAGACGCAAAGGCCGTCTTTACGTGATTTGCAAGAAGACCCCCAAGTTCAAGATGCGCCAGGGATAATATTCAGTAAACAAATTAAGTAAAGTATAATTATGGCAAGAATAGCCGGTGTTGATTTACCAAACAACAAACACGGAGAGATAGGTCTTACCTATATCTTCGGAATCGGCCGCCCTTCAGCCAAGAGGATTCTCGAGAAGTGCGGCATCGATCCTGCAATCAAAGTCGGAGAATGGAACGACGAGCAGATCGCCAAGATCCGTGCTGAGATCAATGCAGAATACAAGATTGAAGGCGAGCTCCGTTCTTCCGTCCAGATGGACATCAAGCGTCTTATGGATATCGGTTGCTACCGCGGTATCCGCCATCGTCTCGGACTTCCGGTCCGCGGCCAGAGCACCAAGAACAACGCCCGTACCCGCAAGGGACGTAAGAAGACTGTCGCCAACAAGAAGAAGGCTACGAAGTAATAATTGATGAATTATGGCAAAGAAAACTACAACATCCAAGAGAGTTGTCAAGGTTGAAGCTTATGGCGAAGCCCATATTTCATCAACCTTCAACAACGTGATCGTCTCTCTCACCAACGCTCAGGGCCAGGTGATCAGCTGGGGCTCCGCCGGAAAGTGCGGCTTCAGAGGCTCCAAGAAGAACACTCCTTATGCAGCCCAGATGGCAGCGGAAGATGCTGCCAAGACCGCTTTCGATGCAGGTCTGCGAAGGGTCAAGTGCTATGTCAAAGGTCCGGGAGCCGGCCGTGAGTCAGCTATCCGTACCATCAACAATGCCGGTATCGTCGTCACCGAGATCGTCGATGTCACCCCGATGCCGCATAATGGATGCAGACCGAAAGGCCGTCGTAAGGTTTAATTTTTAAATGTAAGACTGTTATGGCAAGATATACAGGTCCAAGCACCAAGATCGCCCGTAAATTCGGCGAGCCAATCTATGGCTCAGACAAATATTTCGAGAAGAGAAACTACCCTCCAGGACAGCATGGCCTCGCTGCTAAGCGCAAGAAGCAGAAGGACTACTCAAGCCAGCTCAAGGAGAAGCAGAAAGTCAAGTATATGTATGGAGTTCTGGAGCGTCAGTTCCACAACACCTACGACAAGGCTTCACGCATGGCCGGCCAGAAGGGTGAGAACCTCCTCTTCCTTCTTGAGTCCCGTCTCGACAACGTGGTTTATCGTCTCGGCATCGCTCCGTCACGTGCAGCTGCCCGTCAGCTTGTGTCACATCATCACATCACTCTCAATGGTGTGGTTTCCAGCATTCCTTCAACTCAGGTGAAGCCTGGTGATGTTGTTGCTGTGAGGGAGAGGTCAAAGAGCCTTGAGGTTATCCAGAACAGCGTGGCTTCCGTTACCAGATATTCTTGGCTCGAATTCGACACCAAGACCCTGTGCGGAAAGTTCCTCAATGTCCCTACAAGGGAGGAAATTCCGGAGAGCATCAACGAGCAGCTTATCGTCGACCTCTACTCCAAGTAACATTTAACACCAGTATAATATGGCAATCTTAGCATTTCAGAAACCTGACAAGGTCATCATGCTCGAAAGCACCGACACTGTCGGCCGTTTTGAATTCCGTCCTCTTGAGCCGGGATACGGTCAGACGATCGGCAATGCTCTTCGTCGCATCTTGCTCGCCTCTTTGGAAGGTTTTGCTGTAAGTCAGATCAAGATCTCCGGGGTGGACCAGGAGTTCGCGACCATACCTGGCGTGATTGAGGGGATGCAGGACATCATCCTCAATCTCAAGCAGGTGCGCTTCCGCCGGATGGTGGAGACGGCTGACTCTGAGACAGCAAACATCGTCATCAGCGGCAAGCAGGAGTTTACGGCAGAAGATATCTCAAAGGGATTGTCTTCCTTTATGGTGTTGAATCCGGAACTTCACATCTGCTCGCTTGAGCCTTCTGTCAAACTCGAAATATCCCTTACAGTGACCAAAGGCAGGGGATTTGTGCCTGCGGAGGAGCTCAGGGACGAGAACACGCCGATCGGCACCATTCCGATCGATGCCATCTACACTCCTATCCGCAAGGTCAACTGGAGCGTGGAGAACTATCGTGTGGAGCAGAAGACAGACTACGAGAAACTCAATCTCGAGATCATCACTGACGGTTCCATTTCCCCTAATTCCGCACTTCACGAGGCTGCAAACATCCTCATTTATCATTTCCGCCTGTTCACCGATGACAAGAAGATGTCTATGGAGAGCACTGTGGCGCCTGATACAAAGGAGCTCGATGAAGAGTCGCTCCGCATGAGGCATCTGCTGCTTACCAAGCTCTCTGACGTGGGCCTGTCGGTACGTGCGTTCAACTGTCTCAAGGCAGCTGATATCGACACTTTCGCCGATCTGGTTTCCTACTCTCGTCCTGAGTTGATGAAGTTCCGCAATTTCGGGCGCAAGTCCCTCAATGAGATCGATCTTCTGGTGGAGAAGATGAAGTTGTCTTTCGGAATGGATGTCACAAAGTATAATATCGAACCAAAGAAAAAGAATATCGAAAGATGAGACACAATAAAGCTATAAATCATCTTGGACGCAAGAGCGGTCACCGCAAGGCTCTCCTTTCCAATATGGCGACTTCTCTCATCCTCCACAAGAGGATCACGACCACAGTCGCCAAGGCGAAGGCTCTCAAGAGCTATGTAGAGCCGCTTATCACAAAGTCCAAGGACGATACGACCCACAATCGTCGTGTTGTGTTCAGTTACCTCAAGTCCAAAGAGGCGGTGACAGAACTTTTCCGCAATGTTGCGCCGAAGGTCGCTGACCGTCCGGGCGGATACACCCGCGTGCTTCATGTAGGTTTCCGTCAGGGTGACGCTGCCGAGATGGCTCTTATCGAGTTGGTTGATTTCAACGAGGCTGCACTCGCCTCTGCCGAGAAGTCAGCCAAGAAGACCACCCGCCGCAGCCGTGCCAAGAAGGCCGAGGCAGCAGAAGCTGCCGAGGCTCCGGCACCTCAGGCAGAGGCGGTAAAGGAAGAGCCTAAGGCTGAGTAATAATGAAAGTGGAAGCTGTCAGGCCTCCACTTTTTGCTTTATAGTCCTTTCTGGAATTCTCTGAGGAAATCCGGAAAGGATTTGTCCGTGCAGGCCTCGTCATCTATGGTGACGGGGCTTTTCGCAGCGATGGACGCGACTTTGAGGGCCATGGCCATGCGGTGGTCGTGGTGCGAACTGTATTCGCCTCCATTCAGCATTCTTCCGCTGAGCAGACGAGAGGAAAGGGACTCTCCGCAGATGAACATGTCGTCTCCCTCTGTCCGGGCTTCGATGCCCAGTTGTGAAAGCATCTCGAGTATCGCGGCGGCCCTGTCGGACTCTTTGCCGGACAGCCTCCCGACACCGCTAATGCGGCTTTCACCCGCGCAGAACGCTGCGAGCACCGCTACGATAGGAAAGAGGTCCGGGGAGTTGTTTAGATCTTTTTCGAATGCTTCAAGGGGGGCTTTACGCACGCAAATGCTGTCGTCTTCGAGCTGTGAGACTACAGCCCCGGCTTCCACGATGATGTCCACAATAGCTAGGTCGGCCTGGATACTTCTCGTGTCAAGTCCACGCACTTCCGCCGAGCCGAATATGGCTGCTGCCACCAGAAAGTTTGCCGCGGCGCTCCAGTCCCCCTCGATGGCGAAGTCGGAGGCATGGTAGTGCTGGCCGCCTCTTATCTTGAAGCGTATGCCGGAGCATGATGACCAGTCATCGGCTTCAAGCATCTCGGCATCTCCCTCCATCTCGCTTCTGGTCTTGATCCCGAAGTGGCGCAGCACATCGAGGGTGATGTACATATACGGGATGCTCTTGGGCTCGTTGACATACAGTTCCGAGCCCGGTTCGCAGAGTGGAAGTGCCATCAGCAGGCCGGAGATCAGCTGGGAACCTCCGTTTCCCGGGACTTCCGCGTTGCCGGGGATGAGCCTGCCTTTGACTTCAAGGGGGACATAGAGGTTGCGCTCATCTTTGTCCGGTATGTTGGAGAGCAGGACTCCGTAGGCCGCCATGATGCCGGCTGCGTTGTCAAGAGGTCTGCGCAGAAGTGTCCCGTGTCCGTTTACCGTGAACCTGCCTTTGCCGGCTGCGGCTATCACCGGGATGAGCAGGCGGGTGAGAAGTCCTGATTCACCCGTGTCTATGGTGTCCATGTCAAGGCTTCCGTATGATGCTGAGGTGCCGGTGATTGTCAGGGTGCCGCCGTCTATGCGGATGTCCGCTCCCATCTGTCTGGCAGCTTCTATGGCCGCGTCCGTGTCTCCACAGGGACTGTATCCGCTCAGCCGCGAAGTACCCGTTGCAAGCGCGGCGGAGATTATAGCCCTCTGGGCAAAACTTTTTGAGGCTGGCATGCAGAGGTCTTTTGCATGGTAGCCGCTGAAGTTGCCGTAGACTGCCCGGCGCATCTGTGCTGTGGTCCATTGTCCTGGTGCGGTGGCTTCTTCCTCGCTCAACGAGGCATAGCTGAACGGAGCTCCGCGTTTCAGGCACTCAACACGGCTGTCTTTCCCCTCCTCTCCCATACCGAAGGCGATCAGTCTCCCCTCGAGGGATGGGATGTCTTCGAGCACGATGGAATACAGGGACTCTATACGGCTTGCGTCCGATGAGGAGTTGCAGCGGAGGGCGAGTTTGGCGATGTCCGCACCATAGCGGAAGCATCGGGCCAGGGCTTTCTGGAGCTGCTGGTCATCGGGGGTTTCCGTGAAATTGTGGTAGGAGCGGATGATTTCAGTGCCGTGACGCAGGCAGAGTTTCTGGAATTCCTTGCTCATTGATGAGGGGGCCTCGATTTCGAGGTCGGCATAGCGTGCTCCTGCTTCTATGGCTGCCTGCAACCGTCTTTGGGCGGCGGCTTCGCCTGCTTCGTCTATCCTGCATGTCGCGATGAGCGGCGTGTCGGAGTTGCCGAAAAGGTCTTCAATCTCCTCTTTGGAGAGTTCGCAGCGGTCGAGCCTTATCTCCGCCATCTCGATCTGAGGGTTGGCGAGGATCTCGAGTATCTGCTTATAGGTCTTGTTCTGAATGCTGGTGCAGATCATGTAAATCTTTGATTATCACCTTGCCTATTTTTTTGATGAGGACAAAGTGGATGATGCCGTTTTCGGCTTTCTTGTCTTTGTGCATCGCCTGTTCGAGTTCTTTTTCGGGGCAGGGGAGGCTGGTCGGGAGGCCGCAGGCGGACAGGTCGGATTTCAGTTTCTCCGCGGTTCCGCTTTCTGCGATGCCAAGCCTCTCGGACAGTCTGGCGGCCTGGATGATGCCGACAGCCACTGCTTCTCCGTGGGTCATAGGGTTTGGGGTGGCGTGCGTATGCTGGTACCATTCGATGGCGTGGGCGTATGTGTGCCCGAGATTAAGTAGGCGGCGCGGCCCCTCTTCGTATGGGTCTTTCGAGACGATTTTACGCTTTATGTCGGCTGCGGCCTTGATGAGCGGGGCGAGGGCGTTGAAGTCAACCTCACCGGAGAGGGCCTTTACGGCTTTTGAGTAGTTGCCTTTGTCCTCGATGATGAAGGTTTTCAGAAGCTCGGCTGCTCCGGAGCGGAGTTCGCGCGCCGGAAGGGTACGGAGCGTCTCCGGGTAGATTCTCGTGTCGGAGGGGAAGCGGATTACGCCGATCATGTTTTTATATGAGTCGAGGTTCACACCTGTCTTGCCGCCTATCCCGGCGTCCACCTGACAGAGCAGTGTGGTGGGGTAGTTGACGTATTTGACGCCACGCTTGTAGATGCTTGCGGCGAATCCGGCCATGTCTGTGGTGACCCCGCCTCCTATTGCGTAGATGATGGCATTGCGGTCTGCGCCCTCGGAGAGCAGCCAGCGGCAGATTCTGAGTACGCTGTCCATCGTCTTGTGTTCTTCATCCGCGATGATAGGCAGAGCCGGCCGGCCGTCCGCAATCTTCAGAGCGAAGTCGGCGACGTTGCGGTCATATACGACAAAAATATTGTTGTTCATATCCAGTCAAGTTTTTGCCAAAAACGAAGATAGTGCAAATATTTGATAAATCGCGATTTTTGGATACCTTTGCAATCTGTTTGCCCGAGTGGCGGAATTGGTAGACGCGATGGACTCAAAATCCATTATCCTCTAAAGATGTGCCGGTTCGAGTCCGGCCCCGGGCACTATATTGCTGAGGCATATCCTCAGACTCCTGCGGCGCTCAAGTCGCTTTCCGACTTTGCCGGTGCAAAGTCCCGCGACCGCGCCGGTGCTCTGATGAGCACTACCTTTACGGGGCATATCCCCGGACCCTGCGCCCTCAAGGCCTTTCTGATTTTGCATTCGCAAAATCCCGGCCCCGGGCGGTCCGCTGATGCGGACTTCAAGCCATTCCCTTTTCCTTGCAAGCCTTCGCCGGGCGTCTTCGCTGCTCATTCGCTTCGCAAATTCGCTGACGCTTAGCCGCGCCGCTGACGCGGCCCTCCGGAAAGCAGTCGCTTTCCGACTTTGCTTGAAAAGCGCTTTTCCACAGCTGCAACTACATGATTGCCTCATGCTGGTTTGGGGCAAATCCGTCAGCCTCGGTCGTGGGTAACCGTCTCTGGTCGCGTTCCAGTTGTGGCAGGTGTGGCCGACGTACCCTGAGGGGGCCCATCGGTTATGCACACCTGCCACAGAGGCTTATGCAGGCTATGGTGCCATGACCGGGCTTGGTGAAAATGGCATCAGCGATACATCCGCAATCTGGCCCGTCCCATAAAACATCCGGTGGTGGCGTAAGGCGTTTGGCAATGTTATTCTGTGTAGAGGCTGATGATGTTGAGGATGACCTTGGATGCTTTCTCCATGCTCTCCACCGGCACCCACTCGTAGCGTCCGTGGAAGTTCAGCCCTCCGGCGAAGATGTTCGGGCACGGGAGACCTCTGAATGAGAGGTTCGCCCCGTCGGTGCCGCCGCGTATCGGCTGGATGTGCGGCTTGATTCCGGCCATCTCCATGGCTTTCACCGCCTTCTCCACCACGTGGTAGTGAGGCTCCACCTGCTCGCGCATGTTGTAATACTGGTCCTTGAGGGTCACGGTCACGCAGTCTTTGCCGTAGCGGAGGTTGATGAAGGCTGCGCATTCGTTGATGACTTCCTTCTTGCGCTCGAATTTGGCCCTGTCATGGTCCCTTATTATATAGGTGAGGGTGGTCTCTTCCACGCTGCCCTTGCAGGCGACGATATGGAAGAAGCCCTCGTAGTCCTGGGTGCACTCCGGCCTCTGGTCCTGTGGGAGAAGGGAGATGAACTCGTTGGCTATGATGATGGAGTTGAGCATCTTGCCTTTGGCGTATCCGGGATGGACATTGCGGCCCTGGATGTGCACGACGGCAGATGCGGCGTTGAAGTTCTCGAACTCGAGTTCTCCGACCTCGCCCCCGTCCATGGTATATCCGTAGTCCGCACCGAACTTCTTGACGTCGAACTTGACTACGCCACGTCCGATTTCCTCGTCTGGGGTGAAGCCGATCTTGATGTCACCGTGCTTGAACTCCGGGTGCTCCACGATGTACTGCACTGCGTCCATTATCTCGGCCACACCGGCCTTGTCGTCCGCTCCGAGCAGGGTCGTGCCGTCAGTGGTGATGATGGTCTCCCCCTTGTGTGCGAGGAGTTCCGGGAAATCGGACGTTTTCAGACTAAGACCCGGCACGCCTTTGAGCGGGATGTCCGAACCATCGTAATTGCTGATTATCTGAGGCTTAATGTCTGCTCCCGAGGCGTCGGGGGCGGTGTCCACATGGGCAATGAAGCCCACGGCCGGCACTTTCTTGCTGATATTTGAGGGGATGGAGGCCATGACATAACCCCACTCATCAAGTTCCGCCTTGACCCCGAGAGCATTGAGCTCGTCTCTGAGGAGTCTGAGCAAATTGAGCTCTTTTTCGGCTGATGGCTGGCTTTCACTTTCTTCGTTGGACTGCGTGTCTATCGCGACATAGCGCAGGAATCTGTCCTTGATATTTTCCATATAATAGAATATTTGTGTCTTCTCGTTGCAATCGTGTAAATTTAGCAAATTTGCCGGAAATGCCACTCTTGCGGAGGCCGGAGAGCACCGCGTGGGGCGTGGAGTCAAGATTTTTTGAAAAATTTGAGAAAAAGTTTGCACTTTCAATTTTAATGACTACCTTTGCAATCCCTTTCGGGGGAGAACAAGAGATCATTGACAATACTGAGAGAGAAACGAGGTAAGAAAGATAGAAATTAGATTA
>ERZ808262.139-NODE-139-length-54540-cov-3.772781_pt1 | contig 54540 bp, 68 predicted proteins | sample MGYA00520895_ERZ808262 | MGnify/ENA primary metagenome ERZ808262 (study PRJEB31516, sample SAMN03275588) | gut metagenome | biome: mammalia-associated habitat; material: feces | host: Papio cynocephalus | place: Kenya | collected 2012-08-02 ... | reverse complement strand
CGCAGGAGAAGTTGCCCTGTCCCTCGTAGGCAAGCTGTGCTTTCTGCGTCAGTTCCGTGTCTGCCCATTCGAGCAGAGCGTCCTTGGACATCTCGAAGATGCTGATATTCGACTTCCGGGGCTGATAGATGGTCATGCGGACGGTGTCAATATCGTAGATGCCGTCGAAAATCTCCAAGGCACCCAGGGCATAGAGCATCATTTGCGGGTTCCACTCTGCGCTGACCTCGACCCCTTTGCCATGCTTGTAATCGCAGATATTGAGCGTACCGTCGGCAATGAGAATGCAGTCGGCTGTTCCGAAACCGTCCTGCACCCAGTGAGAGAAATCCACCCGCTGTTCGATCATGACCACAGGGTCGGAGCAGGTTTGCTTTGCGGCTGTCAGAAGCTCCGTCACATAGGTAGCGTATCCGGCGGCACATTCCTCCATCTCCTCGTTGTACCAAGAGAGATTTTCGATGGGGCTTTCAGCCGGAATACCAAGTGCCTGCTTGAGCCGGAACTCGCATAGAGCATGGCAATCGCTGCCCTCGGCGGCATAGTCGCTGCCTTTGTCCTCGTAGGCTTCAAACAGCCTTGCGGAGGGCGGGCAGTTCAGCCACCGCTCCGAAGACGATGCCGAGAGAATAGCGTGTCCTTTAGGTGGCATCGGTCAGCACCTCCGCATCGGCAAGCAGCGCCTTGTAGTGGACGGGGTCGATGCCGGACAGCTTTGCCGCACCGTACTTCTGGAGCAGCGTGCGGATCTCAGCGGTGTACCCCTTGCGGGACTTGTCCGCAAGAACGGCTCTGACCTGTTCCAGCGTCAGCGCAGGATCGGCAGGGGCGGCAGTGTCAGGGGCTTCATCAGCCGTGGTGCTGAACATCTCTGCCAGGGTGTTTGCCACTTCATTAATAGTGGCTGCGGCGCTGCGCAGGTCTTTGATCGCCATATCCAATTCGCTGATTCTGCCCATTGACGTTGCCTCCTTCCTTGATTTGCTTCTGCTTGAGTGAGCGGTTGATGCTTTTTGCCAGGTTTGCTGCGACGATGATAAACTCCAGAAGGATATCAACCAGTTCCTCGTCAGGGTTCATCGCCTTGTTTTCGGACTCGTACATTCTTTGTCACCTCCCATAATCGGCGGTATCGTTTTGCCTCTTACACTTGCCACCGGACACGGGATTGCCGTTTGGCCCCCAAATCAGAGATAATTTTTTAGAGAATTTTTCAAATGGTTCAAAACCTTATCTCTGCGGCACGTAAAGGCCTTTCGGGAGATGTTTAGTGATGCGGCAGCAGCACGCTCGGAAAGATCGACCATGATGGTTTTACAAATTTCCAGTTCCTCCGGTGCGAGGGTTGATAGAAGAAGATGCAGCGCATCGAGCATCTCAGCTTCCTCAACTTTCACATCGACCTCTGCGAATGCATCTGGTATATCGTCAAGCCAGGGTCTTTCTTCACCCTCGTCGTTTGTAGCGGTGTAATCCAAGGAGAGGGAGTCTCCGGCTCTGCTGAAGGGGCAAGTCACGCAGTCCATGTCACAGTCCAGTCGCTTGGCGACGGGACACACGCAGCGCCCGTGGCGCTGTTGCTTTTTGCGGAAGGCATCAATGTCGCGGTAATAATCGTGGAACTCCTGCTCTGTGCAGGGGATGCGCTCACGGGTGGAACGCAGATAGATGTAGTGCTGATTGTCATTCTTTTGCATTGCTTGTCCTTTCCCGCTTTGGGAAGGGAGGCGGCAGATACAACAAAAGCCGGTGCATCAGATGACACACCGGCTTCGACGCTCGTGAGAAGGCATGACGAATCAACGGTGGTACATCGGATGGCTGACGGAGAATCCGTCCCGGGTTCCGTATGTATCCACCGCTTCGTTAATGGCCACTCACAAAGCGGAGTAAAATTTATTTCGAAGGAGTTACCTTCGATACCAAAATTATATCTAACAATGTCTGAAAACCCGAATCTTGGCGAGTTACAGTGAATAAGCAAAAAATCCCTGCCAACAGTACCTTTCCGATGTTTTGGAAAGGCTGTGGACAGGGATGAAGGTTAATATGTGCCTCTAATCGTAACTCGGTGAGTTACTAACTTTTTTGTGTTTGTTGAGGTAGCCTGAATTGTACAAACAAAAAGTTACACAAAAGTCATTGAAAAAGTAATTACTTTGTGCTATGATGTAAAATAGCATGAATTACAAGGAGGCAAATCATGGCTGAGGTAAAGAAAAGTATCACTCCGATGGAGCATTATAATATGTCAGACTTCCTGCGTGGGCAGGCATCAAAGATTATAACGACAATATCTACCGAAGATAAGGCTGGTTTTGTCTTGAAAAACGGTAAGCCTATGGCGGTTATCATTTCCAATGACCGCTATGAGCGTTTGCTGAAGGCCGGTATCGACCTGAATGAATATTAATTTGGAGGAACGATGTAATGGCACAGACAAAAATCACCGAAGTAATGATGGACGACAAAACGATAGATGCGTCCAAAGAAATCGCCATGGTATTCTCCATTGCAAATACGCTGCGTGGTCCTTATAAGCCGGACAAGTACAAGGATGTCATCATTCCCATGATTATCCTGCGCCGGTTGGAGTGTGCTCTTGCGCCTAAAAAGAAGGCTGTGGTTGACGCATTCAAGAAGAACCCTGCGGCTCCTGCACAGTTGCTGTGCAAAAAATCTGGCTATCAGTTCTACAATACCTGTGAATTTGATTTGAAGAAACTGCTTACCGAAGCACCTGCCATCGTAGAGAATCTGACTTTTTACATTGAGTCCTTCTCTCCGAATGTCCAAGCAATTTTTGAAGAACTGAAGTTTAAGGAAGAAATCAAAAATCTCGACAAAAATAACCGACTGTTGGGTGTTGTCAAAAAGTTCTCTGAACTCGAACTCGACCCCGAAAAAGTCGATAATGTCAAGATGGGCTATATGTTCGAGGAAATCATCCGCCGCTTTTCTGAAAATGCGTCTGCGGGCGATCACTACACCCCTCGTGAAGTTATCCGCCTCCTCACCAGCATTCTGCTTGCTGAAGGTTGCAGTGATATTTTCTCCGAAGGCAGAGAAATCACCGTATTGGACATGGCCTGCGGTACTGGCGGTATGCTTTCTACCGCACACGATTTCATCGTGCGTATGAACCCGGACGCCAATGTGCGCCTGTTCGGACAGGAGAACAGCCCTGAATCCCATGCTATCTGCCTTGCGGATATGCTGATTAAGAACCAGACTGCAGAAAACATCCGCTTTGCTGACACCATGAAGGAGGACTGCTTTGAAGATACCTCCATGCGTTTTGTCATTGCCAACCCACCTTTTGGTGAGGCTTGGGGCGGCAAAGATGCCGGCGATGGTGTTGAAAAAGCGGTGCGCAAAGAATACAAGAAAGGCAATAATGGCAGGTTCCCGGCGGGATTGCCTACAACCGGTGATATGCAATTGCTGTTTATGCAGCACGCCGTTGCAAAAATGCAGAAAGGCGTTGGTAGAGCTGCTATTATCACAAATGGTTCTCCTCTGTTTTCCGGCAATACCACAAGTGGTGAAAGCCAGATTAGAAGATACCTGCTTGAGAATGATCTTATAGAAGCCATTATCGGTCTGCCTTCTCAGTTGTTCTACAATACCGATATTGCAATCTATGCGTTCATTTTGTCCAAGGGCAAGCGTAAAGAACGCAAGGGCAAGGTTCAGCTTATCGATGCAACCGATATGTGGACTCCTCTGAAGCGTTCTCTTGGCAAAAAGCGTAGAGAAATCTCCAAGGAGCAGATTACCCTTATCACTGAGATGTATGCGGATTTTGCACCTGGTAGAAAGACTCAGTGGTGCGAAAAGCGCAAGCACGAATGCGTTATTGAGAGCAAGATTTTTGACCGAGAGGAATTCCTGTATAAGGAGTGGTCTGTGTACCAGCCCTTACAGCGCCGTGGTGTTATCAATGCGGCTTCTATTGAGGCACTTCGTACCAGCGCTTATTTCACCGCCAATACCAACATTTTCAATGAAGCTAAATTTGAGGAATTGGAGCAGACCGATCCTCGTGACGCTGCTGATGAAAAGGCATATCAGAAGCAGATTAAGGGTCGCACCTTTACTGCTGCTGTAATTGAGGCGTTGAAGGCGCAGGAGTCTGACAAGGAATACGATGATTTTTCCAAATTCGTAGCAGTACTGAAAAAGGCTCTCGCAGGTATTGAGGGTATGTCGGATTCTCGTCTCAACGGCATTGCCATGGAACTGTCGTTTATTGACAAGACCGCTGTTGTCCAGAAGGACAGAAAAGGCCGTGTGATTATCGACCCGACAACAAAAGACACGGAAATTATTCGCCTCAATCAGGACGAGAAGGCTTATATGGATGCTGAAGTGTATCCGCATATTCCGGATGCGATTTACTTCTATGACTTTGACGAAAGCAAAGCGGAGAGTGCTACCAATAAAGAGAAATTGGGTGCGGAATTCCCGTTCACCAGGTATTTCTATGTGTACCATGAGCCCGAAAAGGCTGATGATCTGCTGGCGCAATTCATGGAATTGGAGTCTTCGCTTACTGCAAAAATTGCTGCCTTGCAGAAAGGGGCAGAATAATGGAAGAGATGAGACAGACTGGCATCCAGTGGATTGGAGAAATTCCAACTGCCTGGAACACCAAGCGAATTAAATATATGGCAACGTTGAAGGGACGCATTGGATGGCAAGGATTGACATCCGAAGAGTACCAGGACGAGGGCGCATATCTTATCACCGGAGTTGATTTTGCTGACGGTGGTATTGATTGGGAAAATTGTGTTCATGTTCCTATGAAGCGTTGGGAAGAAGCAAAGAATATTCAGATTGAAGAGGGAGACTTGCTGATAACCAAAGATGGAACTATTGGGAAGGTCGCAATCGTACAAAATATGCCTGGTGAGACATCACTTAATAGCGGCGTTCTTCGTATTGTACCTATCAAAGGTTATAGTCGACGTTTTCTCTATTGGGCTCTCAGATCTGATGAATTTTGGAATTGGTTTAACTACAAAAATGCTGGGAATAGCACCATTGTACACCTTTACCAGGGCGATTTTGCCGAGTTCCTTTATGCTTTCCCAAAATATGAGGAGCAAGAACGTATTGCCGATTATCTTGATTCGCATTGTGGAGAACTTGATAGTATTATTGCCGGGATTGAGGAGCAGATCAAAATTCTTGCAGAATATAAGCAGTCGTTGATTACTGAAACCGTAACCAAAGGACTAATCAAGGGTGTACCTATGCAAGACTGTTCTGCTAATGACCTTGGTATTATTCCAAAACATTGGAATGTAATGCGTCTTGGATATGTATCATCCATGCAGAATGGATATGTTGGTCCTACCGTTGATATTTTGGTTGATGAGGACGAAGGTCAGATGTATATCCAGTCACTCCATGTCAAAAACGGGAAAATTGTATTTAGTAACGATTTCTACGTAACTGAAAAATGGGGACGAACACACCCTAAATTGTACGAAGGCGATGTGGTCATTGTGCAAACAGGAGACATTGGTCAAGTTGGTTTAGTTACAAAAGAATACGATGGTAAAAACTGTCATGCTCTAATTATTTGTCATACTAACAAGATGGTATGCTGAATTTGCCTATATTTTTTAACCCGCCGGTGTGAACTCCTCACACGGCCTGTTGACTTATGACCGATAGGCTTTCGTCTTTCTTCATGGTCTTATTATAACACTTTAAGTCGCTTTTGTCAACGTTTTTCGGAAAAATTTTTCCCGAAAAATCCCAGAGGTAGCACAGCGCGGCAGGTCTTAACTGGCCTGCCGCGCTGCTTTTTCATGCCTTTGCAATAACTCTGTTGAGCAGAGCGTCATACATTTCCTGAAGCATCGTGCATCTTGCTTCAAGGACGGAGCATCGCTGCGCGAGGTCATCAGCAGGCGGTGCTGCTTCCGGGATGGGGGGGGTCTCGCCCAAGACCTGCCCGTCAAGGTCCAACCCGAGGGACGTGAGCATCGCAGCTTCGATGTTGCGAAGCTCGCGGTCTGACACCTCCCCGCAGTAGTCGCCGATGCGCTCCACCGAAATCGACGTAATCTGCTCGCAGAGCGCGATACTGTCGCGCTTCAGGCTGTGGATGCCGACGTGCGTCGGCAGACTGGTCTTGGGCTGCGTCGTGAGATACACGACCTCGACCGTCGAACTGAACTCGTTGTTCATGTCGTTTGACACGATGATTGCGGGGCGACCGGGGCGCTGCTCGCTGCCCACGGTCTGAAAACTGTTCTCGATGTAGTAGACTTCTCCACGTCTGATTTTCACGTTATGTTCTCCCTTCGTCTGTCTAAAATCTCGGCGCGTATGCGCTCACCCTCCGTCTGAGGGTCGTTCTGTGGATTCCAAGGCTGCGTTACCAGCCGATAGCCCGTCGGCGAACTCCTGTCACGGACGCAGAACCGACGCGCATGAGCGTTCAGCTTGCCATCCACGAATAGCTTGTCGCCGTATATGAAATACTCTGCCTTTACGATGTAGCTGACCTTCGTGTTGCCGTCTAAGGTGAACGACACCTCTCTCACCGGTCTGCCGTTGCGCCACTGCTCGATGAACCTCGGCCAGTAGTAATCGAACCCGCGCCATGTTCGGGCGAGGAACACGCACCGTTCCGCCGGTTCAAAGTCGGCGCATATCACGCCGGTGAACTGATGGCAGTCGTAGATTTTGAACCGCGGATGCGTGAAGCGGACGGTCACGTGGTCTATCCGCTTGCGGCACGGCGTGTGTCCCGCCCCGGCATGACCGAAGAATTTGCAGCTCCCGCAGTGCAGATTGTCCACTTCTCCGTCAGGGTACACCGTTATCCCTCCTCGCCATCAGTCTGCCGGTAGCAGGTATCGGTCTCGCTGCTGTAATCGCAGCCCTTGCAATCTGCGCTGTGAAGGCATTCATCACAGAGCATGAGCCGCCCGCCGCAGTACGGGCAGAAGGCTTTGTAACCGTCCGTGTCGGTATTCCACCCGTGAATCTCGACCTCGCGCTCACAGTGCGGGCATACCTCCGTCACTATGTATGTTCTTTCGTTCATTTGCAGCGCCTCCTCACATCTCGAAGTTGATGTCCTGCACGGTGTACTCCGTGCCGTAGTCTTTGTTGAACTGCTCGACAATCGGGTCGGGAATGTAGCAATCGCCGCTCGGCGTGAAACGCCCCGCCGCAATCAGCTTCCGAAGCATTTCAGCGGCTTGCTCTGCGTCCTCGCCGAAAATGGCTGCTTCCTCATCGGCTGTGATGCTGGTTGTAACACCGAGCCGCAGCCACAAGCGGCGCTTCGGCTTGCTGTCATCGGCTGCGAAATTGAACTGCGGGTTCTTGCGCCGCTGCTCGCAGTGCGTGAGCCACTCCTGAACCTCGCCGGTCCAGTATTTCTTGCCGGAGGTAAAGCGCCCATCGGAGAAGATGATTCCGTTGGGTGTTTCAATTTGATGAATCCAAATCTGCTCCTCACCGTAGACCGGACGCAGCTCGATGCACCACGGTCCATTCTCGCCGATGCGTTTTGCTTTTCTTGGCGTAGGAAAGGACATCGCGCCCTTGTCACCTGAGTAGTCCTGCTGCATCTGACCAAACATCCAGCTTTCCAGCTCGATGAAGTCAGCGAACGATTTCGTTTCACTCTTGCGGTGGAAGTCATTCAGGTATCTCTCGTATTTCACTCTCAGCATTTCTGCGTTCCTCCCTTCGGCACGATAACAGTCGGGATGATTTCCCACTCATAGTAAATATCGCGGTCAGAGACGTACACCTCGCGGCTACCCGCAGCCCCTTCAAGAATCCGAGTGCGGTCGCCGTACCCCTGTTCTTTGAGGTTTGCAACGACCATCTCAACGTCGTCTTTGACAGCGGCATTGGCATCTACCTCAGTCCAAAAAGCCGTAGCATCTACACCATCAGCGTAATTCCTGTGAACCACGACAAAGCATTTGTCCATCACAAGCCCCCCTTTCACCAAGTCCGGCGCAGCCCTGCCGCGCCGGTCAACGCAATACCAATCGAGCCGAACTCGGAGCATTCTGGCGCGTCCCGATTCAGCACGTAAACGAGCTGCTGTCCAGCTTTGAGGTCGTCTCTGTCCATCTCCCATTCTTCGGAATAGTCGCTGACGTAGAGGTAATTTTCCAGCTCACCGAAGCTGGTGTAGCTGTGGATGACGTGGTAGACGAGCGCGTTGTTTCTCTCCTCGAACGCCCGCACCTGTTCGAGCTGCGCTTCGTTGAGCCAGAAGCAGGCTCCGAAGGGCGGTGCGCTCTCCGAAACGAGGTCTTCCTTCTCGAACTGCTTGCGGATGGGCGCGTAGATGCCCCACAGCTTCATGCGGGCAAGCGCCTCGACTTTCTTTTCTTCTCTGCTGATGTTCATTTTCGTTCCTCCTCACACAAGATAAGCGCACATGAAATTATCGAACGCATCGAAGTTGCGCCAGTCGATGCCTCTCAGGTCGCTGCTTGCGGGGATGGCGTCCCACAAATCTCGCAGGTAGCGGTCGTACCGCGCTGTGTCCATATCGAGACCCTCGTGGAAGCAGTATGCCGTCCATAGCGCACGGAGCTGGTTTCGCGCGAGCTGGTAATCGAAGTCGCCTGTCTTGGCAAACTCTTTGAGGTATTCAAGCTCAACGTCAACGGCGGGCAGCTTTTTGATTTCCGACCACCCCGCAGCATAATCTCCGCACGTCCGCGTCGTAATTCCCAGCGCGTCCGAGCGCCGGATGTAATCTCCGCCCATCATCCGAACACCACCTCCCCAAACACTGCGTACTGAACAATCATGTCCGCGATTTCCGCGTCGATTTCGCCGGTGTCGAGCGTTCCATTGCCGCGAATGGCGAGGCACGGGTCGCCGCCCCACTCAGCCCACTGCTTGATGCCCGACAGGAGCATATCGCGGGTCAGAACCCACCTGTCATCGCTCTCAGCATCACACAGTTCCAGCTTGCCGCCGCGACTGATTTGCTCGTTCGCATATTCGCCGAGGTAATCGCCGACCACATTGGCGGCGCAGCACCAGCCCGTGATGCCGCCCTCCAACGCAGTACACATGATGTCGTCAATGTCCTGCGTCGTTACGGTCAGGTCCATCTTGAACTCAACTGTGAAGTCCATTGTCAAACCTCCCCTCCATCATCGAACATTCCGTAGTAATCGTCGCCGAACTCGGACTGGCAAAGCATCGTGATGGCTCTGTCGCCCTGCTCTGCGCGGATTTCTTCAAGTTCCTCCACGCTGTAGAAGTCCAGCAGAGCGTAATACTCGTCGAGGATTTCTGCCGGAACATCATCCGGCATCTCGTCATCGAGGTCTTCAAAGTCGGACTTCTTTACAGCCGCGCCGTAGCCGCCCCAGTCGTAATCCCAGTCATCCCAACCGCCGCTTTTGAATCGACCGAAGCTGCGGACGCGCTCGATGTATTCGTAGCGCGGGAAGTCGGGCTTCGCAGCATCTGCGACAATTTCGATGACCTTCTGCACCGTCTTGTTCAGGTGCTTGCGGTTGATGTATTCGTGCTGCGTGTGGGCGTTGTAGTAACCGGACGAGAGATTTACCGCCGCCGCGCCCAGCTCCGGTGCGACATAGGAGATGTCGCTGAACGAACCGAACTGCGTCTTGAAGCCCTTGTCCGTGATGTACTTCTCGAACTCCACGTTGGCGCAGTCGTAGTAGACGGCATCGTTCCTGCCCTTGCGGTCGATTTCGATAATCAGCTTCAGCTCGTCCAGCTCCTTCGGCAGCTTCTTGCCCTGATGCTTCAGGCAAAACTGCTCCGCGCCGACGCCGCCGACTTCCTCGTCACAGGTGAACAGAAGCCACGGCTTGACCTTGGACTGCTCGTACACCGCGTTGAGGGCATAAACGCCGCAGCGGTCGTCGCCGCCGATGCCCTGCGGGGACATCAGGATGTTTCCGCTTTCGGTCTTGCAAATCTCGCGGACAGGCTCGTGGTGAACCGTGTCGAGGTGCGCAACGAGCATGACCGGAGCCTGCCCGCGAACGAGAATGTAATGCTTCTTGCAGAAGCTGGCGACCTTGCCCTTATAGGCGTCGCGCAGAATGTTGAACAGGGCTTCCTGTTTCGGGGTCAGATAAAATTCCAAAGGCTTCATTATGCTTCCTCCTCATCTTCTTCGACAACCGCGCCGCAATGCGGGCAGGTTCCATCGTCACAAATCTCAACCAGTTCGCCGCAGTGCGGGCAGACCTCGAAGTATTCATCCTTGCAGTCCGCGCAGACGTAGACCTCATCGCCGTTCGCTCTGTGGGCGAAAAAGACCTCGTCGCGGGGGTAATACTCGTTGCACTTCTCGCAGAGGATATAGTTGTCAATGCAATCATTGCAGACCCGAATCTCATTGCCGCGGCTGTCATATGCGGTGTACATATTGTCGCGGTGATGCCACTCATCGCAGTCCTCGCACTGCTCGTAATACTCGTCGCGGCAATCGTCACAGACATCCTGACCGTCGATGTAGCTCACGCAGTCGTTGGGGTGGTAGTCGCCACAGACATCGCAGTAGGTGTAATATTCGCTGCGGCAGTCCCCGCAAACACGAATTTCGTTGCCGCTGGCGTTATGTACGGTGTAGAGGTCATCCTCGTCGTAATAGTTGCCGCACTCGTCGCACTGCTCGCCGCTTCCACGCTCGCAGTCCTCGCAGTAAAGCCCGTCGGGGATTTCGCATCCGCAACCGATGCACAGCCCCCAAGTTCCGACCACGAGCGGGTCAACCGAATCACGGTCGCAGTCCTTGCGGAAGCTGATATGTCCGTCGAAATTGTCGTAAGTCCAGTCGGGATAGCCGCCGAAGCCATCGCCCTGCTCGACATAACGGCGGTAATCGGGATTCCACGACGGGTATGTATTCCACAGGTTCGGCATATCTTCGAGCATCGAAATCTCACGCTGGACGAGGTCGCGGTACAGCTTGGAATCCTCGGCAGCTCCGTAAACACCACCGGAGGTGTTATACATCCGGCTCTGCATCAGAAGCCCGCTGCCGGGGCGGTACGCGAAAATCTGCCGCGTGGTCTTGCGATTGTTGAGGGTCTCAGGAACCGTGGGGTCTGCGACTGTGAAAACGATGAAGCTGGTCGTGTCTCTTGCGTAACCGGAACAGCCGTTGTTGTAGGTGTATTCCGTCGAGTTGAACGAATGGCAGCTCGTCAGCGTATTTCCGCGCCGGTCGTACTTCGGATTGCTCATCGTGAGGAAATGCGCGGGATTGATGGAGACGTACATCTTGAAGCCGATTTTCTTCGCGCTCAACTCGTCAGCGAACTGCGCGTAGAGCCTCTGGAAGTTACTGCCCGCCGTATCGTCCGAAACACCCAGCGCATCACAAATCGCTTTGAAAATGCGGCTCGGCTTCTTGTTGGGCGCGTAGGCTTTGGGCGCGATCTGCTTGATGTAACCGATGCGGCGTTCCCTTTCATCTTCGGTCTGATTGGGATTGGAGAAAAAGCAAATCGCTTCGCGGAGAACCTGCTTATTCGTGGGTAAGGCTATCGGGCCATACAAGACGGGGTCGAGAATCTGAGAAGCGAGTTCATAGATTCGGTCGTAATCGGGGTTGTGCGTTCTCGTGCCGTTGATGACCAGCGCGTCGATGCTGGCGTCCCACACGGGCGACTTGCTGAACAGTTCACGCAGTTCCTGTTTCGCGTAGGAGCTGTCACGGGCAAGAGTTCTGATGAACTCATCGCTCACATCGTCAAGCACCTCGGTCTTGGAGGTGTAGCGCCGGTAATCAGCAAGTGCCTGCCGGATATTGCTTTCCGCGCGGTCGATGATTTCCTGCATATCCATTTTCATTTGTCCTCCTCTAATTTTCCATCGAGAATATAATTTGCGAAAATCCAGTTGCGGCAGGTGCGCTGCGTTCGGGTGTAGAACCCTGCCGGATTGGGCTTGTAATCTTGGAAATGAATTTCCCTCGCATTTGTGATTCGCAGCCCGATTTTGTCATTGTTGATTTCAAGCGTCTCTCCCGGCGCGGGGATGAACGCGACGTGGACATTGTTCGCCCAGACGCTCCCTGCGCTTATCCCGCAGAGGTAGTACGCCAGAGCCTTGGGGTCTTCTTCGATGTCGATGCTCAGAAGCGCGTACTTTTTACAGCGGGTCGCGTGATAAACGCGATTGTCTTTTTTCGCATCGAAGCACTCGATGCAGCACTTGTCGATTCGCGCCCCATGAATCGCCCGAAGCCAGAAGAAGTTGTGGTATCGCTTGACTTCCAGATTCATGTGCATCATCAGGCGACCTCCACCTCCCCGGGGTTGAGGTCGAGCGTCATCTGAGGGTCCTCATCAGCCTTGAACGTCCACGTCATCTGCGCCTTGAACTCGCCGTCGCCCATGTTCTCGATGGTGCAGGACCAGCCCTCGCCCTCGACGACGACCTGCTCGTCGTCCCGCGCAGCCGCAGCGGCTTTCTCGCGGATGCTGTCGCCAGCCAGTGCGACCGCGTCGTTCGCACGAGCGACTTCGAGAGAGTGGAGCAGCCAGTAGGCAGCTTTCTCGAACGTGCGAATCATCCGGGTGGAGTAGAGAACGTCAGCCTGCGCGCGGCCCTTGCCGACCGTGATGTCGATGACGTTGTTCTTGCTCTCGAAATTGCCCTGACCCGGCTCGTGAACCTTCGTCCAGCGGCTCTGCTTGAAGCCGGTGGACTTTTTTGCTGCCGTGACGACGTTCGCCTCATACTCAGCCTTCTTGATGGCGGTCTTCTTGCCGTCCTCCACGCGGTAGTAGCGGGTCTTGCCATTCTTGTCCTGCTTCATGGTGTACTCTGTCATTTTGTTTGTCCTCCTGTTATGTATTGACCTGCCTCATCAGCACCGGGCGGTCATCTCCGGCGGACGCCCTTTCGGGCGTTTCGGCTCATCCGACTTGAAGTGTTTTGCTCAAATGCAGCTAACCATTGAGAAGAAGCCGATTACAAAAATACCCGCCGTTACCGCAGCGTTGGTAGCAGTCGCGTTGACTACTTCCTGCTGCGGTAACGGCGGCACGGACAAGCCTCTGCCGACACAGGTCAGCTATTCAAATCGGTTGGAAGTCTCCACAGTTGAGCTTTATTCCGCGGAGGAGCCTGTTCTTGTTTTTGATGGTGGCGACGAACCCTCAACAGAGGAGAGAGAGCTGCCAGAGGACGAAGAAATCCTCATCATTCGGTACTCGATGGAGGACGTTGAGGCGATGGCGCTCACGCTTGCCGGTGAGTGCTACGACGATAAGCCGGAAGACAAACGGCTGGTGTGCGAGGTCATCCTGAACCGTGTCAGCGATGGTCGCTTCGGAGATACGCCCTATGAGGTATGCTCCGCGCCTTATCAGTTCAGCGGTTACGAGTACCAAAGCCGCTCTGTTACCGAGAATGACTATGAAGTCGTATATCAGGCTCTCAAAGACTGGCACGACAACGAATACCAAGCCTTGTCGGAATGGCTTTATTTCTCGGCAGGCGACAATCACGAGAACGTATTCCGAAAGGAATATTAAATAATCAATTTCTAAGGAGGACAAACAAATGCTTGAAGTCAAAGTCACAATCGTAGCCCCTGAACTGTCGGGAGCCATCAACAATCTGGCTGCTGCTATCGGAGGCAAAGCCACGCAGAGCGCCCCCGTAGCACAGCAGATGCCTACCCCCGCGCCCACCGCGCCCGTTACTCCGCAGATGCCCGCCCCCGCACCACAGATGCCGACGCCGATGGCAGCTCCCACCCCCGTGACCAACGCGCCCACGAACTATCCCACCCCCAACGTTCCGCTCGCTCCGCCCCCTCAGTACACGGTTGACCAAATCATGGCTGCGGGTGCGACCCTGATGGATGCCGGCAAGGTGAACGAGCTGATGAACCTGCTGCACTCTTTCGGCGTTCAGGCAGTCATGGACTTGAAGCCGGAACAGCTCGGCGCGTTCGCTACGGCGATGAGAGAGCTGGGTGCGAAGATATGAGCGACCACGCATTGCTTTCCCCGTCCAGCGCTTACAGATGGCTGAACTGCCCTCTTGCGCCTCGGCTCGAAGCGCAGCTTCCTGAGAAGCCGAGTGTTTACGCGAGGGAAGGCACGATTGCCCACAGCGTCTGCGAGATTGCCGCCAAGAAGAAGTTCAAGAAGGTCAAGGCGGCTGAGTACAACAAAGTCATTAAGAAGCTGAAAGCCGATGACCAGTGGAACGATGAAATGCTCCACACAGCAGAGCTTTACGTCGAGCATCTGTCTGAGAGGGCGATGAGCTTTGAGAATGAGCCGTATATCGCTTTCGAGGTCAAGGTGGACATCGCAGACTATGTTCCCGAAGCGTTCGGCAGATGCGACTGCGTGATGTTCGGCGGCAATACGCTCATCATCACGGATTACAAGCACGGCAAGGGAGTTCCGGTCTCACCGGAGATGAATCCGCAGCTCATGCTGTATGCTCTCGGCGCTCTGAAGCTGTATCAGCCGTTGTTTGGCGCGGCGCTGAAAAAGGTCGCCATCTACATCGACCAGCCTCGGCTCAGTTCCTACGAAGGCTGGGAGTGCAGTACGACCGACCTGCTTGACTGGGGCGAAAGCGTCAAGCCGAAGGCGCAGATGGCGTTCATGGGCTTCGGCGAGTATCACGCCGGTGACTGGTGTCGCTTCTGCCGCGCGAATGGCATCTGCAAGGCACAGGCTGAACAGCAGTCCAGCGCGTTTGATGACTTCGCCGGGGCGGCTGGGATGACAAATCCCGCGCTGCTTTCACCGGCAGAAATCAGCGCCGTTCTTGGGCGTGGGCAGACCCTTGTGGCATGGTTCGAGGCCGTCAAGGAAAAGGCACTCGAAGAAGCGCTCAATGGCACGAAAATCCCCGGCTACAAGGTCGTGGAAGGCCGCAGCGCCCGCATTTGGACGAATCAGGACGCTGCATTGGAGAAGCTGCAAGCCTCCGGCATCGACCGCGCAGTCATCTACGACAGCGTCCCCAAAACGCTGGCGCAGCTTGAAAAGCTGCTCGGTACGGCGAAGTTCAAAGAGCTTGTCGGCGATTTCGTCACGAAGCCGCAGGGCAAGCCGGCATTGGCAATGGAATCCGATTCCCGCAAAGAGTTCAACAGCGCAGCCGCAGATTTTGCGGGTGTAGCAAACTAAAAATCTAAGGAGGACAAATCTATGTATAACAATGTTCCTACGAAAGTTTTGACCGGCGAAGTTCGCCTGTCCTATGTCAACCTCGTTGCTCCCAGAGTGAACAACAACGACCCCACCGCAACACCGAAGTATTCCGTGACGCTGCTCATTCCCAAGAGTGACGCTGCGGTCAAGCAGAACATCGACGCCAGCATCGAAGCCGCTGCTGCCGACGCGCAGGGCAAGATTTGGAACGGCGTTCGCCCGCCCGTCATGCCCGTTCCCATCCATGACGGCGACGGCGTTCGTGAGAACGGTACGCCCTACGGTCCTGAGTGCAAGGGCTGCTGGGTCATCACGGCGAGTTCCAAGAACAAGCCGCAGGTCGTTCATCAGAGCGACATCAACACCGAGCTGCTGCCGCAGGACATCTACAGCGGTATGTACGCTCGTGTGACTATCAACTTCTTCGGTTACAGCCGCGCCGGTAAGAAGGGCGTGGGCTGCGGTCTTGGCAATGTGATGAAGACCCGCGATGGCGAGGCTCTTGCCGGCGGCGCTTCTGCCGCTGCCGACTTTGCTGGCATCGGTCAGGAAGTTGGCGCTCCCGCTACGCCTGCCTACGGCGGCGCGATGCCCGCTACGCAGGGTCAGATGGGCTACCCCAACACCGGCTTCGCAGCCCCCGATACAGCTCCGTGGGGCGCTCCTGCGGGTCCCGCATACGGTCAGCCGCAGAGCAATCCCAATCCGATGGGCGTTCAGCCCGGAGCCATCAATCCTCTCACCGGCCAGCCGTACTACGGATAACGCGAAGAAGGCGCACGGCTGCGATACGGGCAGTCGTGCGCCTTTGCTCTAAGGAGGACAATTATGTATGAGGAAAAGACCTTTACGGTCAAACACCCGACGGGCTACCTCGAAATAAATGTCGGGCGGTTCTTCGGAACTACAAACAAGCCTCAGATAAGCAAGCTGCTTCGACTGGCGAAAAAGCACTGCTCCGAGGAGCAGCGCAAGCAGCTCATCGAGCGTCTCCGCTTTGAACGCAATTACCGCCGCAACGTGCTGGAAACGTTAGCTGCTTTGGAGGAACGGAGGCGAGAGCTTTTGAATGACTTGCCTCTTGCGGTATCGCAGGCAAATCTCGGTCCTGAAAAAGCTCTAAAGCGGCAGATTACGAAGCTGGACGCCGCTATCGACGTCGTGAAGGAAGCGAGGTGGAATCCTTGATGCCACATCACCTCTCAATCGACCTTGAAACCTACAGCAGCGTTCCCATCGCAAAAGCGGGTGCGTACAAGTATGTGCAAAGCCCTGACTTCGAGATACTGCTTTTCGCATATAGCGTCGATGGCAGTCCGGTTGAAATCGTGGATTTGGCGCAGGGCGAGATTCTTCCTGACTGGCTCTACGAAGCGGTAAAAAGCCCCGATTTCATCAAACACGCCTATAATGCGGCGTTCGAGTGGTACTGCCTGTCCAAGTTCTATGGCTTCCTTTTGCCGGTTGACCAGTGGCGAGATACGATGCTGCACGGCTTATACTGCGGCTACACCGCCGGTCTGGACGCCACCGGCAAGGCACTCGGCTTGCCTGCCGAAAAGCAGAAGCTGTCCGTGGGCAAGGCGCTCATCCGCTATTTCTGCGTCCCCTGCACTCCTACGCAGTCGAATGGCGGCAGGACGCGCAACTATCCGAAGCATGACCCCGACAAGTGGAACCTGTTCAAGACATACTGCTTGGGCGACGTCGTGACCGAAATGGAAATCGACCGCAGGCTCTCCAATTTCCCTGTGCCTGACGCCATTGAAAAGCAGTGGCAGACCGACCTGCTTATCAACGCCCGCGGCGTTGCAGTGGATATGGGACTGGTGCAGGGCGCGTTGGAAATCGACGCTGCGGCGCGTGACAGCTTGACAAAAGAGGCTATCGGAATCACCGGTCTTGACAACCCGAACAGCGTAAGCCAGCTCGCGAAATGGCTCGAACAGGCTACCGAGACATCCGTGACGGATTTGCGGAAGGACACGGTGGCGCAGATGCTGGAAAGCCAAGCCGTGACCGGCTCCGCGAACCGTGTGCTGGAAATCCGGCAGGAACTCGGCAAGACCAGCACCAAGAAATACAACGCCATCGAAGCTGCTGTCTGCGGCGATGGGCGTGTCCGTGGGCTGTTACAGTTCTACGGCGCGAACAGAACCGGCAGATGGGCGGGGCGTTTGGTGCAGGTGCAAAACCTGCCTCGAACCTACATCGAGCAGCTTGACCTTGCGAGGGGCGCTGTCCGCAACAAGCAGGGCGACAAGCTGCGCGTCCTGTTCGGTTCTGTGCCTGATACTCTGTCGCAGCTCATCCGAACCTCTTTCATCGCCTCGCCGGGGAACAAGCTGGTGGACGCTGATTTCAGCGCCATCGAAGCAAGAGTTATTTCATGGCTTGCCGGTGAACAGTGGCGGCTGGAAGTGTTCAGAACACACGGAAAAATCTACGAAGCGTCTGCCAGCCAGATGTTTGGTGTCCCCATTGAGAAAATCAAGAAGGGCAACCCCGAATACTCTCTGCGGCAGAAGGGCAAGGTCGCAGAACTCGCCCTCGGCTATCAGGGCAGCTCCGGCGCTCTGATTGCAATGGGCGCTCTGAAAATGGGCATCCCGGAGGAAGACCTGCCGGACATCGTGAGCCGCTGGCGTGAAGCCAACAAGCGCATCGTTGACCTGTGGTACTCCCTTGAAGGGGCGGCGGTGTCGGTCATTCAGACCGGCGCACCCGTGGGCGTAAGAGGCTTGGTGCTGGCGCGGGAGTTTGACATCGGGAACGGCTTGGACTTCCTGACGATTACCTTGCCGAGCCAGCGAAAGCTCTACTACGCGAAACCCGAACTCGGCGAGAACCAGTGGGGGCGTCCCTCGATTCTGTATCGGGGCGTGAATCAGACAACGAAGCAGTGGACGCAGCTTGAGACATACGGCGGCAAGCTCGTTGAGAACGTCGTTCAAGCCATTGCCAGAGACTGCCTCGCCATTGCCATAGAACATTTGGAGGAAGCCGGTTTCCACGTGGTGTTCCACGTCCACGACGAGGTCGTCATCGACTGCCCGGTTGAAAAAGCTGACCTCGACACCGTGGTGCGGCTTATGACGCAGCCTATTCCGTGGGCGCGGGATCTACCTCTGAACGCCGATGGATGGGTCGGTGATTACTTCCGAAAGGATTGATTCCATGGGTACGACTTATAGAAACTCCGAGGGCTACAGCGACCCCACGGTCGGTGAGGCGATGAGCAACATGGCGTTTGAAGCTCGGCAGAAGGAAGCCGAGAGAATCGCCGCCATCAGTCGGCTTATTCCGATTATGAAGCAGACCGCCGAGCTTGTTGGGTTCGAGGTCGTGGGTCGTATCACGCTGATGGATAAGGAAACCGGTAAGAAATACAAATGAACTACGGAAGGAGGTAGGAGCTGAAATGGTAAATGACCGCCAAATAACAATCACAGTTGGCAACAACCGAAAGAGTGTGAACTGGCAGCCGCAGACTATCATGCTGTCGGAGTTTTACGAGAAGCTCCGAATCCCCAGCCGTTCGACCGAAACGATGCAGGAGTACCTCGGTCTGAAAAAGTCCGAGCAGGATGACCGCAAGGACATCGGCGGCTTCGTCGCTGGCAGCCTGTCCGGTCCTCGCCGTAAGGCGGGGGCTGTGACAGGGCGCGACATCATCACGCTCGACTTCGACACGATACCGCCGGGAGGCACAGAGGAAATCCACAAGCGTGTCGAGGCACTCGGCTGTGGGTATTGCATTTACTCTACACGAAAGCACGCCCCAGCGAATCCCAGACTGCGTATTCTGCTGCCCCTCGACCGAACGGTCACGGCTGACGAATACGAGCCGATTGCCCGCTACATGGCGACGTGTATCGGCATCGAGTTTGCAGACCCCACTACCTTTGAGGCAACGCGGCTGATGTACTGGCCGAGCTGCTGCAAGGACAGTGAATATATCTTCTACTTCGGCGACAAGCCGATGCTGTCCGCAGACGGTCTGCTGGCGGCGATGAACGAGCGTTTCGGTGACTGGCGGGACGTCTCGAAGTGGCCGCAGGTTCCCGGAGCAGATAACGCCTACAAGAAGATGGCGATGAAGCAGAGCGACCCACTCAGCAAAGGTGGCGTGGTGGGCGCGTTCTGTCGGACTTATGACATCTACGGCGCGATGGACACCTTTTTGGACGGCATCTACGCGCCTGTCGATAACGCAAGAGGTCGTTTTACTTATCTCGGCGGCAGTACGACTGGCGGCGCGGTAATCTACGACAACGGTATGTTCCTCTATTCCCATCACTCCACTGACCCCTGCTGCGGGCGGCTGGTGAACGCTTTCGACTTGGTACGCCTGCACAAGTTTGGGGATATGGACGACGGCGCAGACCCCAACACGCCTACGAACAGGCTGCCGTCCTACACGGCGATGTGCAAGCTCGCCATCGAGGACACGCGGGTCTCCCGACAGCTTGCGAAGGAACGTGCTGATTCAGCGGTAAGCGACTTCGCCGGACTGACAGCAGAATCCACGGACAGCAAGGGCGAGAACCTCGACTGGACGATGGATTTGGAGCTGAACACGCAGACCGGCACTATCAAAGCCACGATTGATAATATCTGGCTTATCCTCGAAAACGACCCGAACCTGAAAGGCAAGTTTGCCCTGAATGAGTTCGCTGGACGTGGAGAAGTCCTCGGCGACCTGCCGTGGAGCGCGTTCGAGAAGCGGCGCGGCTGGACGGACAACGACAATCAGGGCTTGTACTGGTACTTCGAGAAGGTCTACAAAATCACCGGCAACGGCAAAATCGACGGTGCGCTATCGCTACACAGCGAGAAGCACAAGTTCAACGACGTGCGGAACTACCTGTCGGGCTTGCAGTGGGACGGCTATCCTCGCCTTGACACGCTGCTCATCGAATACCTCGGCGCGGCGGACAAGCCCTATGTGCGGGCAGTCACGCGGAAGGCGTTCACAGCGGCTGTAGCGCGGGCGATGGAACCGGGCTGTAAATATGACACGATGCTGATTCTCGCAGGACCGCAGGGCATCGGCAAGTCCACGCTCCTCGATAAGATGAGTAAGGGCTGGTTCAACGACGGCATCCGAACCTTCGAGGGTAAGGAAGCCAGCGAGCTGCTGCAAGGCGTCTGGCTGGTCGAAATCGGCGAGCTGGATGCGTTCAGGCAGACAGACGTTGCCCGCATCAAGCAGTTCCTCAGTCTACGCGCAGACAGGTTCAGAGCTGCCTACGGGCGTCACGTGAAGGATATTCCGCGCTGCTGCGTGTTCTTCGGCACGACCAATACAGCGATGTTCCTGCGCGACAGAACCGGCAACAGACGCTTCTGGCCGGTGGACGTAGGTGTGCAGCCGCGCCTTAAAACGGTGTGGGAGCGCCTTGATGCGGAGGTTGACCAAATCTGGGCTGAAGCGGTCTTGCGCTGGCGTATGGGCGAGAGCCTGTTCCTGACTGGCGAAATCGAGGACGAGGCGAAAGCCGAACAGGAATCCCATCGTGAGGTCAGCAGCAAGGAAGGCATCATCCTCGACTTCGTGGACAGACCTGTACCGGAGGACTGGCAGAAATGGACTTTGGAGAATCGGCGGCTATTCCTGAACGGGACGGTCAAGGGCGAAGGAACTCTCGTGCAGCGTGACAGGATATGTGCATTGGAGATTTGGTGCGAGGCGTTTGGAGGCTCTGCAAAGGATTTCCGCTACGCCGAATCATCCGAAATCAACGACATTCTGAGGTCGATGCCCGGATGGGAGAAGACCTCGAACGGGCTGAGATTTGGGTACTGCGGCTATCAGCGGGGCTTCCTCCGTCGCCCCTGAAACATTGAAACATTGGTCTGAAACATTTGAACGCAAGTCGATAGTTAGGCGCGAAAGTCAAAAGTTAGGCGCGAAAAGAAACACAATGTTTCAGCCGCGAATGTTTCAATGTTTCAGCCAATGTTTCACCAATGTTTCAGCAAAAACCCAGTAATATCAAGGCTTACAGCCATTTTGAAACATTGAAACATTCATTTCTATAAACTATGAAAATAGAGAGATTAGGGAGATTAGAGAGTATAGCGTAATCCTCTAATGCGCCTAATTCGCCTAATGCGCGTATAAGTTTACGCGCGCGATGTTTCAGGAGGAAAAATGAACGAGAGCAGGATAGAAAGACACCTCGTTGAGGGGGTCAAAAAGATGGGCGGTATGTGCGTAAAATTCGTAAGTCCCGGTACACCCGGAGTACCTGACCGCCTCATCATAACTGCGACCGGAAGAATCATTTTCGCAGAGCTGAAAACCGAAACCGGTCGTTTGGCAAAAATCCAGCGATACACGATTGAGCAGATGCAAAAGCGCGGAGCCGATGTACGAGTGGTCAAAGGTCTCGACGAGGTGAAGCAGCTTTTAGCCGAGATTGGAGGGATGACAGAATGATATTCAAGCCGTACCCCTATCAGCAGTATTGTATCGACAGCATCGTTTACAATCGGGCGGTCGGGCTTTTCTTGGATATGGGTCTTGGCAAAACTGTGATTACCCTGTCTGCATTGCATGACCTGCGATACAACAGATGGGAGGTTTCAAAGCCTCTCATCGTAGCGCCGAAGAAGGTCGCCGAGACCACTTGGACGACGGAAGCGAAAAAGTGGGACCACCTGAAGATGTTGAGGGTCGTTCCAGTTCTTGGTACAGCGCAGCAGCGTATGCGAGCGTTGGCTACCCCGGCGGACGCTTATGTGATTAACCGCGAGAATGTGACTTGGCTGGTCGAGCATTTCAAGAATAGCTGGCCATTCGACATGGTCATTCTCGATGAGAGTTCGAGCTTCAAGAACGCATCGAGCAAGCGGTTCAAATCTCTAAAGCTGGTTCGCAGCAGGATAAAGCGCATCGTGGAGCTGACCGGCACTCCGTCGAGCAACGGCTTGGAGGATCTGTGGGCGCAAATCTATCTGCTGGATGGCGGCGCGAGACTTGGCAATACCCTCGGCGCTTATCGTGACCGGTACTTCGTACCCGGCAGACGCAATCGCACGACGATTTTCAACTACACGCCGAAGGACGGCAGCTTCGAGATGATTAAGCAGGCGATAAGCGACATCTGCATCAGCATGAAAGCCGAAGATTATCTCACCCTGCCGGACGTCATCTACAACGACATTCCCGTGGCACTGGACGCTTCGGCGGCGAAAGCCTATCGGCAGTTGGAGACCGACCTGCTTTTGCGGGTAGACGAGAACACCATCACGGCGGGGACTGCCGGCGTCCTGACTGGAAAGCTGTTGCAGCTTTGCAACGGCGCGATTTACGACGAGAACAAAGTTCCCGTGGCAGTCCACGACTGCAAAATCGAGGCATTCATGGAACTCATCGAGCAGTTGAATGGACAGCACGCTTTGGTGTTCTACAATTTCCAGCATGACCGCGAGCGGCTGTTGAAGGCGTTGGCTTCCACGAAGCTGCGAGTGCGGGTCTATTCCCAAGCGCGGGACGAAGCCGATTGGAATAACGGCGAGATTGATGTGCTGCTTGCACACCCCGCGAGCTGCGGCTACGGCTTGAACTTGCAGCGCGGCGGGCATCACGCGATTTGGTTCGGTTTGACTTGGAGCTTGGAGCAGTACGAACAGGCAAACAAGCGGCTGCACCGTCAAGGTCAGGAGCATCCGGTCGTCATCCACCACCTCATCGTCCAAGGCGGCATGGATGAGGCAGTCAAAGAAGCCCTTCAAAGCAAGGGCGATATGCAGAACGCTCTGATGGATGCCTTGCGCGTCCGCATCAGTAAATTACGCAGTTAAAAAAGGAGGTGTCCAAGCGTATGAACAGAGAGGAAATTGCCGAGGTCGTGAGGGTCGCAGCCGAAGAAGTTCTCGCCCGGAAGGACGAGATTCTCGACGACGAGTACGACGCCCGCTATCACGACGTCAACCTGCTGCTGAAAAACTACCGCAAGCTGAAAGCGCACTACTCCCACGTTTCCCCCGAAGCATTGGAGGTCAGTTCGATTTGTTCGATGCGTCGAAAGACCGGACTGATGATGAGCCATGTCGATAAGATGCTGACCGCATACGAGGCGATGTGCTGCGAAGCCGTGAACCCGGAGGAAACGCGCCGGTGGGAGGCTTTGTATCTGCGGTACATCGACGAGCGGCGCATGAGCATCGACGACATCGCGGAACGGCTGTGCATCGACAAGCGCACATTTTACCGCGACATCAACCGTGCGATGGAGGACATGGCAGTGCTACTGTTCGGCATCGAAGCAATCGGCTCGTGGAAGCACGGCGGCAAGAAGCGAGGCGAGCGCCGCACTGGTTGACATTGAAATGCTATCGTGGTATAATGAGCCACGAGGTGATGAAGATGCCAGCCAGCGAGGCAAGAATCAGGGCGAACGCAAAATACGACGCGAAAGCGTACAGCAAAATCCTGCTGCGCATCAGGAAGGACGCCGCTATCAACGACGAAGCTATCCGTGCCCACGCAGAAGCGATGGGTGAAAGTGTGAACGGCTTCATCATGCGGGCAGTCACAGAGACGATGGCACGGGACAGCGAAGCGCACTGAAAGTAGAAAATACGGAGACCGCCGCGAGAGGCAGGCTCCGTATTTTTTACGCCCAGTCGTTGTTTGAGAAAATTTTTCTGAAATATTTTTCGGAAAAGTCTTGACAATGTAATGCTATCGTGGTATAATGGACTCATAAAGAAATGAAGGAGAAGATGAGCATGAAGGCAATCGAGAGCATGAGCTACAACGAGTTGAAGGCAGAAATCATGTACGTGGCGAGCGTGATGGACGACGACCCGCAGGCGAGACACCACGCCGCATATCTCGCAGACCTCGCCGAAGCGTTTGCAAGAAAAGCTGCGGAGTGAGCGATAGGCAAATGCGGCAAACCTTCTCAATCATTTGCATCACCTACTTTGTCACCGCCAGTCGGCGGCTTTCTCTTTGCCTGAAATCGTAGAGGTATCGAATGACGTTACCGTTGAGCGTGGTTTCTCTGTAGAAAACTCCTTCTTCCAGCCACTCACGCCGTACTTCTTCTCCGTCATTCAATTCAGGCAGACTGGTTTTTGCCGAGGCTGCAAGCTCCTTCGCTACAGCAAGCAAAACTGACGAAGCGTTCGTCATCCGTTCTTGAACACCGGACCGTTCTCGTCGTCTGCCAGAAGCTCCTCGATTGTGCAGCAATAGAGCTTCGCCAGTGTCGGCAGCTTGTCTGCGCGGGGCTTTGCAAGACCACGCTCCCACTTGCTAACCGTAGACACCTTAACGCCCATCGCCTTCGCAACTTCCAACTGCGTGGGGATGGCTGCCCGAAGCCTGCGCTCTCGCATAACGTTCATTCGCTCACCTCCTTTACGAGCCTGTGGGGTCGTTGTTTTCCTCACATTCTCATTATAACACCTCAAGTCGCATATGTCAACTACAAATCCATATTTTTTGGGCAAAAATTTTGCGCGTATTGACAATTAGACTTAAAGGCTATATAATCGACTTAAAGGAAAAGGTGGTGAAACAGAATGGACGGTTTTGGAGAACGACTTAGAAGGTTACGAAAAGACCGCGACATCACACAGGGTCAGCTTGCGGCGCAGATAGGCGTCGTGGCATCGGCAGTAGGCAAGTATGAACGCCTGCCCGATTCCTACCCCAGTGTAGAGGCACTTGTGAAGATTGCCGACTTCTTCGACGTCAGCACAGATTATCTGCTGCGCGGTACACAGCCGGTCATAGCGGCAGAAAATAGCGTCAGCGGTCATCTGACGAACAGCTCTGTCATGCAGGCTAATCACGGCGGGGTCGTGTTCAACGGCGGCAGTGAGCAAGCACTCTCACCCGAAGCTATGGAGCTGCTGCGCATTTACGGAACGCTCAAAGGGCGCGATAGGCTGCGCCTTCTTAACTACGCCGTAGAATTGGAAGGAACTAATGAAGACTGAACAGTACGCCCCAACAAAACGGGCGGCTCTCTATATCCGCGTTTCCACGCTGGAACAGGCGCAGGAGGGCTATTCGGTCGGCGAACAAAAGGAACGCCTGATTGCGTACTGCAAAGCAAAAGACTGGCTCATAGCAGATATATACGTCGATGGCGGTTATACCGGCAGCAACCTGAATCGCCCCGGTATACAAAAGCTGATTTCCGAGACAGACAAGTTTGACTTGGTACTGGTCTACAAGCTCGACCGCCTCTCTCGCTCCCAGCGAGATACCCTCTATCTCATCGAGGAAGTGTTCAGACCGAAGGGCGTTGACTTCATCTCAATGCAGGAGAGCTTCGACACCTCCACGCCATTCGGCAAAGCGATGATAGGTCTGCTCGCCGTATTCGCGCAGTTGGAGCGTGAACAAATCAAAGAACGCACGTGGATGGGGCGTGTAGCACGGGCTAAGACCGGACTGCATCACGGCGGCGGCAACATCCCCATCGGCTACGAATACGAGGATGGAAAGCTGCGGGTGAACCCCTACGAAGCGGAGCAGGTCAAGAAGATATATGAGTGGTATCTTGCCGGGGCCTCGCTGAAAGCCATCACAGACCGGCTGCAAGAGCAGGGCTACACAAACAAGTACAGCAGTTATAATTCTTGGTCGAGCGTCCGAAACATCCTCGGAAATGAGACCTACACCGGCACGTTGCATTTTGGAGATATTACTGTGGAAGACGCGCATGAAGCAATCATAAGCAAAGAGCAGTTCGCAGCCGCCCAAGTCCTCAGAGAGAAGCGGCAGGAGAAATACGGCAGCAACGCATTCCAGTCAAAGCACCTTTTGACTGGAATGCTGTTCTGCGGGCATTGCGGTGGCCGCTACTATCTTCGGAACACGGGCAAATACGCATACTACGCCTGCTACTCCCGCACGAAGCAGATGAAAAGTATGATAAAAGACCCGAATTGCGCGAATAAGATTTGGAAAGCGCAGGAGTTGGAGCCTATCATCGACGAGCAGATACGCGCACTGCTCCGGTCGCCTGAACTGGCGGCGGAGCTGTCTGAGAACAAGCCCAAGCCTGCTCCTGCCACGAAGAACGTAGACATCGAGCGTCGCATACACGAAATTGACAAGCAGATAAGCAAGCTGATGGAGCTGTATCAGCACGACGACATCCCTGCGGAACTGCTTGGCGAGAAAATAAACCGGCTCTATAACGAGCGCACCGCCTTGCAGGACACGCTCGCGCCGGAGGTGGAACAGACTACGATGCCGTTTGACTTGGCGGCAGAGCTGCTGTCCGACGCCGCTCAGATTTGGGATTTCGCAGACGAGGCGCAGAAGCGCCGCATTATGCAGAGCCTCATATCCCGTATCGTTCTGACGGATGATGACGTCAAAATTGAATGGGCATTTTGATTAAGAAAGGAAAGAGGAATCCACCATGTATAAGCTGATTGGAACAGACGGAAAAGAATATCTGTCCGAAGAAAAGGGAACGCTCGGCGGGCATCGCGGACAACATCTTTATGGACGGCTGGATTGCCCATCCGCCCTTCGGGCTATCGCACGTCCGACCGGAGGCACGTATATCAAAAACCGGGTGTTCTTCAAGGACGAGCAAACCGCGTATGCCGCTGGGTATCGCCCCTGCGCCGTTTGCATGAGAGAGCATTACAAGCTGTGGAAAGAAGGAAAGCTGGAAGAAGCTCTGAAATAGGCATAAAAAAAAGACCCTCCCTCGCAGGATTTACCTGTGAGAGAGGGTCTTTGTGTTACTGACCGGTGTACCTCTGCCTTTCTGCCTCAGAGCAGGGCGGGAACGGGCAAGCGGCGCAATCTTCGGGCTTGCATGGCGGTTCTTCCGAAGCCTTCCGTCCCGCAGTCAAAACGATAAAAGCCGCCATCGCCAGAATGAAAGCGAACAGCCCCATATCAGTCTACAGCCTGTGCGCCCTCGGTCTGCTGGATGGCAGTCTGCACGATGCTCGCTGCCGTAGCCGCTGCGGTGCTGGCAGCTACACTCGTGGATTCGAGTGCTGCGGCGCTTGTAGTAGCGTCGGGGAGCTTCTTTTGATTGCGAACCTCCGCCTCGATGCGGTTCATCAGGTATTCAGTCAGGTCGCCGTACATTGCGGTAATGAAAGACTGGGTGGCGGGACTGAGCGACGCCAAGCAGGTCGCCAGCGCTTTCTGCGCGGCTTCCTTCTGTGCTTCAATGGTAAAGCTGCCGGAGTTCTTCAGCGCGTCCACATAGGTCTGACTTGTCGCAGCAACAGCGGTGGCAACGGCATCGGCGATTTCCTCGATGTAGCCCTTCCGCTTGGAATCCTCTGTCTGCTCTACAGCCTGCTTTTTCAGCTTGTTGATGTACGCAATGACGAAAGTCGTCAGTACCGGCACAGCCGCCGTGATGACGGCAATCAAGAGTTTGGAAAGAAATTCATTCATGGCAATTCTCCTCCTTACAGTTTCGTGCAGTAGTCAAGCGATACCCAGCCGACGCCGGATTTCAGCTTACCCCACTTGCTTGCTCCCGCCCCTGCGGATTCTTCCACAATCGTATAGACACCGGGCTTGATGGATCCCTTGCGGGCGAAGTTCGTGCCGGGTCCAGACCGAATGTTCAAATCAGCAGTGGTGATTCTCACTCGGGAATTCGTGACAGCGGCAGAGCTACCAACTGCTGAAATATCGTCAGCATTTACCCAGCCGTAGACATTGCTAGTGGCATCGGTGTGGATGAGGTGATACGGGTGCTTGGCGTTGGCAGACAGAGCAGTAATCTTGGCGGGGCCTGCTTTTGCCGTAGAGCCGCTGGCAGCGTTGGCGCTGACGTAGTGCTTGCCTCCGGCAAAATTGACCACAGCGCCGACGTCCAGCCCCGTGGAGGGGTTGCTCGGCTCGAAGGTGGAGGGGTTGCTCGGCGTGACTGGCGAAACGGCGGAGCCGCCGAGCTTAGCCGTGACCTTGCTGGCGAGGTCGCCCATGCGGGCGTACATCCAATCGCCGGGGCAGCTCTTGTTGGCGAACCACCGGTGGACGGTCAACACCATCTCATCGGATTTCGGGGTGTAGTTGAGGGTCTTGGTCTTATCACCCAGCCACAGCAGCTTCTTCTTACCGTTGCGCTTGCAGATGTCTACACAAAGGTCGATGAGCTTCTGATACACGACGTCCTTGAAAGCATAGGGCGCGGTCGCATCAGACGCGCATTCGATAGTCACGGCTCGCTGGTCGTTGGCGTTGGAAGAAGAACACCAAGAGCGGTTCTTTTCCTCCACATACATTCCGACACGACCGTCCGGTCCGATGCCGTAGTTGCAGCTCGCCTGACGAGACGTGGGCAAGAAAATATTACCGAGCGTCTCAACTGAACACTGACCCACCACGCAATGAGGCGTGATTCGGTCTATGCTGTGTGTGCGCTGCCCGGAGTGGTTCGGGCTGAGTTTCGTATAACTTACGAGTGAACTGTTGCTCATGTCATTACCTCCGTTCTCGGGCTTTGCGTACTTGTCATAGTAGACCTGACCGTACTGCGCCCGCTTGATTTTAACTGCCTCGCCCTGATTGGCGGGACGTTCAAAGTTCAGCAGCACACTGTCGCTGGCAGTTCGGACGGCAGTGGCGGATTTCAGCGTGGATAGCACGGACTTGTAGCCGTTGGAAAGCTCCGTAAACAGGAAATCAAGCTGCATATCCAAATCTCCGATGGATTTGCCTGCGGCTTGGGCAAAGCCCAGCATATTCTGCTTTCGGCTCCAATACGTCCATTGCGCCAGACCGTAGCCAGCACTGTCGTGGACAAAATTTTTGTACTCTCCGCTGTCTACAGCGGCGGTGTACACCGCATCCGCGTAACCCAGCTTCTTTTCGTAGGTATTTTGCAAATTCTGCGGATTCAAGCCGCTCTCGGCGTAAAGATTTCCCATCAGACCGGCAGCACCGGCAGCGGATAGACCTTTCGCTATGAGGTAGTCCCAAATCCTTTTTTCAACGGTACTCATTTGTGCCTAAGTCCTTTCATCCCTAATCAGCCCACGCCCGTAGAGCCGTCACTTGCGTTGTCCGCAGAGGCATCGCTTTGGCACACGGACTTGTCCGGCCAGTGATTATTCTTGCTCAGATTTTCAACAGCGGATTTCAGCGCATAGGCAAGCACCACGCCGATGATTTCTGTGACCGCAACCTGAGAAAGACCCTCTGCTATCTGCGGCTTGTCGAGGTATGCGAGTATGTAACTGCACCACACCCAGATAAACCCATTCACGAGACAGACCCAAACAATCTTTTTCATGGTTTCTATCTTCCGCTGGCGTTTGCTTTTTTCGCCTGACCGGAGGGCGCGAACCCTCCGGCGCAGGTGGGTGATGGTGCGGCAGCTAATAAGGAAACCAGCCGCCGCACCTGTGAGAAATGCCACAGAGACGATGATTACGGTTCCCATGCCAGCCAACCTCACATTCCGATTTGAGTGAAGACAAACCCGAGCACGATGCCGACGATTGCCGTGACAACGTAGCCGACGGTCTTTCGCCACATCTCGCCGTCCCGTTTTTCAAGGGCTTCGAGACGCTTGCCCTGCTTGTCCTGCTCCTTTGCCATGTTCTCCATGCTGGTTGCCAGCCGCTCAACGGCGGCGGTCAGAGCGCCCATCTGTCGAACACTTTCTTCGAGCAACGAGATTCGTTTGTCCTGCCGGGAGTTTTCTTCCTTCAGCCTCTGCTTGAACTCCTCATGTTCTGCTCTTGTGATTGGAGAATCCACGCGCGTACCTCCTTCCTTACCTGATAGCAATAAAGCGAGAGAGGCGCTTACGCACCTCTCTCAGCAATATCCGTATTCTCAGCCAACTGTCGGAGGCGAGCGGCAACTTCCGAATCCTCCAATGCCTGCGCTCCGAATTGCTCGATGATAAGAGCCTGCGCCCTGATAATCTCAGCCTGCCGGATGCAGATGTCAGCCAACTCGTCGATGAGTTCTACGCGGCTCACGCAGCGTAGTCCTCGCCAGTGATTTCCTTGTACCGCTCGGCATTGATTTCATTGTCAGTAACACGCTCGGCGAGGATGGCCTTTACTGCGCTACGGCGAAAGTCAGGCATTTCATCCCACGTTTTCGTACCGGCAATCAGTCGGTTAGCCCAAATCTTGTTCATTAGTGATACCTCCTGTTATTTGTTGTTGATGGCGGCGTCCAGCTCACAGATTGCGTCTTCCAACGCGCTGATGCGGCTGTCCGTCGAGGTGTCCTGTTCGCAAACGGCGTCTTCGAGTGCGCCCATTCGCTCGTCCGTAGCTGCGTCCTGCTCACACAGGGCGTTTTCCATGCTGGCGGCGTATTCTTCGACCTTCGCCGCAATCGGGGCGGTTTTATCCGTTACACGGTAGTGGTGGTCGATTTCGTACCAGTCGTAGCAGTTGCCCTCCACGTCCTCCTGACTGTCCAGCTTCTGCACGACGCGGAAGTTGTCGGTGATGGTCTGGTCAGGGTAGACCTGCTCAATCTGATGGAAGCCCGTCAGGTTGGTGTGAGAACTGCCTTTCGTTTTGAGGACTTCAATGCCGTCCTTCGTTCCAAATACGTATTCCAAGTCAGCTCCTCCTTTCGCTGCTGTTGCCGGATAACTTTCTTCAGCGCACGAACTATGCGTTCGCCGCCATAGAGTACCCGGTAAAGATTGTGATTGTTGCAGTGCGATAACTGTCCAAGACGGGAGAGGAGGCTTGAAGCCGCCCCAGCCATAATGCGTTTGCCCTGCCGTTTCCGCTTGCGGTATCTTGCGATTGCCCGCTTTATGCGGAGAAGATTGTGCTTTCGCGGGATTGTGTAACCTTGCCCATATCGGTAGCCCACCGCATCCGGCATCCTACCTCTCGGTCGCTCAAACCCGCGTCGCGGAGGGTCCAGCAGCTTCTTCTCCGTTCGTTTCACCGTCGGGAATACCTGCCAGTCGGATTTGAGTTCAAGCTGATGGGCGTTCAGCCAGTTCTCCACGATGACGCGGAGTTTCCGCAGCTTCCGTTTATTCGAGCCAAATACCGTGATATTATCCATGTAGCGTGCGTAGTGCTTGCACAGACCGCTCTCACGAATCAGCTTGTCGAGGGGCTGCAAGGTTGTGTTGGCGAACCACTGCGACGTGTACGCGCCAATGAGGACGCCATTCTGAATGATGCGCCAAATCAGGTCGAGGACGCGCCGGTCTTTGAAAAGCTGCCGCATTCGAGCCATGACGACCTCTGGCTTCAGGCTTTCGTAGAAATGGTAGATGTCGCCGCAGAACTCGTACTTCGTGCTTTTCGTATCGTGCGCCATCCAGTTCTCGATAGCCTTGCGCTCCTGATGCAGTCCTCTGCCGCGGATGCTCCCGCAGCAGTAAAAATCCATGCTGCGCATCATCTTGGGTTGCAGAATCTGGATGAGCGCGTGATGGACATACTGGTCAGGCCACTGAGCAGGTTCGCTGACGGTGCGCCATTTCTGCGCGCTGGCGTCCCAACGCCGCGTAACGTGCGGTTCCTTTGGCTCAAAGCCTTCGACGATGATTTTCCGTAACTCTGCGACGCGCTCCGCTTTCGTTTCCTCCACCCATGCGGTGCATTTGTTCGGGCGGTGGTGCGTTCGCCAATGGTGGGTGCGGTTCACCTCGTCTATGGCTTGGGTCAGATTTTCGTCTGAAATAAGACTGTCAAAGAGTTTTCCAACTCGTTTCACTGGGGAACATCCTCCTTTTAGCTGTACGAGCGTTCCATCGCCCCCGAAGGAGTGTACTAACTCGCTCCCCAAATTTGCCTATCTTCACCGTGGGGTGCGCGACTACCTGTGCCGTGAATGAGGATTGGTAAGACACTTAAAAGGGTGCGGCAGCCGATGTTGTCGTTGGTGTTCGACGTGCTGTTGTAGTTGACGTAGAACAAACCGTGGTTGGTGTTCTGGTTGTAGTTGCCACCAACGTAGACGCACGGGTTCGACGAATTGAAGTTCCAGTTATCGCACGTGAACCCGATGTAATGACATCGGCACTGCACAGGTAGCCCCGTTTGTATCGCGCCTGCGGCGCGATACTTATTGAGGGGGCTTCGCCCCCTCAAACTCTCCCATTAGGGGAGTTCTTGGAGGCGGCAGCCGATGCTGTCAGTGGAGTTCGACGCGACGCTGCCGTAGACGCAGAACAAACCGCGGAGGGCGCTCCGGCCGTAGTTGCCACCAACGAAGACGCACGGGCTCGACGAACCGAAGACCCAGTAATCGCACGAATAGGTCGATTCACTGCCGCTACCCGCAGTCGGAATGAACAGCGTGGGCAACCCAGTCACCGTTTTCACGGTGAACGCGGACGGCCAACTGCTCGACGGCGTACCGACGGACACGCCATTTGCGCTGTCGCTGAAGCTGTTCGGGTTCAGGATGATGTTCAAACCGCTGCTGTCGTTATAGCAGCCGTCGCACCAGTCGTAGCAGTTATCCCACAGACCCTCGATGTAACGGTACTGTGTACCAACGCCGTAGGTCGTTCTGCTGGACTGCATCGTGCCGGTGTGATATGGCATACTGTCAGAGCTGCCCATTGCCTGAACCGTACTGCCGTTACTGCAGCCGTGGCCGATTTTCGCCTGAGAGTTCCAGTCGGCAAACTCCACGATGTAAAGCAGCCAGATGGTGAAGCGCAAGGCGAAGTCAGCCTGCCAGATGTTCGTGCCGAGAGCGTGGATGGAAGAACGCGCGGTGGAACGGATGATGTTCACCTTCGGCTTCTGTCCGGTGACGCTCTTATAGGCGGTCGCACCGCAGTGATAACGACCGATGTAGACCACATCGCGTTCGCCCTTGCCGTCGCCCCTGTTCATGTGCGCAGGAGAAACAGAGAAGCCAGCAGTCGCCTTATCGGCAATCTGCACCTTCATCCCTTTGCCACTCTGGGTCAGCTTGTACCAAAACTTCGGAATGGCGACCATCGTACCGCCGGTTCTTTCGCTCTTGGTCATGCCCGCCCAAGGCTGCAAATTATCGAACGGAGAGCTGTAGCTGCTCGCGCCCTTGACATACGGCACAGGGTCAGTGAAGCCGGCAGATTCGTCGGTGCGGGTCCACTTGGTCGTGGACGAGCCATCCCAGCTTGCGCCATAGATGTGGACGAACGCCAGATCCAGCGTGTAGTCCTGATAAGCCGCTGCGTTGACAGAGCCGGTCGCGCTGTCTCCGCTCTTGGTAATCGTGACCGTCCAAGTGCCGGTACTCGGCAGGTAGAACACATCGCTGCCGCTGCTCGTGCCGGTCAGCGTAACACCGCTCTTGGTGATGCTGATGGCACTGCCGCTCGGAGAGGTGAGCGTCAGCTTCACGAACTTGATTGTGGCATTGTAGGTGCTGCCGCTGGTCGTGGCGTTGACGCTGGCGGTGTTGGAGCTGACGGTCTTACCGCCGCTGGAAATCGTACCGCTCACCGTGTATGTGCCAGCTTTCTTCACAGTAATCGTGGCAACGCCGCTGCTGTTTGCGACTGCGCTGTGCGAGCTGCTCCCGCTCACAGCTTTCACAGTCGCTCCCGACGCAGCCGTGACCTTGATGGTCGCTGTGAAAACAGCCAGCGTCACCTCATACTGACCGAAGTACGCGCCGGTGGTGACGGTGTTGGAATACTCCACGCCGCCTGCTGTAGCCTTGACCGTGTACTCGGTGTTGCAGTTCTCGACATTGACGGATTCCACAAGCCCCTGCGGGACTGTGCCGGTCTTCACGACGCCATTAGCGTCAGAAACGGTATATTCGCTCCCCGCGAACTCCGCTTCAAAAGTGATTTTCAAAACGCACCCGGAAGCGCCGCTGGATTCCAGAGCCTCGTTTGCCTTGCCAAGCGCGCTCTCGGCAATCACTTTCACGGCTGCGAGTTCGGGTCCGCTCACGCCGGGTACGTTTACACTTCCATAAGCCATAAACTTATTCCTTTCCTTTCTCGATCCGATACTCTACAGAAATTGCCGACGTAGGAGCCTGCTTCGCCCGGATTCTGATTTTTCCTGCCAAGGTCTCGCACGTAGAGGACATACCGCAGTCAACCGCCGCCTTCATGGAATCGGGCGCGAGAAAAACACGAACCTCGTCTGCGGCAGTAATCTCTGCGGCGGCGATGTCATAGTAGCACGGGTAGCTACCTGTCCCGGTAGTCCACCCCGATGTCGCAATCGTCGCAGACACTCCCTGCGTTTTATCCTGCTTCAGCGATTCAACCTCGTCCACCGCCTCTGCGGTGACTTGCGCTAACTGAGCGATTTCGGATTTTGCTCGCAGCGCCAAAGATTTCATGTGGGCTAACGTTGTAATGCTCAAAGCTAATCACCTCCTGTGTGATACCGCAAGAGCGGGTCGTCCCACCATAACCCGCACGACCCGCTCCCAGATGCAGTGATTAGGCGTTGGTAGGAAAGACTTCGTTGAGCATCTCGGTCACTTCGGCATCGGTAGCGATGACCATGCCGTCGAGCTTCGCCTTGTCTTCCTTAGACATCAGGCCGTCAGCCTCGGAAGTCGCAGCCACATACTGCGTGTCCTGACCGGGGATGCCGAGGGCGGTGATGTCCGCCTTCTCCACAGCCACGACAGCGGTGACGTGACCCTCGGCGTCAACAGTGACCTTGTAGAGACCGGAAGCATGAGCCTCATGAGTGGGGTGAACATACTTGTTCGCCTCAGCCTCGATGCCGTTCAGCTTTTCCAGCAGCTCCGCCGTGAAGTCGTTCGAGGAAAGACCCTTGCCGGTTTCCTTCTGAACGTAGTTCGACAGGTCAACCTCCCAGTCGCCGACCTTTTCCAGCGCGCCGTCCAGCACCATGTACTCGTCGTACTTGTCGCCGGTCTTGGACGTCCCCTTCTTCACCATGTAGATGTACTGGGAAGCGTCCGCAGCAGTCAGGTCGATGTCGTCGGTGGAGTTGACAATCTTGCGCTTCATGTGGTCGGCGGCGGCGATAGCAGCAGCGACCTCGGTGTCGGTCTGGAACTTGGAATCGTTCGTCAGCTCGGACACCTTAACGGGAACGGTGATGTCAACTGCCTTGTCGGTGATAGCCAGAGCGGTGCCGTTGACCTTGACGCCAGTGAGGACGTTAGGCTCGCCGCCAGCGGTGACGATGTCGTCAACGCGACCGGACAAAGCGGTCAGTTCGGATTTCAGAGCGTAGTCGCTCTTGACCTTCTCAGCCAGAGCCTTGAGGGCAGCCAGTTTTACCAGATGAGTGTTGTCGTAAGCCATTGTGTTTTCCTCCTAAAAATGAATGATATTTATTTGTTCACCGCAGCGTCAGGCTCCGGTATTCTCGGAGCCGAACACGTCGTTAAACATCTCGGCAACTTCCTCGTCGGTCGCGGTCTTCACCGCACCGCCGAGAGATTCCAGTTCGCCAGCAGCATTCTTAATCTGATACTGCGTGGAAACGCCGTCCACGACGACGGCGAGCTTCTGCCCGACATAAGCCGTGGGGTCAGACTGCGCGTAGGTCTGCGCAGCTTCGAGTGAAGGCCAGATTTCAGTCGGGTCGAGCGCAAAAGCGTCCTGCCGCTGCATCGCCAGCGGGAACTCCATCTTGGAGTAGGACTTTTCGGTGTTGTTCACTGCCATGACTTCGTTCCCTCCTTAACCCAGTGTCACTTTGAGGACGCAAGCGTTCTCATAAGGCTTCGCAGGCTCGTAGACCCACACGTTGTAGTCCTTCGCGGTGTAGCCGTTCGCACCCTCGACAGCAACGCCGGTCTGCTTCGTGAAGGTGCTGGTAACATCGGCATTCATCGCCGTCTCATTGATGACCTTCTTCACGCCGGTCTTGCCAGCGATGCAGGCGATAGCGATGCGCTGCGTACCCGCAGCCACATTGAGGGTGATAGTGCCGGCGGCATACGCCTTGCCGGACTTGGTCAGACCGCGAATGTACGCGCTGTCCAGCGTCGGCTTCTCAGCAGTCGCACCGTAGAAGTAATTGCGGTACGTCGTGTACGCAGCGGAATCCTTCGTCTTCGTGCCAGCGGCAATCGCAACAGCAGGATTGGACGCACCGCCGAGGTTGTCCTCCGCCTGTACGCCTGCGCCGTGCGTTGCGGTCACGCGGTACTTCAGGCTCGCCACAGCGTTGTCGCCGCCAGCGTCGCCAATGACGAATCCGTTTCCGCCGTTGTCATCGCCGCCAGCAGGCAGAGACGCGGCATCCACGGATGCCACCTGCTCAGTGCCTCCATCGGTGATGCGCTCAACCTTCCAGTTGGATGCCACGACGCCAGTACCGGCCTTGGGGCCGTACTTGTAGGAACCGGGGTTCAGGGTGGCAGCCAGATAGGACGCGGTCGCAACCGCAGTACCAGCTTCCACCGCAGCCGCACCGCTCAGCCCGAAGCCGTTGATGGACGGGTTCGCCGTGATAGTCGGCTGAAGGGTCTTCGAGGTCAGGTCTTTCAGGATCGCCGCGACAGACTTGCCGGACACTTCCTTGGTGGCAGTTCCGTTCTTGTCCTTCGTCCAGTTGCCGATGCGATCGTAATCGCCCGCCAGTATCAGGTTCTCACGCATGATTACCTTGTCTGCATCCACATTGCCGGTCATCGCTTCCCACGCCTCGCCGGTATACTGGTACGCAGACTTCTCGTACTCCTTGTCACCGACGATGGTGGTCACGACGAACACATCGCCCGCCTTCTGGGTGATTTCGGAGTGAGCCGCGAAGTACGCCTCGATGACGCTGCTGTCGGATGCGGACAGGTCAGACTTCGTACCCTCGTAGAGAGAGCCGCCGCCCAGACCAGCCAGAGCCGCCGTCAGTTCCTCATCCGTCACAAGACCGTCGAGGCTGACCGTGGTGTCGTCCAGCAGTTCGACTGCGCCATCGACAAGCGCGTAGATGTCGTAATGGTCGGTCGCGGCGTTCTTGACAAGGTACAGGATGTTCTCCTGCGCCTGCTCCGCAGTCGGAATGGCATCTGCCTTCTGAAATGCGGCGTGACCAGCCTTGGAGATAGCCGCCAGATACTCTTTCTTGACACGAGTAAGGGCGTCCTTCAAGGCTTTCACATCTACGACTTTGGTTTCGCTATAAGCCATTTGTTCAAATTCCTCCTATCGTTTTATGGTTGAGCTTCTTCCGGCGGGAAGACCTCGTCGAGCATCTTCTCTGTGTCCCCAGCCGTCACGACAGACCCATCCGGCAGACCTGTGCCGGTGTAGGAAAGCGTTCCGTCCGATGTGGTGGAGAATCCGTCGCCGAGCTTAACGCCGCCGAGCCGGTTTTTCGTTGCTACCGGCAAAACGAAGGTCCCACCTCCTCCACTGCCGCCGGAATCGGACAGCAACACGATGGTGGCTGCCATCTCAGCCGGCGGAATTTCCTGCGCCCAGAGACGCAAAGCACCTTCAAGAGCGCGGGATGCCGTACTCAGTCCAGCCGCTTTAGCGGTCTCACAAGCGCTTTTATGCAGAATGACATCGGGCGTCAGGTCAGCCGTAATGTCTGCGACACTGATGTCCAGATACAGCTCACCGTTTGCTCTGTCCTCTGCGTCATCAAGATTCTCGCTGCTGTTCCAGCCAACAGTGGGAATCGTGATTTCCTTATGCACAACACCGGAAGAATGACCGATGCCGCCGCCATGTGCGTTCGGGTCGGAATTGTGTGCTTCCAGCATCCGCTCCACTTCGCTCACCGTAGCAACGGCATCGGGGTCGATGACGGCTGTGACGGCGTCCACATCACCAACTGCGGCAATCAGGTCGAAAGTCGCCAGCTTGCCGATGATGGAACTCGCGGGACGAATCCACTCAGGCTCGTTTTCGAGAGACAGATAAGTGTAGGGGACTTCACCGTCATCGGGGTCTTCCGCGAACAGAACGATGTTCGTTGCGTAGAATCCCTTCTCGACCTTGTCGCTCTTGATTTGCACGGTAACTTGGCATTCGCCGTCAACAGGATTGGTGGTCGCCGCAATCATGGCGTCCATCACATAACCGGCAGGACCGGTCATTGTTTTCGGTGTCATCCCTTCGGGTATCGTTCCGTTGCCGACAGCAGCTCTCGTGTACTTCATAACGCAGCGGCCAGCGAGAACTTTACCAATCAGAGCAACACCAGTCAGGGAACCATAGCTCCCATCTTCAAACTTGGACATAATCGCTCCTCCTTTTAGTCAATTCTCTTGGATTTGATATGCGCGTGGCAGATTGCCCCTCCTGCGCGCCTCTGCTGCCCTCTGAGCGCTCGTTCCGACGGGGGAGGGTTGTTGTTTATCGTCTGCGGGCTTTCAAACGCTCCGTGGGCGATACTGACGGACTGGCGGGCTATTCTGTCATCGCTGTGCAGAGGCGGTGCGAAAGCAGCCTCCGTAAATCCCGCGTAGCCGATGCCCCAAGTGTTCCGCTCCGACCTGTCTTGTCCGACAGGGTGGACGATGAAATCACTCGCAGCATACCCGCAGTGCAGGATGGTCAAGTCTCTCCGATATGTGTGATAGGTTCGGAGATAAAGACGCATACCAACGCCTGCCGCGAGAATACGCTTGATTGCGTGGGCAATTTCTTCTATGAGTTCGAGATGGTCTTTTGACAGAAGCGTCTCGTCCACATACAGTGCGATTTTGGCTGGGAAAACATCCTCAAACTCGACATCGGACAGTTCAACATCGAGCAGCGTTCCCGCCGCTCGAATCACCGTGTCCGTGTCGCCGCCGGAAAGCAGCGCCATCATCTTCACTTTGATGGCGAGGCGATAGAAACGGTCGTCGGCGCTGACACGCTTGACGCCGAAGTTTGCGCCATAGCGGTCAAGCACTTTGCCGCAGGCGTAGTCGAGGTCGTCCCACAGCTTTATCAGGTCTGCCTGCTCCTGAACGGAATCCAGCCCCCACGCAAGGACAGAAAAGAGTTTTCCGATGTTCGTTTCAAGCGGCAGCGCCTGACGGAAATTGTCGTAATCTTTTCGGGTGTATGCGCTCGTCAGCGCGTAGAGCATTTTGGATAGGAAATTCATCATCTCACCACCACCATGCTCTCATCGGTCACAGCCTTTTCACGCGCGGCGATAACAATGTTGTCCCAACTGAAGTTCTCGCCGTCTGCACTGAGCTTCAGGTCAAAATCGACCACGCCGGTCACTTTCAGAACCTCAGTAGGCAGCGTCACACAAATCACGGATTGCCCGATGTTCAAGCCGCCGCGCGTGGTAGCGCCGACGAAATCCACGATTCTCTGCTTAATCTGCTCTACGCCGTCAAGCGGAAATGTTCGGTCGGTCACAAGGTTGGAGACCTCCACCCACACCTTCACCGGCGTCGGTCTGCTGAAATGCACGTTGTACGTCAAGCCCGACGCCGTAATGACCGGAACCGTTGTATTTCCGAAGGTTTGGATGCCAGCGGCTTTTCGCTTGTAGATTGCTGCGGCGATTTCCTCATCAAGACCGCCATACGCCACAATCTCAATCGAGTGCGGCGGCAGCCCGGTCGAGCTTTCCTCGTCGGTGTCGTTTTCCTCGCCTGTTACGGAAATCACGGCTTCAACACTTTCGTAAATCTCTGCCACGATTGCGTCGATATTCACGCCGCCCGCAAAGTCAACGGAGAGGTAGTACCGCTCGCGGAACTCGTCATCCGTTTCAGTGTTTCTGCCGCCCTCGAAGGCTCTGACGTTTGTGACCGTGTAAATGCCGGTCTTCGGGTTTGTAATTACGCTGATGGTCTTTTCGTCGGTGTTGCCGTCGGGTCCCGCGATGACCGCAGAGGCTGGGAGCGTAATGCTCCCGTCCAAAATCACGCCGGATTGCAGCGTGATGTACTGCTCGCCAGCAACGGTCTCGGCAAGATAGCCTTCCGGCACTTCTACGCCAATATCACCGGTAAAGGTGAGGTAGCCGACAGCTTTCTGCGCTCCGAGCAGCCTCAGACCGATTGCTCGACCGAGGTTGTAGAGGCTCGAACCGACTGCTGTATCAATGAAGCGGCTGTTATACACGTCCTCCAATGTGGAGAACAGAAGGTTCAGCATCCAAGCATAAATCCGCAGGAAGATACCCAGCGAAGAGCGCACCGTCAGGTTCGCTTTCGCGCCAAACAGCTCTCGTGCCTTGTGTTCAAGCGCGTCAAGCAGCTCCGCGTATGTGGGGCGGCGAAAGCCGGCATCAGTTAAGCCCCAGTCCGTATTCTTTGCCATTATGCAGTCACCTCCAATGCAATGGATTCTCCGCTTGTGAGCGTTGCGGAAACAGTCACCGTTATCGTTCGGCGGTCATACGCGACTGAAACATCGTCGATTCTGGAAACCGCCGGTTCCTGAAACACCGCTTCGCGGATGACCTCTTTGATTTCATCATCGTCGATGTCATTTTGGTTCACGCCCAAAATGCGCTCATAGTCAGTCCCATGAACCGTATCGGCGAAGAACTCAGCTTTCCATGTCAGAAGGGCGTGGCGCACATTCTGCACTGTCGTGTCCTCGTCGTATATCTTCACGAACGCGCCGTCGTCGCCAATGACCAAATCGCGGGTCTCAGGGTCTATCAGGAGTGTCATATTTTCCATACTGCGCCTCCTTAACCCGGCGGGCTGGTCGTGCCGCCGCTATCGCCGGTATGCGTATGGTGCGCCCCGCTGATACCTGCTGCAACGACATCACCGGAGGCTGTAACGCCCCCGGTGATTGTCACATCGCCACAAATTTGGATGCCGCCCTTCGTGACCGCTACGTAGACGCCGCCGTCCTCCGTGGCGAGCGCAAGGCTTTCCGCGGGCAGCCCGCTCACGCTGTAGCCCCCTGCGACGATACCGCCGATGAACACGGCGTCGGTCGCCGCGTGATTGCGTTCGGTCAACGGCTTCGCTTCCTTCGCGCCCGCGACAGTGCTGTCTAAGTCATGGTCGAGGTAGACGACGACGCCGGTGTCTCCGGCTTTTATCCAAGGCCGCACGATAAAACCTCCGCTGCGAGTGAAAGCAACGGGGATGCTGAGTATCGGCGGCTGACTTTCGTATTTTCCGTTTTGAAGATGCTTCGAGAGCGGCTGCACGTCCACCGTCATCTTCGCGGGATTGAATGCCGTCACCTGAACGATGGCGGCAACGCAGACGGATTCTGCCAGCTTTTTATCATGCACACTTTGATATTTATACTCGTTTAAGTGCGACATCAAATCACCTCCTAATACGGTTTGAGTTCCATAGAAGTTTTCCAGTCACCTGTGCGCCCACCGCTGTGCTTTCCCTGCACGACGATGAAGCGCCCGTTCAGCTCGTTCGACTGGATTTTCACGACCTCGGCGGTCGCAATGCGGTAGTTGAGCAGGCAAGAGCGTGAAATCGTATCGTCCTCGCGGTCTTCGCCGGTCGTCTGCGAGTTTAAGTCAGTCTCCACAGCAATCACGACTTTCTCCTCATCAGCACGAAGCAGCCCAGTAGCCTTTGAAAGCGTCAGCCCGTTGTTGATGCCATCGGACGCTTTGGTTATGTATATCTGCCCCGTCGTCCGAACGATAAAGCGGCTCTTGCACTCATTCACGACGATTTCGGTCAAGACCTGCTTCAAATTGCCACGGCACACCCGCCCACGCGGATAGCTGATGTCCTCAGTCAGTTCGCATTTCGCCACCTCCACGCCGAAGATGTTCAGCAGGTCGCGGATGATGTCCGACGCTTTCGAGTTCTGGACATAGGTCTTGTTTATCAGCTTGCCGAGTATCTCATCGGCGCAGGGCTGCACCGAAATCGTGGTTGTCCAGTCAACGTCGGACTGCTTATGCTTTAAGCCAACGACCTGACCAATCAGAATACAGCCAACATCACCCTGATAGCCCGCGTTCAGCACGACCGGGTCATTCTTTTTGATGCTAGCGCGGGTATTCGCTGACAGGTTCGTGACTGTGACGGTCGCCACCGGCGGCTCATCGCTGTCCTCGAACGGGATCTCGAACTTGAAGTTCAGCCCGTCGAGTGAGTATTTCTTGTTCCCAATCGTCAGATTGGCGTCTCTTATCCAAAAAGCCATATCAGCGCACCGACCTTTCATATAAGTAAAGCTTCACGGCTTTTCCGAAGTTATCCTTCGTTATTTCCGAGACATCCTCGCCGGTGATGCACAGCGGGATGATGACCGGCAGTGGGAAGCGCTCGTCCTCCACCACGTTGAACAGCGGTCTGCCGTAGCGGACGATTTCTCCAAAAGCAAGGACGTTGCTGTTTAAGTCGGTCAGGTCGATAGTGTAAAACCCACCCATCTCGTTGTACTTGACCGTGAAGATGAAAGTTTTATCAGTTAATTTGATGGTGAATGAATACGGCACTTTGGCTGCGTCGATGTTGATGTATTCAACATCTTCATTTAGGTCTATCAGTTGCAAAGCCATAAACTCACCCCTTATTTCACCATGGCGACCACGTCAAGCCCGTTATACCCGCCGGTTTTTCGGGTCAACGGAGCGTTGCTGCTGGACTGCTTGTAGCCCGCGCGGTAGCGCCCCGCACTGGCTGCGCTCACGGACTGAACAGACACGACGGTCGTTCCCGCATTCGCGGTCTGTGCCAGTTGCTTGTCCGAAGATTTATCCGCATCTTGGCTCACCATAGATTCCTCACTGTCCATCGGAACATACTCCGATGTCGTAGTGTTTACCTGTTTCAGTGTCGCAGAAAAGGTCGCTCCACCCTTGTTCTTGTAAGAACGGTCGAACTTTAGGCTCGTGAAGACGAGATTCCTCATGCGCGTGACGCCGGTGTACGTGAGAATGTCCCTTGAATCGCGCATCGCTTTCAGCGCATTGACCGCGCCGTCGCCGCCTATGATTGTTCCTGAGATGGTGAGCGACCCTGCTGCATTATTCACATGGTCGTTGATGTCAGCGCCGTTCTCCACCGGGTTGGAGGTCACGGTGCTGCTGTAGCTTTCGCTCTCTTTCTCAACGATACCGTTTTGCATCGGCACGAAACGAACAGTGCCGCCTTTAGACCCGGTAAGCGTATATGCCATTTCAATGCCTCCTGTCAGAACGCATACTGGTTTTTCAGGGAGAGGCGTTCCAGTTCTTCCTCCCTGAACTCCTCGAACAGCTCGCGCACCGTGTCGCGCAGAGATGTCCGCATATTCTCAATCGCGTCGTCGTCAGCATTGCCTTCCACCGTAACGTAGATGACAGGCGCGAACGGAGCCGGACTTCCGCCGCCAGTGGCTTCGGAGTCATCTGCGGGGGTTGGCTCGCTGCCGCCTTCTGCGTAGGTCGTGGAGGTAGTGTCCGGCGGGTTGAAATCCCCAACAACAGGATTCACGCCGTATGTCACATCAGACACCGCCGGTGTTACGACATCCTCAACGATTGGGCTGACCGTGTATGCAACGTTCGGAACGATTGCTCCCGCGCCGCCGGTCGGCAAATCCGGGTCGGGGATGTCGATACCTGGCAGCATGATGTCCGTCGGCATGGATTTCTCAATGTCCTTTGTCACGCCGTCGATGGTCTTTCCAAAGCCCTCGCCGACACCAAGCGCCATGTTGTCGCCGATGTTAGAAAAGACGCGCGACGGGCTGTGGATGCCGAGGAAGTCTTTGACCCCACTGACAATGCCGCTGAAGAAGCCTGTGACTTTCTCTTTCAGCCACGAAGCCGCAGCGGAAATGCCTTCCCAGATGCCGTTCACGATGTTCTTGCCGATGTCCAAGATGCTGCCCATCAAAGCACCGATGCCGTTTACAATCGCAGAAATAATCGCCGGCAACTGCGCCACAAGCTGTGGGATTGCTTGGATAATACCAGCGGCGAGCTGGATAAGAAGATTGATGCCCGTCTCCACAATCAGCGGCAGGTTCTCGGTCACGAAGTTCACGATACCCGTGATGATGCTCGGTAGCTGCTCGATAAGTGAGGGTAACGCAGTCAAAATGCCCTCCGCAAGCGTCATCAAGATAGCCGTGCCTTGTTCCAAAATCGTGGGCAGATTCTCAGTTACGAAATCCAAGATGCCGGTAATTAGGGTCGGGAGCATCTCAATGAGCATCGGCAGTGCATCTACAATGCCCTGCGCCAGCCCCATCAGGAGCTGCATACCTGCATCGAGCAGCAGTGGCAGATTGTCGAGCAGCGTAGTGACTACCGTTCCGACAGCCTCGATTACCGTCGGAATGATGGTCGGCAGGGATTCGCCGAGCTTCGACGCCAGCGTAGCGACGATTGTAACAGCAGCCTCTGCAAGCATCGGCAGCGCGTCTACAATGCCGTCAAACAAGCCGCCTATCAGTTCCAGCCCCGCGTCGATTATCAGCGGCAGATTCGCCACGAGCGTCTCTGCTATGGTGCTGATTATGCTTACCGCCACCGGAATGATTTCCGGCACGAGGACGAGCAGCGTGTTCAGCACTTCACCGAACAGCGATTCGACCACGCCGAGGAGCTTCGGGAGCAGCTCGCCAATCGCCGGTATCAGGGCGTCCATCACGGCAGGCATCTGGCTCACCATGTTCTCAATGACCGGAACAACGTTATCGACCACGTTGCCGAAGTTCTCAACAACATTGCCGACCAGCATACCGAGGTCAGCATCTGCACGACCAAGACCCGTTATCAGGTTCTGGACTGCGGATTTGGTGCTTGCCCAAGAACCGCTGATGGTTTCAGCGGCTTCCTTTGCAGTCGAGCCGGTAATGCCCATTTCAGTCTGGATGACGTGGATAGCTTCGGTGATGTCGGCGAAATTCGAGATGTCGTACTTCACGCCGGACAGCTTCTCAGCATCCGAAAGCAGGCGCTCCATCTCCGACTGCGTACCGCCGTAGCCGAGTTTCAGGCTGTCGAGCATCGTGTAGTTCTGCATCGAGAAGCCACGGTAGGCGTTTTGGATGGATTCGAGGCTCGTACCCATCTTGTTGGAGTTGTCAGCCATGTCCGTGATGGCTGTGTCAGCCGCGACCGCTGCTGCCGCAGTATCGCCGCCGAGAGACTGAATCAAGCTCGACGAGAAGCTGGTGACAAGCTCCATATAGTCATTCGCAGCCATGCCCGATGTCTGAAAGGCGTTGGCTGCAAAGTTTTGGACTGTTTTAGAAGCGTCGCCGAACAGCGTATCAACGCCGCCGACGAGCTGTTCATAATCGGCGAAAGAGGACACGACCTCTTTGCCAAGTGCAACTGCACCGGCAGCGGCGGCAGCGGAGACAGCAGCGATTGCCGCCCCCGCGCCTTTCAGAACGCCGCCGAGCTTTTCAAACTTGCCGCCGGATTCTTCCGCAGCGTCGCCCATCTCAGAGACGCTTTTGCGGGCATCTCCGGCAGAATCATCGACCTCATCGGTGCGTTCTGCTGCTTGGTCTGCACCGCGCACGAAGTCAGTGAAGCGGTCTTTCGCGCTTTGCAGCGCATTTCCGAGACCGTTTTTTATTGTCTCGATTGGGTGGGCAAATCCGTTTTTGATGCTCTGCGCCGCTGAAGAAACATCACCGGCAAACTCACTGGCTTTGCCTTTCACATAGTCGAAAGCGCCGCCGATGCCGGATTTCAACGACGAGCCGAAGCTGTTGCCGCTGTCGATGCCTTCGAGGAACGAACTGCGGAACGCCGCCCCGACGCTGCTCGCCTGCGTTTGCACACCGCCGAGACTGCTCGTGACGCTCCGTATGCTTGATTCAGCACCCGAAGTATCGGCGTCGATGTTGATGCGGCTGCCGCTTCCTTGCAGATTGCCGAGGCTGCTGGTGACATTGCGTATATTTGCCTCTGCCTGCGCGGTATCGGCAGTAACATTGATGCTGTACTGTAAGCTGCGGGCTTCATCCACAATTCATCCCTCCCTTCTAATTAGGACTTGGGCTTCGCCCATTCGTTTTGCCACAGAAGACGAGCCTGCTCCGCTTCGGCGAACTCAAATAAGTCCATACCCCGAAGTTCGGTATAGCTGATACCGCCCATCGAGAAGACCATTCGCCAGAAGCGTTCACTTTTTCTCGCTCGCTTTTCTGCGTCTTTAGGATTTACTTCTTTCGCTAAGAAAGTTTTCGATTTCGCGCACCAGCTCTCCCGGAGTTGCGAGGTCGTCCTGCTCATCAAAGTAGCGGATGCCTCCCTTTGCGACCTCCGCAGGAGCGGTGACGCAGCCCTTGATAAGAGCGTCGGCGTATTTGGCAGTGTTCTTTCTGCCGTTGGCGGGGTTGATGTAGAGGTCAGTCAGGTTGGAATACCACGAAAAGGTAACGCTCTGAAGCTGATAGTCCACACCGTTGACGGTGACTGTTTTGGTACGCGCCATAGGGTTATCCTCCTTCTGAAACATTCGGCTGTTTCGCGCGCGCGTAATTACGCGCAGATTAGGCGGATTAGGGAGATTAGAGATATACGCGCTATACCCCACACTCCCTAATACCTCTATTTTTACTTCTAATGAAAATAAATGTTTCAATGTTTCAGAACGCCGAAAACCCTTGATATATGGGCGTTTTAGCCGAAACATTGGTGAAACATTGCCCGAAACATTGAAACATTCAGGGCTGAAACATTGGTTTTCTTTTCGCGCCTAACTTTCGACTTTCGCGCCTAACTATCGACTTTAGCGGGAAATGTTTCAACCAATGTTTCAGCGTTTTAGAGCTTGATGTCAGGGATGAGGAACACCACGGACACATCCGCAGCGTCCTTGCCGCGCGCTCTGTCAGGCAGCTTCTCCACCATGACATTCTGCGCGAAGAACACGGAGCCGTTGTCGTTGGCGTCCGTGATAGCAAGGTTTGCCATCACGTTGCTTTCGGCGCAGCTCTCGATGTACTCGATGTCGGGGGATTCCTGCTGCAAAGTGATGGTGAGCTTGCCAGCCTTGTTCGCGTTCATAATGTAGGTGCTGTCGCCCTTCACGCCCTTCTTGAGCGTGACATTGGCTTCATCCCTCGCCAGCGTGAACAGGCTCTCACCGAACATACGGAGCTGTCGGTTGTTGAACACGACGTTGACCTTTGCAGGGTCGTAGGTTTTAAGCATTCTTTATCCCTCCCTTACAGCGACGCACGAAGGACGCCCTTGGTTTTGACCTGATGGATTGCGCCGGAAAGCAGAGCTTCCCACGTGATGTCAGGCATCACGCGGCTGCGGCGCTGGTCTTCCGTGCTGTCCGCATATTTCGGAATGACGACGCTGAATACGCCCTTCTTGTTCTCGGAATCCACGGCGATGATGTTGAGGTCAACGGCTTCGTTGAGTGCCTGAAGCACAGCCGTGGAGATAAGCCCGAAGCCCGCGTCATCGTAGTTGATGTTGGCGTTTTCAAGCAGGATGGTGTAGAGCAGGTCGCGCATACGCTTGGCAATCCAGTCGCCGCCGAGAACAACGTCGATGAACTCGCCATCGAGGCACGTACCGTCCTTCACATACTGCCGCTTGTATTCTTCTGTGAGGAAGTTGACGTGGTTGTCAAGAAGCTGGTTGCGCTCACCCTCGGTCAGCTTGGGCAGCGAAATGAGCTTCGCACCGGCGCTGGTCGGCGCATTGCCGTCCTGCGGGCGCTTGAACTTCCATGTCACGCTCGTGGGGTAGAACGGACCGACATTGCCCGTGTAGGACGCATCAGGTTCCTCGCTCAGATACTGTTCATCCGTGTAGATGACGGCAGCTCTCGCGGTCTGACTGGCGAACTGCTTGTTGCTGGTCTGCCCCATGTAGAACTTGCGGTGGTCTTCCACACCCGCGCCCAGCTCGGCTTCGGACGGTTCACTGGCCTCCGCAAACTTCGCAAGAGCTGTGACGTACTCGTCATCGTCCTTGTCAGTGAGCAGGTAATACCAGTCGTCGTCGATGTCGGACTGGAATTTCTTGATGGCGTTGATAAGATTGTCAGCAGCGCTGACGGCATCGACACCGTTGGTGAACGTAGCCTTGACCGCAGAAAGCAGCTCCTGCTTCTGAGACAGAGCCTCGTCTGCAAACAGCTCGATGCGTTCGGGAATGGAATCTGCCTCACCTGCGACTGTTGCGGTGTAGGTGACGCTCGTGCCATTCACCGTCGCAGAATAGGTCTTACCGCCGGCTGTGAAGGTAGTACCGTTGAACAGCGCGGCAAATGCAGCGGCGGTGCTGATTTCCTCTGTGGTCGTCAACTCGACCACTGCCTCGTCGTCCCCGCCGATGCGTACCCACAAATCCTTAGACGCGGGAATTGCTTCGGCAAAGGTAACTTCGGCAAAGTCGAGAGCAAAGGTCGCGGCAGACGCAGCAGACGCACTGGGCGGCTCAAACCCCACGATTTTGAACTTGCCGATGAGAGAATCGGCGAGAGAGGTCTTACCCTGATTGAGCAGGGTAGTTGCCTTGCGAACGACCTTCGCATTAGGGCAAGGACCGTCGGAGCCGTAAACAGCCTCAACGCTTGCCACATCCCTGTACGTGCCGACCGGGTATTCGCCGGTGGTAGACACGAGAAGGATGTCAAGGCTTTCTTTCTCGTTAGGCAGCGCGTCACGCTGCACAACGACAATTACATCTTTTGCCATTAGGCTTTCCTCCTTCTTATGAATAGACGCTCCCTGTCGGGTTTCCCGCCTTCGATACCGTGGTTGTCGGCATCTCGTCGGTTCGCACGTAAGAGAAGCGAACGTCGAAACCGTATCGGCGTATCGTGTCCTCAACAAAGAAGCCAGACCGGTTTGCGACTGACCCAAGGTTGTTCACTACGATGTCACCGTATTCGGTGGATATACAGTGGGCGTTGAGCAGGAAAAAGCCGTAGGCTTTCTCTGCAACGCTCAATGCCTCATCCTCACCGAAAATGTACCCGTCTTCGGTTTCGCGGTTCTCACTGCAAAAGGTAAAGGACATGGTCGCCATCACCGGCTCCGAACGTCTAAGCACGGGTCCGTCGTCTGTGTCCACGACCTCTTGCAGCCCGAATGAATGGTTAGATATGCGCGGGGCTAACACGCTGTAGTAGCAGTACGGGTACTGCGGGATTTCCGCTATCTGCTCTGACAGGCATACTGGGTTCCCAATGTGGGCTTCCAAGCCGGACACTATCGCATTTCGAGCCTGCTCAAACGTCATTTCTTCACCACCCCTTCCACGAGGAATCGCAGCATAGGGTGTATGGAGTTGTGTGACAGCTTCTGCGTGACGGTGTATTTCTGCCCGTCGTAGGTGTCGAGAATGATTTGACCCGGCTGAATGTCAATCGGGTCATCGGTGTAGAGCTTCTGCGAGTTTTGCGTGTAAGTGCCTTCCGGGAGCATCTTCCAGTCCAGATTGGACAGCGGAAGAACGACGCCCCAAAAGGACTTCACCGGCTCGTCAACAGGCTTGGACTGCCCGCCGGGAGCCTTTACGAAAGTGCGATTTGTGACCGTCAGAATGTGCAGTAGCGCCCTCGGAAGTTTTGGCGTGGCGTAAAGCATATTCATCTCTCCTCTACTTGGTAGGCGATGCGGTCGCGGATATGTGTACCAGTCTCATACAGAGTGGTGTGCTGGGTCTTCTTGGAGAAGTCGGACTGCGGCTTTACTCGGTTATCGTCGATGAAGTTCTGCACCAACTGCGCAGCTTGCGCACCGATTGCATTGGCAGCAGCGTCCGCAGTCGTTTTCCCGGACAGGACTTTGTTCACTTGACCTGCTACGATGCCCGCCAGCTTCTCTTGGTCTGCATCGAAACTCGCCCGAATAAACGAACGCTCCGGCAGCTTTCCATCGCCGTACTCGTGGGCGTGGGCTATTTTCAGAACCTCTGAATCAGTCCCGCCCACGATACCAACGACGATTTTCTTACCGGACATCTCCTGACAAGCGGCTTTCAGCTTCTCGAAGTCTGACAGGATGACATTGGTGTCCATATCAGTACCTCCGATACAGACTGAGAAGCTGCGCCCATTCGGAATGTTCCGACTTGTCAAAGTTCCACGTTACATCCGAGATGGAGAACGAGGACAGCCCCTGAGAGCCGTTTTGCAGGTTCGTGTAGGTCATAGACACAATGTCCCACAGCAGTCCTTCGAGGTCGGCAGGCAAGGTCTGGGGGTCATCCTCTGTAGCGTCTTTCGGCAGGACATACCCTGCCGTGTAGCTGACCTCGATGACCCTCTTTGGCGCTACGATGTCGTATGCCAGACCGTGCCGATAACCGGCTTTCAACCAGCCATCGTCACGGTAAATCACGCCCACATTGCTGGTCTGCGTATAGTCGTATCGGGTCGGGTCAACCAGTTTGCCGTCTTCCTTGATATACTCGACCTTTATGATGGGGTATTCCAGCGTGACGAGTTCCTGCTGTCCGTCGGCATCGTACCACTGCCGGTACGATTGCCTGCCCAGATGCCTGCCCGTCTGCCGCTCAATCCAAGACGAAGCTCTGTTAATCAGCAGCGTGACTATCGTGTCCGTTCTTTCGTCTGCGATGTCCGACAAGCCCAGCATCAGCTTCATCCTGTCGAGAGTGGTCAGTGCGTTATCTGCAAGTGCAAGCATATAGACCTCCTAAACAGGACAGCGGCGATTATTTCTCGCCGCTGTTGCCCTTCTTCTTGGTGTCTTCGGTCTTTACCTCCGGCACGGACTTGTTCTCTTTCGGACCGCTCTCAGCTTTGTTGCTGGACGGTCTGACGGGTTTATACACCCTCGGCATAAAGCAGCCCTCCCTTACACGGGCTGGACGTGCTTGTCGCCCAGCGCGAGAGCCAGCATGGTGTCAGTGGCAGCAGCACCGGAAGCGGTGATTTTCACGAAGTTCTTCAGACCGACGAAGTCGATGTCGATGTTCACGACATCATCCTTCTTCAGCTCCTCAGTGGTGAAAGTGCCGCCGTCGGTCTGCTTTTCGGGGAACACCAGCTTATCCGTAACAGCCTCGAAGGTAGTACCGTCGTCGCTGTGCGTGATGGTGAGGGTCAGTGCGCCTGCCGTGCCAATGACCGCGCCGATGATACCGGAGAGAAAGCCGGTTCTCTCAACGGCGCTGCCAGAGGTGAGAGGCTGCACTTTGACATTCTGAAGCAGTTCTCTTTTCATATTCGTTTACCTCCCTGATGGGTTAGACAGGAACAGCGACCTTGGAAGCCACGGCGAAGCTCTCCTCGTGGCGCAGGCCGGTGTCCACATTGTTGATTGCACGGATGAGGGTCTGGTCGTTCTCGAACGCGGAAACGAGGTTGCCAGCGTCGTCAGTCCAAGAACCCTCGCGGCTGGTCTCGATTTCCAGAGCGCCCTGCTCGCCGATGACGAGGTCGTTCCAGTTACCGAAGATGATGTTGGTCTTGCCGCCAACAGTTTCGAGCAGGTTGGTGGTGCGGTACGGATAGCCGACCAGCGTACCGTTCTTGTTCATCTCCTCGGCGAAGATGAAGCCGCCCACGTTATCGCGCAGAGACTTGAAATACTGCTCAACGCTGGTGTTGAACACGAAGCCAAGACCGTCGGCGTAAACGTTGTTCTTCAGGACAGCAGCGACGAGGTAGTTCGGGAACGCGGCGGTCAGAACGCCGGCAGCGCTCGCGTACTCGGCATCCAGCTTGGAGCAATCCACGTTCAGGACGCCAGTGTTCTTGATGATGCCGAGCGGCTGGAACTCGCCGCCAGTGCCGAGCAGCGCACCGAAGTCAACGCCGAGCGCCATCTGCTTGGTGATGTCCTGACCAACGATGACGTCGTTGTCGAAGTTGGTGGAGCGCAGAAGGTCGTTGCTCATCGGGATGAGAGCGGTCAGCTTCTTGGCAGACAGCTTCAGGTTGCCGAACTTGGGCGCGGACTTGGGAATCGCGCGGGATTCGCCGGTGAACAGGGCGCGGGAGCCGGTCTTGATTTTGGGGATATTCAGGTTGCCGTTCGCCATACCCAGACGACGAGCGCCGAGGCTGTAAATCACGGTTGCGGGGTAGAGCAGCTCGATGATTTCGTTGGCATACACTTCGGGGACGAGATAGCCGCCGTCAGCAGGAGAGGTCACGGACAGAGCCTTGAACTCACGAGCCATCTCGGCGTCATTGAACTTGCGCTCTGCGGTGAAAGCAGCCTTCTCGGCGTCACCGGCAGAAGCGTGGATGCACTTTACGGCACGACCGAACATACCGAAAGCAGCCTTGCGGCGTTCGGGGGCGGTCATGTTTGCCAAGCGGCTCTTGAAGCCGTTGCTGTCGCCCGCGTCGCGGGAAGCACCGGTGTTGATGAACAGACCGGCGTACTTGCGCTGCGGCTCGCTCTTGCGCTCACCGGAAGCGGCAGGACCGCCGGACTTCTTCTCGCCGGTAGCCGCGCCGGACTTCTGCTCGCCAGCGGCTTCACCGGACTTCGCGCAGTCCAGAGCTGCGATGACCTTGGCGATGAACTCGGGGTCAATGGCAGCGCCCTCGCCGCCGGACTTCTCGCCCTCGCCCTCGGCGGCCGCAGCCGCGCCGTCTTCACCTTCGGAAGAAGCGCCCAGACTGTCCAGAACGCTGCCGATTTCAGCGATGATTTCCTCGGTGGTGATGTTTTCGGGCAGCTCCTCGCCGCCCTCCTTACGGGCTTTGCGCTTCTCGTCGATGTTGGCGAACACCTTCGCAATCAGCTCGGCGAGCTGTTCCTGAGTAAGTTTCATTTTCAAGTTACCTCCTGTTTTTCGTGGGGATGATTTCAAAGACCATCCCGGATGATTTGGTTTGTGCGGATTTCTTGATGTTGTCCTGAGTTGCCGGTTCTTCCTGCTGCGGCGCAGCGGGTTCTAAGAACGGAGCGAGAATATCAGCGAGTTCTCGCACCACCGCGATGAACGGTTTGAGCGCGTTCAGCCTCGCGTGTGTGATTTTGCCAGCCTTGACCTCGGTACGAATACCTTCCATCAGGGACTTGACTTCATCAATCTTGGCTTGGTCATTCATCGCCCAAGTCACGATTGATACCTCCCACAGCTTGATTTCTCTCAGGTGTCGGACGTTGGATTCGCTGTCGTAGTCAAACACAACAGCGTCATACCCGATGGACAGTTCATTCAGAACACCGTCCTTCATCAGCGTCTTGATGTCGCGCCCCATAGACGTGTCGCTGATTTTGCCCCGGATATACAGACCCTTTTCATCTTCACGCAGTTCAAGCGGTTTGCCGACAGGAAGCCAGCAATCGTTGTGCAGCGCCAAGATTTTAACACGGTCAAAATCCTCCCTGATGGTTGTGGAGAATGCGCCTTTCTCGATGATGTCGTTGCCACTGTCCACATTTCCGAAGACGGCGGCGTGTCCAGAGAACTCGCCGCTCTCATCAGTGCTTTCCAACTCGAACTTGAACGCCTTGTACTCGCGCGTAGAGGCTTTCTGCTCCGGTGAAGCACCGGCAGCTCGTTTTCCCTTGTTTGCCATTACGGTTTACCTCCTTCCTCAGAGATTAGGGCAATCTTAAAAACCGCCGTATGTCAAATAACACCGGCAGTTAATAAGTTCTTCAGGTCGAGGGTCGTTCGGGTCTCTCGGAAAACGGAGACCATTTGAGAACTTGGCGTCGATTGCCACTGTCTCACCCTCTAATGCAACGTGGTTAGGACCGTGCGACCCGTCGCGCGGGTTCTTTTGAGGTCTGTGATGCCACGTCTTTGTGGTCGCGCCCGCAGACTTCATCATGTCGAATTGTCCGGTAGCGAGCGCCGTCATCGTCTCCTGACGGGCAATCAGCTTGACCCGCGCCTCAGAAGCGTCTTTCATCTCAGACCGTATATCTTCCTTCAGCGTGATCTGACTGACACCGTCGGTGATTCCTCTTGCGATGATGCCTGCAATCCTGTCTCGTGTAGTTCGTTCAATACCAACGATGCGCCTGCCGCCATTGATTTTGGCGGACGAGACAAATTCGGGGCGCGCCGTATCAGCCAGCGCGTATATCCGCTCGCTGATTATCGCTCCGTCGTTGTAAGACTTCTGCCAGAGCGGGTTGAACAGCTTCATCAGCTTCTCCGCTTCGGCATCCCAGTCCAGCAGACCCGCCGCGATAGCTTCGGTCAGCCGCTGCTGCTCGATTTCAGGGAGCAGCGCCCACAGCTCGGGGTCAAAGGCTGACCCATCCGGCAGCAGATAACCGTCGAGCGGGGAGAATAGGTCGGGGGCATCTGACTTTTCGGTCAAGCCCAGCGCAGCGTCGATAGCCCTCTGCTGGCTCGTGAAATGCCGCTGGACGGCGTTTTCAAAGAGGCGGGTGTTCTCCTTCACTGCCTGCGTTTCAAGCTGTAGGAGCGCGGCAGGGTTCATCCTGCGCGACTTCTCACCGTATTCCGTGGAGTACGCCGACATATCCTCCCGCAGCAGTTCTTGCGAGACAGCCACCGGGTCGTCTGTTTCGGAGAGAAACAGGTCGCTGATGGAGACCTTGAACACGTTCCCGCCCTCAACGTCGGGCATATCCAGCAGCTCACGCGCCTCATTCTTCGTGATGAGACCGGCATTGTATGCGTCAAGGGCTTTCGCTTTATC
>ERZ808262.137-NODE-137-length-54681-cov-3.549757_pt1 | contig 54681 bp, 53 predicted proteins | sample MGYA00520895_ERZ808262 | MGnify/ENA primary metagenome ERZ808262 (study PRJEB31516, sample SAMN03275588) | gut metagenome | biome: mammalia-associated habitat; material: feces | host: Papio cynocephalus | place: Kenya | collected 2012-08-02 ... | reverse complement strand
TGAGGACAAGGAAGCCGCAGACACAAGGAACGAGAGCAGCAAGGAAGAATAACGCCTTGCGCATGGTGCCGTTCCGCATAAGACAACAAAAGGCAGACACATGGGTTTTCCACGTGTCTGCCTTTTCTTTGCGTAATGATCTTTGATCTGTTCTGCTGTTATTTGCCCTCGGAGCCGTCGTCCTTTTTAGGCTCCTCGGTTTTGGGCTCATCGGCAATGCCGTCGGAGGCGCCCGGCGCATCATCGCGCTCTTTTTCCCCGGCGTAGCCGTCGGTCATGGAGATATGGCGGGCGGGGCGCTCGATGGTGTCGTCATTTCTCGCCTCGCGTATCTTTTTCGCGGAGATTGGCATGAACTCGCCATGCTCGAAGTAGTAGCTGAATTCCTCCGCCTCCATGGTCTCATGCTCCAGAAGGTACTCGGCAATGTCGCGCAGCTCCTTGCCATGCTCGGTGAGTATCCGCTCGCACATTTCGGCGGCGCGGTCAAATATCTTCTTGACCTCCTCGTCGATGATGGCGGCGGTCTCCTCCGAGTAGCTCTTCGTCTGCCCGAAGTCGCGCCCGATGAAGATGCTGTGCCCGGAGTTGTCGTAAGATATCGGTCCGAGACGATCGCTCATGCCGTATTTCATGACCATGTCGCGGGCAATGGAGCTTGCCTGCTGTATATCACCGGACGCACCGGTGGATATATCGTCAAGGAAGAGCTTTTCGGCCATTCTGCCGCCGAGCGACATGACGATGTTCTCAAACATTTCCTCTCTGGATTTGAAATTCTCCAGATCCTCCTGCGGGCGGAAAAGCGTGAAGCCGCCGGCAGGACCGCGGGGAATGATGGTGATATAGTGCACGGGATCGACATGCGTGAGGAATTTGCCCGTCACGGCATGCCCGGACTCGTGGTATGCCGTCAGGCGGCGCGCCTTGTCGCTCATCTTGCGGCTCTTCTTCTCCGGACCCATCTGCACCTTGAGGACAGCCTCGTCCACATCCTCCATGGTTATGAAGCGGTGCTTGCGGCGCACGGCGAGCAGCGCCGCCTCGTTCATGAGGTTTTCAAGGTCAGCGCCTGAAAAGCCCGGGGTGCCCTTGGCAATGGAATTGAGGTCAACATCGTCCGCAAGCTGCTTGTCGCGTGAGTGTATCTTCAATATCGCCTCGCGCCCGCGTATATCGGGCAGACCGACATACACCTGCCGGTCGAAGCGTCCGGGGCGGAGGAGGGCATTGTCCAGAATGTCCGCGCGGTTCGTCGCCGCCATGACGATGACGCCTTCGTTGCTGCCGAAGCCGTCCATCTCAACAAGCAGCTGGTTGAGCGTCTGCTCGCGCTCATCGTGTCCGCCGCCGAGACCGCTGCCTCTCTGACGGCCGACAGCGTCGATCTCGTCAATGAATATAATGGCGGGCGCCGCTTTCTTCGCCTGCTCAAAAAGATCCCTGACGCGCCCGGCGCCAACGCCGACATAAAGCTCGACAAAATCGGAGCCGGAAATGGAGAGAAACTGCACGTTCGCCTCGCCCGCGACAGCCTTGGCAAGCAGCGTCTTGCCCGTGCCCGGAGGTCCGACGAGCAGAACGCCCTTCGGTATGCGCGCGCCCATGGCGGTGTAAGCCTTCGGGTCCTTGAGGAAGTCAACGATCTCCGCCAGCTCCTCCTTTTCCTCGTCGCAGCCCGCGACGTCGGCGAAGGTTTTCCTTTCCTTTTCATCACTGCCGAGTCTCGTGCGCGCCTTGCTGAACTTGCCAACGCCGCCCTGCATCCCGCCGGCCTTGTTCATCATCACATACCACAGCGCCATCGCCGCGATCATGATGATCAGATACGGCAGAAACTGCGCCCACCATGGGATCTCCAGCCCCTTGCCGTAATCGTACTCCTCAAGAATACCGGCGTCCTGCTGCTGCTTTATGATGTCGCCAAGATCCTCATAAAACACCGAAAAGCTGTAAAGCTCATAGCTCATCTCCTCCAGCGGCTTCACGGGGTCGCCCGTGCGCACCTTGAGAAGGACGGTGTTGCCCTCGGTCTTGAACGACTGCACCTTTTCCTCCTTGAAGAGGTCAACAAGCTCGGAATATGTTTCGACCTTGCCGGTGTCGGTGTCCTTTGTCATGGTGAATATGACTGCCACGAGAATAACGAGCAGCAGCACATAAAACCCCAGGTCTCTTGCTCTGTTGCGGTTGGGTTTCAAAAATCGGTCACATCCTTAATATGATGGTCTATCTAACTATATAAGCATATAGATAAATGCTGTTTTTATTTTGCGGCGTACACGCCGGGCTTGAGCACGCCGATATACGGCAGATTACGGTAGCGCTCGTTATAATCCAGCCCGTAGCCCACAACGAACGCATCCGGCACTTCAAAGCAGGAGTAGTCCGCATGAATGTCAGCCTTGCGGCGGGCGGGCTTGTCCATGAGCGTAACGATTTTGACAGAAGCGGGCTTTCTCACGGAGAGGTAGTTTTTAAGGTAGTTGAGAGTAATGCCGGAGTCAAGAATATCCTCCACGAGGATGAGATGCCGCCCCGCGATGTCCTCGTTCAGGTCCTTATTTATCTTCACCGCGCCCGTGGAGGTCGTCCCCTGATAGGAGGAGACCGCCATAAAGTCCATTGAGCAGTTGATGGTCACATGGCGCATGAGGTCTGCCATGAAGATGAAGCAGCCCTTCAGCACGCCGACGAATATGGGCTCTGTGCCCTCATAGTCCTTTGAGATCTGCGCCCCGATCTTCTGCACATTTTTCTCTATCTCTATCTGCGAGATCAGAACGCGCTCAATGTCCTTTTCCATAACATCCATCTGTCATTTTCTCCCTATGATTTTATATTTTTTCTGTTTGAATACAGAGTACCTTATCCCCTGCGTCCGGCTTGCAGCGCTCGTCTGTTCCAAAGCCTACGACTGCCGCAATGCCCTTCTCGTCTCTTATGACAACGGTCATATCCCGCTGCCGCTGGGTCATATGTCTCTCTGTGAAAAGGCTTTTGAGGCTCTTTGTGCAGCCCCTGCCTGCGGGAGAAAATCTGTCCCCCGGCTGTCTGCCGGTGCACATGACATTCCCGTATATACTCTCACATTTGAGACAATAAGTCTTGAACAAGCCGTGAATTTCTCCCGTATATACCGTGAAAAATGACCGCAGGCGGATCCCCGCTTCCGGCACGTCAAGCACATTGCCGGGGTCAAGCGTGCGCGCCGGTATCTGCGCGCTGTGCGCCGTCTCCGGCTCGTTGAAATACAGTCTCCCCTGCTCGCGCCGCACTCTTCCGCCGGGGAGGTCGGCATAGCCAAGCCCCTCGCCGCGCGCAAGCGCAAGCACCGCGTTCACGTGCGTCATGTCGAGGCTTTGCTTCCACAGCGCGCGCACCGCGCGCGAAGACACTGCAGGGTGCAGCGCCGCAAGCGCGGCGCAGTCCGCGCTCTCTCCGTCAAAGCTTTCATCCAGAAAGCTCTGCACCGCGCCGCCGATGAAATCCTCATCCTGGCGCAGAAGCTCTGCCGTGCGCGCGCAGGCGGCGGCAAGACCGGGGTTGATGCGCCGCAGCGGCGGCATGACCGCATGGCGGATGAGATTGCGGCTGTATTCATCCTGCGCGTTCGTGCTGTCCTCAACATGGTTGAAAGCATTTTCCGCAAGATATGCCTCTATCTCGGCGCGCGTGACGGCGAGCAGCGGGCGGATAACGCCGCCCCTCTGCGGCGGTATGCCGCAAAGCCCCTTCATCCCGCTCCCGCGGGCGAGGTTGAACACAACGGTCTCGGCGTTGTCGTCGGCATTGTGCGCCGTGGCGATATACCGGCAGTCCATACGCGCGGCGGCATCGGCGAGAAAGGCATAGCGAAGCTCACGCGCCGCCGTCTCGATGCCAAGGCGGTGCTTTGCGGCGTAGCCGGGCACGTCGCCGTGCTCAACCGTGAGCGGAACGCCGAGCTCGGCGCAAAGCTTTTCAACAAACGCCGCGTCGCGCAGCGCCTCCGCGCCGCGTATGCCGTGCTCGTAGTGCGCCGCGCAAACTCTCATGCCGGTTCGCTGCGCACGGCATACCAGCAGGTGCAGCATGCACACCGAATCCGCCCCTCCGGACACCGCCGCGAGCACGCTGCCGCAGTTGGGCGGGAGGGCAAGCTTTCTTTCAATATCAGTCATCGCGGTTGCTGATTGAGACGAAGGATGTGAATTCCGGCAGCCAGCGAAGCTTCACAGTGCCCGTTTCACCCTTGCGGTTTTTCAGCACTATGGCTTCGGCAATGTCCGGCTCTTCGCATTCCTTATTATAATACCCATCGCGGTAAAGACCAATCACAACGTCGGCGTCCTGCTCGATCGCGCCGGATTCACGCAGGTCGGAGAGCATGGGGCGCTTGTCCGTGCGCGACTCGTTGGCGCGCGACAGCTGCGACAGGCACACGACCGGCACGTTCAGCTCCTTTGCCATTATCTTCATCATTCGGCTGATGTCGCTGACGGCCTGTGTGCGGCTCTCGTTCGACCATGTGTGCCCGCTGCCGGCAGACTGCATCAGCTGCAAATAGTCGATGACCACAAGGTCAAGCCCCTCCACGCGGCGGCACTGGGCGTTCATATCAGACACCGTGAGCGTGGGGTTGTCGTCTATCCTTATATCCGTGGCGCTGAGCGCCTGAGCGGCATCGGCTATCGCGCGCCACTGCTCCTCGGTGAGCTGTCCGGTCATAAGCCCCTGCCCCGGCACCTTCGCCGCACGCGAGAGCAGGCGGGACACCAGCTGTTCTCGCGACATTTCCAGAGAGAACATTGCAACGGTCTTTCGCTGCGACATGGCAGCATAGAGCGCCATGTCCAGCGCGATGCTTGTTTTGCCCATGCCCGGGCGCGCCGCGACAAGGACAAGCTCGGACTTGTTGAGACCGAGTATCACCCTGTCAAGATCGACAAGCCCGGTGCTCAACCCGGGGATCTTCTTGCCGGAGGCCGCGATCTCGGAAAGCTCGTCAAAGACGTTCTGCACAACGGCGGACACCGGCATAAGTCCGCCGACATTGCGCCCCTGACGCAGGGCGTATATTTTGCGCTCCGCCGCTTCAAGAAGGCTTTCCGCCTCGCCCGAGCCCTCGTACACCATGGCATTTATCTCGTCCGCCGTCTCTCCGAGGCGGCGCAAAAGCGCCTTGTCGCGGACAATGGCGGCATACTCCATGACGTTGGACGCCGTCGGCGTGACGCGCATGACCTCTGCAACGTATCCGTCGCATTCGTCGGTATATACGCCGCGCACCTTCATCTGGTCAAGCACGGTCACGGGGTCGATGGTCTGCCCATAGGCGAACATCGCCGCCATAGTGTCATAAATATCCCTGTTGAGCTTTATATAGAATTCGTCACTTCTTAAACGCTCAAGCACATCGGCGATACATCGCGGGTCAATGAGCATTGAGCCGACGACCGCCTGCTCCGCCGTTGCAGAGTAAGGCGTCTTCCTGCCCAGGAGTTCTTCCATAGGGTGTGCTTCCTTTCAGCGGTGTTATCCCTCAACGACGAGAACGTTGACCGTCCCGCTTATTTCATAGCCGAGCTTCGCCTTGACGGTGTAGCTGCCGTAGCTCTTTATGGGCTCGGGCTGGACGATCTTGTTTTTCTCCACGTCCATGCCGAACTGCTCGCGCAGCGCGTCGGAGATCTCCTGCGAGGTGACGGCGCCGAAAAGCTTGCCGTTTGCGCCCGCCTTGGCGCGGATGGTGACCTGCACGCCGGAAAGCTTCTTCGCGTACTCCTCCGCCTGCGCCCTCTCCTTTGCTATCTGTGCCGCTCTCGCTTTCTCCTTGAGTTTGAAGGCGTTGAGATTGTCGGCGGTCGCCTCCGTGGCGAGCCCGCGCGGCAGGAGATAGTTTCGCGCATAGCCCGTGGAGACCTCCTTCAGCTCGCCCTTCTTGCCCTGACCCCTTACGTCTGCGGTGAATATAACTTTCATTTCGTTTCTCCTTTTCTTATGTCGAATCGGCGCTCAGCCCAGATAATCGTCAATGGCGGCGTAGACCGCATGGACGGCTTCCGGGAGCGACTTGTCCTTGAACTGCACCGCCGCGGCGCTTCTGTTTCCGCCGCCGCCGAGCTTTTCCATAATGAGCTGCACGTTAAGCTCGCCGATGGAACGCGCCGAGGCAAACACCCCGCCGTTTCCGTCCGGCGCAACAACGATGGAGGCGTTCACGCCGGATATGTTCAAAAGCTCGTCCGCGGCCTGCGCCGCGACGATGCGGTTCTGCGGTTCAGTGGGCGCGGCGATCGCCACGCCGCGGTAAAGCTCCGCGCTCTGCATGATCTTATATCTTGCGATTGTGTCCGCCATGCCGGTCTGCAAAAGCTTTTTGACCTCCGTGGTGTCCGCGCCGGCGCGGCGCAGATACGCCGCCGCGTCAAAGGTGCGGTCGCCGGTGCGCAGGGTAAAGCTCTTCGTGTCCAGAACGATTCCGGCGAGCATCGCGTCCGCCTCGCATTTGAGGATGTCGCTCTGCTCTATGACCTCCTGCAATATTTCCGTCAGAAGCTCGCACGTGGAGGAGGCGTAAGGCTCTATAAAGCCAAGGGCGGCGTTCTGGATATACGTTGCGGCGACACGGTGATGGTCAATGACCGCAACGCGGCTGCATTCGGACAAAAGCTCCGGATTTTCCACCTGCTCGGGGCGGTTCGTGTCCACAATGACGAGCAGCGTCCTCCCGTCGGCGCGCAGCAGCGCCTCCTGCGGGCTTATAAAGCAGTCCTTATATTCCGGCTCCGCGCGCACCATGTCGATGAGCGCGTGGGCGGCGTTTTTGTTCAGGTCGATGACAATGCTGCTCTTCACGCCGCAGCTGCGCGCAAGGCAGCACACGCCCACCGCCGCGCCGACCGCGTCAAGGTCCGCAAAGCGATGCCCCATCACGAACACGCGGCTGGAATCGCGCATAAGCTCGGCAAGGGTGTTGGCCATGACGCGGGATTTCACCTTCGTGCGCTTTTCCACCTCAAAGCCGCGCCCGCCGAAGAATTCAAAGCTCAGCCGATCCTTTATGACGGTCTGGTCGCCGCCGCGGGATATGGCAAGCTCTATGCCTATGTCGGCAAACTGAAGCGTCTCGCTCAGGTTTGTTCCGTCCACGCCGAAGGCTATGCTGACGGAGGCGTTTATGCCGTTCGGGCTTTCGACCTGATGCATTTCCTCGGTTATCTTGAACTTGTCGAGCTTCATATGCTCGATGTCCTGCTTTTCAAACATGACAAGATAGCGATCCCTGTCGTAGCGGCGCAGGATGCCGCTGTATTCGTCGCACCACTGGGTGAGCCTGTCCTCCACAGCGTCGCGGATGTCGTTTTTTATGCGGTCGGGCTGGTTTTTGAAAAGCTCGTCCAGATTGTCAATTACGACGATGCCCGCGACAGGCCGCGTCTCCTCATATTTCAGGCGGATGTTGTCATATTCGGTCACGTCCACCCAATACACTATACCCATGATGGCGCTGCCGCTGTCGTTGTCGCTGTCGGAGCGGATGATATTGCCGTGCAGGCGGTATTTCCTGCCGTTTATCTCCAGAAGCTCGGGATACTGCGTCTTTCCCTCGAGCAGCCACTTCCCCGTGAACTGCGGCACCATGTCCGCAATGCGTGCGTCCAGACGCGCCCCGGTCGCGCCGCACATGCTGAAGAACATCTCGTTGCCCCAGATGATGCGCGAATCGTCCAGCCGGAACACCGTGATCGGCAGAGGGAAGTTCATGAGGGTGTTGTTCTTGGCGTTCTCCGTGTCATAGGTGATGGATTCAATATATGCTGCAAGCTGCTTTTCCCTCCTGCGCCGGGAAAAGAAGCTGTAGACGAGCAGCAGCAGGATAGCCGCGCCCTCCGCCGCTGCCAGCTCATACATTTTGAAGAAGAGCGCCGCCGCCGCGAACAGCACAAGGAACACGAGATAAAGCCTCGCGCCCGGCTCTGCCAGCCGTTTCAGATTTTTATTCACACCTGCACCTCCCAATTTTGGAACAGACGATAATTCTCTCATTGTATTAAATTATTATACCAAATATGCCTGACCTTTACAAGATTTTATTTATTTGCAGCGCAGATAATATTCGTAGCGGCAAAACTGATAATTGACATCAAAAAAGGAGCTGTTTATTTGAAAGCTGTGATAATGGCGGGCGGCGAGGGCACACGTCTGCGCCCCGTGACGGGCAGCGTGCCAAAGCCGATGGCGCCGCTGCTGGGGCGGCCGATGCTGGAGCATATCGTGCGTCTTTTGAAAAAACATGGCTTCACGGATATATGCGCGGCTCTGAAATACCGCGCAGAGGACATTGAGCGCGCGTTCGGCGACGGGGCAGCGCTGGGCGTTCATATGCAGTACCGCGTTGAGCGCGAGGCGCTCGGCACGGCAGGCGGCGTGAAAAACTGCGCGGATTTTTACGGCGGAGAGGATTTTCTCGTCATCTCCGGCGACGCCGCGTGCGATCTTGATCTTTCCCGACTCATGCGCGAGCATCGCCGCTCGGGCGCGGCAGTCACGCTCGCGCTGCACCGCTGCCGCGAGCCGCTGTCCTACGGGCTCGCCGTGACGGACGGGGACGGCGACGTCCGCTGCTTCATCGAAAAGCCGCAGTGGAGCCGCGTCGTCACCGACCTTGTCAACACCGGGATATACATTGTCTCGCCGCGCGCAATGGAGAGCGTACCGAAAGGGCGGCCCTTCGATTTTGCCAAAGACCTTTTTCCGCTGCTGCTTGCGCGCGGCGAGCGGCTGCACGGAGTCGCTCTCGTCGGATACTGGTGCGACGTGGGAACGCCGCTGGCGTATTACCGCTGCTGCATCGACGCGCTTGAAGGGCGGCTGGACGTCACGCCCGGCGCAGAGTTTTCGCGCACGGCAGCGGCGGAGACGGACGCCGCCGCGGACGCGGATGCGGAGAGCATCGAGTGCTCCTGTGAAAGCCGCGCGGCGCTCATGGGCGCGCTGAGTGAGGCGTTGCTCGATATGGGGGCGGACTGCTCCGATGGGATACGCCTTGCCGGGCGCGGGTACAGCATGCACATCGCGCCGCTCGCCTCGCGCGAAGCGGTGCGCGTGTCGGTGCGCTCCCCCGACGGCGAATTCGCCCGCTCGCTCGCGCTGAGCGCCGGCGAGCTGATCGGCGCGCTGGGGCTGTAAGCGGTCATACCAGGGCATATTCCTCTTCAGCGGCACGAAAGGCCGCGTCTTTCCCTCTTTTTATTTGTCAAAATTCGCACAATTTCCGCTTGACGCATCCGTGTTCGTTCATATATAATTGACATATATTTCTCGATACGCTCGATGAATCTGGGAGGCGCAGGATGAGGGATCTGAAGCATCTTATCTTTTTTGAGGGGCTTCTTGACGAAGCCGCCAATCCGCTCGTGCGCGAGGCGGTCGCGCAGGGCGGTCACGCCGTAGGCTACACCTGCTATCATATGCCGGAGGTGCTTTTAAACCTCGGCAGCTGTTTTTCCGTGCGTCTGCGCGCGCCGCACACCGGCTCGCTGGATATTTCAACGTATTATCTCTCAAACTATCTCTGCGGATATTCCAAGGCGCTTGTCGAGCGCGGCATTGAGGGCGGATACAGCTTTCTTTCCGCCATTGCCGGGACGGAGACCTGCTCTGAAATGAACCGCGCGCTCGAGCATTTTGAGCTTCTGCGCCTTGTTGACAATCCGGACTTTTTTGTGTCATTTGTTGACGTACCGTTCAAGGTAAGTGAGCACGGGCTTCGCCACTACGAAAACCAGATTGCAAAAAAGCTGCTTGAACCGCTGCATGAGCGTTACGGCATTGACATTTCCGACACCGCGATACGCGCCGCCGTGGCGGAGCACAACGAAGTCTGCCGCATCCTCACGGAGATCGGCGATATGCGAAAGCGCAGCGTGCCGCCCATCACGGGGTACGAATACCACGTGCTGTGTCTTGTGTCATACTGCTGCCCGAAGGCGCTTATTCTGCCGTATCTGCGGGAAACGCTGGACGAGCTTCGCTGCCGCGAGGCCGACAGGCAGCCGCATTTCCGCGCGCGTATCGCCGTCGTCGGGTCGGAGATCGACGACACGGATTTTACAAAAACCGTAGAAGAGTCCGGCGCGCTGATCGTTGCGGACCGTTTCTGCTTCGGCTCGCTCCCCGGGCGGCAGGAGATCCCGCTGACGGACGATGAGAGCGCTCTGACGCAGGTATGCCGTTTCTATCAGACAACCAGCCAGTGCCCGCGCTATATGCAGCGCGATATGGTGCACGCGCGGCGCGAATACGTGAGGCGGCTCACGCAGGAATACAACGCCGAGGGCGTGCTGTATGAGGCGCTGAAATTCTGCGAATACTGGGGGTATGAGCGCCCGCTCGCCTCGCACATCATCACGGAGGAGCTCGGCATTCCCTCCGTCTGCGTTGACCGGCAGTATACCGGCAACGCCTCCGGGCAGCTGCGCACCAGGGTGCAGGCTTTCGTGGAAAGTCTGGAAATAAAGCGCATAAACGCGGCAAAGGAGGGCAAGTGATGAAAGGGCTGGGCAATACATACACCGCCGTCACCGGCATACGCAAAACGCGCGAATGGCGCGGTCTGCGCGACACTGCGTATGACTTTGCATGGTGGCTCACAACGTGGAAGGACATGGCAGCGTTCGTGCTGCGTTCGCCGGCGCAGGTCGTCAAGGGGCTGTGGAAATACCGCTGGATGGCGACGTATCTCACCGTCCCCGCGTTCATCGACCGCCAGCTTGAGGGCAGCCGCGGCGTGCAGCTGCGCTCGGGTCATATTCTTTATGACGTCATCGTCAAGCACACCATTGACATCATCTCCACCATGTTCGGCGCCGACCGAAGCATAGGCGGCAGCAGGGCGCTCTCCGATCGGATAGTGTGCCTTGACGAGCTTGTGCCGACGGAGCTTATGTGCGGCTTTCCCAATCTCATCGGGCTTCCGGTGCAGACCATCCCCATTTTTCTCTCCTCCATGATAAATCAGCAGCTCCCGCCGGTGTACCTCGATGCGATAGAAAACTACGGCGTGCCGTCGGACGTATGCCCGCTGCCGTCGGCGGAGGCAGGCGTCGCCATTGAGGGGGACTATCCCATTTTCGGCAAGTGCTTTATCTCATGCAATATGCCCTGCGACGGCAGCATCATGACAAGCGCCTATCAGGACCGTTACTTCAGGCTGCCCACATACGAGCTGGGCGTGCCGCTGAGGTACAACGACGATGTTGACGCGCAGGAATACGCCGTTGAGGAGATACTCGGCTGCATCCGCTTCATTGAGGAGCAGACCGGGGAAAAATTTGACTGGGACGCTTTCTTTGCCGGGCTTGAAAAGTACAACCGCGTCACGCGCTTCCATCTTGAGCTGTGGGAAATAAACCGCACGCGCTATCCTCAGGTCGTGGGCGCGACGCCGTGGCTTTACCGCATGTATTCGTTTCATCTGCACGGCGGCATGGACGAGCGCTTTATCCGCGCGGACGACAAGGTGCGGCGCATCATGCACGCGGGCTATGAAAAGCGCCTGCCCTGCGCGCGCGAAATGCGCCACAAGGCGCTGGTGTGGTCCTGCCCCGCCAATTATTACACGAGCTTTGCCAACTGGCTGGCGCTGTGCTGGGGCATCGTGTGCGTGATGGATATGGAGACGCACATCTCCCAGCAGATAATCGACACCTCATCCCCCCGCAAAGCACTGGAGGGTCTTGCGCTCACCTTTGAGCGCACCACCATGCGCAAGCACACCAAGGGCGGGTACAAAAACGCCGTGGACGAGCTGTGGCGCGTCGCGGAGGAATACAACGTTGACACCATCATCATGTACGACCAGATCTCCTGCAAGGGCATGGACGGTCTGCAAGGCATTTTTGACGATCAGGCGCGCGAGCGGAACTACAACTTCATCTGGGTACGGCAGGATCTTATGGACTGCCGCACCATCTCCCGCGCGGATATGCGCGCACAGGTGAACGCATATATGACCTCCGTATTGCGTGAAGAGCCGCTCGACCCAACGCTTGTGGATTTCGACGACAGCGAGGCGTGGTGAAAAGACCGCATTCGTATGAAAGCTGCGCCTGCCGTTAAGCGCGATGAGCGCGGGCTAGGCATCAATCGGCTTGCCGCAGAAGTTTGACACCGAGCAGGAAATAAAATGATATAAGATATAAAAAAAGAAACCGTCACCCGGTAAGGTGACGGCTTCTTTTGCATACCCCGGCGCTGTCGAGCGCGTACCCCAGCGTGCGGCGTGCAGCATCCAGCAGCAGCAGGCGCTGGGCAAGCGTTTGCTCACCGGCATTAAAATACCGCGGCACGGCATACAGTGCATAAAATCCATCCGCGAGATGCAAAGCGTAAGCGCACAGCGCCGCGGCATCTCCTCGCTCCTCTGCCCGCGCGCACTCGCCCGGCAGCGCGGCGATCAGCTTTATAAGCGCGCGCTCTGCCGGGAGCGCAAGGTGCGACGTGTCCGCCGCTTCTGCCGGATACGCCGGCAGCGCGGATAAAGCGCAGTTTTCAACGACCGCTCCAATGCGCGCATACGCATAGCGCACACGGTATATGGGGTTTTCCATATCGCCGCGTTGGGCAAGCTCCTGCTCCGGCACGTCCGCCGTATGCGGGAAAAGCCGCAGCACCTCAAGCGCCGTTTCCGGCTGCGAGAGCGCAGGGGGCGGAGCGCCAAAGCGCGCCGCTTCGTCCAGCGCCGCATTATACCACGCATCGCCGAACGTGAAATTCAAAAAGCCCGACTCTGCCGCCGTGACGCCGGCAAAGCAGCCGCCGTTGAGGTCTATATTCCGCACAAGCAGCCGCGCAAGCGCCGCCGGCGGCAAGCCGAGCGCCGCTGCATTGACAAGCGCATGGTTGGCGGCAAGATCGCCATGCACAGCGCGCCGCGGCGGCATGACCGCGCCGTCAAGCCGCGCGCCCTTCGCCGCTTTCTCCGGCAAGGTGCGCTCAAACGCCGCGGCTATCACCATCTGCGCGTTTTCCGCGGCGGTCCGCATCAGGTCTCTCACTGCGCGGCGGACGGCTGGCGTTCTCTGACCTGCACGAAAAATCTGTTGCGCGAGACCACCGTGTGCTCCATGTCCAGCACGTAATCCACCGTAAGCCTGCCGCCGTGCTCGTCAAAGCTTTTGTCGATGCTGCGTGTGTTGACGTTGAGCGTGGCATTGCCGTAGGGCGTGCTGTAGAGAAATTGATTCTTCTCACGCTCGCGCAGTATCATGCGGCTGGTCACCGCGCCGTCGCGGTCAACCACGATCTCGTTCGGTCTGACAAAAACGCTCGTGCGCGTTCCCTCCAGCCCTGTTACCTCGGTCTCAAGATAGCTGAAGCAATACGTATCGCCATCGACAAAATATTCGCCGTCCGTGCTGAATTCTATAACGTCGTCCTCGCCCTCGTCACTGTTGTGGATGCTGCGCATCCGGATAACAACATCCTTTATCATTCCGCCAAACCCTCCGCGCTCGCCGTATGCACATGCCCGGCAATATCCTCGCCAAGCAGCGCGCCGGCATTTGCGGCAAAGCTGTCCGCGCTGCCGCTTGTATAATACTCCGTTGTTCCGCCCGTCCCCGTGAGGGCGTGCACCTTGAGATAATCGCTCATGCTCCGCGCGGCGCAGCCCGCCGCGCTGACGATGCGCACATCGCGCCCGATGTAGTTTCTTATCGCGTTCCCGGCAAAATCAAAATGCGTGCAGCCCAGAAGCAGCGCGCAAATTCCGCGTGCCCTGAGCGGCGCGAGATATTCCTCCACGGCGGCGGTAAGCTCCGGGTCGTGCTCATCCGTATGCCCATGCTCGATAAGACGCACAAAATCCTGGCATGCGCCGTCTACTATCTCGCGTCCGGGGCAGAGCTCCCGCAGGCGGCGCTTGAACGCGCCGTTCCTGATGCTCGCGCTCGTGGCGATAACGCCCAGCGGCGCATCGCCCGGCACGGCGGCAAGAGCGGCGACGCTCGCGTCTATCACGTTGAACACCGGGATGCGGAAGGCCGCGAGTACGTCCGGCGCGGTGCTGGACACTGTGCCGCAGGCGGCAATTATCGCCTTTGCGCCAAAGGACGCGGCAAGCTCCATATCCTCCTGCGCCATGCGCCGTAGTTCCGTCTGACTGCGTACCCCGTAAGGGTTGCGCCCGGTGTCGCCAAAATATACGATATTCTCCTCCGGCAGGAGCTGCCTGAGCACGCGCAGTGCCGAAAGCCCGCCAAGCCCGGAATCGAATATACCGACAGGTCTGTTGTCCATGCTGATCCTCTTACTGAAAAACTTGCGTCTGAAATCTGACTGACGGTTTATTTTACCTCAACACGCGCGCCAATACAAGCAAAATTTGTTTGACATGATATGTGGAATTATGGCTTGCTTAGTGCTATAATAGAATTACCGACAGTGATCAAGGAGGCGAACACGCATTATGAATATAGAGCTTACCGACAAGGAGTTCAGGCGGCTGCTCGACATGGTATATATCGGCAACTGGATTCTGAATTCCACGCGCGGAGACGACCGGTTTGAGGATTACGATCTGATGCAGGAGAAGCTGTTTTCAATGTGCCCGGCAAACGGGATGCGCTCGCTCGTGCAGATGTGGCATGGGCACATCTTCCCGTCAAAGGCGTATGAGGACGGCGGCATCCACGAGGCTATAGCCGACTATGAAGACGCGGTATTCTACAATATACTGGCGGAAGAGCTGGCGCGGCGTGATCTCGGGCTTGAAGACACGGACCCGGAGAGCTTCGACGAGCTGACCGCAAGGATGGACGATTATCTCAACGAATTTGAGCGCAACGGGCTGGACACCGTGAGCGTGGACATTGACGATTAAGAGGCGCAGCCATGCATGACGAACTGACAAAGCAGGATATAAAAAAAATGAAGGAGGAGCTTGACTACCGCAGGCTTGAGCTAATGCCGGAGCTGATAGAGGAGGTCAAGCGCACGCGCGCCTTCGGTGATCTGAGCGAGAACTTTGAGTACAAGGCGGCAAAGCAGGCGCAGAACAAAAACCGCAGCCGCATCCGTTATCTCGAGGGCATGATAAAAACCGCGACCGTTATAAGCGACCGCTCCGCCAGTGATGAGGTCGGACTTTTCGATAAGGTTGAGATATATATGCCAGAGGACGACGAGGTGGACACCATTCAGGTCGTCACGACGGTGCGCTGCGATCCGCGGCGGGGGCTTATAAGCAAGGAATCTCCCTTCGGGCAGCAGGTGCTCGGCAAAAAGGTGGGTGACCGCTTTACAGTCAGGGTCGATGACAGCTACAGCTATGAAGCGGAGATACGCTCCATCACCAAGTGCAGCGACGACGGCTCAGTGCCGCTGCTGGAGTATTGACGCGCGTCACGCACAAAGCGGCGCGATACGCAAGCCGTGATCCTCTCATATATGCATATATATGCAAAATCCCTGTGGAAATGCTCCCGCAGGGATTTCGTTTTGTCTGTATAGTGAGGAGAAACGGAAAATTACTTTGCAGACTCCATACCGGCGACAAGAGCCTTCTTGTTGCCCTCAAGGAAGCGGAGCTTGCGCTCGCCAAGCTCAATGCGGATGGCCTCGGTCATTTTGTCAACGGAGACAATTGGCATCTTCTCCAGCAGCGCGCCCAGAATTGCAACGTTTGCGCCCTTGGGGTTGCCGACCTCCTCGGCGATCTTCATCGCGTCGCAGTAAACAACGGTGATGTCGTCGCGGGTGGACTTGCGGTCAATGATGGAGCTGTTGATGACGAGAACGCCGCCGGGCTTGACGCTGTGCTCGAATTTGTCAAGGGATGGCAGGTTCATGGCAACAACGGCGTCAGCCTTGTCAACCAGCGGGGAGGCAACATCCTCATCGCTGACGATGACGGAGCAGTTTGCCGTGCCGCCGCGCATCTCGGGACCATAGGAGGGAAGCCAGGAGACATGCTTGCCGTCGAGCATACATGCCATTGCCATGAATTTACCGATGAGCAGCATACCCTGCCCGCCGAAACCGGCAAATATAAACTCTTTAGTCATAGTTATTCTGCCCCCTTATCTTTCTTCACGCCCAGAGGATAGTAAGGGATCATGTTCTCTTCAAGCCACTTCATAGCCTCGACCGGGCTGAGCCCCCAGTTGGTGGGGCAGGTGGAGAGAACTTCAATCATGCAGAAGCCCTTGCCTTCCATCTGGTACTGGAACGCCTTCTTTATTGCCTTCTTGGTCTTGAGGATATTTGCGTTGTTGTTGACAGCGCAGCGCTCGATATAGTAGGAATCGGGAACCTGCGCGAGCATCTCGCTCATTCTGATAGGTGCGCCGCACCATGCCTCATCACGCCCATTGGGAGAGGTGGTGGTCTTCTGACCGACGAGGGTGGTAGGCGCCATCTGACCGCCGGTCATGCCGTAGATCGCGTTGTTGACAAAGATGGTGCAGATCTTCTCGCCGCGGTGGGCGGCGTGGACGATCTCGGCGGTGCCTATCGAGGCAAGGTCGCCGTCGCCCTGGTAGGTGAACACAAGCGCATCAGGTCTGGAGCGCTTCGCGCCGGTCGCCACTGCGGGCGCACGGCCGTGCGCAGCCTCGAGCATATCGCAATTGAAGTAATCATACGCAAAAACGGAGCAGCCGACCGGCGCAACGCCGATGATGTTGCGGCCCATGCCGGACTCCTCAAGGCACTCGGCAACAAGGCGGTGGATAATGCCGTGGTTGCAGCCCGGGCAGTAATGGAAAGGCTTATCGGTCAGGTAACAGGTTTTTTCAAATACGACGGACATTTATATACCCTCCTTCATTTTGAGGATCTTTGCCTTTATCTCCTCGGTGGTAGGCATCTGGCTGCCGCAGTAGCCGAAGTAATCGACAGGCAGCGCGCCGTTGACGGCGAGACGGACGTCCTCCATCATCTGACCCTCGTTGACCTCGACGTCGAGTATTGCCTTTGCGCCCTTGACGGCATCGGCAAGCTGGGCATACGGGAACGGCCACACGGTGATCGGGCGGAAAAGACCGACCTTGACGCCCTGCTCGCGCAGGTCGTTGATGGCGGACTTGGCGATACGCGCGACAGTGCCGAACGCGGTGATGACGATGTCGGCGTCCTCGGTCTTGTAGCACTCGTACTCCACGTCGTTCTTCTCTATCTCGCGGTAAATAGCCTGAAGGTTGTTGTTGTGAACGGTGAGATCCTCGGTGTTGATATAGAGAGAGTTGATGACCGCGCGCTTTGCAGGATCGTCGCCGGGCTTCCAGCCAGTGGCGGCCCAGGGCTTCTTCTCCGGGTCAACCTTGTATTCGACCATTTCCGGCATTTCAACAGGCTCCATCATCTGCGCCATGATGCCGTCCGCCAGTATCATGACAGGAACTCTGTACTTCTCGGACTTGTCATAGGCATAGCCGAGGATGTTGATTGCTTCCTGGATGGAGGCGGGAGCATAGGTAATAAGGTGATAGTCGCCGTTGCCGCCGCCCTTTGTCGCCTGGAAGTAATCGCCCTGAGAGGCCTGGATGCTGCCCAGGCCGGGACCGCCGCGCATGACGTTGAGGATGACGCACGGAAGCTGAGCGCCGGCGCAGTAGGATATACCCTCCTGCTTGAGGCTGACGCCGGGGCTGGAGGAAGAGGTGATGACGCGAGCGCCGGTGGAGGCGGCACCGTACACCATGTTGATTGCCGCGATCTCGCTCTCGGCCTGCAGGAAGCAGCCGCCGATCTCGGGCATACGGGCGGACATATACTCGGGTATCTCAGTCTGCGGGGTAATAGGATAGCCGAAGAAGAAACGCGCGCCGGCACGAATGGCGGCTTCAGCGATCGCTTCGCTACCCTTCATAAGAGTCAATGCCATTTTTCTTTCCTCCTTAATCCTTCTCTATCCTGATCGCTACATCCGGGCAGGTGCGCGCACAGGACGCGCAGCCGATGCAGGCTGCCTGGTCGACTACCTCTGCGGGGTGATAGCCCTTTGCGTTGAGCTTCGTCCTGGAGAGAGCAAGAACGTTCTTCGGGCACGCTCTCACGCAGAGGCCGCAGCCTTTACAGACCAGCTCATTGATAGTTACTTTTACCATTGTACAACCTCTTTTCTTATATGATTTGCCATTGCCAATTATATAAAAACCGCTTTCGCGGGGTCGCGCCTATTCGTCCAGCCCTCTTATCCAGCTGTCCCAGTCACGCTCCATATACATATCAATTGCAACCGGCTTGCCGATATACCTCGGGTCATGTCCCTCGGCAAGGAATTTGTCCAGAAACTCCTTCCTGCCGGAGGTGTAGAGCACCGGCGTGCCCGTGATCTCCGACACCTCGCGTATCATTTCATAGCCGTCGCGAAGCTCCGCATCCGTGGTGGCGGTGGCAAGGTTGGTGTTGTTGATCATGCCGGTGATCTTCAGGCGGGAGTGCGTCTCCATCTCCTGCTGAAGCCTGACGATCTTCTCCACCGTGCCCGCGAGCGGGCGGCGGATGTTAACAACGTTGAGCACCTCCAGCGCACCGTTTTCAAGCTGCATAAAATCCTGATGGTAGCGCCCCAGCGCCGTCGCGCCGACAGCGTCTCCGCCGACGTCGAACACGACCGTGTCCCAGTCCATATCGAACGCGGAGGCGACCTCCGCCGGGAGCGAGAGCGTCTCGATGCCGGAGCAGGAGTAGTTCGGCGAGACAAGGCGTATCTCCTTCATGCGCGTCATCCTGCCGCGCTCCGTAAGGCGGAAGTAGGTGTTGACCATGTCGAGGTCAAGAAGCTCCGTTCTCTCGCCGCGGGCAGCCGCCTGAAACGCAAAGTTGAGCGCCAGCTCCGTCTTTCCGCTGCCGTAGTTGCCTATGAGAACATACATTTTTTTCATGCTATCCACCGTCCGGAATATACTTTTCTTACATGTATTATTGTAACATTTGCCCGCACTTGCGTCAATGAACATATTGACGATAATCGCCGGGTCTGAAGTTGCAAAATGACGAAAATTTTTGTGAATTTCGGTAATTCAAGTTCAATATTTTGTTTTTATGCTATTTTTGCTTTTATTATAGTGCATCCGCCGGGCATCTCCGCTTTTGGAGGCGCCCGGCGGCATCATTATTTAACTAACTTTTTGCCGCATATCCTGTTCAGCCGTTCAAGCATTGCCGCGCCGACCGCAAGCAGGAAGAGGACGAAAACAGGCATAAGGCGCACAGATATGTTCTGCGCAATAAGCCCGAAGACAGGCGGCATGACGGTTATGCCGACATAGGCGCTCGCCATCTGCACGCCGATCACCGCCTGCGAGCGCTCCGCGCCGAAATGCTGCGGCGTGGAATGAATGATGCTCGGGTAGATGGGCGCGCAGCCCAGTCCAAAGACTATGAGACCCGCCATTTTGCACCATGCCCCCAGCGGCAGCAGCATCATCAGCGCACCGATCGCCGCCGTCGCCTCGCCAAGGCGGATCATGCCGGTGTCGCTGAGCTTATACGTGACAAAGCCGCTCAGCCCGCGTCCGGCAGTGATGCCGATGCAGAAAAGGCTGCCGAGAGCGGCGGCGCGCCCCGCGTCCAGTCCGACCGCGCCGACAAGAAAGCTGCTGCCCCAGAGTATGGCGGTCTGCTCATAGGCGCAGTAGCAAAAGAAGCCAAGCATGACTTCCCTCGCGCCGGGGATGCGCACAACGTCGCGCAGGGCAAGCGGCGCTCTGCGCGCGCCGTTCTCCCCTGCCGCCGCGGCGTCCGCCTTTTTCCAAAGCGGCAGGCTGAAAAAAAGCCCCGTCGAAAGCACGATCTGGACGAGTCCCACATACCGGTAGCCCATGTGCCAGCCCTGCCCGCCGGAAAGCGCCAGCCCCATTATGAACGGTCCTGCCGTTGCGCCGATGCCCCACATGCAGTGCAGCCAGCTCATGTGGCGGCTGGCGTAATGCAGGGCGACGTAGTTATTGAGCGACGCATCCACGCTGCCCGCGCCAAGTCCGTACGGCACGGCGAGCGCGCACAGCATCCAGAACGACCCGCTCACCGAAAAGCCGAGCAGCGCCAGCGCCGTCAGTGCAACGCTCGCCGCCGTGACGCGCCCCGTGCCAAAGCGCGCGGTCAGTCTGTCGCTCATAAGGCTGGATATGACAGTGCCGACGGATATGATCATGGATATGATACCGGCGCTTGAAAACGGCACGCCAAACTGCGGATATATCGTCGGCCACGCGCAGCCCAGCAGCGAATCCGGCAGACCAAGGCTGATAAACGAAATATATATAATAGGTAGGAGCACCGAAAACATGTCTTGCCTCCAACTTTTCGACGTTTGAGCCTATCATAGCAGTTTTGTGAACCAATGTAAAGAATTCTCCCGCGCGGCATATACCGTGCGGGAGAGCTGTCTTCAACAGGCGAGACGCCGGGTCGGAGTTCAGATGACGTTGTGCGCCTTCAGCGTCTCAAGATCACCGTCGGTCATGCCGAGCATTTCACCGTAAACTGTCTTGTTGTCCTGTCCAAGATCGGGTGCACATCTGGTTACGTCGGGCTTCGTATCGAGAAGCTTGACGGGGTTGCCTGGAACGGTCATGTCGCCGATAACGGGGTGGTGCATATGCACGAACATCTCGCGCGCCCCGGCGATGTGCTCGTCATTGACGACGTCGCCGAGCATATTGATCGGCGCAACCGGAACGCCTGCCGCATCGATGATCGCCACGCACTCGGCAATGGTGTGCTGCGTGCTCCACTTCTCTATCTCGGGCTTGAGCGCGGCATGGTTCTCGCAGCGGTGAATGTTGGTGTCAAAGCGCGGGTCGCTCAGCAGATCCTCGCGGTCAAGCGCCTTGGTGCACAGAAGAGTGAAGAGCTTGTCATTGCCGCAGCCGATGACAAAGCGTCCGTCGCTCGCCTGGAACGAGTCATAGGGGAACGCAGAGGCATAGCGATTGCCGATAAGCTCCGGCTGCTTTCTTCCGCTGGCGAAGAAGCGCTGCCAGCCGACCTCGATGCTGGACACGACAGAGTCAACAAGCGACACGTCCACGCGCTGACCGCGCCCGGTGACATTGCGGGCGTTGATTGCCATGAGTATGCCGATTGTGAGGTTCATGCCGCCGAGTATATCGCCCATCGCGTTGCCCACGCGCAGCGGCTGTCCGCCGGCTTCGCCGGTGATGCTCATCAGACCGGAGGTTGCCTGGGCAATGATGTCGTACCCGGGGCGCTTGTGCTTCGGACCATAGCAGCCAAATCCGGAGACGGCAGCGTAGATGATCTGGTCGTTCACTTCTTTAAGAACGTCGTAGCCAAGACCGAGCTTGTCCATGACGCCGGGGCGATAGTTTTCGACGACAACATCCGCCTTTTTGACCATTTCGAGGAATATCTTTTTGCCCTCTTCCTCCTTGAGGTTGAGCGTTATGCCCTTCTTGCCGCGATTGACATAGGCATAGTACATGCTGTAATCGTTCATCTTCGGTCCCATTGCGCGGGTGTCATCGCCCTTGCCGGGAACCTCGATCTTTATGACGTTTGCGCCGTAGTCGGCGAGCATCATAGTGCAGTATGGACCTGCGAGAACACGCGTGAGGTCGAGAATGGTAATGTTGCTTAAAGCCTTATCCATTTTGTTTCTCCTGTTAAGTTCTTATATGTTGTTATGTGTTATCCATTGTCCTGGAATCAGCCGTGCAGCAGCGCCGCAACGGGGTTATAGAACACTGCGCAGCAGATGGTCAGAGTGAGCAGCGCGATAGCCGCCATTATAAACAGCTGCACAAAACGTCTGTTTTCCTCTTCTTTGCTGAGGTTGGGTATGGCCGTGCCAAGCGCCGCCATTGCAAGCGCGCCGCCGGTAGACAGCGGGGATATTCCCGCGAGTGAGCCGCCTGCGCCGACTGCTGCCATCAGTGCCACAGGACTCACCCCGCCGACCTCCACCGCGATGTCCGCACACATGGGCATCATCGTCGGGTAGACAACGCCAAGCGCAGAGCTGACAAAGCTCAGCAGACCTGCAGACATGCCCATGATAGGCGTTGCGGTGCTCTTTGTCATTATTGCGGACATTCCGGCGCTCAGCAGGTCGATGCCGCCCATCTCGTCAACAATGTTGAGCATTGCGCCGACCGCGAGAACCATCACTATCGTGCTCCATGGCAGCGCCTTTATCGCCTTTCCGTCATCCGCGATGCCGAACAGAAACAGCAGCCCTGCCACTGAGAACGCTGCGAGACCGATGTTGACATCGAAGAATATCAGCAGAACCATCATCAGAATAATGCCGCCAAGCGCGATTATCTGCTTGTGGTTGAATTTCTCAATAGCCGTTCTTTCTATCGGCTTGAGGGGCTTTTTGACCTTGTAGCCCTTGAAAATGAACCACATTATGAGCGAGTAGATAATCGTGACCATCGTCTGACACATCAAAACCGTGCTCATGACATTGTCAATGCCCGCTTCTAACGCTGCCGCGGTTATGATCGCAGCCTCGGGCGTGATAGGCGTCATGCGCCCTGCCATGAGTCCGGCTTCGCCAATTAGCACCAGCATAATGGGGTCAAAGCCAACCTCAACGGCGATGACCGCCGCCAGCGCAGGGATTATCGCAAGCGCCGGGATCGCGCCCGGACCTACGCCCGCCACAATGAAGCCCGCAATGTACACCGCGATCGGGATTATCCACATGCGGTTGCCCGCCATGGCGATAATCTTCCTTGCCAGTAGATCAAGCGCGCCGGTCTGTGTGACGGCGGCGAACAGCAGCGTGATGCCCACGAGGGTGGTGAACATCGACGCGCTTATGCCAGCGATGAGCGCCTTGTCGTTCATGCCGAATATTCTGACCGCTATCACGCCGGCCGTGAGCGCAACTATGCCGACGTTGACCTTGCGGAAGAATGCGAGGAGTATGACAGCTATAAAGACAATCAGGGATATTACGTCGTATTCCAGAATTGAAGCTTCCATCTTCTATACTCTCTTTCGTTCAGTGTCTGTCAGCAGCAGGGCGGGGTCTTGACGGATATATTCTGCTGATGCCCGCTGTAGATACCGTCGATAAAGCTCTTCTGGTGCTTTGCGACCGTGAGAAGCTTGTCAAAGTCGATGCCGGTGTCGTATCCCATGCGCTCAAGCATATATACGAGATCTTCCGTTGCGGTGTTGCCGGATGCGCCGGGTGCGAACGGGCAGCCTCCCAGACCGCCGAGCGTGGACTGCACGGTCGTCACGCCGCACTCAATGGCAGCAAGCGTGTTGACAAGACCCATGCCGCGGGTATCATGGATGTGAATCTGAAACTCACAGTCGGGCATGACATCAAAAACAGCCTTTATCGTATCGCGCACCTGTCTTGGATCCGCAATGCCGATGGTGTCGGCAAGGCACATGGAGCGGATGCCCATGTCATATATGCGCTTTGCAAAATCGACGGTCTTCTGTATCGGGGCTATGCCCTCAAACGGACAGCCGAACGCAGTTGCCAGAGAAACGCAGATATTCTCCTGCGGGTACGTATCCATTATCTTCTGCAGCTCTGCAATAGACTCTTCATGTGTTCTTCTAATATTCGCCTTGTTATGGCTCTCGCTCACGGATATAACGTAGGAGACATTTTTGATGCCCGCGTTCACAGCGTTCTCCACGCCTCTGAAGTTGGGAGCAAGCGCATAGAACACCGTGTTCGGGTGCTTTTCTATGCAGGTTTTCGCAACCTCTGCGGCGTCCGCCATCTGGGGGATCGCCTTGGGGCTGACAAATGAGGTGACTTCCATCTCTTTAACGCCCGCTTCAAGCATCGCGTCGATGAGCTCTATCTTCTGGTCGAAGGTGAGCATCTGCTTGAGGTTCTGCCAACCGTCGCGCGGCCCGACTTCCAGCACGTTGATTTTTTTGCCCATTGTTTGTTTCTCCTTTTCTGCTTAACTTTTGCTTAATTGCTTTCGTATTTAAGCCTTGACCTTATTTTATTCATAATTCTTTATTTGTCAACCCGTTAACTATATAAACGGCGATTTATCTAAAACCGCACCGTTTGTTTTGACACATCAGCTATTATTTGCTTAACATATAAACATTTAAGCAAGCTTAATTGTCTTTTTATTTGAGCAGGTATTGCTTTTTTATCTCCTATGATATACAATGCCGATTGAGCAATTAACTGAATCTTAACGCTATGCAGGGGGTAGATAAATGAGCACCTTGAAGGACATCGCCGAAAAATGCGGCACATCTGTCGCCACGGTTTCATATGTTCTCTCAGGACGCGGAGCGGAAAAGCGTATTTCTGCGCAAATGCAGGCACAGGTAGCTGCCGCCGCTGAGCAGCTCGATTACGTCCGCAAGGGTCGGAGCAGGGCTGCTCTCGCGAATCGCGTGACCGTCTATTTCCCTCTTAATGACCTCCGTATGCTCCTGCCGACATTCTGGGACGGCTTCAACAGCGCCGTGAATGTGGAAACAACAAACATCGACATCATTCTTCGCCCGTATGAGCTCAACAAGCTCCATCTTCAGCGCGAGCTCTGGACCGCGGCGCAGCACTCCGCCGCGGTGATTATTTCCCCCAGCGGCATTGATCTTGCCAATCTCTCTGAGGCTCAGACCGCTGTGCCCGTCATCCTGCTCAACCGCATACTTCCCAATTACTCCTCCGTCAGCTTTGACCAGGTAGAATCAGGGCAGCTTGCAGCCAGACACGCTCTGAAAAAAAGCGGCGGCGACATAATGCTTGTCTCGTCCAAATCACTCTTCGGCGTTACCTGGCGCGGCAACGCCATAATTGACTACTGCCGCAGCAACGGCGTCAACCTGCAGAATAATGTGTTTTATGCCGACACGAGCATCGCGGCTGGATATGAGCTTGGCAAAAAGCTCGCCGCAAAAAAACATCTGGCAAGGGTGATCGTGTGCACCTATGATATGACGGCGCTTGGCATTTCCGCCGCTCTGACCGAAGCCGGCATAAAAATCGGAGAGGATGTTCAGCTGATAGCGACCAGCACAAGCAATGAGGAACTTTTTGCTCACTCCACGCCGCCCATGACGGTGGTCGATCTGCGCTTCAAGGACGTGTGCCAGATGGCGATGCGTCTGGCGATGGACATCGCAACCGGGCGCGCAAGCTATCCGCAGGATATATCCATCCATCCTGTGATGATATACCGGCAGTCCTGCCCGATGTAGCATCCATATACGTCAAGACCGGCGGTGCGATGCACCGCCGGTCTTGACGTTTTCTGCTATATGATTAAAAGCGCCGTTTCCACAGCGCTTTTATGCTGTTTATTGCACGACCCTCGCATCGGACGCGAGCACCGTGACGACATTCCCGGAAACCTCGGCGATACCGCCGCCGATTTCGATAACGGCCCCGTCTTCATCGCCCATGCCGCAGCGGATACGCCCGCGGCCGAGCGCGCACACCATTGGCGCATGTCCTGTGAGTATGCCGACAGAGCCGAAGGCCGCAGGGAGATTGACATAGCTGACCGCCTCGTCAAAGACGGTGCTGTCCTGCGTCACGACGCACAGATGCAGCTTCTTTTCCATGCGTTATCCCTCAAAACTGTCCGCGCTTCGCGTAGACCTCGTCGATGTCGCCGCACAGCAGGAACGCCTGCTCCGGCAGATCGTCGGCTTCGCCGCCGAGTATCGCCTCAAAGCTTCTGATGGTGTCCTCGAGCTTGACGTATCTGCCCTGCATACCGGTGAAGTTCTCCGCAACGTGGAACGGCTGGGAGAGGAAGCGCTGAATACGTCTTGCACGGTTGACCGTCGCGCGATCCTCCGCGCCCAGCTCATCCATGCCGAGCACGGCGATAATGTCCTGCAGCTGCCTGTACTTTTCAAGCACCGCCTGCACCGCACGCGCAGTGTCATAGTGGCGCTTGCCGAGCACTGCCGGCTCAAGGATGCGCGAGGTGGAATCCAGCGGATCGACTGCAGGATAAATGCCCAGCTCCGAGATCGAGCGGGAAAGAACAGTCGTCGCGTCCAGATGCGCAAACGCAGTCGCCGGCGCAGGGTCGGTCAGGTCGTCCGCAGGGACGTATATTGCCTGCACGGAGGTGACGGAGCCGTCCTTCGTGGAGGTTATACGCTCCTGCAGCGCGCCCATTTCCGTGGCGAGCGTAGGCTGATAGCCAACTGCGGAGGGCATACGCCCCAGCAGCGCCGAAACCTCAGAACCCGCCTGAGTGAAGCGGAAGATATTGTCGATAAAGAGAAGCACGTCCTGACCGCTGCGGTCACGGAAATCCTCCGCAATCGTAAGACCGGAGAGCGGAACTCTCAAACGCGCTCCGGGCGGCTCGTTCATCTGACCGAAGACGAGCGCGGTCTTGTTGATAACGCCGGACTCGTTCATTTCGTTCCAGAGATCGTTGCCTTCGCGGCTGCGCTCGCCGACGCCGGCGAAAACGGAATAGCCGCCATGCTCATACGCGACGTTGCGTATAAGCTCCATAATAAGCACGGTCTTGCCGACGCCCGCGCCGCCGAAGAGACCGACCTTGCCGCCCTTTGCATACGGGGCAAGCAGGTCCACGACCTTTATGCCGGTCTCCAGCATTTCGGTTGCGGGGCGAATATCGGTGAAGGGCGGAGCGTCGCGGTGGATAGGCAGGCGCTTATCAGCCTTGACAGGACCCTTGCCGTCGATTGGTTCGCCCACAACGTTGAACATACGCCCCAGCGTCGCCTCGCCAACGGGCATGGTGATGGGCGCGCCCGTATCCACGGCCGTCGTGCCGCGGGAAATACCGTCCGTCGATGCAAGCGCAATGCAGCGCACCACGCCCTCGCCGACCTGCTGCACGACCTCAAGCGTGATCTTGCTGCCGTCGTCATGTGTGATCTCGACCGCGTTGTATAATTCCGGCAGCTGACCCGCCGGGAACTGAACGTCAACAACAGGGCCTATGACCCTTTTGACGATGCCGTTTACCATTAGTATTATACCTCCTTGAATAAAGGGGCTTATGCCAGCTGTTACATCATTGCGCTGCCGCCGACGATCTCTGAGATCTCCGTGGTGATGGCGGCCTGCCGGGCATGGTTGAGCTCCAGCGTGAGCGTGGAGATAAGCTCCTCGGTGTTGTCGGTGGCGGCGGTCATCGCCGTCATACGCGCCGAGTGCTCGCCGGTTTTCGCCTCCAGCAGCACGGAATACACCGTGTTGCTGATATAAAGCTCAACGAGCGAGTTGAGCACGGAGCTTTCATCCGGCTCGAAGATATAATCCCCGGATGCTCCGTCGTGATGCTCCATCTGCGGCACGGGCAGGAGCGTGAGTCTGCCCGGCGTCTGCGAGAGGACTGATTTGAACTGCTGGTATATCAGCACGATTTCGTCCGCCTCGCCGCCGAGGTACAGCTCCTTGAGATAATCGGTGAGCGCGCGGCAATCCTGCGCCGTCGGCGTGTCGCTGATATTATCAAAAACGCGCCTGACGTCAATGCCCGCCGCCTCGAAGCTCTCCTTGCCCCAGCGTCCGCACACCACGGCAAACTTCTCGCCGCCGTCGGCGGCAAGCTGCTGCTCAGCATAGTGCAGCACTGCGGAATTATATACGCCGCAAAGCCCTCTGTTGCCGACAAAGATGACGTAGCAGCGCCGTCTGACCTCATCCCTTGCCTTGAGGAAGGGGTTGTCGGAATCAGACACGTTGCCCATCAGATGCGAAAGAATGAAGCGGCTTTTATCGGAAAAGCTCTTGAGATTGCCGACAGCCGTCTGGGTACGCCGGCGCTTCGTCGCCGCGACGACCTTCATGGACTTTGTTATCTGCCGGGTGTTCTCAATGCTCTTTATCCTTGTTCGGATAGCGCGCATATTTGCCATATGCCCCACCTCCTTCTTTTATGATCCACCCGCGGCAAACGCCCGCGCAGAGCGTTCGCCGCAGTGCTGAGTCAAGTGCTGGGATCAGCCTTTCTTGAACTCTTCTATCACGGTGCGCAGCTTTTCGATGCTTTCCTTGCTGAGCTTCTTGCCGCTGAGGATCTCATCATGCAGCGCCGGATAGTGCTTGTTGACATAGGGAATGAGCGCTTTTTCAAACTCGGCTATGTCCCTGACCTCCACATCATCCGCATAGCCCTCGGAGGCTGCGAAGATGGAGATGACCTGGTCGGCGGCATCCATCGGCGAATAGCACGGCTGCTTCAAAAGCTCGGTCATTCTGTCGCCGCGGCAGAGGGTGTCGCGTGTCGCCTTGTCAAGGTCCGAGCCGAACTGTGAAAACGCCGCCAGCTCTCTGTACTGCGCCAGATCCATTCTGAGGCGTCCTGCAAACTGCTTCATCGCGCCGAGCTGCGCGCTGCCGCCGACACGGGACACTGAAAGCCCCACGTTGACAGCCGGGCGCACGCCGGAGTTGAAAAGGTCAGTCTCAAGGAATATCTGACCGTCGGTTATGGAAATGACGTTTGTGGGGATGTATGCGGAAATATCGCCCGCCTGCGTCTCGATTATAGGCAGGGCGGTCATGCTGCCGCCGCCCAGCTCGTCGCTGAGCCTCGCGGCGCGCTCAAGAAGCCTGGAATGCAGATAAAAGACGTCGCCGGGGTATGCCTCGCGTCCTGGCGGACGGTGCAGCAGCAGCGACAGCTCACGGTATGCGACCGCCTGCTTGCTCAGATCATCGTAGATGATGAGCACATCCTTGCCCTTATACATGAAGTATTCGCCCATCGCCGCGCCTGCATACGGCGCGATATAGAGCATCGGGGCCGGCTCGGACGCCGTCGCGCTGACGACGATGGAGTAATCCATGGCGCCGTACTCGCGCAGTTTGTCCACGACGCCTGCGACAGTGGACTCCTTCTGACCTATGGCGACATAGATGCAGATCATGTCCTTGCCCTTCTGATTGATGATGGTGTCGAGCGCTATCGAGGTCTTGCCGGTCTGGCGGTCGCCGATGATAAGCTCGCGCTGACCGCGTCCTATCGGGATAAGCGCGTCGATCGCCTTTATGCCGGTCTGCATCGGAACGGAAACGCTTTTGCGGTCTATGACGCCGGGCGCTTTCGCTTCGATAGGTCTTGTCTCGGTGGTGCGTACCCTGCCCTTGCCGTCGATCGGGCGGCCGAGAGAATCGACCACGCGCCCGAGCAGCGCCTCGCCCACGGGCACCTCGATGATACGCCCGGTGCGGCGCACCTGGTCGCCCTCCTGAACGTTATCATAGTTGCCCAGCAGCACGACGCCGACGTTGTCGCGCTCAAGATCCATGACCATGCCGCGCAGATCGCCCTTGAATTCCAGAAGCTCGCCCGACATAACGTCGGCAAGCCCGCTCACGCGGCAGATACCGTCGGAGAGCGAAATGACACGACCGACCTGATAGGTCTCGACATCTCTGGACGCATTGGCAAGCTTGCTGCGGAACACGCCCACCATATCCTGCACGTCATCGTCAGCATCAGCGACGGACTGGCGCACGCGGTCAAGCTGATTGCGCAGGGAGCCGTTGTAGAGAGAATCACCCACGGCGACGCATACGCCCGCAATGAGCGCGTCGTCGCGCACGACAGAGACATCCATGGCGTCTGCGCCGAATTTGTCCTGAAGGATCCCGGTAATTTTCGCCGCGTCATCGTCGGTCAGCTCCGCGCTGGCGGTGATCGTGGCTTTGAGCTTCTCGCCGGAGGCGAGCGTTACTTTATCGCTCTGGTTGATAACAAGCTTTGCGGGCAGTTCCTCGATAAAGCGGGCGATGATGCGCCTTTTGCTCTCGGGGCTGCTCTGACGCAGCATATCCGCCGCGGCGTCCGTAAGCTCCTTTGCCGCCTCGCTGTTGAAGCGGCGCTGCATATCGAAGCACATCTGCTCATAGCTGCTGGCGTTGTCCGCCTCAGCCATTGCACGCAGACGCTCCTCCTCGCGCTCGGACTCGCCGGCGAGGACGGCAGCCTCGGCGTTTGCCTCGGCAATTATCCTGTCGCAGTCGGTCTTGCCCTCGGCAGTGACTGCACCGATACTCTCGCGTAGCTTGGCGGCGTTTGCCTCGGCCTGTTTTGCGCGCTCAACATCGCCCGACACGCTGTCACGGTAGCCCTTTACGGCCTTTGTCGCCATGCCCTTGCCAAATTTATATACGCCAAAGCCAAGAATGCCGAAGTTTATAAGATTATAGAATATATTCCATTCAAACATATATTAGCCGCCCCTCCTTTCTGCTGTTTTCGTTCTTCTGTTCATCAGTCCGCGAGCCTTTCCGCCAGCGTTTTCACAAGCTCATCCCTGTCGGAATCAAGCTGTGCTCTGGCATCTTTCTCCATCTCGTCAACGCGTGCCTTTGCGCTCTGGCGCTCACTTGCGTTGCCGGCATTAAGCTGGCGGACAAACTCCTCGTGCTTTTTGCCGTCTTCGGTGCGCTGATTGGCAAGGATGGTCTTTGCCTCATCGCGTTTGGCGGCTTTCTCCGCCTCTATGCGCTTCTGGTTTTCGGCGACCTCGCCGCTCGCCTCGCGTTCTTTATCCATAGACGCATCCAGACGTGCCTGGCGCTCCGCCATGAACTTCGACACGGGTGTAAACAGAAATTTGTTTAGCAGGAACAGCAGAATGAAGAAGCTGATTATGGTGAGAACAAGCTCTGATATATTGATGCTCAGCATACAAATCTCCTTCTCCGCTTTTTGTTATGTATGTTCGCCGAAGAGCGCACAAGCGGTCAGTGCGGTTCGGCACAGCGGGAAAGGATCAGGCTATTTTTGCGATGAGCATGAAGGAAATCAGCAGACCGTAGATGGTCAGCGCTTCCATAAGACCCAGCGAGAGGATCAGGGTGGAGCGTATGTCCTTGAAGCTCTCAGGCTGGCGGGCGATAGCGTCCATGGCCTTGGAGGAGGCAATGCCCTGACCGATGCCGGGACCGATGGCGCTCAGACCGATAGCAAGCGCGGCTGCGATTGCAATAAGACCGTTAGTGATATCCATTGTTTATTCTCCTTTTTTGTTAATTACTTACTCTTCCTCTGCCGCTTCCGAGATATATATCGACAGCAGCATCGTGAAAACAAGCGCCTGAATCAGGCAGAACAGCAGCGACAGCACATTCATCAGCAGCGGAAGAATTATCGGGAATATGCTGTACAGGTTTTCCGTGACCATCTCTTCACCGTAGAGGTTGCCGAACAGTCGCAGCGCCAGCGAGAACGGACGCACAAGCTGCTCAACGATCGTCAGCGGCAGCATAACGCTCAAAAACGACTTCAGATAGCCGCCGACGCCGCGCTCTTTCACACCGACCGTGTGGATCATGAAGAACCCTATCAGCGCAAGCGCCGCCGTCACCGACAGATTTGCCGTCGGAACCTTGAATCCGGAGAAATGACCTGCCCCCGGAAGCAGCCCCGAATAGTTGCTGACAATGATGAAGATAAAGAACGTGGCAAGTATCGGGAAATACCTTTCGGCCAGCTTTTTGCCCATAATGTCGCCATAGTAGCCGTGCAGCTTGCTCACGACCTGCTCGGCGATATTCTGCAGCGGACCGGGCACATCCTTCATGTTCCTCGTGGCGAGGATGGACAGCACCGTCAGCACGGCGATTATGACCCACATCGTCACAACCGTGCCGGTAATCTCCACAGGACCGATCGAAAACAGGACGTTGCTTGTCTCTTCCATCTTATCACCTCCATTTGCTAAAATTTTTGCCGTGGTTTTTTGCTGTCAGCGCACAATACGTTTATAATTTGCACGGTCATTATAAAGTGTGCCTTAATAAACTGTAAAGTACAATTTGCACAGGTATTATAAAATGTGCATTTGCAAATTGTAAAGTTCAATTTATCCGGGATAAATGCAAAAAATTTTATATGAGCGGCATTCCGTGCATACTGCCGCATCATGACCGCCGGGAGCGGTTCTTTTTGCCTGAATATAATAACATTTTCCTGCCCGGTTTTCAATATGCTTTCTTGCGCAGTTGCGCCGGTTTGTGAAAAGGCGGGCAATTTCCTGGCGCGGGATCCGGCGGATCCCGCCGCGTTTATGCGCATTATAAAATTCTTATGAAATGCAGTCGGAAAAGTGCTGAAGCCGTACCGCTCAAGCAAAAAAGTCTCCATACTGCGGCATTCTGTCAAGCTCTGTTATTTCCGTTATCTATTATACATTTTTGCAGTGGGTTTTTAATACACACAAAGTATGTTTTCATTTCGGCGCCGTCTCATACTTAAGTATGATTCCTGTGAAAGCATTCACGCGGAGCACTTGATTGATTTAAAAAAATGTTATAATATAATAATAGTATTATTGTCCTTTTGGCTCTTTAACTGTTCACGAGGTATCTGTCATGCACGACCACAACATAACCCCGTCCGAATTTGAAAAAGTCATAAACTTTCTCCGAAACGCGCAGGTGCCGCCTGAGTTTTTTCGCAGCAATCTGCTGCTGATGCTCGAGAAGCATTTTGACTATTCCGTCTCCACCCTCTGGCTCATTGACAGGCACGATCTATGCGACCCTATATCATACAATGTCGATCGCCGCATAATACGGAGTTATCAGGACTATTACTATAAGTTTGATCCTTTTCATCCCATATATGTGAATGACCGTCTGCTCATGGAAAAGCCCGTGCTCACGATGGAGGACATAGCCCTCACCGAATATCCGTCAAAGGACATGAGTGCAAACCCGTATTTCTCCTATTTATCGGACGAGTACAGCCTGACGCAGGAAATCATACTCTCATTCAACGTTGGCAAGCAGCAGTACGGCTCCGCCGCACTTTTTACCAGGCACAGCAGCGATACGAACAGGATGTTGTTCATCAACTGCCTCAACATGATTACCCCATTTGTCGCGCAGATGCTCTATCAGAGTCTTCAAATGCTCGATCTGAAGTTCAAGACCGATACGCTGGAGTCTGTAGTGTGCAACATGGACGACGGCATTATAATGTTCGACAGGGACGGCAACGTCCTCTATTACAACACGCAGGTGCTTCGCTTCTGTCAGGATATAACCGGTCGGGGTATATCCCCCGACACGCTGCACGGGTTTGCATGTGCGTTTCTGCCAATGGTGTGTGACGGCGGCAGCCGCGTAGAGCTGCCTGAATTTGCAGAAGGCTACCGCGCCGTTGTCGTCCACTCGCACGAACAGGGTCGGCATGTATACAGCGCGTGCATATCTCCGCGTCAGGCAGAGTCCCACTCTCTGCTCGCAATGCCGGATTGTCTTTCCTCGCGTGAGCGTGAGATCGTCCGGCTCATATTGCAGGGCAAGACCAACAGCGAAATTGCTTCTCAGCTTTATATCTCTGTGCCTACAGTCAAAACTCACATATCAAACATCTTCCAGAAAACAGGTGTCAGCAACCGCACATCTCTGCTGAGCAAGCTGCTGACGCCAAATTCGCACTGACCGCAGTGTGCCCTCTCTCCGCCTGGTGTTACCGTCAGGCGGATTATTTTATTTTTTCTCAATTCCTTTTCAATCAACTTAAAAAACAAAAAATATTTGACGAATACAAAAATATCTTAATTTACTTTGCTTCTGACGCCTGTTATACTGCCGACATATTTTGTTGATAACAAAAAACATGGAGGTTTTATGAAAAGAGCAGACATTATTTTGCTGAGCGAAAACATATTCACCGCGTCCGGTCTTGGTATGGTTTCCGGAGGTGTCGCCATCGTCGGCAACAGGATCAAATTTATCGGATTAAAGGAAGAGGCGCTTGCCCTTGCTGATGAACACACCGTAGTCCGCGATTTTGGCAAGCAGCTCATAACTCCGGGCATATGCGACTCCCATGTGCACATGTTCGGCGGCTGCTACCTGAGCGCAGGTCCCAATCTTGCCGGTCTGTCCAGCGCAGAAGAGTGCGCAAAGACACTATATGAGTTCTATAAGGAAAATGAGGACGACTATGCCGATGATGAATGGGTCAGCGCCTGCGGATTTATGATATGCGGCTGGGACGATCCTACGCCTCCGACCAAGGAAACGCTCGACAAGTACTTCCCCGACCGCCCCGTATATATATATGACAGCGACCTGCATGCGGGCTGGGTCAACTCCAAGGCGATAGAGATCGTCGGCATCCCCGCCGACGCTCCCGATACTCGCTTCGGTCGCTACGGACGTGACGAGAACGGGCACATAACCGGATATCTTGTTGAGGATGTCCAGAACGATTTTGTAAAGCTTGCTTTCAACATTCCCTATGCCAAAACTCGCCGTCTTGTCGAGCTCAGGAATGAAGATTTCTGCAAGTATGGCATCACCTCCGTCGTCGATATGCGCCCCCTCAATTGCTACGACATGGGCGATCTGTCGGTTATCAACGACATGATCTCCGACGGCACTCTCAAATTCCGCTACAATTATGCCACCACCATGACGGGCACGCTCGAGACTGCGCTTGAAAACAAGGAGAAGTACAGCGAGCCTGACAGCATGATCTATTACGCCGGGATAAAGGAGTTCATTGACGGCATCGTCGTGGCTCACACCGGTTATCTCATAGACTCCTATTCGGACAAGCCGGAAATCGACCACGAGTTCTGGGCATCTGACCTTGAATATGATGCAAGGCGCGTTATGGAATACCACAAGCATGGCATAAACCTGCACTTCCACGCCGTCGGCGACGGCGCTGTGCGCCGCGCAATCGACATGTATGAGGCAGCTCTTGCCGCGGACGGCGAAACCGCTTCCCGCATGTCCATCGAGCATCTTGATATGTCTGATCCCGCTGATTGGGCGCGCATGGGTAAGGCCGGGATCATCTGCTCTGTGCAGCCTCAGCATCTTGCACTCTATCCGAGGTTTGCAGACGAGGAGTACGCCGGCGTTGTCGGACCCATCCGCACAAAGAACCTCTGGGCGTTCAAGAGCATGCTCAACAACGGCATACATCTCGCCTTCGGCACCGATTTCCCCGTCGTCACTTACGACACCCGCCTGAGCCTGCACAGAGCCGTAACCCGCAAGTATCCGGACGGTCAGCCCGAAAACGGCTGGAATCCCGAGCAGAAGCTCACTCTGTGGGACGCGCTCTATGCCTACACCTACGGCGGCGCATATAAGATCGGCAAGGAAGATGTGCTCGGCAGCCTGGAGTGCGGCAAACTTGCGGACGTCGTTGTCTGGAATTGCAACCTCTTCGACATCCCCGCCGATGACATTCTTAACAGCGGCATAGCGCTCACCGTCTGCGACGGACGTATAGTCTACGAAGGCTGATATATCAAGACCATATACAAAAAGAGAGTTAGAAAGGAAAAAAATCTATGGAGATCCTGATATTTATTGCACCTTTGCTGCTGAACGTTTTCGGCAACACCGTCTACAACATAGCGGGCAAATCCACCCCCGAAAAAATCAATTCATTCGCGACCCTGTCCCTGAGCTATCTCACGGGTCTTGTGCTTTGCGTGATTCTGTTCTTTGTCACCAATCCCGGCGGAGATATATTCTCTGCTTTCGCCTCTGCGAACTGGGCTTCCTACTTTCTCGGCATCACCATCGTGTTTATTGACCTGTCGCTCATTCTTCTCTATCGTGCCGGATGGGATGTCAGCATCGGTACTCTGATTGCGAACATCGGCGTTTCCCTCGTCTCTGTTATCATCGGTGTCACCTGCTTTGACGAAGCCATGACCCTCATGAAGGCCGTCGGCATCGTTGTGTGCATTGCCGGTCTCTATATCGTCAACGCTCCCGAGAAGAAAGCGGTCAAGGCCGCTGCTGACGGCGCTGCTGAGCCGAAGAAGAAGCTTTCTCTCACCAAGTGGATCCCCGTTATTCTCATGATAGTGGCAAATACGCTCTACAGCGTCACTGCAAAGGTCACTCCGACTGATGTTGACACCTTCGCCTCCGTTTCTCTGACCTACCTCGTATGCATCGTATACGCGCTCGTCATGTTCTTTATCACCAGCTCCAACAAGAACTATTTCAAGGAGATCAAAAAAGCCAACTGGACGGCCCCTGTTCTCGGCGCGTGCCTTGTCTGCCTTGAGGTCTCCACAATACTGCTGTTCCGCGTTGGCTGGGAGCTGAGCGTCGGTCTGCTGCTCGCATACGTTCTTCTTGCGGTTGTGCTCGTCATTCTCGGACGTGTTGTGTACAAGGAAAAGCTTACCACAAAGCGCATAATCGGTATTGTAGTTTCTCTCGTCGGTGTTGTGCTCGTAGGTCTCATGTGATAATTATTGTGTAGCGAAAAGGTGCCTCCGATATTCTTTCGGGGGCATCTGCAAAATTCGGAGGTTTTATGAGCTTTCTTGCGTACATATCCCCGCTCCTTCTTGGAATACTGGGGAACGTTCTTTATAACGTTGTTGGAAAATCAACACCTGAGAAAATAAATCCGTTTTTCTCTCTGACCGTTACATACTGCGTCGCCTTGATTTCGTGCGTGATTCTCTTTTTCATCACTTCCCACGGCGGCAATATATTCGCCGCCGCATCGAAAGCAAACTGGGCATCGTACTGCCTTGGTGGATGCATAGTTTTCACCGATCTGTCGCTGATACTGCTTTTTCGCGCGGGTTGGGACATAAGCGTCGGCTCTCTTATTGCGAACATTGCCTGCTCCGTTATCGTCGTAATTATCGGCGTACTTGTATTCAAAGAGAGCCTCACGCTTGCGAAACTTTTCGGTGTGATAACATGTGCTGTCGGTCTGTACGTAATAAACGCGCCAGAAAAGAGCTCGCACACATGACAAGATCGGAAGGAGCAATGCTTCGTTTCTGATTGTTGTCAATGCCGGGCGCTTCTTGCAATCGGGAGCAAAGACTAACAGAGTATTTTAAACTTGAATCAGGAGGAATTTCTGAATTGACATGGAGGAAACAAATAAGATATCAAAGCTGAGCTATATTGCGCCGGCAGTGCTCATGGTCGCAACCCGCGTCCCATATATGATAATACAGAAAGTCACGCCGGAGGATGTTGATCCTTTTGTGTCTGTGTGTCTTTGTTATGCGGTATGTCTCGCCGTCTCTGCGATCATGTCTTTTCTCACTCTCCGCGGGCAAACGCTGCGCATGGAGCTGAAAAAACTGAACTGGACTGCCCCGGCGCTGGGCATATGCCTTGTGCTGATGGATGTTTCGGCGCTTACAATGTTCCGTGTAGGCTGGAATCTGAGCGTAGGAAGCGTTCTTTTATATGTATTCCTTGCCATTGCACTTGTCATCATCGGAGCGATATTTTATCACGAAAAGCTCACAGCCAAAAGGCTTTGGGGCGTCGTGCTATGCATTACGGGTATCATAATGATCTCCGGCATCCTGCCATTCTGATAGCGCAAACCGATTACAGTGCTTAAGGCTGCGCTGGTCTTGTTGCCGGGCGTCGGATATGCTGCCGGTAATACTTGGGCGAAATACCGGCAGTTTTTTTGAACACCGTGCTGAAATACGTCGGGTTTTCATATCCCACCATTATTGCCACCTCATATATCATCAGCTCTGTTCCGGCAATCAGCTGCCTTGCCTTCGTCATGCGCAGCCCGGTCATGTAATCGACAAAGCTCTCGCCCACCGTTTCCTTAAAAGCGGCGCTCAGATAACCTGGAGACACATACAGACTCTTTGCTATTCCGGACAGGGTGCATTCGCAGTCTGTATAATTGCGATCTACGTATTCCTTTGCACTGCGGGCAACCGTGCTGCCGCTGTGTGCATCCGCACAGCTCAGCATATACCGCGACAGCCCGCTCTGGTGCTTTGCGGAACCGCCGGGAATATTCAGCTCCCCGGCGGTCCACAAAGCTGGCGCGCTGATGTCTACCGGCGAGCATACGCCGTGCTCTATGAGGCTCTGCAATATGCTCAAATCCATGTGTTCTTCGTTTACGCAAAAAAATTTCACTCTGCTCTCCCTTTCCGACTGATGATATGCTCGTGTATATTCTCTCAGTCTTCAGAATTTTACCGATCCTACAGCATAAATTTTAAGGAGTTTGAAATTTTTTTGAATAGGAAGAAAGTATGTTTTTTTCAAAACAAAGCTCATACTAAGGTATGATGCCGCGGGTGCGCTGTGCGGTGCTGCCTTATGCTGCACTTTATTATCTTCCTGTTACTTGACTTCCGCAAGGTTTGGCGCTAATATGGGAAAAGGCAGAAGTCGATCCAAACTCGTGCAGCAAACGCGCTTCAAGCGCGCTGCATGCTGCACATGGAATGTATCAGGAGGCAACGAAAATGATAGGTTCGATCTATAAAAAATCTCTGACTGTGCTTGCGGACAAGCCCTTCCGGCTCTGGGGGATCTCGCTTTTGAGCATTTTCCTCACGTCTGCGGCATATGCGCTCTTCGGCGTTGTTGTGGGCGCTGCGGTGTCTATAGCGCTGCTGCTGGAAACCTCCATGACGCTCATCTACCTCAACGGCTTCCTCGGGCAGGAGGTCAGAGCGGTGCAGCTTTTTGACTGCTTCAGCGACTGGCACACGGTCGGGCGCGTGCTGGGCGGCATGGCGTGGATGCTGCTGTGGGTGGTGCTGTGGTCGCTCATTCCTGTTGTGGGCATTGTGTTCGGCATCATCAAGGCGTACTCTTACCGGCTCACCCCATACATTCTCATGCGCGAGCCGGGCATAAAGGCGACAGACGCCTGCAAGGTCTCCGCCGAACGCACCATGGGCTTCAAGGGCAAAATGTTTCTGGCGGACGTGCTGGCTGTGCTGGCAGTCTTCGCCGCATTCATCATTCTCTCGCTGCTCTCGGCGATTCCATATCTGGGTTGGCTGTTCGGCATTGTGAACTTCGTGGTGATCCTCGCCGCGGCAGCATTCATGCCGCTTTTCCTAGGGCTTGTGCAGTCCGCTTTTTATGTTGAGATCGAAAAATCCTCCTCAGGTGCGTCAGGCGCTGCGCAGGACTGGTACGATTAAGGTCAGCGTCAGTTATAGTTACTTATATAGCAAAAAACGGGCTCGACGAGCCCGTTTTTTGCTATATTCTTATTTGATATGTTCTTATACGTCCATCGTGCGGATAAGCTCGATGGCGAAGGTCTTCAGTGCGCTCAGCCCCGCCATGGCCGCGCCCATGAGCGCCGCCTTCCACGCCGCGGCATCCGCGCCTATCGCGGAAGCCGCAGGCAGCGCCACAAGAAATCCCTCCGCGAACGTCCATGCCGCGCGTTCAAGTATGTTTATCCAGTCCATTTTCATTATTGTTTCTCCTTTTCCGCTGAAATATGTTCAAGGTCGTCTATGCGGTGGTTGGCGACCTTTATTTGCTCCGCCGTGAGCGCCGCCCGCTTTTCCAGCTCGTACGTGCGCTCGACGACGCTGTTGTGCCTGTCCACCTTTTTCTCAAGCGCCTCCAGCCTGTAGGCTATAACGGCGCTTGTCTTTTTATTTGCCAGGTACGCGCCCGTAAGCGTTCCGGCAAAGCCCAGCAGCGCCACTATCACCGCCTCGCTCATGCCCTGACCTCCGTAAGCGCCGCCCATGTCGCCGCGCCGCATATTCCGTCCGGCGCAAGGCCGCGGCATTTCTGGAATGCCTCCACCGCCGCGCGCGTCTCGCCGCCGTACTCGCCGTCGGGCGCCGGCATATAGCCCGCGGCGCGCAGGAGATGCTGTGCGGCGTATACATCCTCGCCGCTCATATATGCGCTTCCCCCGTCGTAGCGGAGCTTTCGCACGCCCGGCGCGGCGTTACCGCCTCCCATATAGCGCAGCACAAAGTCCCACGGATAGTTGAAATACGCCCTTTCGCAGATCTCGCACCCCGTCTGATCGCCCGTCACGCCGCCGCGCGCCGCGCCGCGCTCGTCGGCGCTCGCGTGGACAAGGCGTCCGCCGCCGATATAGAGCGCCGTGTGCCGCGCGCAGTTCAAAAGCACATCCCCGCGTTCAAGCCCCGCCCCGCTCTCGCACCCGATGCTCTCTGTAACATCGGCAAAGCCGCGGCGCAGCATGTCCCCGCGCATATCGCCGGTATACGTGCACTGCAAAGGCACACCCGCCTCGCGCCACGCATGAATGACAAGACTGCTGCAATCAAAATCCGGTCCCCAGCGGTTTTGCTGGTCATATCCGTGCGCGCTGTCAGCAGCGATGGCGCGCGCCGTCTCCACGGCGGCGTCTATCGTCCGCTGCTTCAGTATATCCAGCATCTGTGCACCTTCGCCTTCAGCGTCATCACCTTTGCCTCTGTACACCGCATGAGCAGGCAGATATAGTGCAGTCCTGTCATTCCGCTCACATCCATGCTCGTCTCCGCAGGTGTCGTGCCGTCCGCGCCGGTCACGGTCTGAGATATGCTCAGATCCATGTACGTTTCCCCCTGCGGCAGCACGCCGAATATGCCCTGCCCGGTCAGCTCGCTCACGCATATGCCAATTCTCTCCACATCCGTCAGGTCGATCGGCGTGATGTTTCTCATGCGGTATCCGCTGCCGTTTTTCACACTGTAGCTCTGCCCGGTGATAAAAATATGGTCGGCATTTTTTGTTATACTTGCTATGATGCCCGAACCCGCGCCTTCCCACGACGCCGCTTCCACCTTCCACCCGCCGGACAGGTCGCTGCATTCGTCGCCATAGCTGTACGCGGGCGTGCTCAGATCCGTCCACGCCGCGCCGTCGTAAAGCTGCGCGCGGCGCAGCGTCCATTTATTTGCAGACGCCTTGTACTGCTTGACGCGGCGGGGATACACGGTGATGCCTCCGTTTTTTATCGGGTCAAACGGCGTCATGGACGGCATTCCCTGCTCCACCCAGAGTGTATTTGCCGCGGGCGTCTGCGGTGCATTCCATGAGAAGTACACGTTGCTCGTGGTGTTACCCTCCTCCACCCACAGGGTGTTCTTCACGGCCGCTGCGGGACGCTCATCCGCGCAGACGACGGCGTAATCCAGCTCCGCGCCCGTGGTGATGGCGGCTATCTTCGCCGCCATCTCGGCAGGGGTGTACTGCTCCGTCTCTCCGTTTTTCGCGCGGATCGCGGCGGCAATGGCGCTGTAACGTGCGCTGTCCGTTGTGATTATGCTCATAAAAATCCTCCTTATGGCTGTTGGCACGACCCGTCATGCTAATAGCTCTGCACATCTCCATCCGGCAGGGCGGCGAGCACGGCGGAGACAAGCTCCGCTTTGTCGGCAGCGGTGCAGTAATCCACGCCGCGCACCGGGGTATAGCCGTTCTCGCCGCGTTCGCCCTTTTCCCCCGGCGCGCCGTCCGCGCCCGCAGCGCCGGGATCGCCCTTTTCACCCTTTTCGCCGCGCTCGCCTTTCTCGCCGGGTGCGCCGTCCGCTCCGGGCTGCCCGGGATCGCCCTTCTCGCCCGGCGCGCCGTCCGCGCCGCGCAGAGACGCGAGCTGCTCGGTCGTGAAATCCGCGAACGTGAATGCGTCGCCTTTTTCGCCCTTGTCTCCCTTCGCGCCCTGAAGCGGGCCGTTGTTCACCCACTCCGCCCGCGCCGCGTCGTAAATATATATGTCATAGGGCTTTGCCGCGCCCACGCCGTATGCCTCGCCCGCGGCGGGCGCGCTCACCGCAGCTGTGAGCGCCTCAAGGCTGTCAAAAAAGCCAAGTACGGTGAACGCATCGCCCTTTTCCCCGCGCTCGCCCTTTTCACCCCTATCGCCGCGCTCGCCTTTTTCGCCCGGCGCGCCGGGATCGCCTTTCTCGCCTCTATCCCCCGGGTTGCCTTTCTCGCCGGGCGTGCCGGGCTGCCCGGCATCGCCCTTTTCCCCGCGCGCCCCCTGCTCTCCCTTTTCTCCTCTGAGTCCGGAGAAGAGAAAGCTCAGCGTCTTTTTCCCGCTCTTTTCGCCAAACTGAACGCTCACCGCCGGCGTGCCGCTGAGCGCGTCCACATGTGCCTCTGCCGCTTCAACTCCGCCGCTGCGGCTCGTCTCTATCGCCTCGCGCGCATCCGCGATGAGCTCCGTGAGCGCCGTGACCTCCGCAGCGGAGGTTATGCCGCTCTCTTCGACCTTTGGCTGAAAAACCATGAGCGTGAACGCCGGCGATATGATGAGCTCTCCTGCGGCGGAGTATACTCTCACCTCGCACTCAACGCGCCCGAGCGCCGCAGTCGTCTGCGCGGTCAGCTCATATGTCACGCGCCCGTGCGAGATGGCGCAGCCGTTGAAGAGCGTCGTGCCGTCGCTCTTCGTCCCGGCGAGCACGGCATAGCAGTCCTCTCCCGGGTCATACGGTCTTCCCCCGCTCATCAGCGCCGCAACAAGCCGCCGCCCGCTCTCGCCCTGCCGGACGGACATGCAGCCCTGCGCCCCGCGGCGCTCTATGTCCAGCTCAATATAATACGTGCTTTTTCTCATGTGCCTGTCCTGTCAGCGCAGCGCCTTTGCTCTGCCTGATGTGCCCGCCGTAGCGCTGCCGGTGCGCGTACCGGTTGATTTCCCGCTGCTTTTGGAGCGCGCGGCTGTGCCGCTCCCTCCGCTGCCGTACTCCTTGTCCCACGCTCTCTGGCTTCTCTCGCCCCAGGCGCCGTCCACTGCGATGTTGTACCCCTTGTTTCTCAGCTCGCGCTGCACGACGGAAGCATCCCTGCCGTCGGGCGCGGTGGACGGGTAATACGAGCCGCGTGAAGCTGAGCTTTTTGTGCTTGCACCCGAGCCGGATGCCGTCCCTCCGGTCATGGCAAAATAACGCTCGGCAGTGATCAGCCCCATGCCGTAAGCCGCGCCGGGATTGGAAGCTATCCAGTAGTTTTTCATCTGCTCTGCCGTCTCGTCGCCGTAGAGCGCGGCATACCCGCCGAAATCGCCGTACTTGGCGCGCGCCGCCGCTTCGCTCTGGCGGCGCTGGTATTCGCTCTCGCGCTCCTTGCGCTCGCGTTCCAGCTCTTCCTGCTCACGTTCATAGGCAAGCTGCTGGGCGTTATTATAATCGTCGAGCGCGTCGGAGTAAGCCTTGTACTCTCTGTCGCGCAGGCCCTCGGCAAGGTCATAGCGCTCACGCAGGGCGTCGCCCTCGTCCTGATAGCGGCTGTATGCGATCGAGTACAGCTCCGGCACGATCGCCCCGAGCTGCTGGAGGTATTCGTCGTACCTCTGCTGCCCCACGCCCTCGGCGTAGCTGGACGCATAACCGCCCGTCAGCGCCGATGCCTGACCCGCCGTGTCGCGCATGGCAAGTCTGCCCCGGCGTACATAATCGTCGCGGTAGTGCTTATAAAGCGCGTCGCTTCCCAGGTCATAGCTGAACTCTCCGCGCTTTGTCAGCGCATCATAGGCGTCGCTCAGCTCCTTTTCATGGCTTCCGGCATACTCCGGGCGCGCGGCGGATCCATACGCCGCTTCCTTCTCGCGTTCAAGCCTCTTCTCTTCGTCCGTCAATTTTCTTTCCTCCCTCTCGATGTGTGTTTCTCTATATTCCCGTGCGCCACCTGCCGGCAGAATACAGCATGGGCGCGGCAGTGCGCCACGCGCCCGACACGTATATATACGGCAGGGCGTTTTTCTCTTCTCCGCCGGCGAGAATATGCATCGCGCCGGGCACGGGCGTTATGTGTATGGTGAAAGCGGGCGCAGCGTAAAGCCACATATCCCGGCTGAAAAAATAATATGTCACTCCTGCCTCAACGAGCGCGGCAAAGGAATAGTGCGTCTGCGTCCCTGTACCCGAGGCGAGCGCAGGGGAAACGGGGTCTCCTGTGGCAGGGAAAATATCCGTCCCGCGGCTGAGCGCGCCCGCAAGGCGCGTGTGCGTCCCCGCGGCGTCGGTGCTTGAAAACAGCACGGCGCCGCTCTTCTTAAATGTCAGCTCCAGCCGTACTATTCCGCTCTCTCCCGGAGAGGCCGGGTGCTCCGTTTCCGCGGCAATGCTTGCATATTCTGCCGTCTCCGTCACGGCGTACCGCCGCACGGGCGGGCTCTGGATGTATATGCCGAGTCTGGCGGACGGTGCGTACAGCAGCTCCTCCGCCGTGATGTACACCCAGTATTCCCGCCCCTCCTCGGCAAAGAAAGTCACATCCGCCGCAGTCGAAACTCCCGCCGTCTGTGCGAGCACCTGTGCCGTAGGCGTGCCGGTCGCAAGGTCAACGCCGTGCGCTGCGCTCACGTATGCTCTCAGCTCCGCTGTGCCGCCTCCGGCGGGCGACGCCGCGCGGATGCACGCCGTGCCGCGGTAGCGAAAGCTCACTTTCTGCTCACGCACGGTGTAGCGCGTGCACTCCTCGTCATATGAGATGTCTGCCGCCGCATCCGTCGCGGCGGGCTTTGAGACGAGGACGTATCCCGACGGCGCGGCGGGCGGAACGATATGCACCGCCGCAGAAACCGGCACGTCCGCCGAGCAGCTTCGCGTAAAAAGATAATATGTTCTGCCCGCCGTGACGGCATACTCCATGTCATAATCAGGCGGATCGCCTGTTTCCACGCTGCCGTGCCCCATTTTCAGGCATGGGTCGCACACGCCGTCGGAATTGTCAAAATTATATTCCTCACTGAGGTAGCCATAGACGAAAAACGGTCTTTCGATCGCGGTGCTGCCGGTGTAAAACCGCGCCGTGCCGGAATTTGCGAACGTCAGGCTTATCACGCTGTAGCGTCCAGCGCCAAGCGTCACGGAGTGCGCCGGATCGGCGGCAAGGCGCGTATACGCCGCGCGGTCGCCCTCATACCAGCATTGCGCGCCAGGCGTGAATGCGAACGACACGCTGCCCGCGTTTATCCCGCCGTCAAAGAGGGCAAAAAGATAATACGTCTTTCCTCTCGCAAGGCGCGCCGCAGAGAGAGAGCCGTCCGCATCGAATTGCAGCACGGTGCTGACAGGATGTCCGGTCGATTCGTCAATATCGGGATCTGTCGAGATGTAAAGGCGCGTCAGCGACGCCGCGCCGCCGCTGCTCGTGACGGATACCTCCGTCTGCACGGAGAAGTCAAAGCTGAAGCGTATACGCCCGACCTCGCCCACGCCCATCGACATCGTGCCCGTCCACGGCGACTGCGGCATATCCATCCTCGTGCCGCAGTCCTTTATCGTGAAGCGGTCAACGCCGGCAGTACCGCCGCTGCCGCCCGGATCGCCGGTCAGCCCGCCGTATATTGCCGGGGTGCGCGTGCCGGTTTCCAGCGCGGCGTTCCAGTTGCCGGTGGCATAGTGGTATATCTGATTGCTGCCGTAAGCGTCAGTGCCGACGGACGATGTAAACCAGAAGTACAGCGCCTCCGGCGTTCCCGAAATCTCCGGAAAGGCGAAAAGAATATAGCTTCCCACGTTGCTTGCGGAAAACTCGGCGCTCGCGGAGGCAATATATCCGCCGGGCGGGCTCGTCACGGCGGCGTCGCCGCCCGCCGTTGGGTCAGAGCCGTAAAGATAGCACGTTGCCGCCGCTGCCGTGCCGGAGGTCAGCGGATTGACGAAATTCGTGCCTATCGAGAGCGCGGCGATGCCGCTATCACCGGCGGCGTAGTTTGCCTGCACGCGGTATACCACGCACTTCCCGCTTTCGGCGACATAATCCGCGCCGCCCAGCGCGCTCCACGCGCTCCAGCCGGAGGCGCTGCGCACACGCTTTTGCAAGGATGAAAAAAAGCCCATAGCCGTCTCCTCAGTCCGTTATGTAAAAATACAGCTGTCCCTCCACGGGGCTGAGCGCCGCCTGTTCCGGCGGCGTCGTGCCGTACGACCCGGAGGAAAGCACCAGCGCCCCGGCATACAGCCGCCACGTGTCCGGCAGCTGCACGGCGTTCTCCGCCGTTGGGGTCATGCCGAAGCCGACCGCCGTGCCGCGCGCGTTGAATTTCATCGCCCACTGCTGGCTGTAAAGCTGCACGGTATATACGCTCGCGCTGCCAACCGCGTCCGTCACGCGCAGGCGCAGTGTGTACCCGTCTCCGGTAAGCTCTCCGCCGAGCACGGAGGGCGCGCCCCACCTGTGCGACCATTTGCCGCTTTCAAACCCGGTCAGCGCCGTCTCTGCGCCCCACGTGCCGCCCGTCGGCCTGATGCTGACGGACACCGCAGCGCTGTTCGCGCCGCCGAGCGGCGTGTACCCCAGTGCGGCGCGCAGCTTATAATACGCGCCGCGTTCGTTGTCAGTTCCGTCCGCGTTGCAGCGCGCGGCGGCAATGTCGCTGAGATATGGCGGCACATATGGCAGCATCGTCACACCTATGCCGACCGTGTCCTCCCTGCCGCGCGTGTCGATGACCGAGCACAAAAGCGTGCAGTCGCCGGGAAGCACGCCCGTGTCCACCGTGCCTGACGCCGCGCTTATCGTCCGCCCCTTGACGCTCACGCGGTACGCTGTGACCGTCGCCCCGGCACAGGCAGAGAGGTCGAGCTTATCCGGTGCAAAGCTCACCCGCGCGCGGCTCACACCCGCGATATAATCCGTGAAACCGGAAGCTCCGCCCGGGTTCAGCACCGCCGCCGTCACCGCCCCGTCCAGCAGCCGTGGGCGCATATCCGCGTCCGCCGTGAGGGTGAACGCCGCCGTCTGCGCCGCGCCTACCGGCACCGTGCACGCAGCGTCGGCGTAGGTCTGCACGGAAACGTCTACCGTCATGCTCTGCGCCGCCGGCGCTTTCGCCATCCATTCGCGCGGGCAGGTGTAGGAAAGCGACGCGGCGAACGGCTCTGACACGGCGAGCGTTTCCCCGCCGAAGCTGAACGTCGCCCTGTGGCGGCTGTCTCCGGCGCGCGCCATGATAAGCGACACGCTGCTCCCGGTCAACGTCTGCGGCGAGACGGAGCTTATCGCAGACACGGGCTGTGTGTAGCTGCCCGTCAGCGTGACGGCCGGCGCGACGCAGTTCCACCCCGTGTAATACTCCGCGCCGCCGGTCGCAGTATAGACAAATAGATAATACGTCGTGTACGGCGTCAGATTCAGCCCCGCCGCCGTCAGCGTGCACCCATAGCCCGCAGAGCCCGAGTAGCTCATGTACCCGAGGGTGGAGTCCGGCGTTTCGCTGCGGGCATTTGCCCACGCCGTGGGCGACGTGCCAAGCTTGAAGCCGAAGCCCTGCGTACCGGCGCCGTGCCCGTAGTATATCCCGCCAAGCGTCAGCGTCACGCCGCTCGCCCCCGCGGCGGGCGTTGTGAAGTCATAACGCACGACATAGTTGTTGCTGCCGGTATAGCCGCCCCATCCCGCGCTCGCGCCGAGGCTTACTCCGTTTTGAAAGAAATTCACGCCCATAATTCATCCTCCGGTGTACTTTATGCCAAGCCCGCCGTCCGCGGTCAGCCGCCACGCCCCGCCGAGCTGAAGGCTGTCCTCCACGGCGACGTTGGCAATGTGCAGCATACCGTCCACGGAGTCGTACCATCCGCGGCGATAGCCGTTTATCCAGAACTGCCACCCCGTGGAGGTGTAAAGTCCGAAGGTCTGCCCGGAGGAGAGCGTATAATAATTCATGCCGTCGCTGCCGCGGCTGACCTCCCCCGTGAACTGCAGGTTCTGGGCAATGGCGATGCCGGTGACCGTTTCTCCCGTTGCCGGGTCTGTGACAAGTCCTCGGCGTATCTCGCCGTCAATATCCGTCACATAGGTCTGCAAAAGCTCAAGGTTCGCCTGGTTTGACTCTATCCGCTCAGAGTAGCCGTAGCTCTCCACCACGCCGCGAGCGGTGTTTGCGATCTGGCTTTCTATATTCTCGGTGAACGCGCCGAACTCCGACCTGGCAAGGTACTGCTCGCCGAGCGATTCTATGCGTCCGTCTGCATAGCTGCCCACAGCCTCGATGTCGCCGGAAAGCCCATCCGCCGTTTTCAGTATCAGTTGGCGCAGCTCTGCCGCGCTCTTTCTCATGCTCGCGCCGGTCTCGGCGCTGCCGTATGGCGTGGTCGATGCCGCAGGCACGGCATTCCCAGAAAGCTGCCGCGCCGATATGCCGTTCTCCGCCGCCGCTGCGGGCGCGCCCTCGGCGGCGTTGAGCTGCTGCGCCATGCGCACAAGATAGGCGCGCAGCGCGGAGAGCTGCTGCGCCGGTGTGCCGGAGAGCATCGGCGGAAGCTCGTATATGCCTGTCATCCCTCCGTCACCTCGCGCGTCATGCTCAGTATCCGCACATCGCCGCGCCCTTCAAGGCGCAGGCGCACATGGTCGCACCGGCGCAGTCTCAGCGGAAACCCGGCAGACCCTGCGTTCGCCACGCGCATCCGCCCGGCATACTCCCACACGCCGGAGGAATCATACTCCGTGAAAAGCTCAAGCTCCGCCTCCCGCTCCATCCACGCGCGCAGAGCGATGCGCGAAAGATATTTGCTGTCCGGGTATTCGCACGTCAGCATTCCCGTCTCCGCCGACCATTCCACGCGCTTTTCCGCTTCGCCGCATGTTCCGGCAAGAGCATAGACCTTGCCGCCGGCAAGGCAGAACAGCTCGTCGTCCACCCTTGCGAAAGCGTCCGCCGCCAGCTCGTCCTCGCGCATCCAAAGCCCTCTGGCAATGTCATAAACGAAAAGATTCGCCTTTCCCCGCGCGTCGCGCATGGAGATATAATATCTCTCGCCCAGTGCGCCCGCCGCAGCGCTCCCATAGCTCTCGCCGCCCAGCGCGGCGGATACTCCCTCCGGAAAGCCGCCCTGATAGGCGCACACATCGCCGCGCGATTTGTAATAGAGCGTCTCATTGACGATAACAAGGCTCTTTGCGCTGCCGCGCTGCACGCCGCGGCACACGGTCTCGCCCACCTGATGCGCCCCGGTTGCGGACACGCTTATGCGGTGTATGCAGTTTTCCTTGAAAAAGAGCGGCGTGCCGAGATAGCCGATTGCCCCCGTCCACACGCCGTCAGAGCCGACGCTCGCACGCCACGAATCCGTCGAGAGCCCCAGATACTGCTCCCAGTTTTTGAAGTCTCCCAGAGCGCAGCAGTAAAGCTCATTGATATTACCCTCTCCGTCGTTGCCGTAGCGGCAGCCCCACAGGCGGTTTGCGCACTGGCATACATAGTCCAGATCCGGCACGCGGCGCGTGATGGTGATGTGCGCATTCTCCTCCGTGCGTGCCTCCGAGGGCGCGCACGCAAGCACGATGAAGTCGCTCTTCGCGTCCGCATATTCCGGCGCCGTGCCGGCGCTGCCGCCCACGGCATACAGCACCTTCGTTCCGTCGAGGTCGCCCCCTGCGCCGGTGATGCGCACGCCGTCATAGCGGGCGAAGGCGGAGGGTATCTGTCCCTGCGTTGTGAATGTGAGCTTTGTGTATACGCTCTCCACCTCCACCCACATTTTCATCGACGCGCTGTAACGGCTGAATGTGCGCTCTCTTGTGTTCAGCCACAAGTCCCCGTCCTGCGGCGCGGCGGGCTCTGCGGCGCTCTCCTCGGCGGCGGGGTAGTCCCCGCCGTCGAGATCGCATATCGAATATGTCACGCGCCCGGTATATTCCCACTTTGCTTCCATCGAGCCGTAGTCCGTGCCGTCGGCGGTGTTATAGTAGAGCTTGTCCGGGAAGACGCATATGTACGCTCCCATGCTCACAAGCTGCTTTTCCCCCTCGCTCATCCCCGTGAGCGGCGTTGCCAGCCCGTTATAATAGAGCGTCCCTGCGTCGATGTAGGCGAGCGCGTCCTTTTCAATGATCCCCTGCGGCGCGGTGAGCGTGAGATATTCGCCCCGCCGCTTTCTCACCGACAGCAGCGGATAGCGCTCTGTGGAAAGATTGCGCGTGTCGTAAAACGCGCCCTCCGTTGTGCGCAGGCGGTGCTCATATCCGCCGAAGGCGCTGACGGTCTGCCGGCGGACGGCTTTTTTTCTGAGCTTGGGGTATAGCATGGCGTTCCCCCTCCTCCTTCAGTAATACTTTTTCTTCACGCCCAACGGCATATGCGTGCGGTTATAGTGGTTGACAAACGCGCCGAACGCTGCGGCGTACATGGCGTTGGAGTTGTTGAAGCGGTCGTACTCGCCGTTGGCATAGTCCATCTGCGCTTCAAGATACCGCAGGTACGCCTCGTCGTACGGGGCGGGGATCAAAAGCTCGGTCTGGGGCGCGCTGCTCTCTGTGTACCCGGCGAAGTCCACCCACTCCCCGCCGTCGTGGGTGTTTATCAGCTCCGCCGTGACCGCCGCGTCCAGCGCGCTCAGCCACGCCAGCTTCTGGGCATAGCTGAAGCCGTTGGGGCGCAGCGCGTCCGCGCGGCCTATTGCTTCCGCGAGCGTCATTGCGTCAGTCCGCCCTGCGTGCCGCGCTCTCAAACTCCATGATGGTTTCAAGCATCATCTCGCGGTTTTCCAGCACCTCCGCCACGCATTCGGGCACTTCCACCTCAACGCCGCGCCGGATCAGCCACGTGCGCTCATTCACGCCGACAAACACGTCCTCCTGCTCGCGCCGCTCCTTGGGAAGCCTGATACGCACCAGCTTTTCGCCGTTTGTGTTCTTTTTCGCTGCCATTACTCTCTCTCCTTTCGCGCCGCGTCAGTTTGCCTTGGCGCTCGCGGAAAAGCGCTTTGAAACGCTCTCGATGCGCACAAGATAGTTTTCTATCAGCATCTCTGCGGTCTTTATCGCCTTCCAGCCGACGCTGGAGCGCTGGTCGAGCGGGTCTGCCGCGCCGGACGAGCCGCGCTGCTTCACGATTATCTCAAGACCGCCGCCGGTCACTTCAGTCACGCCGTAAGCGCCGTCGCCGAGGATGAGCGTGCCGAACACGGCAAGCCCGTCCTTGCCGCCCTCGCCGGGATAGATGACGGCGTTGTCGGCAACCGTGCCGAAGTCGCAGCTCTCCACGGTGATGGTGTCGGCGGTGTTGGCGGTGACCTTTGCGCGCACGCCGTTGATGAGGATATGGCGTCCGGCGAGCGCGTCAGGCTCGACCGTGCCGCCGTCAAACTTCACGGAGGTCACGCTGCCCGTGTAGCCGGAGGCGTTGTTGACGGTGAGCGTGCGGCTGTCGGAGGCGAGATCCTCGCCCGCGTAGATCTTCGCTTCGGTCGTCTGCACAAAGCGCACCCCCGCAAGCTCGCCTATCTCGCCTTCGTAGAGATTCTCCGGCTGGGCGTACTTGTGCGCATCTACCCACTCGCTGTCGCGCATGAGGTCATAGGCGACGTAGGGATGGATGATGCCGACATACTTGCCGTCGATGGTGGGCGCATTCTGCGCACGGAGCTTTGCCACGGCGCGCTGGATGAGCTCCACGGTTATGGTGCAGCCGCTGTCGAGCGCACTGCGGCTTTTCACCTCTGTCACGCCTGAGGCGGAGGACTTTTCGGCATAGATCACATTCGTGCCGCTGTGCATGACGTTGCGCACAACGGTGTCGAGCGTAGCGCCCGCCTGACGCCCCAGCAGCTTTGCCGATTCGAGAATGGTGTTGTCAAGCGCCGTCAGCTCCAGCATATCCGACTGGGTGATATAATCGCCGTACTGGCTCACCGCAGCGCTGACGGTGCTGACGGACAGCTGCTTGCCGTCCGGGGTCACGCCCTCGGTGAGCGGCGTTGTCGCCTTGGCAAGCGGCGCGAACTTGCGGAATTCGATTATCTTGCCGCCGTTGGGCGGTATGGGGCGCTTCTGCCCGAACTGGTCATGGACGAGATTCGCCTGTGCCTCGTCAATGAGCGTCATATCGTAAAAGGTTTTCATCTCCGCCGACAGCCCGGTCATGCCGGTGGTCTGGACGGTGTTTTTGTCATTGCTCATATGTGTCTCCTATTCAAAATGAAATTTTTTCGCCGCGCTGGACACGGCGTATGATCTCGCGCCGCGCGGATCTGGACATGCCCGCAACGTCGCTTTTCACAACGGCGGCGCTCTGGCTCGTCAGCCCGCCCTCGCGCGGGCGGTCAGCGCCGGAGAGGATGCTGCGCACCAGTCGCTCCTCCATATCGCGCGCCGCCGCGCGCATGATGGCGTCGCGGTTGACAAGCTCATACGCGGCGCGCACGCTCGCGCCCGAGCGCAGCAGCTCGCGGAAGTCCGCGTTTTTCAGCTCATGTGTGAGATTGAAGCCGGGGCAGCTCTCCCGCAGATCCGCCGTCTGCGAAAGCCACATGCTATAAAGGCGGGAGGCTTTTTCTCTTCTTTTTGCCTCCCCGGCCTCCGCCCTCGCCCCGGGATCGTCCTCCTCCACCGCTCGCGCAAGCGCACGCGCGTCGCCGGGAGCCGTTCCGTAGCGTTTTTCCAGCGCCGCTATTGCGCTTGCAAGGGATCTGTATTTTTCCGCTGCGGCGCGCTCCGCCTCGGGTGCGGGTTTTTCGCCTGCGGATTCCTTACAGACCGGATGCTCCGCCGTGCCGGCGCTGCCGTCCCCGGCGGCGAAAAGCTGGATACTGTCGTTTGTTTCTTTATTCATTGTCTATCTCTCCTCTCTGCCGCCGGGGTATTCTCTCCCGGCAACGGCATATTCTGTAATGTCCGGCATCCGCCTCATTCCGGCTGGATGCTCTGCGCCGTGTTTTTTCGCGCATTCACCGTTGCGCTTGCCTCCCCCGCGCGGCGCAGAGCGGCGCCGCCTGCTGCGGGCGCAGACACTGCTGCTTTCTGTGCGTGGGCGCGCGCGGCATTCTCGGCGATCCTCGCCGCGACAAAGTCCTTGCGTTCAAAGTCCATCATGTCAAGGCACGCCAGCGCCGCCTCCGCGCGCGCCGGGTCGAAAAAGCCCGCCGCATAGAACTGCAGCGCCAGCTCGTTCTGGCTCAGCCTTGAATAGGGCGAGGATTTCACCGGCGTGACGTTCACATCGAATACCGGCAGCCGCCAGCCCATGTCCAGACCCGTCAGCTCGCCCTGACTCTGCAATCTCAGCCCGGCGTTCGAGCAGCTTATGAATTTCATGCCGCCGCGCTCGCCCATAATGCGGAAATATCGCGGCACGTCATAAAACTGGCGGATAAGCTCTATCACCATCAGCACAAGCTTTTTATACGCGCGGTATGCCGCCTTGCTGCTGTCGCGCGAGAGCTTGCTGCCCGCCTCCTGCATAGCGGCGATCGCCGCGGCGGCAGTCGCGCCGCCGGTCGTTCCGCCGGAGGATACGTCGCGGTTGCCCGTCGTCTCCTTGAGCTCATCTATCTTGTTGTTGATGACGGTAACGTATATTCCGTCAAGGCTGCTGCCGCGCACGGGAAGGATGCTGTCCTGCCCAAGCGCGCCGTCCACATGCACAAAATCCTTTGTAAGATCTGCGTACTCCGCCTCGTTCACGCTGCCGTCGTTGCGGATGAAATGGCGCGGCTTGCAGTTGAAGAGCATGTTCTGCATTATCGCCTGATCGCCGCGGTCAATGTACTCCTGCGTGTTCTTGCCCACATCGACATATCCGAAGCCGCACGGCGTGCCCTTTGTGCGAAACAGCGGATCAAATACGAACGGATACAGCCCGTGGTCGTACCACCCAGTCTCCGCCGGCGCCGGGCGGATAATGCCGCCCATGCCGTCCGTAACCGGGGCGGTGTCGTTCTCCGTGGCGTACAGCGGCTCGTCCTGTCCGGCAATGAACTTGCAGTAGTGCAGCACCGTGCGCCGCCCGACGCGCTTTTTGTAGTACCAGTCCACCACTACGCTCTTGCCTGCGGTGTCCACGCTGTCGTCATATACGTATTTCGCCACGTCCAGCACCGCCCCGCCAAGCTTCCCGCGCACGGCGGGGTATTCCTCCTCCAGCCGGTCGTTGTCTCTCAGGCTCACGTAGAAAAGATTGCGGCTGTGCTGTATGTCGGTCACGCCGCTCTCCCAGAAAAGGTTGATGATGTCCGTCTGCACAATGTCCACGTCTCCCAGTCCGTTGAGCTTTTCCGCATCCCAGAACACGCCGTACACGCCCGTGCCCGCAATGAGCTTGTCGTCCATCACGCCGGAATACACGCTTTCAAAGTCGCACTCGTCCAGCACCACCGGTATCACCGCCGTCAGCATCTCCGCCTCGGCAACGTCTCCCTGCTCGCGCGGGAGTATCGCCGCGGAAGGAAAGGCGTCCATCGCATCGGCATGCTTGTTGGCAATGGCGTTGAACAGCCATGCGCTCGCTGGCTCTATCTGCTCTTTAGCCTTCGCCCGGCGCAGGCATTCCCACTGCCGCAGCTTGTACCACTGCTGATTATCCACGATGCGCCGTTCAAGATTTGCCTTTCCGGCCTTGTATTTCAAAAGCGTGGCATAAGCGTTCCGTATCTCGTCGCGTCCTATGGCGCGCGGCGCGGCGTCCGGCGCATCCTCTGCGGGGCGGATGGCACTTTCAATTTTGTCAGTCATTCAGAATCTCCATTCTTTTTATCGGGATCTTCGCGCCGAGCGCGCCTCCCGGTATATCAAGCAGCAGCTCCAGCGCGCCGCGCCCGGTCTCTTTTTCGCCTGAACGCGGCTTTATCGGGCGCGACATGAGAAAATACCGCGTCTCGTCGGCAATGTGGTCCTCGCCGTCGCTGTCCAGATCCTCCACGCGCTGCGCGTCGTATTGCAGCAGCGGCAGCGTGCGGATAAATGCGGCGCAGTTTTTGAAGACGTACATCATCGCATAGCCGTTTTCGTCGAACGTCAGGCGGTAGTGCAGCTGCATCCACCCCGGTATGCGCGCGTGATCGCCGCGCGAAAAATATATGCCGTGGCGCGCGGCGCAGTCGGCAATGCTCTCTCCGGTCGAGCCGTCCCATATTGCCGGATCGGCAACACCGGTTATCTGCCGCCCGCGCAGCCAGCGGTGCTCGCGCTCGGTGCGCGCCAGCTCCGCAAACACTCTGTCCGGCGTCCAGCGCACGCCCTCGTTCGGCGTTTCGGTGCAGCCGTACATTTCCAGTACCCTGTACGCCACCCCGTCGTAGTCCACCGCCCAC
>ERZ808262.136-NODE-136-length-54873-cov-30.407001_pt1 | contig 54873 bp, 38 predicted proteins | sample MGYA00520895_ERZ808262 | MGnify/ENA primary metagenome ERZ808262 (study PRJEB31516, sample SAMN03275588) | gut metagenome | biome: mammalia-associated habitat; material: feces | host: Papio cynocephalus | place: Kenya | collected 2012-08-02 ... | reverse complement strand
TGGAAAGGCTTCGCCCTCCCGCAGAGATAATGTCGAATGCGCCTTACGATAATGTGGAATGCGCCTTACGATAATGTGGAATGCGCCTTACGATAATGTGGAATGTTGAATTGGGCTAATGCCGAAGGCGTAATCGCTTTTTTGCCGTAACTCTATTATCCTTAAAGTCTTAAAAGTCCTTAATGACCTTAAAGTCCCTAAGGACCCTAAGGACCTTAAAGACCTTTTGGCTCTTAGAATCTTTGGCTGTCGTTCAGTGCGATTGGGCGAGGTCGATGATGGCGTGGGCGGCGGCGTCGGCGGCATCGGCCGTGCCGAGTATACGGCGTATTTCGGCATAGCCTTCGAGCATGGCGCGGCGTGCCGGGGCGTCTTCGGGGATAATTACGCTCAGGCGCTCGGCCACGGCATCCGGGGTGCACCGGTGCAGCAGCATCTCGTCGATGACGCGGCGGCCGGCTATGAGGTTGGGCAGGGTGACGTAGTCCACCTTGAGCAGGCGGTGCATGATGGCGTAGGAGATGCGGCTGCCGTTGGCGCGATAGCAGGCCACTTGCGGCGTGGAGGCCAGGGCGGCTTCGAGCGTCGCCGTGCCCGAGGTGACCAGTGCGGCCTGCGCGTATGCCAGCAGTGGCATAGTGGCATCGCGCACCACGTGTACGCCGGCCGAGGCATAGGGCGCATAGATGCTGTCGTCCATACCCGGAGCGGCGGCCACGGCCACTCCGTATTGTGGAAATCGTGCCGCTGCCTCAAGCATCACGGACATATTGTTGCGTATCTCGCCGCGACGGCTGCCCGGCAGCAGCGCTATATATGGGCGGTGCGAGTCCATGCCGTGGGCGGCCATAAACGTGGCGCGCTCGGGTGTGGCGGCCAATGCGGCGTCAATCTCGCCTACCGAGGGATTGCCAACGTATGTCACCTTGTAGTTGTGCCGCTGTTTGTAGTATTCGACTTCGAAGGGGAAGATGACGAGCATACGATCCACCAATTTTTTGATGGTACGGACGCGCCACTCCTTCCAGGCCCATACCTTGGGCGAGATGTAATATGCCACGGGAATGCCCAGACGTCGTGCCTCGGCGGCTACCTTGAGGTTGAAGCTCGGATAATCGATGAGTACCAGCACATCGGGGCGGGCGGTACGCAACGCCTCCTTGGCGGCACGCAGATTGGCGGAGATGCGGCGCAGGTTGCGCAGCACCTCGCTGAAGCCCATAAAAGCCATATCCCGATAATCTATCACCGGGGCGACGCCGCTGACGGTGTGCATACGGTCGCCGCCGAGGTAGACGAATTCGGCTGTCGGGTCGCGGCGTTGCAGGGCCGCCATCACTTGCGAGGCATGCAGGTCGCCGGATGCCTCTCCGGCTATCATAAAGTATTTCACTGTGTACTGTTATCTGATAGTATATTAGAGAGATGTGCCAAAAATAGCAAATTATTGTAGGGACTCAATATATCTCGTCCGCCGCGACTGTAGGTGTGTGGCATAAAGCGACGAGAATCACTGCGCTACCCTCTTGCTCGGCGGGCGCAATGTATTGCGCCCCTACAGGGTTCGCTATTATGGCTCAGCTTCTTATCGACTACAAATTTAGTTCTTTGTGTCGTGACGGCCAAATCCGATGTATTTTTATCTACGACCGGGCACTCATGGGACACGCGAAAAAACATTGTGTCTTTTAATTTTTTTAATGCTGCGCGGATGCCGAATTGCGTCATTTTGGCGTATCTTTGTGCAGTCGTAAAGCGACGTATGATTTGTATACACATTTTATCTTCGGGGTGTGCCCCGACAATTTTCCGAGCGGTCGTGATGCCGCATTCCGCGACTGCGGTCGGCGCCGTGTCTTACGAGGCCGGATGCGCCGTGTGTCGCTACGTTCGGTCGCTCACATCAAGCTCTAAGTCATTCGGTATTATATTCACTAACAACTTAAAATAAAAGATTTATGAAATTCAAAGCAGGCAATTCGTACGAGCTTCCGGTCAAGGAACGCGTCGTGCAAGGCAATTCGCAGTATTTTATTGTAGAGCATGACGGAGTGGAGTATCGCATCCGTCTGTATGATTTCCAGAAAGAGCAAAAAGACCCGGCAAAGCTACTGTGCCTGGCGCGGCAGGTCCAAGACGGCAGCATCGCGCTGGTGCAGGATTATTCGGCATTTTTGAATCAATTTTACAAAGTCGGCGAAGAATATCCCTTTACGGTAGTCTCCGGGCTCAAGGGCTACGAATTGCCATATTACACCGTGCGCGACAACCACGGACTCATTTTCAACCTTGCCAACTTCGGCAAAGCCAAACTGTCGCCCTATCAGGACATCCGCTGCCGGGTCACCAAGATTGACCACTACAGACTGCGTCTCCAATTGGTAGGTGACGAACAATTGCAACGCAAGGTCAAATTTTACAGTCTTCCGGCTATCGGAGCCGAATTGGGCATAGGCGTCGAGACACGCCTGGCTGAGAGAGTGCTGCTTGGCGATGCATCGTATGCAGACATCGCCGCAGCCTACTGCAGCCACCGCGGCGAATGGGTACTTAACTTCCTGTCCAAGGTTCGCGGCACCATCGATTCGATGCACTTCAGGACATTGTCTCACCACATCCTCATTCTCCGGGCATTCGTATCCGTATGCCTGTTTCTGCTCGAAGAAAGCCGGCTGATTTCCGGCCTCGATGACACGCGGCGCTCCCGCTGGCGCCGTCGCCTCGAGAGCTATGTACGCCACGCCAATACCACTAAAAGCGCCCTCGAAATGATTGATACGGGCGAGCATACAGCCTATCTGGACGACATCATATCCAAGATGCGCCAAAGCGGATACCTCTACAATCCCGGCGACAAGCTCGAGGTGATGAACGCCATATTTGCCCTATGTCCCGACATCATCGAGCAGCGCATGGACGACATCTTGTCCATCATCTCCGACGGCAACCACAGCAACTGGTGTCAAGAGCCCTTTCGCTCGGCCTTCATACGCGTGCTTGACTCGTACGTCCAACTCAACAAGAACCGCGCCGACGGACTGACCTACGAAGACCGCGCCGGGCGCGATATGCTGCAGCGTATGATACGCGTACTGGCGCTGCGCCTGCTGCTGTCATCCAAAGACGATGACTTCGACATTCAGGAATACCGCGCCGCATTGGTGCGCTATCTCGTGTTCGAAAACGAGGCACTGGCGCCCGATCTGCTTCGCAAGGCCTTCGAGGCTGCTGCCGGGACATCCGAATCGCCCCTGCGCTTTGGATGGAAAAGCCTTGACAATCTGCGACAATTGGCCCTGGAAGCCGCCTCCGCCGATCTGTCGGAGGAGGCCGCACCATCCTCCGCCCAATATTATATGGGCAAAGGCGCCGGACTGGTGGCCACGCGCGAAAGCCTCCACCTTGTCTCGCAAAGCCGCGGCGGTGTCAATCGCGCCATCCTGCCCGCCGATATGCTGCCGTGGCAAAACATTCAGATATACACCTCCGAGCGCATGCCCGCTCTTCCCGAAGGATGCGATGACTTGGATCAGCTGTCTCGATTCTGGGCCGATGTGGAGCTCGCATTATTCGAGCCCGGCAGCCTGACGCGTCCCAAGCGTGCACAGTCGCGTGCCGTTGATGTCGGAGACACGGTACAAGTATATGTCAGCGAAATCGAGAACGATGGACGACTGTTCCGCGTCATACCCGTAGGCGAAAATATCTCCAACGGCGAAGGCACGCTAAGCCTTTCCGAGATAGTGAAATACGATGTCTACGGAATGACCATCGACGACTTCCGCGACGATTTCAACGATGCATTGGTGTTTGATGCCAAGGTCTTGTCGCTCGGTGCCGGCGACGAACCGCGATATACGCTGCTGCCGGCCATAAAGGATATGGTACGCAACGAGCTCGAGGAAGATACCTCCCTCGAATGTCTGGTTATGGGATGGACCAAGTACAAAGGTCGCGAAACCTACTTGGGCATATCCGCACAAGGCGACCCGGTCAATATCATCACCGAAGGCACCAAGCTCTACAAGGGCGACTACGTCGTGGCCACATATATGTCTATGGAGCCCACCGGGCGCCTGCTCTGCCGATACAACCGTCCCGTAGACGAGGATTTCAAAATATTTACGCCGCACGATGCAATACGCACGATGCTGTTCCTGCTCAAGTCTTCGGTATACCATATCCCCGAAACCATAAACCCGGGGCCGGAGAACACCGATGACGACCTGCCCGAATCGACCATCGAGCCCGAACACGTAATCGAGTTGATACACATCATCGACCGCGTAGGATCGCTCGAATCAAGCTATCTGCGCCGTTTCAATTATCTGGCCTTTGCTCGTATGCTGGCTCGACTGGTAGACAACAACGAATTGGCACAATACTTTGCACGACGTATGTCAATTGTGCGCCGCCTGCGCACCTTTGTCTCCTCGGGATACATCAACGTAGACGACATACGCGCCGATGAAGACAACTCCGGCGACTATCCGGTGCTGGAAATGCGCAGCCGACAACTGCGTATACTCAGCTACATCTACGACTCGTCCAAAAACAATTTCCTGTGGGACATCATCACCGGCGACTACGACGAGACTTCCAAAGACCTGGCCAAACTGGCACTGACCGCCAACCTGTCCATGGAAATGGACGTGGACGAAGCACAGACCGCCATCACCGGACGCATATCCCGACTACTGAATATCGAAGTCAAAATCCGGCAACCCATATTCCTGGGCGAAGAAACACAGACCGTCGAATTCAAGAGCAGCTACATCTGTCCCGAAGACGGGCTGCACATCGATATGCCGCGGCAGCGCGACCATATACTGCAACGCATCTGCGGATTTCTCAACAGCCCAAAAGGCGGCAAACTGTATATCGGCGTCAACCGCTACGGATACGTGGTGGGCAACGACGACCTCCATTACCACCTCTTTGACGGCGACCGCGACAAGTACGAATTGCGCGTGCGCAACGACATCCGTGCCAATCTCGGCGGAGCCGCCAATGACTGCATATCCACCTCGTGGCTCGACCCCAAAGAATCCGGCGGCAAAAACGTCTTTGTCATCGAAGTGCGCCCCAACCAATTCGGCACCGAATTCGGCGGCAAGTACTGGGTGCGTCAAGGCACTTCCACATACCCGTACACGCACAAGGAGTTCCTGGCCATGCAGGCCAACCGCGCCCTCGCCGATACGCAATGACGTGCCGCCGTACCAATATATTGCGGGGCTTCACAATATTACACGCAAATTCGCGTTAAACAATAGACCGACTTTTGCTCGCGCGCATAGGTCGAACCACTCGTATCATAACAGAAAGCAAACACATTACACAATGTCCATGAGACAGCAATATAAATACGGACGCTGTGTCGCCGTGGCCCTGGCCTTGACGACGGCTCTCGGCGTAATAGCCGACGACAGCAATATCAAAAACGATGAATTCAACCCCATCACCACCGGCGTGACCTCGCTGGGTATAGCACCGGATGCACGCGGCGCGTCTATGGGCGACCTCGGTGTCGCTTCCGACCCGGACGTCAATTCGCAATACTGGAATCCATCGAAGTACGCCTTTGCCTACTCGAGTGCCTCGGTGGGTCTGAGCTACACGCCATGGCTGCGCAAATTGGTCAACGACATCTTTCTGGCCAATCTTTCGGCATACTACAAAATCGGCTCGGGCGACAACCAGGCCATCAGCGCCTCGCTGCGCTACTTCTCGCTGGGCGAAGTCAATACCTCCGGGCCCTCCGGCGATGCCGGGCAGAGCCTCAACCCCTACGAAATGTCCGTGGACGTAGGCTATTCGCGCAAACTCTCCGAGAAATTCTCCATGGGCGTAGTATTCCGCTACATTTACAGCGACTTGGGCTTCAGCGACAGCTACGCCGGCGACCAAACCTCCGGCGCCAGCGCCTTCGCCGCCGACATCTCGGGATACTACACCACTTACCCCATCATCGGACGCAGCGAATGTCAATGGTCATGGGGTTGGAACATCTCCAATATAGGCACCAAGGTGTCATACGACAACGGCAATTACCCCGCCTTCCTGCCCACCAACCTGCGCCTGGGTACCTCCTTCACCTTCCCCCTGGCCGACTACCACAACCTGGCCATCAACCTCGATGCCAATAAGTTGCTCGTTCCGGCCAAGCCGCGCGAAAGCGACTACGACACCCAGACCACCGAAGGACAGCAGGCCTACCTCGATGCACTCGAAGACTGGGAAAACATGTCGCCCATCACCGGCATTTTCAAGAGCTTCAGCGACGCCCCCGGCGGCTTCAAAGAGGAGCTGCGCGAGATCACCTGGTCGCTCGGCGCCGAATACAGCTACAACCAGCAATTCTTCCTGCGCGCCGGCTATTTCTATGAGAATAAGTACAAAGGCAATCGCCAGTACTTCGGCATAGGCGCCGGCTTCTCGCTCAACGTCGTACGTCTGGACGCATCCTACATGCTGGCCACGGCACAGACCTCGCCGCTGGACCAGACACTACGCTTCACCCTGACCTTCGATATGGACGGACTGCGCGATCTTCTGGGCAAGCGCAAACGTTGACGCCTACGGCTGACGACAACTCCGATGCCACTTGCCCCCGAGGCGGCGGCTCCATAAGGCACGACTTGTGCAAAATGCGCATTACACATACCATAAATACTTGACAACATGCAATATCCGCGCATAGGCAACGGCTACGACGTGCACGTCCTGACCTCGGGACGGCCTCTGACCCTATGCGGCGTCACCATTGACCACGACCGCGGCCTGCTGGGACACAGCGACGCCGACGTGGCCATACATGCCCTATGCGACGCATTGCTCGGCGCAATGGCCCTGGGCGACATAGGACGCCACTTCCCCGACACGGACGCACGATATGCGGGCATCGACTCGCGCCGACTGCTGCGCCACGTGGTTGCGCTGATACACGACCACGGATATATGCCTTATAATGTGGATATTACCATAATGGCGCAAGCGCCCAAGATGGCGCCGCACATCGAGGCTATGCGCGCCAATATGGCCTCCGACCTCGGCATAGACATCTCTATGGTCAGTGTCAAGGCCACCACTACCGAGCACTTGGGATTTGTAGGCCGCCAAGAAGGCATTGCCGCTCTGGCCACCGCCACGCTCGTCCCCGTACAACAGTAACTACGACACTCCCGACTTATTTGCCGTACCGATATAGGTGTGCCGTAATGACGATTGACAGTAGGGCGCAGTGTATTGTGCCCCTACAAGGTTTCCCACTTTGACACAGCCCCATGCCGTGTCTGCAATTTTGGTACTCGGGCATTATACGACATTCGATTGTGCATCGTTTCCGAATGATTGCGTACCTTTGCAGTGCCTAAACAGGCGAGGGTTGACATATAGCCTCGCTTTTTTTCAGTGTACATATCTATCTTAAAACGCACAACATTTCAGATTTGCAATACGAGATGCAACAACCATACACCATTACGACACGCCGAGGGCTGACGGCACTGAGCCCGCTTATAGTATTCCTGCTCTTATACGTAGGGCTATCCACCTTTGTAGGAGATTTTTACAAGGTACCGCTGTCGGTGGCCTTCGTACTGTCCTCGGTATGGGGCGTGGCCACCACCACTGGACTATCGCTGACCGACCGGCTCAAAGTATTCTCGCGCGGCGCGGCCAACAGCGATGTCATATATATGGTCTGGATATTCATCCTGGCCGGAGCCTTTGCCATGCTCGCCCAAAAAGTCGGCGCCACCGAAGCGACTGTCAATCTGGCACTCAAAGTATTGCCGGCCGGCTACCAGATGCCGGGACTATTCCTGGCCGCGTGCTTCATCTCCATGGCCGTAGGCACCTCGGTGGGCACCGTGGTAGCGCTGACGCCCGTGGCCGTGGGCATTGCCGGACAGATGGGCGGAGACGTCCCCATGTTCGTGGCTGCCGTGGTCGGCGGTTCCTTCTTCGGCGACAATCTATCCTTCATCTCGGACACGACAATAGCCTCCACGCGCTCGCAAGGCTGCTCGATGCGCGATAAGTTCAATGTCAATATTTGGCTGACGCTGCCGGCCGCTCTGGTCATACTGATTATATACTTTATTATAGGCGGAAGCGTCGAGACGCACGTCCAAACCACCTCGGTGGACTGGCAGCTCATAGTGCCCTACCTGCTGGTCATCGTACTTGCCGTAGTGGGACTTAACGTGCTGTTGGTGCTGCTGATAGGTATCGCGGCCGCTCTTGTCTCGGGATTGGTATACGGCGGAGTTGCGCCGATGGATATGCTCGGATTTATGGGCCAAGGCATCGACTCGATGGGCAACCTCATAGTGGTGACGCTTTTGGCCTCGGGAATGTTGGGACTGATACATCACAACGGCGGTATCCGCTTTCTTATCGAGCGTATGTCCCGAGGCATCAAAGGATCGCGCGGCGCCCAAGCTATGATTTCGCTGCTCGTGGCCATAGTCAATCTGTGCACAGCCAACAACACCATAGCCATCATCACCGTAGGGTCGCTGGCACGCCAAATATCCGAAAAATACGGCCTGGACCCGCGCAAAACGGCCAGTCTTCTGGATACCTGCTCGTGCGTGGCCCAGTGCTTCATTCCCTATGGCGCTCAGGTGCTTATGGCCGCGTCACTGGCCGGCATCACCACCGTATCCATACTGCCGCACTTGTACTATCCATTTGCCTTAGGCATTATGGTGGCGCTGTCCATCATCTTCCAATTCCCGAAGCGCTACAACGCCAAAGCCGCCTAAGCACCTCCGCCGTCACACCGGTCACGCCGTCTGTCACACCGCGTCACGTCTGTCACGTGCGCGCCTCGCCACAAATACTTGACTTGTAAAATGATTGTGTCGAGTCGCTACGTCGGTTCCTCGTCAGCCGAGGGTGTCGTAAATATCACCGAAATCGTTGGATAGATCGGCATCCGTATCGGCACATCCGGCGTAGTCTGCCGACGCATAATCCGAATTGCACGCCCCGGCGGCGCCACTCGGATTGTAATGCTGCGCGGCATCGGCTGCCGTCATATCCTCGTACGTAATCGTAACGTGCGGCTCGGCAGGCACTTGGATGCGCTCCACATCATCGCCCACACCGACATTGGCGGCAATCTCGTCCGCCGATTTTTCATCATCGGGCGTGGCGGCGCGGCTCAGCGACGCATCCTCCTTGGTCAATATCGAAGCGACACTGACTCCGGCGATGCCCACGGCAGCGCTCACGGCCGCGACACGCCCCGGCGACACATGCCACCCCGCGTCATCCATCAAGGCCGCCGACGGGAATTCCTGCTGCGAAACATACGGCACCGGCTGCCGTAAGCCGGCCGCCTGATTGTCAGTCGAATCCGCGTCCGGTGCCGGGACCGTCACTTCCGTAGCCCGAGCCATATCCTCTTCGGTAAGTTCATTGTCAAAACGATTGTCTGATTTCATATCCATTGTCTAACGATTAGTATCGGCCTGCGGCCTATATTGGTATCGGTACGCGGCCCACGCCCCATAGGCGCGGCTCACGGCTTGCAAAAGAATGTCATAGCGCCGGCGGGGAGGGGGAGAATGAGTGAGAAGATAAGTCGCCTCGGCGCTTCTGACACCGCAAAGTTACAGCCTTCGCTGTTCTGTGTCCAAACATTTCGCCCGATGTTATACGAAATATACCGATTAATCCACGAAATCGCTCAAATCGCCTCCCCCCCGCGACACATCCCGACATCGTGCCAAAGCACGTCCGTCAAATGTAACGGCCCAATCCTTCATTCGTTCCCCTTAGGTCTAAAAAGTAACTTTGGGGACAAAAATATTCGTCGCTAATCGAAAAAAGCGTCACTGAGTGACAGGATTTTCAATTAGTATGCTTTCGGCCGAGGGTTCGTATCTTGGTATTGCCGGTTTTTATTGACATCTTGCTGTCAATCAGTCATATAGAATGTTTTTAAGTGATTGGCCGTATGGTCGTTTCTGCAGCCGAATAATTAGGTTTACGGTCCCAAGATTTATAGTTCCAAAGAATTGTCCTTCAGTAGGAAATCATAAATGCTTATGGTTACGATACCATATTCGTCTCTTGTCACCGGACATTCTTCGCCGATAACGATAATTTTCTTGAATGAATCATCTACTTTTAACAAGGACGCCCGCTCTTGTCTATTTTTCTCGTCAGACTCCATGCGGTATGCCGACTGGATGTAGTAACGCTTACTACCAAAATTACAGACGAAATCGATTTCAAGGCTTGAACGCTGCTGTTTCCCGTTTTCATTTAATTTCACTACAGGGACGACACCCACGTCCACATTGAATCCACGCGCTCTCAATTCATTGTAGATTATATTCTCCATCAAATGGCTTTTCTCTGATTGCCGGAAATTGATACGTGCGTTGCGCAATCCCAAATCCATGAAATAGTATTTATAGGGCGAATTGATATAGCGCTTTCCTTTGATGTCGTAGCGGGTGGACTTTTCGATAAGGAACGAATCGCAGAGATAATCAATGTAATTCTTGACTGTGTCGTAGGATATGACTGATTTTTTTTCGCTTAGAAAAGTATTGGCCAATTTGTTCGGATTGGTCAAAGCTCCGATGCCTGAGGCTAAAATATTGATAAGTTCCTCTAAGTCATCGTCCTTGCGTATGTCGTAGCGTTCCTTGATGTCTTTAATGTAGGTTTCGTCAAACAGTGATTTCAGATAGCGTACTTTTTGTTCTTCGGTTTTGTACGACAATACCTGAGGTAGCCCTCCGTACAACATATATTCATTGAGTCCGGCTTGTACTGTTCCGAAATAAACGGACATGTACTCCTTAAAACTTAACGGATACATCTTCATCTCGAAACCACGTCCGCGAAACTCTGTAATGATGTCTTTGGACAGGAATTTTGCATTACTTCCGGTGACATAGACATCTACATTTCGCATCCTCAGGAAACCATTCAGTACATCTTCGAAGTTGTCGAGCATCTGAACTTCGTCCAACAGAATATAATGCATTTCATCGTCAATGATGCGGCTCTCCACATATGCATAAAGGTTGTCGGGATTTCTCATACTCCGATTCTTATAGTCTTCCAAATCGACTTTTATGATATGATCCGAAGCTGTACCGCTTGCCTCGAGATACGAACCGAATATCTCAAATAGCAGATAGGACTTGCCGCATCTGCGCATTCCGGTTATGACTTTAATCATCCCGTTGTTACGCAGCGAGATAAGCTCGTCAAGATATTTTTTCCTTTCAATAAGTTTCATTGCTAATCGAAATTTATGCCACCGAGTGACGTAGTTTTCGATTACAAAGGTAGACGTTTTTCTTTAGGATACCAAAGTCTAATCGAAAAAATCGTCACTGAGTGACAGGATTTTCGATTATGACGCCCGCCTCGGCCTTTGTCCGCCCCGTCGTCGGTCGGGGCGCACTCGCGTCGGTCGAGGGCGGACAAAGGCGCGCGTAGATGTTAAAATGACGTAAAATGCGGCGGAGGATTAAACTTTTAGGTCCTCTAAAACGTCTATCATATAAACGGACGGAAGAAAACGTAGACTTCCGATGCGAAAGCACCGTTGCACTACTTGACAAAACGACATAGGTAAGGGAACCGACAGGCAAGCCATACGCGATGCTTACCCCTTCCTCTAACTTATACCAATTTTGTTTAGGGTTAATGAATGGTTTAGAATGATTAGTTTTTTCATAGGATTAGATTTTTAAGGTTTCTAAGAAGGGGAAGTCGTGAGATTTCCCCTTCCTTATTTTCTAATCGGCACCGGCGTGCCGTTCTACTGACAATTTCTGTGACATGTCGCAGAAATTGTCAGTAGGATGATAAATCCGGCGGCACAACTATCTTTGAAATCTTATAACCCTGCGGATGAGGATCTTAGTTTTTGATTCGTGAAAGGTAGCTTTTTGCATGCGCCATAGCTCTATCTCCTCCGGATCTGTCGCCTTTTTGATATCGCTTCTCAGCTTCCGCCATCCACCGGTCGGCCATAAATTGATTGTGCGAGTTGTCGGTATACTTATCACCGTTTCCTGTAAATGAAATGTCATTTGCACTCACCGATGACACGGTATCTACGCCATTATCGGTATCCACGCCATTATCGATTCTTGTGTCCGGGTCAGCGCAAAGGTAATCTATCATTGAATCTTGAGACATATTGTCAATGTCGGGAATGTCCAAAGATGCAAGGCTATCGGATTCGGTAATGTATGTATCTCCACAGTTATCGCTCATACCATTGTATATGGAAATACCCATACGGGCAATTCGGTAGAGAGCATAAAGCGTCATGGCCGGCATTGCCGCATGTTCAGCCTTTTCGCGGCAATTTAGAACGTGCTTATATATGCGAGATTTTGTATAGATGTTATATTCGTCTTCGGCTTTAATTACGAAGGAGAATAATGCCTCGACTGCTGACGCCGTTTTCTTGTCCATGTCATAAGAATCCGGCTCGGATACATCAAGAGAAAAGTGCGAGGCTATTCCATTCAGATCGCCAAAATGACCTTTGTGGCCGAAATCGAGGTCTATATCTGTGTGCTCTGTAATTGATCTTACTATCTGATTGAGATGAGGAAATCGTGACTTAATGCCGTCGGGAAGATTTCGAGGAAATTCGCTTTTAAGATTGTCAAATAGAGGCGAAGTGTTTATCCATAGGTATGACTTACCGTCCATAAACATATATGCTTCAGTATAAAGCACGCCTGTACACCTTCTCCCTTTTCGCTCATATTGAATGAGAGCAATCCACTTGGGAAACATTCCTGTTAAATGTTCAATGCGATAATGAATTGCTCCGTATTTATAATTCCTTACCTTAGGTAAGTCGTATTTGCGCGCATTATGAGGGTGTCTTTCTGTGAGGTCTGACATAAGTATATATTTTGGATGGTTTATTTAGAATAAATAGGCTGTAGCTCTTGTAATGTGTTTTGGCTAATGAATATTTGACCTTGTATGACTAAAATACTATGATGCAAATTTAATGATTTTGTACAGTTTTGGATATGTGCGGAGGCTAAATTTCGATTAAATAATGCACATTGGGATATATGTTTACAGAGCCGGCCAAAACTTCGCCACAATCAAAAGCGAGGATGCACCGCAGGTGCACCCTCGCTATGAGTGATAATATCGGCTGCTGATATTATTTGATGGCTACCTTCCGAGCCTTGCCGTTTTGGATGCGGACGAATATGCCGTTTTCGGGGTTGGCTATGCGCACGCCCTGCATATTGTAGTACGTGGCTTCGCCTTCGCCTTCGGCTACTGTGATTTCATCCACGCCGGACCCTGTCCATTTCGTGTATTTGATGGGGCAGAGCCGCAGACCGCCGTAGGAGCGGGAAACGACGAGCTCGACATCGTATACGCCGGCAGCGGCCGACTCGAGTTTGAATTTGTTGTAGAATTCATATTTAGTCTGTCCATCGGAGGTGGTGCCGGAGAATACGGATGAGTCGGCAGGGGTGTCCTTGGCAAAAGTAACCTTCTTCAGCACGACAACATGGTTGACCATATCGGAGTTGACGCTCTCAACCTCAACCGGGGTGTATTCCACGGTTTCTGTAGAAGCGGCCGGCTTTGAATCGGCATATATCTCGGGGAGGCCGATATCGTCGATCCAGTACCTGCCTTCCCAGCCGCCGGGAATTATGTCGCCGCGCTGACGGGTGCCGACTTTGCTGCCGAAAATTAGGGTATAATCGCCCGCTGCGTCAAAGGCGTAAGTGCTACTGCCGTTCTGGAAAGCAACGGTCATCGGGAAGTTGATGATGCCGCTGACGTTAGCGCCGGCTGCGTATAAATCTGCGATAGAGCTGTATGCGGCGATTACGGTGAGCGAGTACTGTGCTTCGCCGGCTTCGTATTTGGCGGTTGCGGGCGTTGTGGCCTTGATAATGGTTGTGCCCACGGCAAGGGGCGTCACAGCACCGGTGGCAGCGTCAACAGTGGCCACCTCGGGCTTGCTTGAAGTGTATGACACAGGGGCATCTGTAGCCTTTGTGAGTTCCGGAGCGGTGAATTCCACGCCCAGGGCGGCAGTGCATGCGACTTTGGAGAACGACAGACCGGCAGGCTGCGGCGTAACGGCTCCGGCAGTGTAGTTGACGGTGATTTTGCTCACATACAGACGCTTGGTGGCTTCAATCTTGATTTCAGTCAATTTGCCTGTCACGGCAAAAGTATAGTCTGCAGACTCGTCTGTCAGACTCTGAGCCTCGGCGCCATTGACGCTGACCTTGGCTTCTTCGCTCGTTTTCCATTTTTTTGCGGTCACGACTATCGATGTTGCGTCAACTTGACCCTCGGTGGACAGCGATAGCGTAAAGATGCCATTGCTTTTGGATGATGAGAATTTGAGGCCTTCCTGTTGTTTTCCGACATACACCTTGGTTGCTTCGGCGATGCCCGAAACATATTCGGCCCCTGCACTCATATATTGAGTTGAGTCGGTCTTGGTGGTCAGTACGGTGGACGAATCGGAATCCTTGCCATTGCCTTTGAACTGCAGGGTGTAAGACTCTGCCATTGCGAATGCGCCGATGAGGGCGACAGTCACCAGTGAAAGTAAAAGTTTTTTCATTTCGGTTGTTGTTTGGTTGTTCTTTCCAATTTATTGGTTTCGTGAATTGTGGTTTATTTGTTTCGTGTATTGGGTCCTTGGTGTGTTCCGGTTTATGTTGCAAAATTACCTATTATTTGAGACTTAAACAATCTTTGTGTTAAAAAAATCAGTGAAAAGCAAAACCGAATAGGGCTGCAATTATGTTCCCATAGAAATTTGATATTTTTACACAGCCTTAAGCAATCCAAAGAGGCCACTGCTTGAGCAAACTCATAGCCCGACGACATAACCATCCTTTTTCTGTATATACTCACTCGGATTATAATAACTAAGGGAGCAAATAGTGGCGAGGCGCACACACAAGAAGTGGGGCACGGCCATCTCGGTCGTACCCCACGATATGAAACGAATTAGATTCTTAACAACGGCAGCGTACTACCGTTGTTTTCGTTAATCGATTTCTTCGTCAGCTTCGTAGCCGCCCATTTCGCGGATGGCGTTCTTGAGCATTACGTACTGCTGGAACAGGTTGTTGACGGCTTCTTCGCCCTTGGTGTAGTCGTGCATAGGGCTCTTGAGGAAGAAGCTCAGGAAGCGCTGGATGCCGAAGCGGCCGGCGCGAGCTGCCAAGTCGCTGAGCAGTACCAGGTCGAGGCACAACGGAGCGGCGAGGATGGAATCGCGGCACAGGAAGTTGATCTTGATCTGCATGGGGTAGCCCATCCATCCGAAGATGTCGATGTTGTCCCAGCCTTCCTTATTGTCGTTGCGCGGGGGATAGTAGTTGATACGTACTTTGTGGTAGTAGTTGCTGTAGAGGTCGGGTTGTTTGTCGGCTTCGAGGATGGTCTCGAGGGTGGACAGCTTGGAAACCTCTTTGGTGCGGAAGTTGGCGGGCTCGTCGAGTACCAGACCGTCACGGTTGCCCAGGATATTGGTTGAGAACCAGCCGCTCAGGCCCAGGCAGCGTGTGCCGATGATGGGGGCGAAGCCGGATTTAACGAGGGTTTGACCGGTCTTGAAGTCCTTGCCTGCGATGGGCATCTTGGTCTGCTCGGCCAGTTCCCACATTGCGGGGATGTCGACGGTGGTGTTGGGGGCGCCCATGATGAAGGGAGCACCTTCTTTGAGTGCTGCGTAGGCGTAGCACATCGAGGGAGCTATGTGCTCTTTGTCGTCAGCCTTCATGGCTGCTTCGAGGTCGGCGAGGCGGTAGTGTACTTCTTCGTCTACGGGGACGTAAACTTCGGTGGAAGCGGCCCACAGTACCACTACGCGGTCAAGGTTCTTGGCGGCCTTAAATTCGCGGATGTCTTTGCGAATGTTTTCGACCATTTCCCAACGGGTGGCGCCCTTCATGTAGTTTTCGCCGTCGAGGCGTTTGGCGTAGTTGTGATCGAAGGCGGCGCGCAGAGGCTTGATGGCTTTGAGCTCGTCGGCTACGGGTTCGATGTCTTTTTCTTTGAGCACTTCGGCGTTGATGGCCGACTCGTAAGCGTTGACGGGATATACGTCCCAAGCGGCGAACTCGATGTCGTTGAGGTCGGCGATGGGTACGATGTCCTTGTAGTGGAGGTATTTTTTGTCGGCGCCTTTGCCCACACGGATTTTGTCGTATTGGGTCATGCTGCCTATGGGTTTGGCCAGACCTTTACGGGTCATCAAAACACCGGTCATAAATGTTGTGGAGACGGCGCCGAGGCCGACTACCATCACGCCCAGTTTGCCTTGGGCGGGCTTAACATTAGGATTGCTCATAATTAAATAAGTGTTTTACGTATGTTTCTCTCTTGATGGTTTTTTGCAGACTTTTTCGGCATCGACGCTATCGGGGCAATATACCGAGGCGATCGCGGACGGACCTCCGAAAAAGTGGGACAAAGGTATACACACTTTTTTAGATAGAAAAAGATTTTTCGGTAAAAACCACCCTTCCAAATGTTTAATATTATTAAAAATTCTCCATTTTAGCAAAATTCAGTGAAAATCCGGCTAATGCGGCGCATTTTGGTTAATGCGTGTTAAGAGTGCCCAAGGCGCTTTTGTGCGCAAAAAGGCAAATATTTGAGGTTGGTATCGATTGTTCCAACCGCGGGGTTCGGCGCCGAAAGTCGCATCGGTCACCGTAAAAAAAGTCGCAAAACGAGGCGATGCGCATTTATGCCGTCGTATTTAACGTTTTTTAATTCGTGGGGGGGGGGTTATGTTAGGTATATATTATGCGTCTTATAATCGGAAGCCGAGAAAATGCCGCGACAAGTGATGTCCCAAGGCAATATGCCGAGAGGAGTCCGATAAGCCTGTCGGAAGGTTTTTAAGGCCGAAGATGAAAGGACCAATCAAGATGAAAAGACCAATCCAAATCCTTGTAATAAGCTGCGTAACAGCGCTGCCGGCAGTAGCCGGCGGCATCACCTCCACCGGCGTGATGTCTGTGTCCGGGCGTCCGGAGCTGTCAGATAGTGCCGTATCAGCTGCAAATGCCGTCCGTGACACCACGGCTGTGGCGGCCATCGATACCGCGGCCATCGATACCGCCGATTACGAAACCTTGGATGCCGTCACCGTAGAGGCTGTCATGCAGCGCACCGGCGCCGAGAAATCCGTGTATATACCCACTACGCGCCAGCGCAATGCCTCACAGAGCGCCACCGACCTGCTCTCGCGTATGGATATTCCGCAGATAAGCGTGCCTTACGGCTCGACAGCGGTCAAGACTGTCAGCGGACAGGACGTGGCCGTATTTATCGACTATGTGCCTGCCACTCAGGACGAGTTGGAGATGATGCGCACCTCGGACGTGCTGCGTGTCGAGTACTTGCAGTCGCCCACGGACACGCGCTTCGGCGGCAAGACCAACGTCATCAATTTCGTAATGCGCAAGTATGATTACGGCGGCTATGTCCGCACCCGTCTGTACGAAAACTTCTGGGCCAATTCGGGTCAGGCGCAGGTCAACGGACGTTTCAACTACCGCCGCATGACCTTTGATGTGATGGGTTACGGCTATTATTGCGCCAACGACCATACCGGCACGGCACAGACCGAGACCTTCCGCCTGCCCGACGGACTTGGCGGCACCAATACCATCGAGCGTCAGTCCACGTCTACGGGCGCCAAATTTCGCCGCAACGACTATAGCGCCAGTTTCCGTGCCCGCTACACCTCGGACAAGTTCACGGCCAACAACATTTTGGCCTTTCGCGACACTCGCATCCCGCACAACGATAGCCAAGGCGCCGTGACCTATTCGGGCGGCGACTTCGACGACTCGGAATACACCACCGTCAACGACAGTCGTCGTCAAAACGTCACCTACACAGGCTACTACTACATAGGCATAGGCGAGCGCAACTCGCTGACCATCCAGCCTACTTACGCCTATAACCATACAACGCAAGGTTCGGTATATACCGAGGCCGGATTGGCGCCCATCGTCAACGATGCCGGTGACAACAGCACCCTGGCCAATACGTCCATCGAGTACGGTCACACCTTCGGCGGCGGGCACAGTTTCACGCTATACGGATATGGACAGTACGAACACAATCGCACCCGCTATACCGGCACCACCGAGGCGCTGGACCGCACATCTTCGTATACCGGCAATTTCGATGCCGGATACTCGTTTGCACGCGGCGGATTCGGCTCGACCGTACGCTTCGGATGGAGTCTGTCGCATATTGACTACAACGGCGAAAAAAATGACTTCAACTCCCCATATGCCGACCTATCCCTGCAATATTCGCCCAATACCAAGAACTCGGCAAGTGCGTATATGCACACTGCCGGGTGGCCTATATCCTCCAACTACAAGAGCGATAGGATGATACAAGATTCGCCGCTGTTGTGGCGTACCGGCAATCCGGCATTGACGGCCTACCGCAGCTGGGACTTCGGCGTCCAGTATGTGTACATGCCCTCCAACGCATGGCGGTTTAGCGGATATGCGTACGCGTGGATTGTAGGCAACCGAGCCGCTTTCGACTACCGCCCCTTCGAGTATCAGCCCGGTGAGCAGGGACTCGTGCGCGAGATTATACAGCCGGCCGGCGGCTTCGGGCGCTACAATGTCGGTTTCAATATCAACTGGCGCCCCCTCGGCGGCAAATTCAATATCACCGGCAGCCTCACCGAAACCATTACGCACAACGGACGGCCCTACAACCTTGACAAGTCCGTCCTTTCGGGATACGTGCAGGCAATGTACTACATCGGCAACTTCAATATCGTAGCCGCCTACGTCAGCCGTGGATACTCCTTTGACGACAGTATGTCAGGTTTCTACACGCGCTCGCGTGACGCCTTTGCGCTCGCCGCCGGATGGAACAGCGGCTCGTGGAACGTCAATCTGCATCTACAAAATATGTTCCGCTGGCATTGGCGAACCTCCACGACCGCAATGACCTCGGCGTATTACGATGTAACGCGTCAGAACTACGGTGTAGACAATCATGCGTTGATACAAGCCAAGGTGACGTACACCTTCTCCTTCGGCAAGAAGAGCAAGCGCGACTCAGATGCCGACCTCTCCCCCGATGCGGCAAAATCCGCTTCCGGCATCCTGCATTGACAGGCGCTCTTAGGCTTTGATGAGGGCTGTGGTAGCTGTGCAGGCTATTGCGGCCCTTATCGTTGTTGGGGCTGTAATGGCTATAACGGCTATTATAGCTATTATGGCTATTATAGGCGAATGCTATTTTCGACGCAGAGCCCTGAAAAACAAAAAAAAGTGGTATATTTGCAGATTGAAACGCCCGCGACTATGCCGGCGTTGATACCGAAAGAAATATAACAACATAAGACCATATACAACAGATCATTATGCACAAGAGAATGACATTAGGCCTTGCGGCTGCGCTATTGGCCGCTGTGGCAGGCAGCGCCGCCGAAAGCACCGTCACGACGCGCCCGCTGTGGATGCGCGACGTAAAGATTTCGCCCGACGGCACCTCCATAGCCTTCACCTACAAAGGCGACATTTGGGTGGTGCCGACCCAAGGAGGTATGGCACGTCAGCTGACAGCCACCGACTACTACGAGACCACTCCCGTATGGAGTCCCGACGGCAAGAATATTGCCTACGCCTGCGACCGCCACGGCAACTTAGATGTCTTTATGATAGATGCTCGCGGCGGACGTCCGCAGCGCCTGACCTCAAACAGCGCCTCCGAGACTCCCGAAGCCTTTTCGCCCGACGGCAAGAGCCTCTACTTCTCCGCCGCCATCCAAGCCCCGGCGACAAGCGCCATGTTCCCCACCTCGCGCATGACCCAGCTCTACAAGGTTGCCGTCATGGGCGGCGCTCCCGTGCAAGTGCTCGGAACGCCCGCCCAGCTGATGTCCTGGACCGATAAAGAAGGCAAGTCCTTTGTGTATCAAGACGTAAAAGGCTTTGAAGACCAGTGGCGCAAGCACCACACCTCCAGCGTCACGCGCGACCTGTGGCTGTATGACGGCGCCACCGGACGCCATACCAACCTCACCAACCGCGCCGGCGAAGACCGCAATCCCGTGGTAGCCGGCGACCGCCTCTACTTCCTGAGCGAGCGCGAGGGCGACAACTGCATCAACGTCTACACCGCTCCCCTCTCGGACGTAAGCAAGGCACAGCGCATCACCGCCTTCAAGGGCAATCCCGTGCGCTTCCTCTCGCGCGGCGCCGACGGCACCCTCTGCTTCGGGTACGACGGCGAGATATACACCATGAAGGATACGGACAAAGCTCCGCGCCGTGTCGAAGTGTCGCTTATCGACCCCGATGACCCAGTGGCCGAGAAAAAGAATGTATCCTCCGGCGCATCCTCGGCCGCTGTCGCACCCGATGGCAAGAGCGTGGCTTTCACCTATCGCGGCGATGTCTTCGTGACCTCCGTGGAATACACTACCACCAAGCAGATTACGCACACCCCCGAAGCCGAGTACGGCCTATGCTGGGCCCCCGACGGCAAGACTCTCTACTACACAAGCGAGCGTGACGGCAACGCCGCCATATACAGCGCCGTGATGGAACGTCCCGACGATGATATCAACTTCGAGAACGCCACCGCCATCAAAGAATCCGTGGTCATAGCCGCCGACAGCCACGAACGCGCCCATCCCGACATCTCGCCCGACGGCCGGAAAATGGCCTTCGTATACGACCGCACCAAACTGGCCGTGATGGACCTCAAGTCCAAGAAAGTGAAAGTGCTCACAGACGGCACCACCACACCCGAACGTAACGGCAGCATCGGATTCGTATGGAGCCCCGACAGCAAATGGCTGGCCACCGAAATCGTCACCCGCAAGCACGAACCCTATATGGATATAGCCATCATCAACGTCGAGAGTGCCGAGATAATCAATATCACCGCCAGCGGATACACCGACGCCAATCCCAAATGGGTGCTTGACGGCAATGCCGTAGCCTTCGTGAGCGAACGCTACGGAATGCGCAACCACGCCTCCTGGGGCTCGATGGACGACGTATTCATCTGCTTCCTCAATCAGGACGCCTACGACCGCTACCGCCTGTCGCCCGAAGACTACGCACTGTACAAAGAAGTCGAGAAACGCCAGAACAAAGGCGCCAAGTCCGATAAGAAAAAATCCGACAAAAAAGACAAAGACGCAAAAGACGCCGAAGCCGACGACACCAAGATCATTAAAGTCGAAAAAGACGGCATCACCGACCGCGTGGTACGCGTGACGCCCATGTCCACGGCGTTGACAGACTATGCCGTGACCTCCGACGGCGACAAACTCTACTACATCAGCCGCGCCCAAGACGGCGTACAACTGTGGAAACTCGACCTGCGCAAGGGCGACCACCGCATGGTCTCCAAAATCAGCGGCGGCTACTACTTCACAAGCGACAAGGACGGCAAGACACTCTTCGTGTTGGGTTCGTCTATGCGCAAACTCGACCCCAAGAGCGACAAACTGACCCCCATAAGCTATAGCGCCACGATGGCACTCGACCACGCCGCCGAACGCGCCGCCATGTTCGACAATATGGTGCGCGAAGAAGGTCAACGCTTCTATGTAGCCGATATGCACGGCGTAGACTGGAAGAACCTCACCGCTCACTACCGCCGCTTCCTGCCATATATCAACAACAACTACGACTACGCCGAGATGCTCAGCGAATTACTGGGCGAGCTCAACGTCAGCCATACCGGCGGCCGCTACTACGGCAGCTCCGTCTCCGGCGACCGCACCGCCTCGCTGGGCCTGCTCTACGATATGTCATATACGGGCAAAGGCCTACGCGTGGCCGAGGTACTCAAGAAAGGTCCCTTTGACCGCGCAGCATCCATGCTGACCCCCGGAATGATTATCGAGAAAATCAACGGCGAAGAAATTACGCCGACCACCGATGCCTCCGTACTCCTCACCGACATCTCCGGCAAGAAGACCTTGGTATCTATCTACGACCCCAATAGCGGACAACGCTGGGACGAAGTAGTGCTGCCCATATCTACTTCGGCACACAACAAATTGATGTATGACCGCTGGGTACGCCAACGCGCCGCCGATGTGGACCGTTGGAGCAACGGTCGTCTCGGATACGTCCACATCCAAAGCATGGATGACGGCTCGTTCCGCACCGTATACAGCGATGTCCTGGGCAAGTACAACGACCGCGAAGGCATCGTCATCGACGTGCGCTGGAACGGCGGCGGACGCCTCCACGAAGACATAGAAGTATTCTTCAGCGGCAAGAAATACCTCACGCAGGAAATACGCGGCATCGAAACTTGCGATATGCCGTCGCGCCGCTGGAACAAGCCCTCGATAATGCTGATGTGCGAAGCCTGCTACAGCAACGCTCACGGCACTCCCTGGGTGTACAAGCATCAAGGCATAGGCAAGCTGGTGGGCATGCCCGTGCCCGGCACCATGACTTCGGTCAACTGGGTCACCATGCAAGATCCCTCGCTGGTATACGGCATCCCCGTAATCGGATACCGCACCGCCGAGGGCACTTTCCTCGAAAACAGCCAGCTTGAGCCCGATGTACGCGTGGCCAATGACCCCGCAGTCATCGTCACCGGCGAAGACCAGCAACTGCATCGCGCCGTCGACGAGTTGCTCAAACAACTCGATGCCTCCAAGGCCAAGAAATAATTAAGGACACAGATAGTGGTCGCCGTTATCGGCGGCCACTACCAAAGAACAAATACACACAGATATGCAAGACAGCAATCCCGGCATAGATGCCGAAAAAGACGATACGCGGACACGCCTCATAGGCGCGCAAGACAAAGAAGCAACGATACGCATAGACACACCCGTCTCCGACGGACAAACGCCCTCGCCGGAGCCGACACCGAGCGCCGACGAACCTCGTCGAAGCAAGGCGTGGATATACGTGATCATAGCCCTGGTAGTCATAGCCGCCGGCGCCGTGGCTGCATTCTTACTCTTGGGCAACGACGACAAGGGCGACGACAAGACCCTGACGGAAATCGAAAGCGATGAAGTGCCCGGAGTCAACAATGAAGATATGGGTGATTTCCTTAACACCGCTATGAGCGCCCGCTACGACAAGGGCGCCGATGAAGCCGTAGCCGTAGACACGGTGGCAATGGTGCCAGCGGTGGCAGACTCGGCAGCAGTAGTTTGGTAGGTACGTCCCAACCGATTCAACGATAGCGCCTACGGACACACGCATACACAGTATATGGGGTTGTGTCAAAATTGTAGACACTGTAGTGGCGCAATACATTGCGCCCGCGTTGAATAAAGGTAATTTGACACATCCTCGCATACACAGCAAATACATCAAGATACAGATAATGAAGACCAAAGACCAACTTATAGACGACCTGTTGGACCTCGCCTTTGCCGAGGACGTCGGTGACGGCGATGCCACCACCCTGAGCACTATCCCGGCGGACGAAACTGGTACGCAACAGCTTATCGTCAAAGAACCCGGTATACTGGCAGGCGTCGAAATCGCACGCAAAGTATTCCAACGCTTCGACCCCGAACTGCGTATGGAAGAGTACATACACGACGGGGCGCACGTCAAGCCCGGCGATATCGCCTTCCGCGTCACCGGACGCGTACGCTCGCTGCTGCAGACCGAGCGCATAATGCTCAATATCATGCAGCGTATGTCCGGTATAGCCACCACCACGGCACGTTACCAGGCCCTTCTCGAAGGCACCGGCGCTCACGTGCTGGACACCCGCAAGACAACCCCCGGAATGCGTATGCTCGAAAAAGAAGCCGTACGCATCGGCGGCGGTACCAACCACCGTATCGGCCTCTTTGATATGATTCTCATCAAGGACAACCACGTGGATTTTGCCGGCGGAATACCGCAGGCCGTGGCTGCCGCCAAGAAATGGTGCAAGGACAACGGCAAGGACCTGAAAATCGAAGTCGAAGTGCGCAACCTCGACGAAATCGATCAAGCCCTGGCCGCCGATGTGGACCGTATAATGCTCGACAATTTCAGCGTAGAACGCACACGCGAGGCCGTCAAGCACATACGTGCCAACCAAAAAGGCCGCCATATCGAAATCGAATCCTCCGGCGGCATCACCTACGACACCTTGCGCGCCTACGGCGAATGTGGCGTGGACTTTATCTCCGTGGGCGCATTGACGCACTCGGTCAAAGGTCTCGATATGAGCTTCAAAGCCGTCAAAGAGTAAGAAATACGTGCACTGCGACCGCCTCGGCCGAGCCACCGTAATACGCGAGTCGAAATATGACAGTGCGGCATATAACAGCCGAGCGAGCGCGGTACAAATAAATGAAATTAAACACATATAATTAATAAATAGTATTATGACTCTCAAAAAAATTCTCTCCCCGGTGGCGCTGGTATGCGCCGCCGTGATGATGCTGACCGCGTGCGGCGACAGCACTTCGGTGTCGGACAAAATCAAGGAATACATTCCCGATGACTGCCTGATGGTGATGTCCGGCGACGTGCAGCGCCTCCTCGGACAAATCAACTGCAAGACCAACTCCGACGGCCAAATCGAGCCCTCCGACGAGCTGTCCCAACTCGCATCTAACGATAAAGACTTTGAAAAACTTCTCGATTTCAAGGGTATAGACTGGAACAACGTCGTAGTTGGCTTTCGCGGCAAAGGCGAAAAAATTTCGGCGCTGGTAATCTTTTCGGTCACCGACATAGACACTTTCTGCAAATCGATGAAGGACGCAAGCGAAGACGAAGACCTTGAAATCGATCAAGACGGCGATTACACCACCGTCGGCGATAAAAACCACGTGATAGCACTTAAAGGCAATTTGGGCTTCATGGCAATCAAGAACGGGACGCTTGTAAAACGATCCAAAGCTGCCGCCACCATCGACGAATGGCGCGACAACGCCAAGGAAAGCCCGCTGGCCGACTGGAAGCTGGACTATATGACGCAGAACCGCATCTTCAATATGCTGATAGACGGCAAGAAGATGACTGATATTATGATGGCCGATATGATGCCCTACGGAATTAACAGCTTGCCTTCTATGGAATACCTCACCAAAGGCTTCCTGGGCTTCCATGCGGATGCCGAGGGTCCCCAAATCACTATGGGCGGCGAATTTATGGACGCCGAAGGCAAGATCAAGGAGATGCCCCAATGCGGCAGCTTCGATGCCTCGCTGCTGGCTTACGCCTCGCCCAAGGACATCATGGCCTTCGGTGCCGGCTTCGGCAGCACCAAGGACATGGCATCGGGCTTCGGCGCTTTGCCCGGAATGAACAAGCAGATGCTCGAACAGCTGCAAGCTGTGTACGACCTCTTTGACGGCTCTTCCCTTATGGGCGCTGCCGGACCGCTGAAAGGCGTTGAATCGTTCACCGATATGAGCTATGACAAATGGCACTTCGTCCTGGCCGCCAAACTCAAAGGCGACAACGCCTCCAAGGCCAAGGATATGCTTGCCATGCTTGCCGCCACAGCCGACTCGGCCGTCGCTACCGGCAACGAGATGGTGCTGAACATCCCCGTCGATTACTCCTACGATGACTTTGACTATGAATATGCCGAGCCCGATTTCTACGGTGATGATTACGTTCCGCAACCTAAGGTCACCTATGGCAAACTGTATATCAAGCAAGAGGGCAACGTCCTGGTAATGTCCAACGCGCCCATCGCCAAGCAATCCAATTCCTTCAAGGCCGGCGAATTCGAGGGCAAATGCGGCGAATTCCAGATAGCACTCTCCAAGGCCGACTTGCAGAAATACACCGGCCTGGTAGTACCCTTTGGCGTCAGCTTCGTGGTAGACGCACCCAAGGGAGGCGGTTCTGTCACCGCCGTGCTGGCTCTGACCGAAACCGAGGGAAGCATCTACGACAACCTCATGAAGGTTTTCGGCGCAGGCAAGTAATATAATCTCGAAACATTGGTGCAAATGAAAATACTGCGTCAATGTATGCTGATACCGGCAGTGGCGATGATGCTACTGTCGGTATCGTCATGCGATAGCGGCCTTCAGAAAGGCACTTTTGACGATGTCCTGGTCGCAATACCCGCCGGATCCTCTGTCGAGACAATGACGTGGCGGCAGGTCGATGAATTATTCGGTCTCCATGGTGAGGCCGGCGACATCTTCGGCCGCGTATGCTGCCTGAGAGTCGCCGACCCCGTGGCGCTTGTGCATCTTTCCGGCGGTTCCGAAGTGCTTATGTCCGCCATCTCCGATGTGGCCGTGGCCGAAGACGCCACCGGCGACTGGGAACGCGTCGAATTGGGCCGCGACGGCATCTCCGGCCGCGTATGCGTCGCCGAGGGAGGCACCGTCGTCCTGGGCGGACGCTTTGTATGGCTTGTGCCTTCGGCGACACAAGTGCAAGAGGCGGCGCATACCGTCTCCGCGATACTGGATGCCGGCACGAGGCTGCCGCAACCTGTGCGCGAGGCGCTGAAGCCCCGATCGGGTATTGCCGTAGCGTTGAGCGTAGAAGATAAATACCTCACGGCCACGATTATAGACAATTACGGCGCCGAAGCTGTCCGCAGTGTTCGTTCGATCGTTGTGGAAGTGCGCGGCGTCTTGCGCGACAGCGTCGGCGCGATATATGACCTCGGCGAGTACACGCAGCCGCTCAACGGAGCGGTCGCCGAGAGCCCGGCATGCATCGCCGTTGCCCTCGGGCTGCGCCGCGGCGCCTTGGCACGTGCCGTGTCCGAACACATACAGCCCCGCCTTGGCGTCAAGGAGAAACTCGCATTTGCGGCTGTCTCCGATATTCTGCGTGATGTCTGTGGCACCCTGCGTGCCACCCTCCAAATGGAAGGCGCTGCCGCCACGGTGCGTCTGTCTTTACCCTACGCCGAAGGCGGCGCCGCTGCCGCTACGCACCGTTTGACCTCTATGATGCAACGCTTCGGACTTCAAAGCGAATTAAGCGTCAAGGCCGTAGGCGACACCTTGATGCGACTGAATATAGCTTTAGGCGAAAGACCACTGCTGTTTGACGGCGTTGCCCCGACGCCGGCCGTGGCGCCCGATAAGGACGGCGATGTGCTTATGGCCGTGGGTATAGCCCCCGTCTCGGACGGCTTTGTACATTTGGAAGGTGTGCAAGCCGTTGTGCGTCAGCGTGGTTTTGTCGTCACGCTGCTCGGTACCGACTTACGCCGACTTGCGTACATGCTGCACCTAAATGCTGCCGATGACGATATGTCGGACGAATAAAACATTGACAATGAAACGAATCGAAACAATTACGCTTGATAATGTGCTGCCGCGTGTCTTCCTCGGCAGCGAGCACGACAGCCCCGTGTGCGACTCTCAGGTATGGCTGCACAGCCTGACGTTGCATCGCGATGCCGGAGCCTACCTCGTAGAGGCCGAAAGCGGCACGGGCAAGTCGTCGCTATGCTCCTTTGTCTACGGCAACCGCCGCGACTACTCCGGACATATACTCTTTGACGACCGCGACTTGGCATCGCTATCCATGGGCGAGTGGTGCGAGATACGTCGCCGCCATATAGCCCTGCTGCCACAGGAAATGCGTCTATTCCCCGAGCTGACGGCTATGGAGAACATCCAAATCAAAAATCGCCTGACCGATGCGTGTTCCGAGGCCGAGATACGCCGCCGTCTCGAAGCACTCGAGATAGAACACAAGGCCGATACGCCGGCCGCTCTGCTCTCCATAGGCCAGCAACAGCGTGTGGCTATTGTCCGTGCCTTGTGTCAACCTTTCGATTTCCTTATACTTGACGAGCCGGTGAGCCACCTCGACCGCCGCAACAACCTGATTGTGGCCGCCATCATCGCCGACGCCGCGCGCGACGCCGAGGCCGCCGTCATCACCACCTCCGTGGGCAATCCTTTGCTGCTTTCAGACATCGACAACGCCCCCGAGATAAACACCATAAAGCTATGAGTAACAACGTCTGGAAACTCCTGCGCCGCAACATCTCGGTATCGCAGATAGCGGGTTATGCCATCGCCAACCTCGTGGGCCTGAGCATCATCATAGCCGCCGTACAGTTCTACAATGACACCTCCGAAACCATCGGCAGCGAAGACTCGTTTCTGAGCAAAGACTATGTCATCATCTCCAAGAAAGTCAATGCGCTCAATACTATGGGCGCCGGCGGCGATACATCCTTTTCGGCCGACGAGATAGCCGATATAGAGCATCAGCCGTGGACACGCCGCGTCGGACAATTCACCGGCGCCGATTTCTCGGTGATGGCTGCCATCGAAATGGGCGGACGGCGTATGTCCACCTACCTGTTTTTCGAGGCCATCCCCGACGAATTCCTCGATATAAACCCCGAAGACTGGACCTTTGACCCGTCCAATCCCGTGATTCCGGTGATAATGTCCAAGGACTACTTGACACTGTACAACTTCGGCTTTGCCACCACGCGCAATATGCCTCAGCTCTCCGAAGGCCTTATCGGCACCGTACCTATGACCATGACGCTGAGTGGTAACGGCTTGCACGAGACCCTGCCGGCGCGCATCGTCGGGTTCTCGTCGCGCCTCAATACCATAGCCGTGCCGCAGTCCTTCCTCGACTGGGCCAATGCCCGCTATGCCGCCCCCGGCGACCGCCGCAATCCCTCGCGCCTGATTATCGAATCCAATACCGCCGGCGACCCGGCCATAGCCAAGTACATCAAGCGCCACGGCTACGAAATAGCCGGCGACAAGGCCGACAACTCCAAGGCCGCGTACTTCCTGCGCGTGGTCACCACCATAGTCCTCACCGTGGGCGTGATTATCTCGCTGCTGGCATTCTTTATCCTGATGCTCAGCATCTACCTGCTCCTGCAAAAGAACAAGCAGAAATTGCATGACCTGATGCTCTTGGGCTACTCGCCCGGTCAGGTTGCGCGTCCGTACTATCTGCTGATAGGAGCGGTGAATGCCGGAGTGCTCGTGCTGTCGCTGGCCGCTGCGCTCACCGCTGCATCGTGGTGGGCACCTCGTCTGGCCGACATCGGTATGGCACCCGCCGGGCCGTGGACCGCGATATGCGCCGGCGTAGTCATCGTTGCGCTGCTGACCTGCGCCAACGCCTTGGCCATCCGCCGCATCGTCCACCGCAACTTCTTCGCCTCCTGATACATAAATAGCTGTAATAGCCATATATAACAGCTATAATAGCTATTAAAACTATAATAGCCATATCGACCACACACTCAAGAAAATAATACACCATTATATGAAGACAAATAAGAATATGGTGCCGACACTGTCGCTGACGCCCGGTCGCCGACTGATGCTCGCCGTATGCGTCACCGTGCTGTTCTATGTGATTACGGGCTTGGCCTTGCAGCTGATGCGCGGCGCTTTCGGCGCGGACAATGTGCGGATGCTGCGCATAGCCGCCGTGATGCAGGATATGCTGCTGTTTGTACTGCCGGCCGTCATCGTGGCGGTACTGCTGACGCGCCTGCCGGCACGTTTCCTTGCCGTGGACAGTGCGCCACGGGGTAGGGCGATATGGCCGGCGGCGTTGACTATGATTGTCAGCATTCCGGCCATGAATTGGATGATAGAGGCCAACGCCTCGCTGCCGCTGCCCGAAGGCATAGCCGCATATTTGCGCGAGCTCGAAGAAGCGGCGGCACGCACTACCGAAACCATGCTCGGCTCGGCGGACATAGGGTCGCTGATTATGAACCTGCTCATTGTCGCCGTCCTTGCCGGATTTTCCGAGGAACTATTCTTTCGCGGTATGGTCCAGAGGCTTTTCATCGGCTGCCGTTGGCACGCCGGAGTGGCGATATGGGTTGCGGCGGCGCTGTTCAGCGCCATGCACATGCAGGTCTTCGGATTTGTACCACGTCTGCTCTTAGGCGCCTACTTCGGCTACCTGCTGCTGTGGAGCGGCTCGCTGTGGCTGCCGGTGCTGATGCACGTGTTCAATAATGCCATATATATCGTTTCGCGCCACTGCGCCGGCGCCGCCGATATCAATGTCTTGGGTACGGAGGGCACTGCAATGTCCTATATAATAATAGGTGTCAGTGTAGCGCTGACCGTCATAGGCTTGGTGCTGACCCGACGTGCAGCCAAAGGCTGCGGCCGCAGTCGCGCGGCGTAAAGGTGGAATCGGAGGCACGCTGCCTAAGGGTGAGACATAGTAGTTCGCCCCCCCCCCTCCTCCCAACCGCGCCCGGGCTGCGAGAATACTGTGCTTGGCGGCTTAAAAAAGACTAAAAATAGTTAAACTTCGGGCTTTTCGAGACTTGTCGGCACTCCCAAACGCGAAAAAATGGCTACCTTTACGCCGATTATTGCGCAACGGCCGCCGGACGCACTCCGCATCGGCCTTTATCATTTGATTGGCGCGCAATTGTATACCCTAAAATAGAGAAACAACTATTCTATATCTAATAACTAATCTCAACTTAACAGTATGAAATTATCTTTACGCAACATTATGCTGGCCGCAGCTGTCGTAGCTGTTGCCGCTCCCGCCATGGCACAGGAAAGTGTTTCGGTCAAGACCGCATGGTACAAGGTCGTTGAAACTCCCGGTCTCGAAAGCCGCTTCGGTGCCGGTTTCGGTGGTAAGGTGTACTACAACGACAAAGCCAACAAGAAGGTGATGACCGTAGACAAAGACGGCAATGTTGAAGAATACGCAACCGTAGAAAACCTTTCTTCCGCTATCACTATCGATGACGCAGGCAACGTACTTGTTAGCACCGGTAGCCCGTGGTTCAACACAATTAAGGATCTTGTTATCATCAGCGCAGAGGACAAGAGCCAGAAGACTCTGACGCTCGATATCAATACCGATAATGCCGGTGTGGCACTCGCACGTACAGACCAAATTGGTCGCGTTGCCGGCAACCTTCTGTCAGAAGAAGGAGCGTTCTTCTTCATCACAATGAGCGGCGCCACCACGGTTACAACCGTCTTTGTACAAAACGGCGAACAAGCTATGGGCGACCTCTCCTACCTGATGTCCGAAGTCGGCCCTATCGCGATGAGTACCAGTACCTGCGCACAGCCGCTTTTTGATTTCGAGACTCTCGTAGGTATGGGTGATGATGCTCGCACACAAGGTTTTGCTTATCGTAACCGCACCTCCCAAAAGGTATACTACTATGATGGTACAGAATGGTTGACATTCGGTGCTCCCGCAACAAAAACCAGCAGTACCGAAGGTTTTGACGTATTCACTCATGGTGAAAAACGTTACACCATCAACCCCGTTACGATGAACAAAGGTCACGAAAACGCTTTCGAAATCGCTGACGAAGACGGCAATACTATCTTCAACTCCGTAACCGACGGCGGTGTTCCCGTGGTATGCGAAACCGGCAGCCAGAGCTTCGGTACGTACAATGCACGTCAGATCGACGAAAACAACTACGAAATCTACCAGTGGTACGGCGCCGCCAACGGCAAGTGCCTCGCAGCTGTATATACCGTTAACTTTACTCAGGGCGTCAGCGACGTCATCGCAGCTGATGCCGACGTAGCTCCCGTATACTACAACCTCCAGGGCGTACGCGTGGCCAACCCCGCAAACGGCCTCTACATCAAGGTTGTCGGCGAAAAAGCCTCCAAGGTTCTTGTAAAATAAGACACCACAGACATACTTCCCCCGGACCGCAGTAGGTCCCAAGGATAAGTAACACTATCCCACCCCGAGGGCGATGCTTCAATTAGCACCGCCCTCGGAATGTTTTTCGGGCAACCGGACAGGCCGCGATATGCCGAGGCCTCCCGCCATGACCATTTACACGTCGCGATGCTGCGGATGACATCAGCCCGAAGCGGAAGTATTGCGAGAATAATATAATACTTAGAAATAATCAACAATTTGTCTTGTCACATCATGCCCGATACCATGTGACACATCTAAAAACCTATCAATATATACACCACGATGGAAACAATATCCGCAATGTTCACCCCGGACAACATCTTCGGCAGCCTGGCCGCAATCTGTATGATCTTCGGCTATATGCCCCAGGCTATCACCACGATGCGCACGCGCTACACCGACGGCATCGCCATGGCCACCTTCTGCATGATGGGCCTCGGCTCGGTATTTTTTGTCGTACAAGGCTTCTTGATTGACAACTGGCCGCTGATAGTCACCAACTTAATCACCGCTGTCTGCTCGGCCATCATCTTCGGCATCAAGATCCATAACGACTACTTCAAGAAGAAGTAACGTCGGCAGCAATAGGCCAAAAAGGCCATTCCAAGAAAATCAATGTCTGTATAATCGCGGACTTCTGTAACCGGGGGCGCTCCAACATTCGCGGGATGCGCCCCCGGTCTTTGTGTACGTTGTGTATGGCTTTGAAAAGACAAGTAGAGAGCCAAAATCGTAGACACAGCAAGGGGGGGGCATAATGGGAAGCCTTGTAGGGGAGCAATACATTGCGCCTGCGCGGCAAAAGGATAACGCAATGACTACCGATGTGTTATGCCCTATTTTTATGGTCGTTGCGGACGCAATATATTGCGCCTCTACTATAATTCGCTATTTCGGAACACCGCCTTACAGTAAAACACCGTCATCCCACCCCTCCTACAGAAAACGCCCATTACGTCATACCTTCCTACTCACACCGCAATCAATAGTTAAATATGGTTAAATCTGAAATTCTAACGCATAATTCTAAGGTAAAAAGCTTTAATGAATGAAAAAATAGTGTTTTCTTTGCACGATAAAATGACGTAAAGCCCTAAGAGACATACGAAGGCTTACGCGATACACGGCACGAGATGCCCCGTACTTACTTGTAATTATTGAAAGAACAGAGATTTATTGAAGAAGCTCGGCGCGCAGAATCATAAACTGATGCACCGTTATCGCTGTCGCAAGTATGTATGCAGAATCCCACTTCTTCCCGGACGCAATGACCGGAAGAAAATGCCGGATAGATGTCGCCGCCGCTGCCACCTTCGTCCCCGGAGCCACCGAAAAGCACAAGGCTCCCCCTATAGCTGCCCGGTATACAGGAGTGCGCACGCTGTTCATAGAGATGCAGACGCGGAAGCGTATCCCGATACCCTATTGAGAAACAATACAATAATTAATTTTTATAAAGTCAAACCACTCAAAAATTGTTGCATGAAGAACATTTGTTTTCAAATGAATCGGAAGGCATGGCTCGTCATTGTAATGGCATTGATGATGGCCTTCCCGGCTTTGGCACAGAACGTGACGGTGACCGGTACCGTCTATGACGCTGACAACGAGCCCGCAGTGGGCGCTTCCGTCACCGTCAAAGGACAGTCCAAGGGCGCTGCCACCGATGTAGACGGCAATTTCCGCATTGTCGCCGCTCCCAATGCTACCCTCGTAGTGACCTACGTAGGTTGCAAGACACAGGAAGTGGCCCTGAACGGCCGCACCAACGTCACCATTAACCTCACCTCCGACACCGAAGTTCTCCAAGACCTCGTGGTAGTAGGTTACGGTACAGTGAAGAAACAAGACGCCACCGGTAGTGTGTCCGTAGTCAAGCCCGACGAAATTGAGGCCGGACTTGCCACCAACGCCAACGACCTGCTGGTAGGTGCAAGCCCCGGTGTGGTAGTTACAACCGACGGCGGTAACCCCGGCGCCGGTGCCAACATCCGCATCCGCGGCGGTGCTTCGCTCAACGCCTCCAACGATCCTCTGATCGTTATCGACGGAGTGCCCATGAACAACTCCTACGGTTCGCTGAGCCCCTTGTCCATGATTGCCCCCGACAACATCGAGAGCCTCACCATCCTCAAGGACGCCTCCGCAACAGCCATCTATGGTAGCCGTGCATCCAACGGTGTGATCATCGTCACCACCAAGAAAGGCAAAAGCGGCAAGCCCCAAATCAACTTCAGCGCCAACTTCCACCTCAATACGGCACGCCGTACTTGGGACGTGGCCACCGGCGACGAATTCCGCAAACTGATCTACGAGCACGCCTCCAAGGATGCCATCTATCTGATGGGCGACGCCTCCACCAACTGGGAGCGCGAAATTCTGCGTACATCCTTCTCGCATGACTACAACCTGAGCATCGGCGGCGCAGCTCGCTGGCTTCCCTACCGCTTCAACGTCTCCTATACAGACAACAACGGTATCCTGAAGACCTCGCGTATGCAGCGCACCACCGTAGGTTTCAACCTCACTCCCGAATTCTTCAACGGCAAGCTGAAAATTGCCCTTAACGCCAAAGGCAGCTACGTAGTAGACGACAAAGCCGACACCGGCGCCATCTACTCGGCACTTATATACAACCCCACACTGCCCGTATACAGCGACTATCGCACTATGGGCAACAGCGGATTGAGCTACTTGGGCGGATACACCTCGCTGATCAACAACGACGGTCGTCTCGAGACCAACGGTAACTACAACCCCGTATCGATGCTTTACGGCGTCGACAAGCAGGACGAAATGTGGGCCTCCACCGGCAACTTGATGATCGACTACGCATTGCACTTCCTCCCCGAACTGCGACTGAACCTCAACCTCGGTTACGACATCATGCAGGGTCGCACACGCGACTACACACTGCCCAACAGCCCGCAATCCTGGAAGTCCAACTACAACAACGGCGCCGGCCAGTACTACTATCAGTACCAACTGGCACGCAACACCATGCTCGAGTTCTATGCCAACTACAAGAAAGAAGTAGAAAGCATCCAGTCCTCGTTTGACGTTATGGCCGGTTACTCCTGGCAGCGTTTTGATTACCACAAACGCAACCACACCGAAATCACCACCCTGGGTTACACCCTCGACTACATGCCTACCGTAGGTATGTGGAATATGAACGTCGATCCCAACTCCGAGCAGTACATCGGCAAGAGCTTCGGTCTGGACTATCGCAAGACCTATTACGATGGCAACCAGCTCAACCTTCTGTCCTTCTACGGACGTTTCAACTACTCCTTCAAGGACACCTACCTGTTGACATTCACACTGCGTGACGATGCCACCTCGCGCTTCGCCAAGGACTGCCGCTGGGGTCTGTTCCCCTCGCTGGCTCTGGGCTGGAAGATCTCCAATATGAGCTTCTTCGAAGGACTTCGCGACAAGATGAACGAGATGAAGCTGCGCCTCGGCTGGGGTAAGACCGGTCAGCAGGCTGTGGGCGGATACAACAACTACACCCCCGTATACTCCATCTCCAACCCCGGAGCTTACTATCCCTACAACAACGGCGAATGGATCAATCCTCTGTACCCCAACCCCTACGATGCCAAGATGAAGTGGGAAACCACCACCACCTGGAACGTCGGTGTAGATATGGCATGGCTCAACAACCGCTTCACCACCTCTCTGGACTGGTACCTGCGTGACACCGACGATCTGCTGGCTTACGTGCCCGTACCCGCCGGTATGACCACCACCAACGCCATGACCCGCAACATCGGCTCGCTGCGCAACCTCGGTGTCGAACTCACCGTAGGCGCCAAGCCCATCGTCACCAAGGACTTCACTTGGAGCACCGGACTCAATGTCGCTTGGAACAAAAACAAGATTACCGAGCTGACCGGTAGCACCGAAGAAGACCAGAACTTCACCCTCGATGCCGAAGGCAACCCCGCATCCGAGAATGCCGGCGCCATCGAAGTACATAAAGTAGGCCTGCCCGCATACTCCTTCCGCGTATTCGAGCAAGTATACGATCCCGACGGCAACCCCATCCCCGACTGCTACGTAGACCAGAACAACGACGGCAAGATTGATGCCTCCGACTTGGTACTCAAGCACAGCCGTGACCCGAAAGTCACCCTGTCGTGGAACAACAACTTCTCGTACAAGAACTGGGACTTCGGATTCGTACTCCGCGCCAATATCGGCAACTACGTGTACAACGCCATGCGTGCCCGCTCCATCAACCTCTACAACCTCGAAGGTCAGGGCAACATCCTCAACAACGTACTTGACTCCGACTTCTACTTCAACAGCGGTAAGGCCGTCAGCAACCTGGTACGCTCCGACTACTTCCTGGAGAACGCCGGTTTCCTGCGCTGCGACAACATCACCGTGGGCTACACCTTCCCCAACCTGTTGAAGAACCAGCTGCGCCTGCGCCTCTATGGTGCCGTACAGAATGCCTTCGTCATCACCAAGTACTCCGGCATTGACCCCGAAGTATTCAATGGTGTAGACAACAATGCATACCCGCGGCCCATCACCATGTCCCTCGGCGTAGTGGCCACCTTCTAATCACTCCAGTCTAACAATACATCTATAGATAAGACTTATGAAATACATATCGAAATATTTCCTCGGACTGTCCTTGATGTTGGCCGCAGGTTTCAGCTCCTGCACCGGAGACCTCGACGTTCCGCCGAAAGATCCCAACCAGGACACCCCCGAAAAGTTGTTCAAGAATGATCCGCGCGGCACTATGGACCGGATGTTGGCCGAGTGCTATCAGGGTCTTGCTACCGCAGGCTACAAAGGTGCCGGCGAGTCCATCCTCGGCTTCGGCGATGCCGGTGCCGGAACATTCACCCGTACCATCTTCAACCTCGAAGAGCTCACCACCGACCACTTCTCGTGGCTGCAGTTCTCGGACGCCGGTTACTACGAATTGGTGACCATGGCCTTCGCTCCCGACAACGAGGTGATGTACGCCGCATACTCCCGTATCTACGGCGAAATCGCCCTGTGCAACGAATTTATCCGCACCATCCAGCAGTACCGCGGCTATCTGGCCGACGGCGACCAAGCTGCCGCCGATGACGGCATCCGTCAAGCCAAGATCCTGCGCTCGCTGGCATACTTCTACGCCATCAGCGACTTCGGCTCGGCCGGCTATGTAGACGAGACCTCCGAAGCCGGTGCCGCCCCCGTGCAGTACTCGCGTGCCGACCTCTATAATAAGGTTGTAAGCACCCTCGAAGAAGTCTCCGCCGAATACGGTGACAGCTACGTCGCTCCCGCTTACGGATACGTAGGCAAGGAAGCCGCCGATGCACTGCTGGCTCGCTTCTACCTCAACGCCGGCGTATTCACCGGAACACCCGCCTACGACAAGTGCTGGAACATCTGCCAGAAGATTATCGCCCACCATCAAGGCGCCGGCTTCAACAACTCCGGTCTGGCCGATTCCTACAAGGCACTCTTCGGCGCCAACAACGAGCAATATGCAGCTCAGGGCTCGCGCGTCAACGAAATCCTGCTCACCGTGCCCCAGGACGGTATCAACCTCCAGGCTTACGGCGGCTCGACATTCTACATCGCAGCATGCTGCGGCTCGGCCGACGGTATCAGCTCGCTCAACGACTGCAACCTCAATGCCCAATGGACATGTATGGTGGCTCGCGAACAGTTCTCCAACCAGTTTGGATTTGACGCCAACGGTTACACCAACGATGCTCGTGCCGAACTCTGGAAAACCAGCAAGGACGGCTTCGAAATCGGCAACAGCACCATCATGGGCAACGGCGGTTACGCCAAGGGCTATGCTCCTCTGAAATACACCAACTACGCCTATGACGAATTCGGCAACATCGACACCGAGAACTCGCCCAACGGTAGCGAACGCTCCTTCGCCGATGCCGACTGGACCGTTATCCGTCTGGCCGAAATATACCTCAACGCCGTCGAAGCCAACGTAGTAGGCAATGTAGGCAACCAGGCCGACGCCCTCAAGTACATCAACTACATCCGCGAACGCGCCGGTGTAGAAGCATGGGGCGTAGCTTCGCTCACCGCCGACAACATCCTGGCCGAACGTTCGCGCGAGCTCTACGGCGAAAACATCCGCCGTACCGACCTCGTCCGCTTCGGCAAATACGCCGGCGGCGGATATGTATGGAATTGGAAGGGCGGCATACACGATGGCCGCGATGTCGATGCACACTACAACCTCTATCCTATCCCCAGCAAGGTCATCTCGTTCCAGAATTACGAGCAAAATCCCGGTTACGGCAAGTAAAGTCAGCCATCAGACGCATATAGCCGTACAAACAATATCTAACAGCTAAAACACAGAATACGATAATGAAAAAGATATCAATTCTTATGGCAACGCTGGTGGCAGTGCTCACCCTGGGCAGCTGTAAGCAGAACACCGAGCCTCGCATCCAGGAGGCCACGGACTTCAAGCTCAATACGCCCGCTCTGGCATCGCAGTACTATCAGCTGACGCCCGAAGGCACCGTCGACCTGGATTGGTCGCAACCCGACTGGGGCTTCTCGGCCGTAGCCGACTACCAAATTCAGATTAGCCTCGAAGAACAATTCGTCGAAGCCAATGAAGAAGCCGGCACCGCTGCCAACTACTATGCACTTCCCACAGTGATCAACACCTGTAACGCCTCCGTATCGGCCGAGGAAATCGCCATAGGTATCTGCAAACTTCGCGGTATAAAAGACGAAGACAGCTATACCGATGAGCCGGCACGCCCGCTGTACATCCGCGTGGTAGGTACCGTACCCCAGTATCCCGCTTCCGAGATCATCTCCAATACCATCTGCCTGCAACAGGTTAAGGGCTATTGCGCTATCCAGTCGCCCGGCAAGATCTACCTTGTAGGTGCTCCCGAAGGCTGGAAAGGCCCGGATGCAACAGCAGCCGATCACTACAAAGATTGGGCGCTCTACGAAGCCGACGATGCTATCGGCTCGAAGATCTACCACGGAGTATTCGAGATACCTCAAGGCAGCGCCACCTTCCGCTTCTATACAGCGCTTACCGGTTGGGATGACGATTCGTACGGCAGCCAGGTAACCGACAGCCCCATCGACGTAGCCTTCACCGGCGGCGAATTCAACTACACCCTCGTCAAGGGTAAAGGCTCGTTCAGCTTCCCCGACTGGCCCGGTGGCAAGATGGACATCACCGTCGATATGAACACACTTAAACTCATCATCAAAGCTGTGGAATAACCACCTGTCACGAAGCACACGCGCACCCCGGGGTGGGGCGCATCCGTACCCCGGCGGAGCGCGAATGCTCCGAAACAAGTAACCACACACTTAACACATCATTAGAACAATGAAAAAATTAAGCGTAATACTTATGGCAGCGCTGGCACTGGCCGCCACCTCGTGCGACGAGAGCTCCAATGCCGAACCCACGGTGAATCCGCAGCTGCCCGCCATGAACGCCGAGGACCTCAAGGTCGAAAGCGCCGTGGCTTCCGCCATCGACGTAGCCGCCGCCATACAGGCCGAGACACCCATCACGCTGGGCTCCGTTGCCGCGGCCAACAACCTGCCCGCCGGCTACGAACTCAAATTTGTCGGCACTATGGGCCGCGATGAAGCCTTTGAGCGCAGCGCCGACTTCGACGTAACCCTCAACGGCACCACCCTCGAAGTGGCACCCCAGACTTTCGAAGACACCTACGTCACAGTTATGGGCAAATCGGCAAAGGCCAAAGAAGTCTTTGTACGCGTAGCCGCATACGCCGTCAACGGCAAATCGCAGGTACGCTTCGGCGACGACAAGACTTTCGTCATCAATACCAAGACCATCGTCACTCCCGTCGACCTGGGTATCGTCATCGAGCCCTCGTACGGCCTGCTGGGCACCATCAACGGATGGAGCGTACCCACCGCCATACCCTTCGAGCACTCTGATGCCGATGTGTACGACGACCCCATCTTCACACTGCAAGTGACCATCTCCGCGGCTGACGCCGAAGGCGGATGGTGGTGGAAAGTCGTGCCCCAGAGCACCATCGAGGCCGGCAATTGGGTAGAAGCCGACAACGGCTCATTCGGTGTGGCACAGAACGGCGACGGCGCCCTCGAAGGCAACCTCAAGCCCCGTACAGCCACCGAAGACTGCGGCGCCGGTTGCATCAAGACCCCCGGCGTATACATTCTGACCCTCGATATGGAAAACCAGAGCTACGAGTTCGTCAAAGTTTTTGACCTGCTCTACACCCCCGGAAACCAGAACGGATGGTCACAGGCCGCTTCGGCATGGGCCTTCGCCAAAGTCGGCGAAGCCAAGTACAGCGCCTTCCTGGCACTTGACGGAGAATTCAAGCTCAGCTCCGAGGCATCCTGGAGCGGCACCAACTACGGCGCAGGCGCCGAGCCCGGCACCCTGAGCACCGCTTCCGATGCCGCCAACCTCAACGCCGCCAAGGGCGTATACTTCCTGTCGGCAGACATCACCGCCCTGACATATTCGCTCACCGCCATCGAGAGTGTAGGTCTTATCGGCGACTTCAACGGATGGGGCGCTCAGCAGAACCTCACTCGCCAAGGTGAAACCATGATTTGGAAAGGCAAGCTCACCGTGGCCGAAGGCCAAGGCTGGAAGATCCGTTGCAACGACAACTGGGACATCAACCTCGGTGGCAACCTCAAGGCGCTCACCGTCGGTGGTGACAACATCAGCGTTGCAGCCGGAACATACAACGTCACCCTCGACCTGACCAACGTACCTTACAGCATCACCCTCGAGAAATAAGACCCCCGAATGACGCGGCTCCGGCCTCGTCATCCCACCCATAAGCGAGGACACCGCGGCATCCGCCGCGGTGCCCTCGCCGCTTTATACGTATGTAGTGTCTTATTTCGAACTATACAGCGGAGGTCGCAATTACTCTCCATGCACCATTCTCAAGACGTGCGATGTAGCCGTTTCCCTCCAAGCGCTTTACCAGTTTTTGAACGGCAGAAGTATTGATGCCCAGTGCGTTTGTCAATTCCGCATAAGTAATGCCGGGGTTTTCTTGCATCAATCGTAGGATGCGTGCCGTATTCTTGCTCCTTGTTGTGATAATCTCGCCGTCGTACCACCAAAGGTCTTTGTCCTTGCGAGTTACAAAATCGATGTCTGTCTGAATTTCCTTGGCTACCAGTTTCTCGAAGTATTTTATAAAGGGCTTGATCTGCTTGATGTTGGCGTGTGCTCCCACGGAGGGGATAACGCCTACTACCATATCGGCTTGGTGCAATGCTTCCAAATACTGTTGCTTTTCTCGGCTTCGTACAACTATCATCGGCCACCCATGCCGGGCAAGGATATAGTTCACCATTAGTCGGGCGATTCGTCCATTGCCATCCTCGAATGGATGGATGCGTATATAGCGGTAGTGAAACAAAGCCGCCAGTTCGACCGGAGACAATTCTCCTTTCCGCTCCTCCTCATTATACCAATCTACAAGATCGGACATAAGGGCGGGAGTCTCCTGAGGTGATGCATATTCAAATCGGTCGCCATAGCGGGTTATCACGCTGTTCGGCCGGGTTTTATATTGTCCTGCATGGATTACAAAACTTGTTTGCACACCAGTGGGCATTGTCCGATACTCGGTATAATCTTCGCGGAGCAAAGTATGATGTAGTGTTCTGATAAAATTCTGAGTCATAGGCTCTTTCGTGTTTGCCGCCTCGTCCCTCATCATTTTTACAGAAACCTCACTGGCTTTCATATCGTTGAAGTCTTTCAAGTGCCCTTCTCCGGTCACCTTGCCAAAAAGAAGCAAAAGCTCGGTCTGGCCATAGGTTAAGGTATTGCCTTCAATATGATTACTGTTGTAATTGTACTCAACGGTAAACCTCTTGCCAAGCTTATTGCGGTCGGCTTCTGAAAGTGGCTGAATAGACAGCCATTTATTATAGACTTTCTCTAATGTCATGTTATTCAACTTATCGGTCATTGTTGTTTGGGTGGTAAGTTACCACCTTCTCGGGTGGTAGTCTTTGTAGATGGGGGAGCGCGAATTGTACGTCATTTTGAATTGGGGGCATCGCCTTTCGCGGGTTGCTCGGCAAACCGGTTATTGTTCTCCCACTTTCTTTGCCGAAAAGGCTATAATTCGGTTTGGCTATCGGTCATAACCAATTCCGTGGTGTTCTGATTACAAAGGTAAGGTTTTTGTATGAGATGCTGCCCTACAATGCGATAATTATTTTCCTTTTTGAGGATATGTTCGCTGCGGGCGCAATGTATTGCGCCCCTACGGTGCTGTAATTCGATAAAAATGCGTAACTTTGAGGAATAATGTCGCGGCGCGTGGCACGGCGCCACCGTGCTCTATCCCTAAGAACAAACAATACAAACACTTACTACATATTTACCAAATGAAACCGGAGCTTAAGGCCGAACTTATCCGCAAGCTGGAGGCGCTCGAAGGCATCACCGACGACGAGCGCGCCGCCCTGCTGGGACTGCTGCGCACCAACCGAACCTACGGACTGGTGTGGGAAGACAAGCCCGAAGACATCGAGGAGACCCTGCGCGACCAACTCCCCGTCCTGCGCGAGGTCAAGGATAAGGCTATCATTGCGGCCGAAAACCAAACAGAGGTGCAAAATACCCCCCCCGTTAACTCACTAATTCCCAATCACTTAATTATTGAGGGCGACAATCTTGTCTCGCTGTCGGCCCTCGCCTACACCCACGCCGGCAAAATCGATGTAATCTACATCGACCCTCCGTACAACACCGGAAACAAGGACTTTGTCTACAACGACTCGTTTGTAGACAAGGAGGACGCGTACCGTCACTCCAAATGGCTCTCCTTTATGGACCGACGTCTCCGCATTGCCAAAAAGCTCCTCTCCGACCGCGGCGTCATCTTCATCTCCATAGACGATAACGAGCAAGCAAATCTGAAGCTGCTCTGCGACGAGGTTTTTCTGCCTCAAAATTATATATCTTCAATACCCTGGCATTCCAGACAATCGTTGCAGAATGATACGGATTTAAGTATCAATCATGAATATCTTCTTTGTTTTGCAAAGAAACGAAGAGTTTCAAATCGCAGATTAAAAGCAAGTAACGCGGATAAATGGTATGAAGATGAGGGGTTCGTATTCTATCCCATAAAAGTGGATAACGACAAATACAGTAATCCCGACAATGACCCACGAGGCCCATGGAAAGCTGACCCTATGGATGCGCCTCACATACGTCCTAATTTGACTTATACCATTACTAATCCTAAAACAGGGTCCCAGCACCTCCCACCGGGTGGGAGGCACTGGAGAATTTCTCAAGAGAAATTCTCCAGTGCCTTGGCTGACAATCGAATACTGTTCGGTAAAAGTGGCAATTCTAGGCCTCAGTTGAAAGTATTTTTGTGTGAGCAAGAGCAATATGGTTCAATTTCCCACTCATGGTTTGAGGCAGAAAAATACGGAACGGCTACACATGGTTCAAAAGAGTTGCAATCAATTTTTGGCGGTGACAAGGTCTTTACGTCACCAAAACCTACTTCTTTGATACGAGAATTGCTCAAGCTAACGTCGCTGCCTGATAAACCAATAACTATCCTCGACTTCTTTGCCGGTTCCGGGACGACGTTGCATGCGGTGATGCAGTTGAATGCCGAGGATGGGGGGCATAGGCAGTGCATACTGTGCACCAATAACGAGAACGGGATATGCGAGAACGTGACCTACGAGCGCAATAAGCGCGTGATTCGTGGGTACACCAAGCCCAACGGCGAGCAAGTTGAGGGATTGCACGACAACAATTTGCGGTACTATCGCACCGAATTTGTTGGGCGCAGCCGCACGCCGCGCAATATGCAGCGTCTTGTCGAGCTGTCGACGGATATGCTGTGCATCAAGGAGGACTTGTATGCCGAGCAGACGGAAATGGGCGGGATGCGCGTGGTGCCGCGCGTGTTCCGCTACTTCGCCGAGGGCGAGCGCAAGATGCTCATCATCTATCGCGAAGAATATATCGAAGAGATAGTCCGGCTGATAGCCAAAGTCGAAACTACGGCGCCCATACGCGTCTACGTCTTCTCGCCCTGCGAAGACCCGTCGAGCGAGCTCTTTGAGCCGGTGGCCGAGAAGGTAGAGCCCGTGGCCCTTCCGGCAGCCATCTACAACACCTACAAACGCATCCTGCCCAAGCGCCGCGACCGCCGCGTGGACACCGCGGCAGACAATGCCGCCGGTGTCGCAGCGGACACCGAGCCGGACAACGAACTTGGCGGACTTTTTGAAACACAAGACCAGGCATGAAAGACATCCAATACCAACAGCGAGCCATATCCGAGCTGATAGACAAGACTATACACCTGCTCGACATAGGCGGCGAGCGCCGCAAAATTGTATTCGAAGCGCCCACGGGCGCGGGCAAGACCGTGATGGCGTGCGCCACCCTGGCCGGCATCGTCGACGAGCTGAAAAACCGCGGCGACAGCCGCTACACGGAATGCGCCTTCATCTGGTTTGCACCGCGTAAGTTGCACATACAGAGCTACCGCAGCCTCAAAGGCGCCTTTGGCGAGACGCGCAAGCTGACGCCCGTGATGTTCGACGAGCTCGACCAAGAAGAAGGCATACAGCCCGGCGAGATACTATTCATCAACTGGGAGAGTATCATCAGAGACAACAGCCGCATAGTACGCGACAGCGAGAGCGGTGTCAGCCTCTACGAGATTGTGCGGCGCACCCGCGACCAAGGGCTGCCCATCGTCGCCGTCATCGACGAAGAACACCTCTTTTGGTCCAAGACCGCCGACAAGACCGCGCAGGTGCTCGACAATATCCGTCCCGAAGTCGAGCTGCGCATCTCCGCCACGCCCAAGACCACGCGCTTTGACGAGATGGTCAAAGTCCACCGCCGCGATGTCATCCAAGCCGAGATGATTAAGAAAGAAGTAGTCCTCAACCCCGATATAGACACCGGCGCCTCCACCGGGCTTGGCGCCATTTCGATGGAAGAGCGATTGCTGAAAGTGGCCCTTGCCAAGCGCGAGCAATTGGCCGCCGACTACCGGTCCTTAGGCATCGACTACATCAAGCCGCTGCTGCTGGTACAGCTGCCCAACGACACCCGCGAGACCATGACCACCGAGGACACGGCCGTATACGAGACCGTTACGCAATACCTTGCCTGCCAAGACATCACCGTCGCCAACGGACGCCTTGCCGTCTGGCTGTCCTCCGAGAAGCACAACCTCGAAGGACTGGAGCGCGGCGACAGCGGCGTGCAAGTGCTGCTGTTCAAGGAAGCCATAGCCCTGGGCTGGGACTGCCCCCGTGCGGCGGTGCTGCTGATATTCCGCAAATTGCAGAGCGACACCTTCACGGTGCAGACTGTGGGGCGCATCCTGCGTATGCCCGAGCAGAAACACTATCCCAAAGACTCGCTCAACATCGGGTACGTATACACCGACATCTCCAAAGACAAGATACAGATTATAGCCGCCGACCAAGACTACCTACTCAAGAATACGCTCGTGGCGCGTCGGCGTCCCGACTTGCAGAACGTCGTTCTGCCCTCGGTATATGCCGATCACCCCAACGCCGAGCACAACTACCTCGGTCCCGACTTTCGCCGCGTGCTCGAGTCTGAAGTCGTCAAGAACTTCAAGCTGCAGCAAAACGGCGGACTTTTCAGTCTCGCAGACCTTGCCGCCATGGACGGCGACGAGCCGCCGACACCGCTGCCCGACAGCGGCAACGCCGTCATCGAAGAAAACCGTCGAATTGTGTCCAAGACCCTGCGCATAGACGTACGCAACGTCAATGTTGCCGTGCCCAAGAATGTCCACTTTCAGAACGAGATACAGACGTTGAATGCCGAGCAAGCCAAATTTGCCCGCACCGCCGGCGAGATAGACCGCGCCTTCCGCGCATATATTGACAAAAAAGGCGGGCAATTCGAGTATCGCCAAGGCGGACGCACCGACCGCATAGCCACGTACCTGCTGGGTATACTCGAGGACTACCTCGGACTTTTCGAGACCGATGCCAAGAAAGTCGTGCTATATCACGAAAACCAGCCCAAAATTGACCGTATCATCGACCTGGCGCTCGACGAATATATGCGGATACGTCACCTCAAGCGCGGTCGTGCCGTCCGACCGCTCAAGCAATACGAGTGGAGCGTGCCCGAAGAGCGCGTGTATGACGGCGAGACCAGCCACGCCGTGCCCGACATCGCCAATCACGCCCTTGACCCGTACGTACGGCTCAACGACGGCGGCTCGCGTCAGGAAGACGGTTTCGTCGCCTTCCTCGAAGCCAATACCGCGTACATCGACTGGTGGTACAAAAACGGCGACAAAGGACGGCAGAACTATGCCGTCGAATACGACCGTGACGGCACAAAAGCGCTGTTCTATGTTGATTTCGTAATACGAATGCGCAACGGACGCGTCTACCTCTTCGACACCAAGACCGAGGAAAGCGACCCATACGCGCCGCAGAAGCATAACGCCTTGCACGCATACATGCAAGCCGAGAACGCCAAAGGCGCCGACCTGCGCGGCGGCATCATCATCAAGCCCCAAGGCCGCGACTACTGGCTTTACAGCCCACTATCCATAGACAACACCACCGACCTTACCGGCTGGGACATCTTCGACCCCCGAAACGCCTAACCCCGCGAAAGATAGACCATGAACAAAGGTATAGACAACAAATTCGTGCACTACGGCATACGTCGCGAAGACCTCTCGACAATCGAAGGCATCTGCGAGGCCGAAGGCATAGACTTCGACTGGCTCAGCGAAGAGATACTCCGCATCTATCACGCCAAGAAAGTCGAGGCAATAGAAATCAGCGACAGCGACACCGAAGATATTATCCGTGCCGCCATCAACAAAATCCGCCAACAGCCATGCTGATACAAAAAGTAAAAATATCCAACTACAAGACCTACCTTTCGCTGGACCTCGATTTGTCGGTGGACGACGAACGTCCCATCATCCTGATAGGCGGCGGCAACGGCGGCGGCAAGACCACGCTGTTCGAAGCCATCAGCGGCGCCCTTTACGGGCTGAAAATAGACAATGCCGAGCACTTCAACGAATTACTCAATCAGGGAGCGCTCGGCAGCGCCCCTCCGATTATTGAGCTTCAAATCACATTCGTGGGCAAGGTGCTGGGGCAGACGCGGAAATATATTCTCCGGCGGACGTACCGACTGAACCAGCAGGGTAGGCCGCTGGAAAGCGTATCGCTCAATATGGACGGCAATGTCTTTGTTTATGGAACGATGAGTGCTCCCAAAGACCGCGCAGTCAATATGCAGCAAGTCAATAAAATCATCAAGGCCAACTTGCCGCAGGAACTGAGTCAGTACTTCCTGTTTGATGCCATGCAGTCCGGCGAGTTGCTGAAAAAGAACGTATTTGCACAGACCATTCGCGACAACTTCGAGAAAGTCCTCGGCTTCCAAAAATACCTACAGCTCAAACGAGCTTCCGAGCGTCTACTCCAAGAATGGAGTCAGGCACGTCTACAAGCCGAGCAGGAGCAAAAAGAATACAACGAACTGTGCGCCCGCAAAGAATCTTTTATGTCCGAGCTCGACGCCAATACCGCCGAGCAAGATCGAATCTTCAAATACCTGTCGTCTGTCGAAGAAGAATACAATCGAGCCAAAGCGGGAGCGCAGCAGAGTGCCGACCTCAACAAGAAAATACAAGCTGTATCGGCACGCATAGACGACATTTTGAAGCACTGCGACACCTATGCCGAAGACTTGCGCAACTTTATGGAAAACATCGAAATCAATGTATTTCTGCCTAAACTTGCCTCCAATATATCGCAAGAGGTCAACAATATACTACGTATTAAAGAACAACTGCTGAAAGAAAACACCGGGGCATACCCGATAGAAACCCTGCGCGATGTTACGTCCAAAATCATAGAATACCTCAAAGACCTATCACTGTGCTCGGCCGATGTGGACGAGGAAAATGTGGTCACCCATATTGTCGCCCTCCAAAATGCCGTCAACCGCCCCGACCCGTACGAATGCCTTGATACAGATGAGGTCTCGGCCCTTCGTTCGCTTATGTCACGCGGCGGGACAAACCAATTTGTCACCCTCGACCGTCAGCGTCAAGACCTCGAGACGCAGATTTCGCTGCTCGACAACCTCCGCGACCAAAAAGCGACATTCGAGCGCACCAAGACCGGCGGAAATGACGAACTGATACGCACTTACGAGGCCTCGCAGAGCCAGCTTGACGAGCTACAAGACAAAAGTGCGCAGATTAAGAGCGAAATCAGTCGTCTGGACAAGCGCATACACCAATACGATGTGCAAATACAGCAAGAGCCCGATGTCAAGTATGATACACTGGCCAAACTCAAGCCCTTCTTTGAGATGGTGGCAGACAAATTGCTCAAAAAGAAAAAAGCGCAGATCGAGAGCGAGATGCAACAACAACTCAATACACTGCTGGTGTCCTATAAAGGCCATATCGGACGTATCGAGTTGAGTGACAGTATGGAGAACTTTAATATAAAAATGTATCATACTTCAGGAAACGAAATTTCGCTCAACCAGCTCAATGCCGCCTCGAAACAAATCTTTATACAGGTGCTGCTGAAAGTCTTGCGCAACCTCGGAGATTACAATCCTCCGGTGATGATAGATACGGTGATGGGCGTGCTTGACAACGAAAGCCGCGATGCGCTGATGGAAGAATACTTTCCGCAATTGGCCGAGCAGACTATACTGCTGTGCACTACATCCGAAATACGCACCGACAGCGACTACATCAAGCTCGAGCCGTTTATATCCAAGACCTACACATTACATCGCGACCCGGCTACGCAGAGCACTGCCGTGTCAGACGGCTATTTCGGAGTCGAACTCAATCAATAATCCGCTATGAGTAAAGTATTAAGTTTTGCCAATACCCGCCAGATGGAGGGAATGTATGACGAACTCGCCTCTGTCAAGGAATGTATCGAATCAAAGGTTAACCTCTCGCAAATTGTCGGCTCGGAAAAACGCTATACATTACCGTTAAATAAGGTGATGCGTATTTGCTTCCTTGTCGGATTGGGGCTTTCCGGCAAACGCAGCATTGAAGATTTCAAGGGTATACAACTTTCAAAAACTTCGACGCGTATCGTCCCGACTTTTTTTACACTTCATAATCTTGCTCCATTGTATTCGGCGTTATTGAAGATTAGATATGCAGATGACGAGGCGGATTTGACGGATAATACTACGCTTTCGCGCATTATCGCCGCCGAGATCCTACGCGGGCGAGATTATTTACTTGACGAGTCTAACCTCAACAGCTATCTTTTTGCAGTGTCGAATCGGGTGGCTGCATCACACGATATTCCGGCGCTCCAACTGCTTATCGGCAATTACGGAGATGAAGAAATGGAGGCAACGCTCGATATTAATAGCCGCTCCATCACAAATTCGCAGATACTTGTTGCCGGGACAACGGGTTCGGGCAAGACCAACTTGCTGGCCGTGCTTATGCAGCAAATACGCTCGCTTTCCTCAGAGTCCCGATATCCGGTCAATTTCCTATTGTTCGATTACAAGGGCGAGTTCAGCGATCCGGCCAACAATCATTGGTTGACGCTTTTCGATGTGGACCGCTCGGCCATACTTGACCCTATCGAGCGGCCGCTGCCGTTCACCCCGTTCCGCGATTTTTCGGGTCGTTCTATCAATGAAATCAACTTGTATGCAACCGAGATGGCTTCGGCGTTGAGAGCTTTAGACCAAGTCTCGGCAAGTGCAAATATGAGTAATCGCTTGAGCGATGCAATCGTAGATGCCTACAAATCGACCGAAGGCCGTCCCGTCAACTTTGATCTCATTCTCGAAAAATATCTTGGACGCATGAAGGACCCCGAAAAGGGTGATACAATTTCGTCAGTACTTAATCAGCTTTGCAAGGCAAAGATTTTTGATACTGAGGATAAGGCAAATCTTATTGAAGAGTGTTTTATCGTAAAAATGGACGGATACCCCAAGGATGGACCTATTGCCAAGGCCATTGTCTATTTTCTTGTATCAAAGCTTAACGATATATACTCAATGCTTGAAAAGCAGGAGGTCAATGACGAATATGTTCAAATTAGACATTTCACTATTATAGACGAGGCACACTATATGCTTGGATTTGACAATCGTCCGCTTCGTCAGCTTATTGCCGTAGGCCGCAATAAGGGTCTGTCAATCATTCTGGCCACGCAGAATATGGCGAGCTTCAAGAGCAAGTATTTTGATTTTTACGCCAATGCGCAGTATCCGCTCATAATGAGACAGCAGACGATTGATAATCAGGTGATAAAAGACTTGTTCGGCGTCAGCGGCAAGGAATTGGATGGTATTCGCACCGCCATCGCCGGGTTGCAGAAAGGCGAGTTGATTATCAAAGACCAAACGGCATTTGAACTCGGGATGGGCAGCAAGTATAAGAAAATCTGCGTGACACATCTGATATAATTCAGGTGTGTTCGGCCTCGGCCCTTGTCGTGTTCGGCCTCTCGAATCTGCGTATAGGGTTGTAGAGAGGCCGTAATAGAATAAATAAATCGGAGCTAACCTCGCGGTCGGCTCCGATCTTCTTTTTCAGTTACTTTGTGTTGAATGTTGTTATTAACCCTTTACCAAACCTTCTAATGAAGGTATTTGCAATTTGTTATGTGTGTGTTGTCGTGGATTAGTGTTGTATTGTGTTCCTGATTGTGTTCGAAAATGTGTGGCGACGGGTGTCCGTCCGGCATTTAGGGTATCGGCGGAGGTGGCGGCGGACCTTGGCGGCGCTGCCGCTTGCCTTTGCCTTTGCCGGGCTTTTTGTGGCCGCCGGGAGGCGGACCCATCAGGCGCTTTTCGGCGCGATAGACGCGGTCTATTTGCTCGGGAGTGAGGAAGCGCTTGTATTGGTTGTAGTACTTTTCGCGCAAGTCGAGTATGGCGCGAGCCATAGCGAAGCGGTTGTCTGTGTTTTGTTCGATTTGCTTGGATGATAGTCCCTTGCCGTCTTCGAGACGGTAGCGCTCGTGGATTTTTCCCATCTCGGTGTTACATTCAATGAACAGGGCGGTGAATGTTTTGGTCTGCTCGTCGTTCATCACGGCGGCTTTGGCCAGTCGAGCGGCTATGGCCGGGATGTCGGGATGTCGTTGTTGTCGTGTGCGCTTGGCTTCGACGGGGAGCGCCAGGGCCAGAAGCAGTACGGCCATTATCCAGTGAAGGTGTCGTGTCATGTGTGGTTGTGTGTTAGATGGTTGTAAAATGTTTTTTTGGGGTGGGTGGAGCTCCGATGAGTCTCTGTAATTGAGGCTCAATATGTGTTCATGAACAGGTCGTTGTCAATCATTTCTTGCGGCATGTCGAGGTATAAGCGGCTGTCGGTCGGGGCTTGCGCCGTGGACTGCGTTTTTGCCTGTGCGATAGTTGGGGGCTGCGGCGTCTGTGCCGGGCGTATCACTACAAGACAGGCGATGGCGGCAGCGGCTGCGGTGACGGTGGCTGTGCCCCAGAAGAGGCGACGGTTGCGCCGGCGGCGTACCTGCCACGGACCGCGTGCCAGTGCGCTCAATCGCTGTTTCTCGGCTTCGAAAAATCCGTCGGGAGTGGTGTATATGTCGCGGCGGGTGAAGTCTGCGGTGTCGTTGTTGTGTCTGATGTCTGTCATTAGTCTTATATATTATCAGATGAGAGAAGTATGCCTTCTTAAGAGTGTATGCCCATGCCTTGGAGAATGTCCTTGAGCTTGGCGCGGGCCTGGTGAAAAGTGGCTCGGGCGGTGTCCTCGGCTATCCCGGCGACGGCGCTGATGTCCGCAAAGGACATTCCGTCGTAGTGGCGCAGGTCGAAGACTTGGCGCTGCCGCGGGGTGAGCATCGCCATGGCCTTGGCCAAAGATGTTGCCAGTCGGTCGGAGCGGTCGACGTAAGGCTCGTCTTCGATTTCGGGCAGGGCTTCATCTCCGAGTCCCGTATCGGTATCGCGCCGTCGGCTGAGATGTCGCAGGGCCTCATTGGTGGCTATGCGCCATACCCAAGTGCGCACGGCCGAGGAGTCTTTGAGGCTGTCGAGACCTTGAAATATACGCAGCATCGCTTCCTGCATCACGTCTTTGGCGTCGTCGTGCGACACCACCATGCGGCGCACGTGCCTATATAGCGGCTCGTAGTATTCGGCGAGGATGTCGTCGAAAGACGGTGTCTCGGAGGTGCGGCGTAGTATTTTCATCGTCAGTGCGTTTAGCATTGAAGCGGCGCTTGTGGCACGCTTTCACTTATTAGACCGCAAGTTAAGCAATTCGTGTATGCCGTACGGCGATTTTAACAACCTTTAAGTCATCCGCCGCGGTTGCCTATATCTTTTTGAGTGTTCTCCGAAAAAAAATTTGTACCTTTGCACTGCCAAAAGCACACATACGCGAACATTATAATCACCATTAATAATCAACGCATTATGAAAATCGAAAAAATCATCGGTCGTGAAGTACTCGACAGCCGTGGCAATCCCACCGTCGAGGTTGATGTAATCCTCGAATCCGGCGCACGCGGACGCGCCTCCGTACCCTCCGGTGCCTCCACCGGCGTCAACGAAGCTCTCGAGCTGCGCGACGGCGACAAAAATCGATATATGGGCAAAGGCGTCCTCAAAGCCGTGGCCAACGTCAACGGCCCTATCGCCGAAGCTCTCATTGGTATGTCCGCTCTTGACCAAGTCAAGATTGACGAAACAATGATAGAACTCGACGGTACCGAAACCAAGAGCAAACTCGGCGCCAACGCCATACTCGGCGTCAGCCTCGCCGTAGCCAAAGCCGCTGCCGACTATCTCGACCTGCCCCTGTACAAGTACATCGGCGGATGCAACACCTATGCACTGCCCGTGCCTATGATGAATATCATCAACGGCGGCGCACACTCCGATGCCCCCATCTGCTTCCAGGAATTCATGATCCGTCCTATCGGCGCATGCTGCTTCCGCGAAGGCATCCGCATGGGTACCGAAGTGTTCCACAACCTCAAGAAAGTCCTCAAAGACCGTGGCCTGAGCACCGCAGTAGGTGACGAAGGCGGCTTTGCTCCCACACTCGACGGCACCGAAGATGCCCTCAACGTCATCATCAAGGCCATCGAACTGGCCGGATATGTACCCGGAAAGGACGTTACCATCGGCCTCGACTGCGCTTCCTCCGAGTTCTACAAAGACGGCGTATATGACTACACCTGGAAGCAGGGCGCAGACGCTCCCAAGTTCAGCAGCGCCGAGCAAGCCCAGTTCCTGAAGAGCCTTATCGAAAAATATCCCATCGACTCCATCGAAGACGGTATGGCAGAAAACGACTGGGAAGGCTGGAAGGTGCTCACCGACCTCATCGGCGACCGCTGCCAGCTTGTAGGCGACGACCTCTTTGTAACCAACGTCAAGTACCTCAAGAAAGGTATCGAACTGGGTTGCGCCAACTCCATCCTCGTTAAGGTCAACCAAATCGGCTCGCTCACCGAGACCCTCCGCGCCGTCGAACTGGCACAGCGCAACGGTTACACCGCAGTGATTTCGCACCGCTCGGGCGAAACCGAAGATGCTACCATCGCCGACATCGCCGTGGCCACCAACGCCGGACAAATCAAAACCGGATCGGCCAGCCGCTCCGACCGTATGGCCAAGTACAACCAGCTGCTCCGCATCCAGGAGGAACTCGGTGACGACGCTGCCTACGGATACGGCAAAAAGACCAAGATGCCCCAGGCCTAAAATCTCGAAACGTCCCGCGACAGCGGGCATAGACTGATAAGACAGCGCCCTCAAAGCCAAAATGCGCGGCTTTGAGGGCGCTGATTGTTTTTCTTTATTTGCCGAAATATCAAGATGCCTGAAAGGGTAGAATGTCGGCGAAAATGTCGGGGGGACGTCACTGGCACATACGGAGGACGCGGATGCCGGTCCAGTGGCGGTTGCGCCGGACAAATTCATCGAGCGGCTCATCGCTGATGACGACCTTGCCCAAGGTGCTGGAGGCGTGCAGCACGTGCCATTTGCCGTCATCGCCGCGCGTCAGGATGCCCAGGTGCGTCACATCCAGGTCTTTGAGTGTGGAGGTGAAGCACAGAATGTCGCCCTCGCATAGCTGAGCTTGTACGTTCTTATTGCCTAAGGTTCGGGATTTTAGATAACCATAGCGATGGTTGCGATACCCATCTTCGACGCCGCGAATACGCTCGTAAGTGGCGCTGTCGGCCAAAACGGGGTAGCTGTCTCGATGAGCGGACATATAGTCTATAGTCTTGACCTCGTACTTGACGCCCTGGTCCATACGGCGGACAGCGTCCTCGATGATGCCCATGGCGGTATTGTCCATAACCCAGTCGCAGATGTAGTGCAGGCGGCTGGCGTATCCGTCCATCACCCCATGGCGATAGCGGATTTTCTCGAGATTGTACATCGCATCGCGCCACCCCGAACGTCCTTCGCCGATGGTGTAAGCCATGGCCATCGCCGTTTCGACAAAGGTCGTGCAATCGAGCTCCCCGAGATCTATGGTCAGCATTTCGCCGGCCGAACCGTCGGAGGCGCGATGCGAAAAGGCGTATGCCGTATCGCATTCCAGAGTGTGCGCTACGTAGGGCGTCCCGATAAGGCTTCGGCCGATATCCGATAGTCGCCTCCCGGGTGTATATCTGAAAGCCGAAATCAATTCGTGTTGCGACGCTTTTTTCATAATCTCCACCATTAGCGTCGTATCGCGTTCCTCGTTGCCGAAGCGGATATGACCCCAATTGATGGCCGAAGCATTTAGGCCGGCGGTAGCTATCGCCAATATACTCATTAATATATATAAGATGCTGTGTAGTCTCATTGTTATTCTTTATTCTTAGGTTGAAAAGGGTGTATGAACGGCCTTCGCCGTATTGCAATAGACGGGGTAGCGGCGCAATGGTCGTTTACACAATGCCTGACGTTGTAATACCGCCCTCCCCTGATAGTTTTGCAAAGATAGCTATTTTTCGGCATATACATCGGCCTTCAAGCTTTTCAGGCATTCCCCATCAACTCCCATAGCTCTCATTATTCTCATAATTCCCATAGTTCCCATTGCTCTCAAAAAAATAGGGTGGGGCAATATTGCGGAGTGATAGCGACTTGGGCATCTGCAGGGAGATATGGCCAAAAAAAATGCGAAAAAAG
>ERZ808262.133-NODE-133-length-55604-cov-14.064952_pt1 | contig 55604 bp, 51 predicted proteins | sample MGYA00520895_ERZ808262 | MGnify/ENA primary metagenome ERZ808262 (study PRJEB31516, sample SAMN03275588) | gut metagenome | biome: mammalia-associated habitat; material: feces | host: Papio cynocephalus | place: Kenya | collected 2012-08-02 ... | reverse complement strand
CCGCTAAAGCTCCACTGAACCACCGGACTATCCGGTGGTTTTGTAATACAAAAAAGAGTGATATATCTCGCATATATCACTCTTTTTTAATGCAAACGGACACATTTAGACCACGAGTACCTGCTGATTATTTTTTCGGGGTCCCTGCAAAACCATAGGTTTTGTGGGGTGAACATTAGGTCGCCGGTCCGAATCCGTGTTCCCCTCCGCGCTCTCAAAACAAGCGACGGGCAACTCACGCTGTCGTTCCGCACGCCATGCGATGAGGTCCACTATTATTTTGGTGCTGATAAGCAAATTTTACAAAAATCAAATTCGGGTGTGGGTGCAACCCGCCCTCAATTATTAATTATTCATTATTAATTATTAATTCTTTTCGTATCGTTTTTCACTATCGTTAGTTTTTATTGACATATTTTTCAAGAGTGATATAATCAAATATGAAATTTGTTTCAGGTTAAGAATATAAAAGGATATAAAAATGAAAATCGATCGCACGCTAAGATTTTTGCAAAACGTAAAATGCCCCGAATCCAACAGATACGGTCGCGCGCAATTAAGAGGTATGAACAACCGCTATTCCCTACTTTCGACGTGGGGGTTGTCGCACGTCTTTTTCCAAAGGAAAAGACTCGTTCTCGATGTGGGTTGCGGTGGCGGCAAAAACCTTAAACGCCTACTCAATCAATCAAAGAACATCAACGCAATCGGCGTAGACCAATCCGCAGAGAGCGTAAAGATGTCCACTCGCAAGAATCGCCGCGCGATAAAATCGGGACGTTTGCAAGTGGTGCAAGGCAGCGTCGAGGCACTTCCCTTCGCAAGCAATCTTTTCGACCTTGTGACCGCAGTCGAATCCGTACACTTTTGGGATATTGAAAAAGGCATATCGGAAGTGTATCGCACCCTCAAAAAAGGCGGACAATTCCTAATCGTCAACGAAACGCAAACGAGCGACGGACTCGAAGCGTATCTTGCCGAAGTCGGCTTTCAAGTTTACACCAAACAGCAACTCGAATCGTACTTGAAGAAAGCGGGATTCAAGAAAATCCGCACTGACGTCAACGAAAACGGCAAATGGATTACAATCGTTGCCGAAAAATAAAAAACGCAAACAAAAAAATCTCACTCGAAAACGAGTGAGATTTTTTTCTTCGTTTATTTAAGGCTCTGCCTTCCGCAATTATTAATTATTAATTTTTCCGAGCCACTCGGCGCAAAGTAATTATTAATTGATATTTACGTCCAAGTCTATATCGTCGACAAATTGCGATTGATACAGTTTCTTGTACACGCCGCCCTTTTCGATGAGTTGGTCGTGCGTGCCTTGCTCGACGATTTTGCCGCCGTCTATCACGACTATACAATCCGCTTTGCGAACGGTCGAAAGTCTGTGCGCGACGACGATTGTCGTTCTGCCCTTGCAAAGTTCGAAGAGTGCCTTTTGGATTATCGCTTCCGTGGTGTTGTCGAGTGCGCTCGTCGCTTCGTCAAGAATGAGAATAGACGGATTTTTGAGGAACACGCGTGCGATACTCAACCTTTGTTTCTGACCGCCCGAAAGTTTGACGCCTCTCTCGCCTATTTGCGTGTCGTAGCCGTCGGGCAGACTTCTGATATATGCGTCGATGTCGGCTTTCTTTGCCGCCTCGATAATTTCCTCGTCGGTGGCGTTTTCTTTGCCGTATGCGATGTTTTGCTTGAACGTACCCGTAAACAAGAAAACGTCTTGCTGAACGATACCAACGTTTTTGCGCATAGAATCGTTTTTAATCTCGCTTATAGGCTCGCCGCCAATATAAATCATACCGTTTTCGAACGGATAGAATTTCGGAATCAAGTGGCAAAGCGTGGTTTTTCCGCCGCCGCTCGCGCCCACGAACGCATACATCTTTCCGTCGGGTATGGTTAGATTTATGTCGTCAAGCACTTCCTTATCGTGATTATACGAGAAACTCACGTCCTTGAAAACAACGTCGCCTTTGAGGTTTTCCACGTCGTGCGCCGTATCGCTTTCCTTTTCGACGGGAACGTCCATAATCGCGACGAAGCGTTTGAATCCCGTTATACCGTCTTGCAACTGTTCGAAGAACTGTATGAGCGTTTGCACGGGCGAGATAAAGAGGTTTATGGAAATCATAAACGACACGAGGTCAACGTAGTCGAAGTTTTCCTTGTCGTAAATGCAGAACAGCGCGCCCGCAAGCAGCACTATGACGTTGTAAATCTCGGTGACGAAACTCATACTTGCCCCGAACGTCCCCATAGCCTTGTACGCTTTCGAGCGAGCCTTGACGTATCCGTCGTTGTTCTTTTCAAACTTTTCTTGCTCGTATTCGGCGTTGGCGTACGCTTTGGTGACTCTTATACCCGCAATGCTGTTTTCGAGCGTGGCGTTGATATTGCCGATTTCCTCTCTGCTCTTTCTGAACGCCTTTGACATATTCTTTCTGCACGCAAAAGCGATTATAAACAAAAGCGGCAAAAACGCGAATACGATAAGCGAGAGTTTCCAACTTATCGTGCAAAGATACGCAAACGAGCCGAGCGTAACGAACGTCGTGATAAAAAAGTTTTCCGGGCCGTGATGAGCGAGTTCGCTTACGTCGAAAAGGTCGTTCGTCATTCTCGTCATAAGTTGCCCCGTTTCGTTGTTGTCGTAAAACGAGTACGGCAGTTTTTCGAGGTGCTCGAACAAATCCGTCCTCATCGCCGCCTGCATTTTCACGCCCATAACGTGACCGTAGTAGTTGATGTAGTACTTCATACCCGCGCGCAAAAGGTATATTCCCAAAAGCACGGCGCAAAGAATAAGCACTTCGTTTATAATGCCGTTTGGAATGCTTTGGCGCAGAATACGTTGCGAAATCATAGGATAAACGAGTCCGCTGACCGAAAATATGAACGAGCAAGTCATATCTGCGGCGAACGTCCCCTTGTGCGGCTTGTAGTACGCAACGAATCGTTTTAGGAAGTGTTTTTGAGTCTGTTGTTTCTCTTTCTTCATATGTCGTTATAGCTTTATTATCAAAAAATCCTATTATCTTTAATTGAAGCTTCCCCCTTCCTCACGTGTTTCCCCTACCGCCGTTCCCCCTCTGCATTCTTTGAGGGAACCCACGGCGTCCGCTTCGCGTGGGGCAACACTCGGTGCTCGCATAGATAGGGGCATTTCTCTCATTATGTCACTGCGCTTTGTGCGCCAGCTTCGCACCCAAACGGCGCAGTCGCTTGTACTTTCCGTCAAGCTCGACGCTCGCTACGGTCATCGCCTTGCGATTCCAGTTCCGTCTTCGAAGTTGCACATTCCGTGTACAAGTAGCCTTCGAATAAGTATTCGGATTAAGGCTTCGCCTTCCGCAATTATTAATTATTCATTATTAATTATTAATTTACGGTCGAGTTTCCTAAGCACCGCTTGAAAATATTGCGGCAATTCGCACTCGAATCGCATAATTTCGTCGGTGTGCGGATGTTTGAGGACGAGTTCTTTTGCGTGCAGAAGTTGTCCGTGATTATATAGTGCGGTCGAGCCGCCGTACACCTCGTCGCCGACTATGGGATGATGCAAACTTGCGGCGTGAACCCTTATTTGGTGCGTGCGCCCCGTTTCGAGTTCAAAGCGCACGAGCGTATACTGACCGTAGCGTTTCAGCACCTTGTAGTGCGTGACCGCGCGTCTGCCGTTTTCGTCTATAGCCATTTTTTTGCGGTCTTTTTTGCTTCTCGCAATGGGCTTATCTACAGTGCCTTCGTCCTCTTTGAAATTGCCGTCGCAAAGTCCGTAGTATATTCTGCGAGCGGTCTTTTTCTCGATCTGCGAAGCAAGGCTCTTGTGCGCCTCGTCGTTTTTTGCCACGACCAACAATCCCGACGTGTCCTTGTCGAGTCTATGCACGATACCCGGGCGAATCACGCCGTTTATGCCGCTCAAACTGTCGAGGTTGTACAAAAGCGCGTTCACGAGTGTATCGTTTTTCTTATACGAACTCGCTTGATGCACCACCATACCTTGCGGCTTGTTCACCACCGCCATATACTCGTCCTCGTACACGATGTCGAGCGGTATGTTTTCCGCCTTGACTTCGAGCACTTCGGGCTTCGGCACTTCAAAGTCCACCACGTCGCCCTTTTTAAGTTCAAAGCCGCTTTTTTGCCTTTTTACGCCGTTGACAAGCGCGCCGTCCTTTTCGATGACGGTTTTTGCGTTAGAGCGAGATACGCCCCACTCGGACGAAACGAAAACGTCCAACCTTACGTTGTCCTTGTCAACAGTGCGCACCATATCCGAGATTATTCCTTGTCCGCGTTCTTCTCGCCGTCCGTATTCTCGGATGTGCTTTCGACTTGATTTTGCGTATCGTTTTGCGGAATATCATTCGAATTTTCCGCACTTTTTTGCGAGTTTTCCGCACTATTTTGCGTATTTTCTTCGGTGTTTTTCACGTCGTTTTGCTCGACTTTTTCGTCCTTTTTCTCGCTCACGACGAACGAATAATCGTTTTGGGACTTCATCATCGGATTGAGATTTATAGGCGCGTCGAGCGGGTCGATTTGCTCATGCTCGTTTGAGGCTACATTCTTTTGTTCTTCCTCGAACTCTTTTTGGTTCTTTTTCCCTTCCTTAACGAGCATTACGATAAGCACCACGACGAGCATAAACGCCCCGACCGTGACGAACGAGTCCGCAATGTTGAAAACGGGGAAACTGTCCCAAAACGAGAATTGAATGAAGTCGCGCACGTAACCGAAAGCGATACGGTCAACGATGTTGCCAATGCCGCCCGCGGTGATAAACACGAGGGATATTCTGAGCCACTCGGTTTCTTTGAGTGCGAAAAAGAGGTAAACGCAAATCGCAATCACCACGATAAACGTTATAATCGTAAGACCTATCGTCTTGCCTTGAAAGATTCCGAATCCCGCGCCCTCGTTTTTGACTTTGACGAGGTTGAACAAGCCTATCACGTTCTCTTGCACGCCGTTTTGGTCAACAAAATTCCAAACGTACTTTTTGGACAACAAATCCGCAACCAAAATGACCGCAATCACCGCAAGTTCGACGATATACAGCCACCATTTTTTCTTTGCGACTTGCGTCCAGTAGGCAAGAAACGCCTTTGTTCTTGCTTTGTAATCGATTTTTTCTTCGTTACCGTTCATAAAACCCTCTCAGCCTCTGATTTGCGGCGGAATCGTGATAGTCACCCCTTGCGGCGCAAAGAGGAAGATGTTTTTGGTGATTTGCTGAATACTGCCGTCAAGCGCGTAAATCGCGCCGCTCATAAAGTCGAGAATCCTATACACCGACTGTTGATTGAGCGTGGAAAAATCGACTATCACCTGTTCTCTCATTTTGAGGTGGTCGATGAGCAGTTGCACGTCCTTGTAGGTTCTCGGCGAGTAGATAACAACGCCGCCGCTTTGACCGACGGACGGTTGCGTGTAACTCGGCACTTGACCGACTTGTGCGGGCTGACTTTGGCGAGAGAAGATTCTTCCGCCTCTTTGCATATCCGCGCGTTGCGTTTGTTCGTTTCTGAAATATCTTTCGTCCATATGTTATACCCTGTTATGAGTTATATTGCACTTCGTGCAGTGATATTTGCGCCGTGCGCAAGTTATATTGTCCTTCGGACAGTGATATTGCGGCGTTGCCGCAGTTAAGGAAAATTCGAATCTTCCGCTACTGCACACAAAGTGTGCAATTTCACTTGCGCAATGCACAAATTTCATTGTGACAATCGTCACAATTCAACGCACGCTTTGCGTGCATTTCACTGCATTTGCTATGCAAGTGCAATCGGGTGTGGGTGTCCCACCCTTTCGTCATTCCGAGCGATAGCGTGGGAATCAAGAGTAGCGTAATTTTCAATTATTCGGCACTTGCGGCGCATGTGCCACGCGTTCGCCGAACAGCACTCTGCCAAGTCGTATCATATTCGAGCCGTGTTCGAGTGCGATTTTGTAGTCGTTCGACATTCCCGCCGACAAATATTCGACGTTTACGCCGTCTTGCTTTATGCTCTTTGCGTCCTCGAATATCCGTTGCAACTTGTCGTAAAGACGGGCAAGTTCCGTCTTGTCTTCGAGGTTTGGAAGCACACTCATAACGCCTTTTATCTCGATGTGCGGATAATCTTTCATACTTTGTATGAAATCGAGCGTTTCTTCGGGGCGTACGCCGCCTTTCGTTATCTCTGCGCCCATATTTATCTCGACGAGGCATTTTTGAATCACGTCGTGTTTCACGGCTTGTTTTTCAATCTCTTTTGCCAGTTCCGCCCTATCGAGCGAGTGTATCAAGTCCACTTTTCCGACAACGTACTTGACCTTGTTTGTTTGCAGTTGACCTATGATATGCCAAACGTACTTTTCGTCGTAATGTTCGACAAATTCTTGCACGCGGTTTTCGCCCAACGCAAAATCGGGCGCGACGGACATAAACTTGTCTATCGTGTCTTTCGACTGCATTTTGCACGCAGCCACGAGATGTACGTTTCTATCATACTTTGCCACCTCATCGCGCACTTTTTGAAGGTTGTCGAGTAATATCATAGTCTCAAATGATATCGCCTATAGCGATGAAATCACTTTGTGGTGATATCGTGCAATTCTGCACGATGATATCCAAACCTCGTTTGGGTTATGGAATATTTGAATCTTCCATATGTCATTCAGAGCGACAGCGTGGGAATCAAGGCGAAGCCGCATTTCGCGACGCTTGATTGTCACGGCACAACATTCGTTGTCCCTCACAATGACATATGGATAATTTGAATCTTCCACTTGCGTGCAGAGCACGCACTCACCAAGCAGATAATCTTGCGAAACTGCGGCTTGATTATTTATCCGTCTTGTTTTGACAGCAAAGATTCTCTGCGCAGTAGTAGCGCAATTTCACTGTTCAGTGAGCAATCACTGAACAATATAGTCGCCTGTTATTGCATCATAGACAAGCATTTTCGTTTTGCCGTCTTCAACGTACGTCACTTTGATGATTTCGGGCGCAATATGCTCTGCCGAAAGCACTTTCCCGTTGAATTTTTGATAGGATTCGACCAAAACAGCCATTTTTTCGCTGTCGTATTCGCCTATATCGTCGCTAACGAACAGCACGTCGCCGAATATGTGATTGATTTTCGCAAGCAACTTCTTTTGGGTCCACGTGTAAACGGCAGGTTTCATACCGCCGTCGCGCAAGAAGAACACGTCGGGGTCGTTTGCGAAGATTCTTCCGTTCAAATGGCGACGATACACGCTGTTTTGCATCGAAATTTTGGTGGAAATAATCTCTTGATTCGTAACTTTGACGTAGAATTTTTCCTTGAACGTATTTTCCGCGTCGCAACCTATGCGGCAAGCGTCCACTATGCCGAACGACGGCGCAAGCGGAACGCCGCAACCGAGAATAATATTATCTCTGCAACATTCGCGCAAGAAGTCCATAGCCTCGCACATAAGTTGACCGCGAGTTTTGCCGTTTCTGGGCTCTATAGCGGCGGCGTAGAGGAAGTCGAGTTTGACCATATCGAAGTGCCATTCGTCGAAAACTTTGTCGAAAAACGCTTTGATATACGCCCTAACTTCTTCTTTTTCAAAGTCGAGCGCATAGAATCCGCCCCATGCGATACCGCTCGGAATAGGTCTGCCCTTCTTGTTTCGTATGAGCCAATCGGGGTGATTCTTTATCACGTTTGCGCCGAACTGCGCGGCAAACGGCGCGTACCAAAGCCCCGCTTTGTAGCCGTGCGAGTGGATTTTGTCCACGATAGGCGCAAGACCGTCGGGGAATTTTTGCAAATCCAAATCCCAATCGCCCACTTTCGTTTCGTATCCGTCGTCGATTTGGAAGATATTTGCGATGTTTCCGACGTGCGCAAGTCCTTCGAGGTCGCGCAAAATTATGTCTTTGTTTATGTTTTGATAGTAGTTATACCACGAGGTATAGCCTGCAAGGTGGTCCACTCTGCCCGTGCGTTTTTGCGGATATTCGGCAAAGTATGCGTCGAAAACCTCGTCGTACGTTCCGTGAACGTGCATAAGGTCGAACAACTCGTATTCGTCCTCTATTGACAGGCCTTCAACGTCCTTTTGCACGGCAAAGACGTTCTCTTTCATATCAGCATAGAAAATCGTGTAGCCGGTGCGCTCGTTGAGCGAGCCGACGAATTCCGCTTTGTCGTCCTTGCGGAAGTAGGTGTACGAAAAGCCGTGATACAAATCCTTTCCGTACTCTGTGAACGCATAATCGCCCGACGCACCCGAAAATTTCCTTACGATAGGCAGTTTCGAGAGCGAGCGCAGTCCGTACTGAACGTCGTTTCTCTTATACTCTCTCGTCGCCGTCCAAGATTGAAAACCGTTTGCGAAAAATCTTTCGTTGTTTTCAAAATAGCGGTCATATATGAGTTCGGCAAGCGTAAGTTCGACTTTCGCATTTGCCGAAACTTTGATTCTGACGTGCGTTTCGTCGCCGTCGTCAACGATGTGCAAATTCTCGCCGTCGTATCCGTTTTTGACGAGAGCGTACTCGACGGATTCCTCTTTGATTTTACCGCCGATTTTGTACTCGATTTTGAGCGTATACTCTTTTAGGTTCATAACTTCCCCCGAAATATAAACATAGGATAATTTATTATATCAGTAAAAAAGCGAATTGTAAATAGCAAATATGCGGAAAACGCCACAATTAAACTATCAATCGTCCCCATTGCCGACTTTAAGGACAAAAGCACGAAACGATACGCAACGAATCGCTTTCACAATCCCGAAAAACACGAAAAAACCGCAACGTAAAGCGCGGTTTTTCGCAGTTTGTTTATATTCTTTAATGCAATCGATTTGCTCGATTATTCTCTTTTTCGGTCGCTATCGATTGTCTTTAAGCCGTCAAAGAATAGTTTTCGACCGCCAAAGATTAGTTTTCGACTTCTTTTTCTTGCTCGAATTTCGTTATGGACACCTCGTACGCGACCCTTTCTTCGACGCTTCCGTCGTCAAGTGCCTTTTGGTAAACTCTTGACTGTATGCGCCCCATGAGATGTATTTTTTCGCCCACTCGGAACATAGACGCATAGCGCGCGTTTCTTCCCCACGCGATTGCGGGGATATAGTCGGATTTGTTGTACGCTCTGTTCACCGCAATGAGCAAATCCGCGATTTCTCGCTTGAAAGGCGTTGTGCGGTACACGGGTTGCTTGCAAACGTAACCTTCTATTTCTATGACGTTGGGCGCGTTGTCGTCGCACTCGCAAAGTTCCCTAACAAACACCCGAAGCACAAGTTTGCTCTTGCCGTCAACAATCTTGTTGTAACTTCTGAATTGTCCGATTAACCCGATTAGATTGCCGATTTCAAACGAGCCGCCTTCCATAAGTCTGTCGCTTATCGTGATGGGTATTACGTCGTTTTGTCCCGACAATCTTGCAACCGAAACCGTCATATCGTAAAACTTTTCGCCCATAATTTCGTGAGAAAATTCAGGCTCGCTCGCAATTTGCCCCGAAAGGTAAACTTGATTGTTTTGCATTTGTTCGTAACTCATAAATCCTCCTGTACGTCTATGCGTTTCTGTGTTGTATTCCGTTTGAATCTATCGTGTAGCCCTCTGTCAGCACGAGGTCGGCGATTGTCACGAACTCGAATCCTTGCGCTCTCAAAGCGGTCAAAACCATAGGCAACGCGTCGAGAACGTGGTCGCTGTTGTTGTGAAAAAGCACTATATCGCCACTCTTTACCTTGGGCACTACCCTGTCGTATATCTGCTTTGCCGACAAACCTTTCCAGTCGAGCGAATCGATTGACCATTGCACACCCACCATATTCAAGCCTTCCAGCGAAGTCATAAGTTTGTTGTCGTAGTCGCCGAACGGCGCGCGAAAATACTTCGGCTTCTTGCCCGTCAAATCGAATACTCTGTCGTTGACGTATTCAATCTCGTTTTCTATCTCGTTTTCACTGAGTTTCGGCATATTAAGGTGATTGCGAGAGTGGTTTCCTATCTCGAATCCTGCTTCCGCAATGGCTTTGGTTTCCTTTTCGTACTTGTCTATCCAAAATCCGACGAGGAAAAACGTACCTTTTGCGTTATACTCGCTCATTATATCGAGAATACCTTGCGTTTTATCCGCGCCCCACGCCGCGTCAAACGTGAGCGCAATCACTTTTTTGTCGGTATCCACGCCGTACACTGGCACTTTTCTCGTGCTTTTGCAAAAGTACACGCCTGCGCTGTTCGTCACGCCGACGGAAGCCGTCAACACCGCAAACGCGATAATCAGCGACGCCGCCGCGACTATACTTGCTTTTTTGACCGTAACAATCATCGAACACTCCCGATTATATGCTCGGCGCAGGTGCAAAATTGAAGAAATTATGTCGCCAAAAGTCGATTTTTCTTCTTTTTCGTTTAATTCCTTCCCTCACGCCTACGATAAATCTATTTTGCGGCAAATCGAATTAGAACACGCACTATGAAAAACGTTTAATACTGCCCTCATTTCGGGCATTTGTTTTGACAAGCGCAATAGGCGGTAGTATAATAAGCGATATGAAACGAATAGCAACCAAGAAAAACGGATTTTGGAAACGCGTGGGTATCAACATACCTTTCGTTTTGATGATCGCGGCAATGGTCGCGCTGTTTTCGGGTTGCCTTCTTATGTGGTTTTACGCAATAGCGTCGATTTTCGCGTTCAAGAGTTCTATGATTTTCCTCATTCTCGCGGGCGCGGGTACGCTTTGTTTGGGTTTGGGACTTGCCCTAATCCCCGCATACCGCAAGTATTACGAGTTTTACGACAAAAAAATGGGTTGGGAATACCCCGACAAACCTAAAAAAGAGGAAAAAACCACCGTCAACGACGGCAAAAAATCGTTTAAGGACTATCTTACGCTTCCCAATATCTCGCTTGCGATAATCGCACTCGGCGCGGTTTTCACGATAATATCCGCCGCTTTGGGTTGCATAAACCGCGAAACGTGGGTCAACGACACTGCCTCGTTTATGAAAGAAAGCGGATATATGACCGAGCCGACGCACGTCATCAATCTCAAAGACCCCATTCAAGGTCAGAACGCAGGCGATAGCGAAATCAAAACAATCAATATCGATTTCAAGGACAAACAAGCGGTGATAGTTTACGTCGGCACGGAATCCCCCGACAAACTCGGCTTCGTCACTTACGACTACTATATTAAGTACGAAAATCAAGTGGTAAAAACTCGCACCAAAGACGGCGTTATCACTCTTTCGGAATCCCCCGCCCCAAAGCGTGACGACACGACGCTAAAAAAACTTTTCTTCTTTATGTTCAAGGACTTCGACGTTGAAAAGCAAGTGATAATCTATCTTCCCGAAGATACGCGCGAGGGCACCAACGCAATCGAAATCATCGGCGAAAACGTCATTTACGCAAAGCCTACCGCTTCGACGGGCGAGCAAGAATAAATTTTAGGATACAAACACCGCAACCGTCTCGATCTATCGCTACTCATTCTCATCTTTAACAAATAATTTTATGCATTTTTGAAGAACAAAGTAGTCGCCGCAAGCGGAAAACTCACCGATAAATCATACAAAACCGCCTATTTGACAAGTTTCGAGCCGCCCGTGAAATTTTTAAGCACGTCGGATTTGAAAACGCTCGGTTTTATCGCTTTGGATTTTCTCAAAATCGCGTCCTCGATTATATCGCTAATCAGATTTTGGAAACTCACCCCAACACCTTTGAACAGATAGAACGCCATAGACCCCGGGATGGTGTTTATCTCGTTGACGTACGCCTTGTTTCGCTTCGTATCCACGAGATAATCCACCCTCACGACGCCCGAAAGTCCGAGTTCTTCGTAAAGTCGTTTGGTGTTTGCTTTCACGATAAGTTCCAAAGACCCGATTTTTGCAGGCACAATATGCTCGCACGCACTCATTTTTCCACCCGAATACTTGTCCGAAAACGTGAGAAAATCGCTTGCGCAGCACGGCTGTTCGGTGTCGGAAATCACGATTTGCCCGTCTTTTGAGTATGCGGCGCAGTTGACCTCGACAAAATCGTCGAGTTTGTGTTCTACGACGATTTTCTTATCGAATTTTGCCGCAACTTGCAGCGCAAAATCGAGTTCTTCTCTGCATTTTGCGACTTCTATGCCGATACTGCTTCCTTGGCACGCCGGCTTGACTATAACGGGATAATCTATAAGTTCCTCTATGCGCGAAATCGTCTTGTCTTTGTCGCTTTCAAATTCGTCTTTCGATACGACTTCGTAAGGAAGCACGTTCAAGAGCAGACTTTCAAACAACCTCTTTGACATCGCCTTGTCCATACAGCAAGCGGAAGCAAGAGTATCCGAGCAAGTCACGGCAACGGAATTGAACTCGAACAACGCTTGAAGTATACCATTTTCACCCTCGCCGCCGTGACAGCAAAAAAGTGCGACGTCGGGTTTGAACGCCTTTTGCAGTTTGTTTTTTTTGAGAGTGTAAAACTCGCCTTTTATCAAAAACGCTTTCTTGTGAGCAAGAGGGGCGAAGGGCGCGAAGCATTTTATCGAGTCGAGTTTGCCGATATAAAAATCCCCTTCGTACGCAAATATAGGTTCGACGTCATATCTCGATTTGTCGATATTGTTGAGAGTTTGCATTGCGGTTATAACGGAAATATCTCTTTCAAACGACCGTGCGCCAAACACGAGCGCGACTTTCTTTTTCATACTTTTTCACCTCGCAAAAATTTGTCCTTCCATAATATGACACACCCTAAACGAAAGTGAAAAAACGCCGCGAAAATCGCGGCGCATAATCTAATTTTGTCAAAATCGACGTTTTGAGCAAATCATACATTTTGTATGTTATTTCAACAAAAGTATTCTATTAAAACGGTATTTTTAGAACAAACAGTTATCGATTTTGCGGTTTTTAATAGTACTTTTGCGCAAAACGCCCTATTTTAGGTCGTCGTATATGTCGGGCAAGTCGTTAAGAATCAGCAGCGTATCGCCGAGTTTCAGCGTGTTTACAAAGTCCTTTTCGCAAGCGGCAAGCGAGTCGTATCTCTTGATTTCGCCGCCGAATTCACTCTCTTTTAGCGCGCGCAAAATGGGTTCGGTACGTTCGTTACAGATAAGCAAAACAACGTCGGCAACGTCTGCGATTCGTTTGCCGAGCAAACGATTTTCTTCGACTTCCCTGCTTCCGAGTTCCACGAGTCCGGGCGTCACGACCACCTTTCTCGTGTTGAACATAGCAAGGGTCATAAGCGCAAATTTTGCGCCATCGGGATTCGAGTTGAAACTGTCGTCGATGACGTTCACGCCGTTGCCTTTGATGAGTTGTTGACGGTGAGCGACGGGTTCGAGATTCTCGATTGCGTTCAGAATGAACGGCATTTCCACGCCGAGTTTGTACGCCATTGCGACGGCAAGCATAATATTCTGCACGTTGTGGATTCCGAGAATTCTTGTGCGAGCGTGATAAACGTCTTCCCCTATCACGATGTCAAACTCGCTTCCGTTTTCGCTCACGCAAATATCGGTTGCATAAATATCCGCGTTTTCGTCGATTCCCGCATAAATGGTTTCGGGTATGATTTTCTTTGAAAGAAGCATGCTTTCGGTTATGTTTTTAAGTTCGGAATTTATCACGCACACGCCGTCGCCGACGTCGAGAATACGGCATTTTTCCCGCTTTATATTCTCTTGCGTTTTGAAAGTTTTGAGGTGTTGATCGTTGATTCCCGTCAAAATCGTATACGTCGGTTTGACGATTTTCATCAACTTTTTGACATCGCCGACCCTTCTCGCGCCAAATTCCGCAACGAACACTTCGTGCGTAGAATCGAGCGAATTGACGGTTTTTGCAATTCCCATAGGCGTGTTGTAACTTTGCGGCGTGGTCAAAACGTTGTATTTTTGCGCCAGTATCGCGCTCAAAAAGTTTTTCACCGACGTTTTGCCGTAACTGCCCGTGATTGCGATTTTTATCAAATCTGCCCTATCGAGGCGTTTTTCGGCTCTTTTTTCGTATCGCAAATTGTTCAACTTCTCGAATATGTTGACAACCGACGTAACGATTATGAAAAACAGCGGATATACGAGCGGAAACGCAAAGAAAACGAGATACCGCATGTATTCGTCCGCAAGGTGCTTCGTCGCAATAGCGAGCGCAACGCACACAATCGCCGTAGATGCGGTCGTATTTGTAAAAAGACAGCGCACCGCGCGTTTCGTATAGCGCAACGGCTTTTTGCGGTCGGGCAAGTCTTCCATAAAGTACATTGCAAACTCGGTTATGAAAAAGAACAGCGCGATAAGGAATCCCCAGAACGCTTTTGCGTTCAACAGCCAAAACGCAACCCATATTCCGCAAAATATCGTCACGGTTATGACGTCGAGAAGATAAACGAACCTCAAACGCTTGTTTTTGAATATCTCACTCACACGATAGTTGTCGTTTTGAATGGCATACAAGTACGGTCTCGTCATAAAAAAACTGTCGATAATCAACAAAAGGATATAAAACCAGTCGCCTCGCACAAGCGTCATACACACCTCGCTTTTTTCGTATCAAGATATGTCTTGCCCGCTTTTTGTGTGATAGAACGGAAAAATCCCACTAAACAGACGATTTTTTATTTCAAAAATGTTTCGTGAAACATACGAAAAATTCAGGACAAAGGATTTTGGGAAAATTAAGAAGTTTTCAAGAGGCGATTTTAAGATATACCCTCGTCGGTTTCGGCAAGGTACGCTGCAAGAATCAGCGAAAAAGCGTATCTGTCCTCGACAAACGCAAAATGTCCGCCGTCGAGCAAAAAACCTTGCGCCCCGTCGATTTTCTTCAAAAAACATTTATACATATAAAGCGGCGTTTCCTCGTCGCTCTTTCCCCAGAAAACCGCGCACGGGCATTTTATCTTTTCGAGCAGATTTTTTTGGTCGTAGTTTACCACCCTCACAAAAACTTTCTTCATATCCTCGGACAACGAACTATAATCGCTCGACCCCCTCAAGCCGCTTTTGCCGAGTTTTTTGAGAATTTTGTGCGCAAGCACTTTCAAATAATAGGACGGTTTGCGCCTCGGTTTTAAGCCCGCGCTGTCTATAAGCACGATTCGATTGACGATTTGCGGATAAAAGGCTGCAAGTTCGATTGCGACTCTGCCGCCGAAAGAGTGTCCAAAAAACGTTGCTTTTTCGATTTTTAGCATTTCAAGCAACTTTGCGACGTCGTTTGCGTAATGCGCGACGTCGTAGCAATCGGGCGGAAAATCGCTTTGTCCGAACCCGAAAAAATCAATGGCAACCACACGGTATTTTGCGCATAGTTGTTTCATCGCAAAGAAAAAGGCGGTAGCGTCCGAGCCCCACCCGTGAAGAAAAACCAACGTATTTTTGCCGTTTCCGACCGAAAAATACGACAATTTTTTGCCGTTTACGACGGCGAATTTTCTCTCGAAACCGTACGGATTTCGATTGATATTTTGCGCATTATCGCAATGCGGATTTGAATTTTCGATAACGTTTCGTTGTTGTTTCGTGTCGACCTCTACATCGCAAGCCACATAATAAGTGCGTCGCGAACGTTGTTGTAATACTTCTTTCGCACGCCTTCGACTTTGAAGCCGAAACTTTGGTACAAGCGGATTGCGGGCTCGTTGTTGTCGCGCACTTCGAGGGTCATAAACCTGATTCCGAGCAGTTTTGCCCTCGATATGAGTTCACTCATAAGCAACTTGCCTATGCCTTTTCCGCGCTCAGTGGACTTTACCGCTATATTCGTTATATGCGCCTCGTCAAGCACTTTGTGAAAACCGCCGTAGCAAATCACCTCGTCGCCTCTTACGCCGACGAGATAATACGCGTTTTCGTCCTCGACTTCGGGGATAAACATTCTCTCGTTCCACGGCTGGTCGAACGCTTCTCGCTCGATTTCCGCCATCTGTCGCAAATGCTCGTACTTAAGGGATTCAAACTTCATCCTTTTCCCTCTCGGCTTGCGATTTTCTCATATAAAACGGCTCGAAAACTTGCACGAATTCGCCGTTTTTTGCCTTTTGTTTCGCGACTTCGGCAAGGGTTTCGTCTACGCTTTTAAGCGGTTGATATTCGGCTTTTTTAAGTTCGATATTCTCGCCTGCTTCGCAAAAACTCGCGCTCAAAACCTTTCCGTTTTCGCATTTTGCAAGATACGTATTTCCGTGTCCCGCGTCAACCGCCGCAAGGATTTTGCCTCTTTGGTGCGCGATAAGTTCAAACGTAGTCACCGCAATGCGCTTTGCGCACGTTGCAAACGCAATCGCAGTCATTGCCGAAACGCCTATTCTGATTCCCGTAAAAGACCCCGGACCGACGTTCACCGCAACGGCGTCGAGGTCGTTTACGTTGACGGCGTGGGATTCGAGCATATTATCGATTTCGGGCATAAGCGTCGCGCTGTGTCCCGACTTGCCGATTTGCTTTGTGAAAGAATAGGTTTCGTCGCCCTTGACGAGAGCAATCGAAAGTCCCGTAGATGTTGTGTCTATTGCAAGAATATTCATTTGTTTTCTTCCTTTTCAACGTCGAAAATACGCTCGTTTTCGCCCGTCGGCGTTATGTTTATCTCGATAACTTCGCCGTCGAAATGCTCGAATTTGTTCCATTCGATAACCGTCACCGAATCGTCGTCGAAGCAGTCCTCGATGCCGAGTTCGGCAAGTTCGTCCGCGCTCTCGACTCTGTACATATCGAGATGATTGAGTTTGAGTCTGCCGTCCTCGTACACGTTGAGTATGGTGAAAGTCGGGCTCGTAACCTCGTCTTCTATGCCGAGAGCCTTTGCAAGCCCTTTCGTAAACGTGGTTTTGCCCGCGCCCAAATCGCCGCTTAAAAGGATAACCTCGCCGCCTTGCAACGTATCTGCAATTTTCTTTGCCAAAGCGTAAGTTTCCTCGACGTTTTTGACGGTATGCTTTCCGAAAACCGTGCTCAATTTTTTCATATTCGACCCGTCCCAATGCAAAATTTTGCTAAGACGTTTGTATAATACAAACGTAAGTCCACCGACTATTATACATCTAAACAAGTTGAAAGGCAACACGCCGACGAACAAATAATAGACGTAAAACGTGTCTATCGTCACGTTTTTGTACAACGGTTTGAGCAAGTTGACGATAAGCGAGAAATCGCCGTTGAAATACAACTGCACGAAATACGGTATGGATATAAATCTATTGACCAAAAGCGACAGCGCGGTAAGACACAAACTGCCCGCGCATATGCCGATAAAAGCGTGTTTTCTGTCCTTTTTGAAATAGTAAATCAGCGACGCGGGAAGCACGAACGCAATGCCGAGCAGAATGTCCGTAGCCTCGCCGACGTATGCGGTGCTCGTGAGCGGAAATTTGAAAAGACACTTCAAAATAATCACCACGCACGCGCTTATGGGCCCCATAGAAAAACCCGCGAGCAATGCCGGCAATTCGCTTATCTGAATCTCCAAAAAACTCGGAAACATAAACGGCAGATTGAATTTTGCAAACGCGTACAAAATGAAAGAAAGTGCCGTTAGAATCGCCATTTTGGTGATATATGCGGTTGAAAAACGCGGATTCTTGAATCGCTCGAACATCTTTTTTATATCCTCTTTTGTGACTTTGGCGTTTCCGCTTTTTTTGTCGTCGGAATCGAGGATATTCGCTTGTTGCGTTTCCTTTGTCTTTTTGCCCATTTTTCTCCTTCGGCGCACTTTCCCAAAATTTGCAAAAGCATAAAAAAATGCGCCTTCGAGGGCGCAAACGTAAATTGAAATGCAAAATTACGTCGCTTCTTCCGTCCGGACTTTACCGTCGGTCAAGGAATTGCACCTTGTCGGCACGCATTGCGTGTTCGCGGACTATACCGCCGGTGAGGATTTTCACCTCGCCCCGAAGCACCTTTATAATATGCCCTTAAAGTGCTTATGTCAAGCACAATGTGAAATCAAAGTATTAAACCGTCGAATACAGCCATAATTTAAGTATGGAATACACGAATCAAACGCCGTACGTTCAAGATTATATGCAAACGGGCGAAGTGACCGAGCAAAGTGTAGCCGCCCTCGCCCTATCAAACCCGAAAGTCGTAGGCGCGCGCTGTTTTTCGTACAACAACGCATACGTCGTCGCCTTGATTTCTTCCCCGTTTTACCTCAAAAGCGAGCGCGATGCGTTTTTGCAATCAACGAAAATCGATTTGTCAAAGCAAACGAAAACCAACATTTTCGTGACTTTGGACGTAGACGTATATCGGAAAATCAAAGACGGTATGACCGAAGCGCAAAAAGCGGAATTGTTTGAAAAAGTCGTATCGAGAGCGTATTGATTTTGTTGCAAGCACGCCGCAAAACGCCAAATAAAGCAACTCGTAATTCCCTGATAAAAGTTTTGAACATCGACAAAATGCAGAACGTTCAGCATTGAAAACGCACGAAAAAGTCAGCACTAAATCGCAAAAAAACATCAAAAAAAGCCTCGTTTCAAGGCCTTTTTGATTGATTATTCCTTATAAAATTCGCAATTACGCTTTATACTTCGTGACGTTTTTGCCGTCTGCCCAAAGTTTTTCGAGGCAGTAGAACATTCTCGTTTCGTCGTTAAAGATATGCACGATAACGCCGCCGTAGTCGAGCACCGCCCATTTACCCTCGCCCATACCGTCCGTATGCGTGGGTTCGACGCCGTTTTCGCTCATTTTTTCTTCGACAAATTCTGCAAGTGCCTTGACTTGCTTGTTGCTCTTTGCCGTGCAAATGACAAAATAATCCGTCATAACAGTCAGGTGCGCAACGTCCAAAACGGTGATGTCAACGGCTTTATGTTCGTCGAGTTCGGCGCAAATGATGTCTTTCATTTCAATAGGTTCCATAAAATCCTCCTCTCGCAAAAACGTGCGAGGTTTCTTTGGTATAGTATTTATCGTGTGCAAAAAGCGTGTTTGATTGCAAGTTTTATTGCCGCGTCTTTCTACAACGATTTTAGCACACAATCGTGCGCTTTTCAACGGTCAATTTTTGCAATAATCGCCGAGATAGCACTTCACCGCGTCGAGAGTGAGCGGGTGCATAGGCTTTCCGCTTGCTCTCACCTTGTCGTACGTGTATTTCAAAACCGCCTTGAAACCCTCGTCGAAATCGCGCATAGCAATCTCTCGAATTTGAGGAATCGGCTCGTAGGTTCTGTCGAAAGACACGCTGTCCGCGGTGTACACGAGTTTTTCGAGCATAGTCATATCCGCTTTTGCGGTGGTGTGATAACGTATTGCGTCGAGTACGCTTTCGTCGGTGATTCCAAAATCGCGCCGTGCCTTTTCCGCGCCGAGAAATTGGTGCAATACAGGCGTCCCTACCGCATCGGGAGGCACGTCGAAACCGTCCAAAGACGGACGTTGCTTTGCGTTGTCGTGCAAGAAGCAAGCAAGAAAAACTTTTGTGAAATCCTGCTTCAAATTATGGCGCGAATTAAGTCTCATCGCTGTCAGAACGACGGCTTTGCTGTGCGCAAAAAGTTCGTCGGACTGATAGGAATGCAGTTTTTCCGCCATTTCTTTATACTCGCAAAACATTCCATTTTTGCGAATCTCGCATAGAACTTTCTCGTCGATTTCGTCGGGTTCGTCGCCCATAAGGAGTTTTGCACGCACTTCGGACGAAGAAACGTCTTTGCCGACGTAATCGAGCAAAATAAATTCGCCGCCGTATTTTTGTTTGAGGTATTGCGCGCGCATTGCAATATCGTCGAAGCCCTCCCTTTGACAAACGGCAATCGGGCATACTTTGACGATGGCTTCGGGATGATACCAGGTGTCGAAATATTCGAGGCTGTCACCGCCAACGAGATAAACTATATCGCCGTATTTTTCCTTCAAAAGGGGAAGCGTGAGCGCGCTGTAATTGTCTTTTCCACGCACGTTTTCGATGTCGTCGATGACGAAATCCACGCCCTCGAATGCAATTTTAAGCAAATCGCAACGTTGCTCGAAACTCAAAAATCCCGCGCTTTTGTGAGGCGGCGTAACCGTCGGCACAAGCACGAGTTTGGATATTCCGAGCTGACACATTGCGCTTTTGCACATTGCGACGTGCTCTTTGTGTACGGGGTCGAACGCCCCGCCGAAAACCAAAGTCTTTTCCATATCTAGATTATACATCGCTATATAAAATAATTCAAGAACTCGAGGCGTATCAGTTTAATTTTTCGATATATTTTGTGATTTTTCGTGCGTTTTTCGCGTATTTGAAAAGCGTTTTCGGTCAAAAATAAAGATATGTCGAAAGCACTCGATTATATAAGTTTAAGCATAATCGTCACCCTTACGACGTTCGTATGGGCGGCTTTACTTTTCAAAAACGCCGTCGGCGCGTTGATATTTTCAGTTGCATTTTCTCTTATGGTCGTTTTTAGCCTACGCTACTTTTCAAAGAAAAATCAAAAGCCGTACACGTACGACAGGCTCGAAACAGAGTTTTGCATAAGAGGTGGGGAATATATCATAGATTTGCTCGTAAGTTCTCTAAAAAATCCGCAAATCGAGAACGGTAGCAATTATATTTTGCTTGAAAACAGCATAATTATCGCAAATTTCAAGTTTTCGCCGCTTGGCGGAAGCGACGTCGCAAACGTGTGCAAACTTGCAAAAAAGCACGACAAAAACCACGTTTATCTTATAACGAAAGGCGTTGACAGAAAGGCGTGGCAAATTGCAAATCTTCAAGACGTCAAGATTGAAATCGTAAAAACAAAGCAAGTGTTCAAGTTCCTCGCAAAGCGCAACGCCCTGCCCGTATTGAAAAAGCAAAAACAAAAGTTTTCCTTATCTTCCATTTTACAAACAATACTCTCGCGCCGCAATTTGAAAAACTATCTTTTTTCGGGCGCGGTGCTGATCGCGGTATCGTTCATAACGCCGCTTAAAATTTATTATATCGTAACGGGTACGTTGCTACTTTTTCTCGCCCTACTCTCTTTGACCCCGCTCGGCAACGGCACAATCGCCTCGCCGAAAGTCTTTGACGAACTCGAACACGAGTGCGAAAGCGAATACAAACGAGAAATCGATTGTTTCTAACATATATATCAGGGCAAACCGGATTATCTGTTGTATTCTTTCATAACTCTTTGCAAATTGCGTTTATTCTCTTTCTCTTTTATCGCTTCGCGCTTGTCGTGAAGTTCTTTACCTCTGCAAAGACCGAGTTCTATTTTCACGAGAGCGTCCTTGAAATAGACTTTGAGCGGAATGAGCGTATACCCTTTTTGCTCGACTTTGCCGCGAAGTTTGTTGATTTCAGAGCGGTTGAGAAGAAGTTTTCTCGTGCGACGAGGGTCAACGTTGTTGTAACTGCCCATTTTGTACGGAGAGATATGCGCGCCGAGCATAAAGACTTCGCCGTTTTTGATTATGACGAAACTGTCGCGAAGATTGACCGCGCCTTGGCGCACGGACTTAACCTCGCAACCGACGAGCGCGATACCCGCCTCGTAGGTGTCCTCGACGAAATAGTCGTGATAGGCTTTTTTGTTTGTTGCAACTACGTTTATCATATTTTTATTATATATTATCCAATCAAGTTATTCAAGAGTCGGACGAATCAAAAAATCTCGTCTTATGCCGAATCCGAATAGGTTACGCCGCAACTTTAAGCGGCGGTTTTATTATCGCTAAATGCCACAATAAAACAAAACGGCTCGCAAAACGAGCCGTTCGATACTTTACGCTGTGAAGATTAAGCACCTTGTGAGATGAGACCCCACATTACGAAGCAGATGATCGAGCAAATCATAATGAAGGCGAAAAGACCGAAGGTGATCTTTTTCAAAATGCTTTCTTTGTTGGTGGATTTGTTCTTGCCGTAGTAAGTATCGCTCGCGCCCGTGATGACGCCAACGTTGTCGTTTGTGCCTTTTTGCATCATTATTACGACGATGATTGCAACAGCGGCGACCACCATCAATATGAGAAACACTTTCAAACATATTTCATAATCCGCATATCTCACGCCTTGTTCGGCAGCAAGAAGGATTGCGTTCAATGTATCAAGCATATCTATACCTCCTAAAAGTTACTTTGAAATTTTAGCACACGAAAAGGCAATTTGCAAGCGGTTTTATATATATTTTGAACGTTAATTGCCGCATATGGCAACTTTTTTCGAGTTTGCACACAATTTGCGCAAGGTGAATATAATGTGCAAAATCAAGCGAGGTGAAATATGGACTTATCAAAATACGCAAGCGAATTGCCGTACCCCGAAATAGAAGTCGAACAAAACGTTGCCGAATCCAAACTTTTGATGCCGGTATATTCGGGTTCGTCGGGCGAGTTGACCGCCGTTTTGACCTACTGTTTTCAACTATACATAACGCCGAAATATCCCGATATTCAAGAAGCGCTCGAAGGGATTGCGATGACCGAAATGCGACATCACGAACTGCTCGGAAAAACCATATACAAACTCGGCGGCTACCCGATTATGGGCGCGCGCACCTACTGGAACGGAAGTTTTGCAAACTACACTCTCGACCCAAAAAGATACCTTCGCGAAAACATACTCGCCGAGCAAAACGCGATTATGAACTACGAGCGCACTATTTTGAATTTGTCAACCGACAGCGTGAAAATGCTACTCGAAAGAATCATTCTCGACGAGGAAATACACATAAAAATATTCAAACAACTGCTCAAAGACCACTTTGACGTCGAGTATGAAAAAACGAGATAAGCAAACGGCGAAAAATCGAAATTGCAACGCTTTTGCAAACTCAATCGAAAAAGCGCGAAAAGCGGCAATCTAAACGGATATGTTTATAAAAATCAAAATAAATCGAGCAATAAAAAACAGACGTTCAATCGTCTGTTTTTTGCGTCGTGCGGTAAATGGAATCGAGACCGTTCCAAAGGATTCTATACACGTTTTCGTAAGCCTCGACGCCTTGTCCGTAGGGGTCGGGAACGTCTTGTCCCAGAAGGTCGGAAAGCACGAACAAATTGCGCTTTTTGCCGTAATTTTGCACGAGAACTTGCTCGTGATATTCGGTCATAACGAACACGAAATCCGCCTTTTTGTAAAGTTGTTTGGTGCAAAACTGCGATTGTTTGTCGAAGTACGGCACGCCGTGTCTGTCGAGAGTTGCAAGGCATAACTGATTGATACGGTCGTTTGAGAGTATCAAGCCTGCGCTGTCAACTTCAATGTCCTCAACGCCTCTTGCTCGCAAAAACGCTTTGAACATATATTCCGCCATTGGCGAGCGGCAAGTGTTTGCCGAGCATACGAAAAGCACTTTCATACGCTCTTGCCCCCTGCGGCTTTCTCCACTCTGTTCATAACCGACGCTTCGAGTCCCGTTCCGTCAAGGTGTTCGATGATTATGTAATCGTACTCTTTTTCCGCCGTATGCAACGCAGAATACACGTTGCGGGTGTAGTCCTCGATGGTGATTCCGAGCGAGATTTGCGCGCGGTCTTTGACCTTATCTCTATAAATATCGCGAGCGACAATGACGGGATTTTTTCCCTCTGCCGTTTTTTTGTCGTACTGCGAGATTGCGTGGTCGATATTTTCCGCCATAACCGTTTCGACGATAGGCGCGTAGTGCGTGTATTTCATTCCCGGGGCTTTTGCGATTTTGATAACCTTTCCGTTTTGACTGACTTGCCCCACAATGTCGAGAAGCATATCTGCGGTTATCGCGCCGGGGCGAAGTATCGTCGGCGTATCGCAAGTGAGGTCGAGTACGGTGGATTCGATACCCACGCCGCACGGACCGTCGTCCAAAATTAGTTCCACGCGCCCTTGCAAGTCCTCATAGACGTGTTGAGCGGTCGTCGGCGAGATGTGTTTCGAGCGGTTTGCGGACGGCGCGGCAAGCGGCTTGCTGTTTGCGATAAGTTCGCGCGCCCACTTGTTGTTGGGCATACGAATACCCACCGTTTCGCCGCCTGCGGTGACGATATACGGGATTTTGTCGCTCTTGTTGAGAATCACGGTAAGCGGACCGGGCATAAAGCGAGAAGCAAGTTCGTAGAACTTGTCGGGAATATCCTTTGCGATGTCCTTGACTTGTTCGAGCGAGGATATATGCACGATGAGCGGATTGTCTTGCGGTCTGCCCTTTGCCTCGAATATTTTTGCGACCGCACTCTCGTCAAAGGCGTTTGCGCCGAGTCCGTACACGGTTTCCGTCGGAAACACCACGAGTCCGCCCTCGTTTATTATTTTCGCGCCCTTTTGGATTGCGTCGCTTGCTTTTTCGATTGTAGTAATCATTTGTATGTCCTGACTTAGATGAGTCTGTACACGGTGTAACTAACGTTGTTGCCGACCGTCACTTTGTCGAATACGAACACGTTGCTCGGCGAGGACGTGGGTGCGTAAAGCACGCTTCCCGCACTCATAGTCGCGTTCATAACGACGTTTTTGTTGACGTTGGGATTGAAGTTTTTGATGCCGTATTTGTAGATCGTGTTGTTCTTGGAATCCTTTTCGCCCGAATCGACTTTGTACATATAGCAACCGATTTTGTAGATGAAGTTGCCGTTGGAATCTGTTGCGATTTCCTCTTTTGTGAGCGGCGTAGATCCGTCCGTCATTTGCGTGATTTGATTGCCGTCGCTGCCGACGATATACCACGTTGCGACGCCGTCCTCGTTTTTGGCTTTACCAACCGTATACGAGCCTCTGAACGCCGAGAGCGAGAGGTATTTGAACGGCACGACCACTTCGCCTCTGAGGTTGAACGCGCCGTAAAGTTTTTCGGGATTGGACGAGGTGTCGTCGGGGTCGTTGACCGCAACCACGAATATGCCGTTTGAAAGTTCTTGTTGCTGAATGTCGTTTCTTGAGTTATGCCCTATCCTGTTGCCGTCCTTGTCGTAGACGTTGAACTCGCTGGGAAGCACGGGGTTATAGTAATAACCGTCAACGCACTGCATAATGAGGTCGTAATAGCCGACTTTTTCTTTCTTCTGGTCCTTTATGGTAATGCCGTAGTTGCCCGTGAGCGACATAACGACATTGAAGTTTTCGTCGAGGATAAACTGGTCGTAAGTGCCGATTTTGTTCCTAATGGTCAAACCGTAACTTGCATAAGTGAATCCGTCTTTGAGATATTGCGAAGTCGCGATACCCGCCTTGTCGCCGTCGTAGTAGTTGTTTTCGAGGTAAATGAAAACTTTGTCCGAATTTTTGGTGTATTCGGAAGAATTATCGTTGTCGGGGGTGTAAATTCTGCGAGAGAAAACGTAGTAGTCGAATCCGTCGTAGTAGGTGTATTCCTCGTCCTTTTCCACCGTCCAGTCTTGGTGGATAAAGAATTTTCCGCCGCCCATATAGGTTATTTCGCCGTAGTAGTCGTCTTTATCGTTGTCGGCAACCGTACCGTTCGCGGTTGCGACAGTGGTGCCTACTTCGCCCGAAACACTGTTCGGAACGGCAAAAATGTAGTCCCCTGCCGTGTTGCCCGTTATGGTGACGTACTTGCCGTCGAAGCCCTTAACGTCCGTGAGGGTACCTTTTGCGTTTTCGAGTTTTGCAACGAGCGTTCCGCATTGCGAAAGTTCATTGTTTACGCTCGGACGATATATAGAAGTATAGCCGCTCGTGCCGCTTCTGTCGTATGTCGAGTTGACTGCGATAAGTCCGCCGTCGAGGATTTTGAGGATTGAATCGATGTTTGCGCCGCTGTTTGACGACCAGTTGATTTTGGTGCGCGAAAGCACCGTTCTGCCGTTTGAATCGAACACGCCTGCCGTGTAATCGTTAAACTTGCAAGCGATAAGGCCGTCTTTGACTCTCAAAGCGGAAATTCCGAGCGACGCGGGCAAAATCATACCTTTCATACCGCCGTCGAAATACTCTTTCGTATCGCCGCACTTGACGATTGACAGCACGTCGCCGTTGCTCACGACGAATGCGTCGAGGCTTTCTATGTAGCCGACGTCACTGTTTACGTTGACCGCTTGAGTGTTTTTAGCAGTGCTCGTGGTGTAAATCGTCCAGCCCGTATCGAGAGTAAATTCTCTCTTTACGCCGCTAAATTCGGGATTGCTTTTAGTGGACTTGAAGATGTCCTCAACCGTTTTTGCCTTCACTTCGTCCTTGTCGCAAGAAACGATGAAAGCCACGCACGCAAAAAGCGTGCATACCGTGAGCGTAAGCGCAACGATTTTTGCCAAAAATCCTTTGTTTTTCATAGTTGCTCCGTAAAATAGTGAGTGCTTATGCGCACCCCCGTCGTCATATATACAAAATCCGCAAGCAAAATATTTGATTTTATTTTGAGCGGATGCGTTGTATTCGATTGTTTTGCAAGGTATGCTCTCGTAACGTTGTCGATGAGGATTCCGTCAAGCCCCCTGCAATGCTCGCAGACTATTCCGTCCGCGTCCTTGAAATATGCGTTCGAGTCGATGTCGCACTTGCAGACGTTGCAATGCGCAAAGTCGAGACCGTTGCCCGATATATCCAAAAATCCGAGCAGAAAATCGCGTACGGTATCGTCCGCTTCTTCCTCGCCGTACGCAAGCGTATCGAGGGTTTTGAGCGCGAGGATAAAGAGGTCGGGATTTGCCTCTCTCGAACCTTTTTGCAAGGTTTCGAGCACCAAAGACGCAGCGTAGTACTTTTCTATGTCCGTAGTGATTTTGGAAAAGGATTCGATTTGACTGCACTCGGTTATGACGTATCTTCCGTTTCTGCCGCTCAAAACGTAGTCGCCGAAATTCATAGGCTCGGCGGCGTAGCGCAGTTTGGCTCTCGGTTTAAGGCAACCTTTCGCCGTTGCGGTCAAAACGCCTCTGTCAACGCCGACAAGAGTGACAATCATATCACTCTCGTTGTAAGGTACTGCCCTCGTTACGACGGCTTTAACTTTTACGTCGGCTGTTTGCATTTTCCCCTCGCAATTTTTGCGAGTTATCCTCGTATTCCTTCATCGCAAGGTACATTCCGTACACTTCGACGTCCCCGGTCTTTGCAAACATTTCCCATAACTCTCGTTTGTTCACGATGTCAGTATGTGCAGAAACGTCCGCATTATCCGTGATTTTCTTATTTTTTCGTTATTTTCTTATTTTCGGTTTCTTTGCGGCTCGTCAGTCTTTTTTGAGGGCTTTGAGGTCGTAGCCGAGTTCTTTCATAATTCTGTCGTCGTCGCGCCACTCGTTCTTAACTCTGACGTATAAGGTCAAAAACACCTTTTCGCCCGTCATTTCTTCGAGGTCGTGGCGAGCCTTCGTCGCAATCTGCTTAAGCATTTCGCCGCCCTTGCCGATAACTATCGCTTTGTGCGACTGCTTCTCGCAAATTATGTCCGCGTCGATGTCGATTATGGGTTGTCCCTCTCTTTCCTCGAATTTGTTGATGTAAACGCCTATGCCGTACGGCACTTCCTTGTCGAGAAGATAGAGTGCTTTCTCGCGGATAATCTCGGTTGCCATAAAGCGCATACTGCTTTCGGTGTACATATCTTCGGGGTACATCGGCACGCCATCGGGAAGAAGTGCCACGAGTTCCGCTTTGAGCGGTTCGAGGTTGTCCTCTTTCTTTGCCGAGATAGGCACGATTGCTTTGAGCCCTGCGATTTTGTTGAGTTTTTCAAGGGATTCGAACATAGTTTCTCTCGTCACGCAGTCCTCTTTGTTGAGAGCCACGACCACGGGAACTTTGCTTGCGTTCTTTTCGAGGAACTCGTAGTCCTCTTTTTGCATACCCTTTGCCGCGTCTATGACGTACACAACGCCGTCAACGTCTTTGAGCGAGTTTTCAACCGCTTGCATCATATATTGTCCGAGATGGTTGCGCACTTTGTGAATACCGGGGGTATCGATAAGCACCATTTGGTAGCCGTCGCCGTTGATAATGCCCAAAAGTTTGTTTCTCGTGGTTTGAGGACGCCAAGAAACTATGGACACTTTTTCGCCCACAAGCGCGTTTGTGAGAGTGGACTTACCCGCGTTGGCAAGTCCCGCAATGCAAATAAAACCGCTTTTGAAATCTTCGTACATATATTTTTACTTCCTCTTTTGCTTTCTTCTTATATCTTGCTCTTGCGCTTCGAACAAGGACTCGTTTGAATTTGAACTCCCCCCCCATTCCTCACGTGTTTCCCCGCCCGTCGTTCCCCCTCTGCATTCTTTGAGGGAACCCACGACGTCCGCTCCGCGTGGGGCAACACTCGGCACTCACATAGAAAGGTATCGTCCTTTTGTTATGCCACTCGTTCACGGGCGAAAAAAATCCACACTCGCCCGTTCACTTGTACTAATCGTCAAGTTCGGCGCTCGCTTTCTCGCCGCCGTTGCGGCTCGCGTTCCGTCTTCGAAGTCGCACATTCCGTGTAAGAGTAGCCTTCGAATAAGTGTTTGGATTAAGGCTTCGCCTTCCGCAATTATTAATTATTCATTATTCATTATTAATTATCGTTGCAATCCTGCTTTTTCCATAATCGCTTTTTGGTGCGCTATCATCACTTTTTCGTCGTCGGGGTCGATGTGGTCGAATCCCAGTATGTGCAAAAATCCGTGACAAGCCAAAAAGCCCAACTCTCTCGCATACGAATGTCCGTATTCCTGCGCTTGTTGCTCGGCGCGTTGACGGCATATCATAATCGAGCCTAAAAGCACTTTGTTTCCGTCGTAATCGCTATCCTCGAAACTGTCTTTCGACACGGGCAAATCGAGTTTGTCAAAGCACGGAAAACTCAACACGTCCGTAACCTTGTCGATTCCCCTTGCCTCTTTGTTGAGCGCGCGAATGGTGTCTTCGTCAACGACCGTCATATCGATGAGGAAAAAATCTGGTTGATTCAAATGCGCAAAACACGCCTTTTCCACCCTTTTGACAAGCATTTTTTCTTTGAAATTAGCATTTGAAATTCTTATCATAGGCATATTCCTCGTTTCCGATTTTAGTTTTCTAGAAAGTCACATAAATTGCAACTTCCCCCTTCCTCACGTGTTTCCCCAACCGCCGTTCCCCCTCTGCATAAATTTGAGGGAACCCACGGCGTCCGCTTCGCATGGGGCAACACTCAGCGCTCGCATAGATAGGGGCATTTCTCTATTTATGCCACTGCGCTTTGTGCGCCAGCTTCGCACCCAAACGGCGCAGTCGCTTGTACTATCCGTCAAGCTCGGCGTTCGCTTTCTCGCCGCCTTGCGGCTCGTGTTCCGTCTTCGATTTTATTTATTAAACGTATTTGCAGGGCGTTTCTTTTCGTAACTTACGCGGCTATGGTGAATGGACGGCAACACTTCGATTATCGTGCGCTTGATTATGGCAATATCACCCATAGTGATAGGACATTCGTCAAACTGTCTGAGTTCCATTTTCTCGTCCACGAGTTTGTTGATTCTGCCCTCGAATTCCTCTTTCGTGTCGGGCATATACGCGCGCATTGCCGCTTCAATCGTGTCCGCAATCATAATGATAGCGGCGATTTTGGTTTGCGGTTTCGGACCTGCATAGGTGTATTTGTCAACCGCAAGGTCGCCTTCTTCTTTGAGGGTGAGTGCTTTGCGATAGAAATAACCGACGGGCGACGTGCCGTGGTGTTCTCTGCAAATTGCAACGATTTCTTTCGGCAATCTGTTTTGCTTTGCCAAAATCTCGCCGAAAAGCGTATGCGAGGTTATCATACTCACGCTGACTTCGGGGATAAGTTCGTCGTGCGGATTGTACGAGGACTGGTTCTCGCTGAAATAGATAGGCGCTTTGAGTTTGCCGATGTCGTGATAGTACGCCGCACATCTTGCCATATTCGGGTTTTCGCCGATTGCGGAAGCGCACGCTTCCGCGAGGTTTCCGACCACGAGCGAGTGATTGAACGTACCGGGGGCTTCGCTCGCAAGGCGTTTGAGAAGCGGATTCGACAAATTGCAAAGTTCGTTGAGTCTGAAATCGTCCGCGATGTTGAACACGCCCTCGAAAATTGCGACGAGAGGCATAAACACCAACGAAGCCGCGATATTTGCGCCGTACGACCAAACGACGTGCCACAAAAGGTTCATCGACGTATCGCCGCTTGCAAGCGTAAACATAACGACGAGCGGTTGCATTGCAATCGGGGTCGCCATAGACACGAGCAAGAATTTGAGGCGAGTAAGGTGCTTTTTCTCGTAGAAATTTACGATGACCGCGCACAAACTGTTGCACACCACCGAAGCGACAACCGTCGTATAGTCGTAAGTCACGGTGTCGCGCATAAACGCAACCGCAATCATAATGGCAACCACCGCCGTCGAAAGCGTTGCGGTGCGTCTGTCGATAAGTTCGATAAGCACGAGCGTGGCAAGCGCAATCGGCATTGCGAACAGATTGAGTTTCGTTGCCGCCGATATGGACGTGATAAAGGTTAGCACGACCAAAATTATCGTCAAGTGAAAATCTCTTACGCTCGTTCCTTTAGGTTGCGTGAATCTGTAAATTCCCGCCATAAGGAAAATCGTAAGCACCGCCGACGTGATGAAAATCGCCGTCGTGGAAAGTGCGTTTTCCGCCGTGAATGCGTCAAGGAAATCGCCTATCATATAAAGCGCGAACAAAGTCATCGCAAACACCGCGACGATTGCCGTCGCAAAGCACTTGCCGACGTAACGCGACACGTTTTTTCTCGCTAACGCTTTGGCTTTTTCCGCTCTTGAAAGATCTCTTACGTCATCTATCATAGTTCACTCCTGCAAGGTCAATCGCAATTTTTGTCGTCCGTTGCGACTTTTGCCCTTGCCGATTCTGCTTTTTCATATGCTTGTATTATTCTCGTCACGAGTTCGTGGCGCACCACGTCTTTCGCAGTGAGTTTTACGATATCGATTCCCTCTACGCCTTCGAGCACCTCGATTGCGTCGATCATACCGCTTTTGACGTTCTTGGGAAGGTCGATTTGCGTAACGTCGCCCGTGACGACGATTCTGCTGTTTTCGCCCATACGGGTGAGAAACATCTTCATTTGCTCTCTCGTGGTGTTTTGCGCCTCGTCGAGAATGATAAAACTGTTAGAGAGCGTTCTGCCGCGCATATACGCAAGCGGCGCAATCTCTATGCTTCCCCTCTCGATGTGGCGAAGATACGCGTCTTGTCCCATCATCTCTTGCAAAGCGTCGAAAAGCGGACGAAGATACGGGTCTACCTTTTCGTTCATATCGCCGGGCAAAAATCCGAGTTTTTCGCCTGCCTCGACCGCCGGTCTCGTGAGAATGATTTTGTCGATCTCTTTGTTTTTTAGCGCGTACACCGCAAGCGCGACGGCAAGATACGTCTTGCCCGTGCCGGCAGGTCCTACGCCGAAAACTATGCTCGACTTCTTGATTGCGTCGACGTACTTCTTTTGTCCGAGAGTCTTCGGACGTATGATTTTTCCGCGAGCGGTGATTGCCACCGTACCCATCAAATCCTCTACGTCGAATTCCTTGCCCGCCTTTGCGTAGCCTATCACCATATTGACTTGCTGTGCGCCGAGCGGTTGCTTTTTGCAGAGTTTTTCGAGGGCGTTTATTGCGGCAAGCGCGCCGAGCACGTCCTTTTCCTCGCCGCTTATCTTCACGCTCGTACCCATAGCGAAAACGTCCACGTCAAAAGCGTCGGTGAGTTTTTCGATGTTTTCGTCAAGTTCGCCGAAAACGCTCATCATAACGTCGTATTCTTCAAATTGTTTTTCTTTTTGCGTTTTCATTTTATATGATTTCCTCTGCTTCGAGCGTCAGCGTGACGTACGTTCCGCCTTCCGTCACGGTTACCTCGTAATAGACGTCGAGCACCGTCGCGCTTTCGGTCAAATCCGCAACCAGTTCGGAATATACCGCCTTTTTCATACCCGCCTCGTCGAGCGTGTTCTCGACTTCGACGGTTTGAATTTCCTCGTACCTATACGAGTATATCTTTATCGGAAGCAAATATCCGAAGTCGCTCGCTTCCGTTTTCAGCCTATAGTTTTCAAACGGACTCGTCGGGGTTTTCGGCACTTTCCCGAACATACCGAAGCGAGTGTACGTCTTACTGCTTACGACGTTTTCGACTTTCTCTACCCTCGCAAAAAACTTCGTGCGCTTGTAGTATACTTTTCCGAACGCATAGCCCTTTGCTTCGACGGGTATTTTGTTGTCGCCGTACTCGATATAGCCGTCTATGAGCGTGTCGCCGACTTCCACCACGTCGCCGAACTTGCAAACCGCCGTTCCGCCCTCTACGATAACTCTCGTGACGACGGCGCGCTTTTTGGCAACCACGCTTTTTGAGTTCGCGGAAACGAAATTCTCTTTTTTCAGCGCGGTTTTGTAAACGACGTTTATATGTGTTCCGATTTTGTCCACGCTTGCGAACGTAACGCCGTCGAGCGAGGATATTGCGCTTTCCAATTCGTCTGCGTTAAGCGACTTGACTCTTGCGCCCTCAACCACGCCGTACTCTTTCAGTATGCCGTCGATTTGCGCATTTAATGCGTAGTCGCTCGCGCCCTCGCACCTTACGCTCACGCGCGTGACGAAAGACGAGTAAATCAACGCGGCGCATACGCTTGCGGCTATCCCCGCAAATATTCCCGCCCTCGCAAAAGCGCGGAAAATCGACGAGGATACCCCGACTATATTAATTATTTTATAATCATAGCATAAGTTTTGCAATAATGCAATAATCTTGTGACATTGTTTGGACTCGACGAAAAACCGCGTGTATTCCTTCGTCGATTCCACTTTTTCGACTTTCGATATTTTTGAAATTGCACTCAATGCCTTTTGAGCGTTGCTTCCTCGCACCTCGATTTGCGTTTTTCCCAGACTACCCTCGATTTTCGACAATCTATCTGCATATTTTTTTCTGCGAGCGTACAGTTTTTCAAAGAATAATTCTTCCCTTTCTTCTTTGATTTTCTTCCTTGTTTCCCTTTCTTGCGCCTTTTGCTCTTTACGCGCGAGTTTTCTCTCTTGCTCTTTCTCGTATTCTTCGCTTTTTCCGTATTCTAAACGTTTATTTTTATGCAAATGCGCTTTGCGAACAGTCATTCCCGCATTATTCAAGTTTTCGTTTAATTCTTTTCCGTTTTTCAATTTATAAGCGATATTTTTTCCGTCTTTATTTTTCAAATCGTTATCTTCGCTATGTTGATTTTTGTTTGACTTATTCTTGTTTTTCGGGTTGCCGCCACCGCTATAAACGTTGCCGTTTTTCAAATTGCCGTGCAAATTACGCTTATTTTTATTTTTCAAATTCGATTTTGTCAACTTGCCCCTCCAAAAACATATCGCCGCCACCTATTTCCAAAATTCGCAGATTTTCGCCGTCTATCGACATATTTCCGCTATCGAGCCGCATTTTTATGTGCGTATCCGAAGTGGACACGACCCGTTTTATACCGCAAATGACGGTTTTCTTTCTTGACAGCATATTGAGCGTAAAGGGAAAAATATCCCCCGCAACGTTAAGTTTTCGTTTTATCTCGTCTTTGAACATATGAAAGTGTATGCGAAGTTGGTACTAAATACTACTAAAATTAAAGTTGAAACTTCCCCGCTTCCTTCCACATTAAAGTTAAAACTTCCCCTTTCCTCACGTGTTTGGACTTCGGCGTTTGCGAGGCAATCCGCCTCGTTCGCTTTGGCTACAACACATTCACCGAATGTGTTGTTTAACGCGTCGCGCCCGCCCGCCTTTCGAATCTTCCGCAACTGCGGCAACGCCGCAATATCACTTGCGCAGAGCGCAAATTTCACTGTGCTGCAAGCACAATTTCACGCACGATTGCGTGCATTTCATTGCGCCGCAGGCACTCTGCCCGCGAAAATTATTAATTATTAATTCTAAAAATAGCGAGGCAAAATTGCCTCGCTATTTTTAGAATGGCATATCGCCGTCGTCTTCGAAAGTGTCCCCTTCGTCGACGTATTCGTCGTCTTCGTCGGGTATGTCGTCGTCACTCGGCGGTGGTGCTTGTTCGCCTTCGTTAGAGTTGAACGGCATATCGAAAGGCATATCCGAATCTGCCGCCGCGATTTCGTGCAAATCCTCTGCTACGTCGGATATTGCTTTCATATCCACGCCGCCTTCTTCGTCGTCGTCACGCTTCTTCGGCTCGTCGTAGACGTATTCCGTCGTGTTTGCGTTTTCGTCCACGCGTTCTTTGAAAGAGGTCGTGGGCGCGTCCCAGTCTAACGTGATTTCACCGATTTCGCCGTTTCTGTTTTTCTTGACGTCGAGTATGACTTCGTTTTTAGGCAATGCGGGATTGTATCTGCTCGGGTTGTTGAGGAACATAACGATGTCCGCGTCTTGCTCGATTGAACCCGATTCACGCAAGTCGGAAAGAAGCGGCGTATGGTCGGGACGTTGCTCTATGCCACGCGACATTTGAGAAAGCAAAATGATAGGACAATCGAGTTCCTTTGCGTATATCTTCATCTTTCTCGACATATCGCTGACTTCGACTTGGCGGCTCTCTGCCGACCTGCCGTTCTTTTGAGCGGTCATAAGTTGCAAGTAGTCGATAATGACGAGGTCGAGACCTTTTTCACGTTTGAGTCTGCGGCATTTTGAAAGCACGTCGGACGGACCGTTCATCGAATAATCGTCGATGTAGATGTCCGAAGCAAGCAACGCGCGGTAGCCGTTGTACAGTTTCTTATAGTCGGTTTGAGTGAGTCCGCCTCGAGTGTTCATCTTGTTGCTCTCTACTTTCGAGATGTATGCGAGCATACGTTTTGCAAGCAAGTCGGCGGGCATTTCGAGTGAGAAAATAGCCACTTTTTTGCCGTGATTGAGCGCGACGTTTGCGGCGATGTTGAGCGCGAACGCGGTTTTACCGACGGACGGACGAGCCGCGATAAGCACCATTTCACCCGGTTTTAAGCCGTGCGTTTTTTGGTCGAAACTCGGAAAATCGATATATATCGTGTTTTTGGGCACGTTGCCCGTTTGTGCGTCCTGAATGGTTTTGAGCGCGAGTGCCGCCGCGTCGTCAACCTTGACGAGTGCTTTTTCGCTTGACTGCTCGGCAATGGCATACACGAGTTTTTCCGCATTTTCGAGAGCGTCTTTGCCATCCTGACATTCGTAGCCGAACTTTGCGATGTCGTTGCCCGCTTCGATAACCTTTCTCGTAAGACTGTCACGCTTTATTATGCTTGCGTAATACTCGCCGTTTGCGGCGGATACGACGCCCTCTGCAAGTTCGCTCAGATACGCAATCGAGCCAACCTCGTCGAGTTGACCTTTAAGTTCGAGCGCGTCGCAAACGGAAACCGTGTCGATGGGCTTGCTTTCCATTTGCAGTTGCTTCATCGCCTCGAAAATCAGTCTGTTTTGCGAAAGATAGAAATCTTCCGCTTTGAGCATAGGTATGATAATGTCGGCGGCTTTGCCGTCGATGAGAATGGAACCGAGAACGGACGCTTCCGCGTCAACGTTGTTGGGCATACCCCTCGTCACTCTTTTGTTTTCGTCTTTTGCCATTTTACACCTTTGAGAGCAAACGTAACGCCGATTGCCACGAGCATGGCGGCAACAGCGCAACCGAGCAAAGTTCCGTACCAACTTGCCGCGTTTTGCGTGCGCATTTCAAGCGTAAAAACGTCGCTTTCGAGGCTTTGATCGAGCGCGTATTTATGCACGTACTTCCGCCCCTCGCGCGTAATTTCACCGTTGCTTTTTATAGATTTATAGATTGTATCATATCTCAAAACCACTTTCAAGCGGTTGTATTGAACATCGTTATGCACAAGGTCTTCTTGTGGTACGCTCTCTTTGACCGCACTAAATATCGAATTTGGCGCAAGCGTAACCGTGGTTTCGCTCACATTGTAAAACGCGCCGTCCTTGCGCTTTTCGCTGTGCCAAACCGCACTGCAACCCTCGAGTTTTCTGTCCGTTTTTGAAAAGGTGACGTATATAATCGCAACTTTCTCGCTCGGTTGTTCGCCGCCGTTTTCCTCGCTCGATTCGCCCGTATTTTCGCCAGATTCACCGCCGTTTTCGCTCGAATCGTCGCTTATGACGGCTTCGCCGCTCGGGCTATTTTGCGTTTCGTCGCCCTCGAACTCGACAGCGTAAATATACAAATCGCGCACTACGTCCTCATCGTCTTGCTCGTTGCAAGCAAAAAGGGAAAACGCGCTTATGAGCGTAAGCGCGACGACGAGGATTGTCAAAGTGATTTTTTTGATACTTTTCATAGTTGCTATGCAAGTGCAAGCGTTTGCTTGCACTTGCGTTTTTTACCGTTATTTCAAGTTTTCGCCAGTATTTTCAATCAAAGATTGAAGGATTTTTCCAGTTCGGCGAGAGTGTCTGCAAATTCTTTCATCGCAAGTTCGTACGGCGCGTCGCTTTCGAGGTCGACGTCTGCAAGACGAATGATGTCGAGTGGCGGCATACTTCCGCCCGCAGAAAGGAATTTCTTGTATTTGGCAAAGTATTCTTCCCCGCCTTTGAGGATATTGTTTGCGATAGAAACCGCGGTGGTGATACCCGTCGCGTATTTGTAGACGTAATAACTCGTGTAGAAGTGCGGGATTCTCGCCCACTCGTAACGAATGAGGTCGTTATGCTCGACGGATTCGCCGTAATACTTCTTGTTGAGTTCGTAGTAAGCGTCCGAAAGCGCGGTTGCCGTGATAGGCTCGCCTCTTTCCACCATTCCGTGCGCGATAACCTCGAACTCGCTGAACATAGTTTGTCTGAACAACGTCGTGCGGAACATATCGAGATAGTAGGAAAGCAAATACTTTCTGAACTCGCCCGTAGCCGTTTTGAGAAGGTGCTTCAAGAGCAACACTTCGTTGACGGTGGAAGCGATTTCCGCAACGAAAATAACGTAATCCGCTTTTTGTTCGCAAAGCGCGTGACTGCTGAAATACGAGTGCATTGCGTGACCCATTTCGTGCGCGATTGTGAACACGTCGTGAATGGTCTTTTGATAGTTCAAAAGCACGAACGGGTGAACGCCGTACACGCCCCACGAATACGCGCCGCTTCTCTTGCCTCTGTTCTCATACACGTCTACCCAACCGCTCTTGAACGCATTTGCGAGAATGTCCGAATATTCCTTGCCCGTGACTTTGAGCGCGTCTTTGACGAGTTCTACGGCGTCCTCGTATTCGAGCGCAAGTTCCTGTTCGTTGACGATGGACGTGTAAAGGTCGTACATATTGAGAGTTTCGACGCCCAAAACTTTCTTTCTGAGCGCGATGTAATCGTGCAAAGGTTTCGTGCCTTTGCCGACCGCTTCGAGAAGTTTGTTGTAGCAAGTGGACGGGACGTTCTCGTTGTACATCGAGTAATCGAGCGCGCTCTTAAATCCTCTCACTTTTGCGTAGAACCAGTCTTTTTTGACGTTGCCCGCATAGTTTGCGGCAATGGTGTTGATGTGGTCTTTGTACGCCGTGAACATACTGTCGAAAGCGTCCTTTCTCACTCTTTGGTCGGTGCTTTGCAAAAGCATACCGTACACGCCGTGGCTCATCGCCACTTCGTTGCCGTTTTCGTCCTTGACGGGCGCGAATTTAACGTCGGCGTTGTCGAACATAGAGAAAACCTCTCTTGCATTGTCCGAAAACAAACCGACTTCGCCGAGCAATTTTTCCTCTTTCTTTGAAAGGATAATATCTTTGCTTCTGATTATTTCCTTGAAGAAAACTTCGTAGTCGGCGAAGCGTTTGCTATGCTGCAATTCTTCGAGCCTTTCTTTGGGAAGTTCGCCCAGTTCGGGCGTGATGAAAGACACCGCCGTCGAGTACTTGACGTATAGCATATCAACTCTGTTTGCCATTGCTTGATGGGTTGCGTCTCTCGAGTCTTGGTCGAGGCGCATTTTTGCATATCCGTAAAGGTAGGATATGTCGTGCATCATTCTCGACATAAGTTCGAGACAGTCGAAAAGCATATCCTCGTCTTGAAGTTTGTCTTGATATTTCGAGAAGTGACCGATGCGCTCTTCACACTTGAAGAACAATTCTTCCCATGCGTCGTTGTTTGCGATAATGTCTTCGAGTTTCCATTTATACTCGGCAGGTATTTGATCTCTTGATTCGTATAACATATGGGCTTCCTTCCTTTTTATATTTTTCGTTTATTATTGCGCAAAAGCAAGTTTATTCGTACGTTTTTATTCGATAAACAGCGTGTTGTCCAAAAATTCGGGCGAGCAAGTGAGGCGCACGCCGAGTTTTCTGAACGGGTTTTCGTCCGCTTTGAAAAGCATATGCGTCGAGTGTGCGTCGCACCCCTCGAGAAGCGGTAGTTGTTCCATAGCGGTTGCCGCGTTGGCGTCGGACGCCGCGCAAATGGAAAGCGCGATGAGCGCTTCTTCGAGCGTGAGCGTCTTGTTATGCTCTTTGAGGATTTTGGTTTTGAGGTCGATGATAGGACCTATGACGTAAGGCGATATGAGTTTTTGTTTGTCCTTTATGCCTGCAAGCATTTTGACCGCGTTGAACACGCAAGCGGCGGACGCACTCATCATCTTCGTATTCTTGCCCGTGACGATTCTGCCGTCTGCAAGTTCGAGCGCAACCGCGCCGCAACCGTCGTTGTCCGCACTCTTTTTCTTTGCGACTTCCACTATCTTTCTGTCCGCAACGTTGATTCCGAGGCGCGACATCAAAAATTCGAGTCTGCTGACCGTATCTTGCTCTCCCGTGCCCGTTTTAAGGTCGCAAAGAGCCTTGAAGTATCTGCGCAAAATCTCTTGCTTGGACGCTTCTTTGCACGCTTCGTCGTCCACGATGCAGTAGCCCGCCATATTTACGCCCATATCCGTCGGCGATTTGTAGATACATTCCTCGCCCGTTATCTTTTCGAGTATGCTCTTGACGACGGGGAAAACCTCGATGTCGCGGTTGTAGTTGACCGTGATTTTGCCGTACGCGTCGAGGTGGAAGTTGTCAACCTTGTTTACGTCTTTCAAATCGGCGGTTGCCGCTTCGTACGCTACGTTTACGGGGTGATTGAGCGGAATATTCCATATGGGGAAAGTCTCGAACTTCGCATAGCCTGCCTTTACGCCCCTCTTGTTTTCGTGATAGAGTTGGCTGAGGCAAGTTGCCAGTTTGCCGCTTCCCGGGCCGGGGGCGGTAAGCACGACGAGCGGTCTTGACGTGGTGATGTACGGGTTTGCGCCGTATCCCTCGTCGGAAACTATCGTGTCGATTTCGTGCGGATAGCCTTTGGTCGGACGGTGGATATAGACCTTTATGCCTCTGTTTTCGAGTTTTTGTTTGTATGCGAGCGCGCCTTGTTGGTCGGTGAACATCGTGATGACTACGCAGTTGATGTATATTCCCATTGCGGAAATGTTGTCAATCATTCTCTCGACTTCGCTGCCGTAGGTGATGCCGTAATCGGCGCGTATTTTGTTGCGCTCGATTGCGTTTGCGTTTATACAAATGATGAGTTCAGCCTTGTCGCGAAGTTTTTGAAGAAGTTTGATTTTCGCCGCCTTATCGAAGCCGGGAAGCACCCTTGCGGCGTGCAAATCGTCAAAGAGTTTTCCGCCGAATTCAAGGTAGAGTTTGTCGAAGCGATTGATACGCTGCAAAATATGCTCCGACTGTTTTTGCATATACATATTGCTGTCAAAACCGATTTTGTTCATAAGACGTCATTAAACTTCCTTTGTATTATTTTTATTCTGTTTTTGGGCTCTCTCACTGTATAATAAATCACAGCTTCCCCCTTCCTCAAGTGTTTCCCCTACCGCCGTTCCCCCTCTGCATAAATTTGAGGGAACCCACGGCGTCCGCTTCGCGTGGGGCAACACTCGGTGCTCGCATAAATAGGGACATTTCTCTACTTGTGCCACTGCGCTTTGTGCGCCAGCTTCGCACCCAAACGGCGCAGTCGCTTGTACTTTCCGTCAAGCTCGACGCTCGCTACGGTCATCGCCTTGCGATTCCAGTTCCGTCTTCGAAGTTGCACATTCCGTGTACAAGTAGCCTTCGAATAAGTATTCGGATTAAGGCTTCGCCTTCCGCAATTATTAATTATTCATTATTAATTATTAATTCTCTCAAAAGCTCATTCTTCGCCGTCGTTAAGGGGTGTGACGAGCGTCACTTCTTGCTTGAAGATTTGTTTGCCTTTGGTGGTTCTCGTGTCAATGCGGATATTTTCCGTGTTGACTATGCTCGTTTGTCCGCCGCTGACGAATGCAAGGTCGTAGGGCATCTTCACCGTGCCGACGTACTTGACGTAAGATTTGTCGAGTTCGATGATTTTTACGCCTTTAAGGTAGCGCGAACTCGGGTCGATGAGCGAAGCGATAACTCTCTTTGCGTAACCCGTGTTGGAAACGACGATAATTTCGCCCTCGTCCTCGACTTGTCCCGCAAACACTACGCTGTCGGTGTCCGAAAGTTTTATGCCCTTTACGCCCGCCGCCGTTCTGCCTTGAAGCGGAATTTCGGTTGCCTTGTAGGCAAGCACCTGTCCTTCTTTTGTGACTTCGAGCACGTTCTTTTCGTCGTCTACGACGTCCGCGCCGACAACCTCGTCTTTCTCTTGAAGATTGATTGCTTTAAGATATGTTTTCGATACGCTCGAAAACTCGCTCAAATCTACGCGTTTCGCGCCGCCCTGTTTTGTGAACAGCACGAGTTCGCCCACGGGTACGCCCTCGAAGAAGAACAACTTGACGACGTTTTCGCCCGTTTGTACGTCTTGATTTATCGCGCCGAGTTTGAACGGTTTTTCTTTGAACTTCTTTTCGGGAAGCGTGGTCACGTCGATTTTAACGACGCTGCCGAGATTCGTCACCGCGTAGAGCGTGCCTTTGTTGTTTACGGACATACGGCACACGGGCAAAGCGTCCTCGCCCAGCGAGGCAAAGTCTTTCTTTGCGGTGGCGTATGCCTTTTGCGACATAAATCTCATTTGACCGTCCTTGTTGGTCATGAGCACACCGTCGCGATATGCGACCGCTTCCGCTTCGCTTGGTGCGGAATAGTTTTCCTCGTCCTCGTCGCCGCTCATAATGACGGTCATACGCTCGGAATTGAGAGCCTTTTTGATTGCCGAAAGTTCCTCTTTGACAATCGTAAGTTGTCTGCGCTTGGACGCGAGGATTGCCTCGAACAAAGCGATTTGTTTTTCGAGGTGCGCAAGTTCTTCTTCGAGTTTGCCCACTTCGAGTTTTGCAAGGCTCTTGAGGCGCATATCCAAAATGGCTTGCGCTTGCGCGTCGCTGAGGTCGAATCTCGCTCGCAACGTTTCTTTTGCCTTTTGAGTGGATTCCGATTCCTTGATTATGCGGATAACCTCGTCGATATTGCGGATTGCAACGAGCAATCCTTTCACGATTTCCGCCCTCGCCTTTGCGGCCTTCAAGTCGTATGCGGTGCGGTTGACGATGATTTTGCGTTGATACTCGATGTAGTAGTCGAGATACGCCGTAAGCGAGAGTTGTTCGGGCTTGCCGTTTGCGATTGCCACCATGTTGATGGAATAGCCTTTTTCAAGGTCGGTTTTCTTGAACAAGAACGAAATGATTTTGTTTACGTCTGAGTCCTTTTTGCACTTAATCACGGCGCGAGTGCCCGTTTTGTCGCTCTCGTCCACGATTTCGGCAATGCCTTGCAAAGTGTCCTTGTTGGCTTCTTTGAGGTCTGCTATGCGCGAGAGTAAATCGGTTTTGGATACGAGATACGGAATTTCGGTTATGACGATATTCTTTTTGCCGTTGTCGTCGTTTTCGATGTGCAAGCGAGAGCGAATCTTGATTCTGCCCTTGCCCGTCGAATATATGTCTTCGAGATTGTCAACGGGGATTATAAATCCGCCCGTCGGGAAATCCGGTCCGTGGAACACTTTGAACAAGTCTTTTATCGTCGCGTTCGGGTTTTCTATTCTCATAACGGTTGCGTCGATACACTCGCCCATATTGTGGGTGGGAATGTTGGTCGCAAGACCGACCGCAATGCCGTTTGCGCCGTTTACGAGAAGATTGGGAAATCTGCCGGGAAGCGTATTGGGTTCTTCGAGGCTGTCGTCGAAGTTGGGCGACCACGTCACCGTTTCTTTGTCGAGATCTCTGAGCAATTCGAGTGCGAGAGGACTCATTCTCGCTTCCGTATAACGCATAGCCGCCGCCGAGTCTCCGTCAACCGAACCGAAGTTGCCGTGACCGTCGACGAGTTTCATTCGCATAACGAAAGGTTGCGCCATACGCACCATTGCGCCGTAAACCGAACTGTCGCCGTGCGGGTGATACTTGCCGAGGCAATCGCCAACGATTCTCGCGCACTTCTTGTGCGGCTTGTCGGGGGTAAGTCCCATTTCGTGCATAGAATAAAGCACTCTGCGTTGAACGGGTTTCAAACCGTCCTCGACTCTGGGCAACGCGCGGTCGAGTATGACGTTTTCCGAATACGGAAGCATCGAGTTGTGCATTACGTCCTCGAATACGGTGTCAAGCACGACTGAGTTGTATTCAATTTCTTTGTGTTGTTTTTTTGCCATTTTTCTAACTTGTTCAAATTATTTTCTCGTCTGCAAGCAATGCTCGCAGGCGGTTTATTGTTCGTCTTGTTCTTTGCTTATCTTGAATGTGTCGATTTTGTTGAAGTCGGCGTATTGATAGATGTAGTCTTTGCGGATATTGCTGTCCTTGCCCATAAGAATGGTTATTCGCTTGTCCGCCATCGCCGCGTCGTCGATGGTAACTCTCGTAAGCGTGCGCTTTGCAGGGTCCATAGTGGTGTCCCAAAGTTGTTCGGGATTCATTTCGCCGAGACCTTTGAAGCGTTGAAGCAAAGCGTTTTTGCCCATTTTCTTCTGCCCTTCGACAAGCGCGTTGTCGTCGTAGCAATACAAAATCTCGTCTTTCTTTTGCAAACGGTAAAGAGGCGGCATACCGATGTATACGTGTCCTTCCGTAATGAGTTTGCGCATATAGCGGAAGAAGAACGTAAGAAGCAACGCCCTTATATGCGCGCCGTCTTGGTCTGCGTCCGCCAAAATGATTACTTTGTCGTATTTGAGGCTGTCAAGGTCGAAGTCGGGGTCGATACCCGTGCCGAGTGCGGAAATGAGCGTTGCAAATTCCTCGTTTGCCAAAATTTCTTCCAGTCTCGATTTTTCGACGTTGAGCGGTTTGCCGCGAAGGGGCAATATCGCTTGGAAGAATCTGTCGCGCGCTTGCTTTGCGCTGCCGCCTGCCGAGTCGCCCTCGACTATGAACAACTCGTTTATGGAAGCGTTCTTGCCCGAGCAACTTGCGAGTTTACCAACAAGATTGAGTCCGTTGAGTTTGTTTTGCTGACGGCTCAAATCCTTTGCGCGCTTTGCCGCCTCTCTCGACTTTGCCGCACCCATAGCCTTTGCGATAATCTTTTCCGCAATGGCTTTGTTGCCTCTTTGCAAAAGAAGTTCGGCAAGTTTCTCGCTCACGAGATTCTCGACTTTGGGGCGCACTTCGGGATTGCCGAGTTTGCCTTTGGTCTGTCCCTCGAATTGCACGTTCTGCATTTTTACGGTTATGACCGCAACCATACCCTCTCTGAAATCCTCGCCCAAAAGGTTGGCTTGTTTCTCTTTGAGAATGTTGTTCTTTCTTGCGTAATCGTTGAAAACTTTCGTAACCGCGCTCTTGAAGCCGACCTCGTGCGTGCCGCCTTCCGCCGTCGGAATGTTGTTGACGTACGAATAAATGTTTTCGGAATATCCTTCGGTGTGCTGAATTGCAACGGCAACCTCGAAATGAGGCTCTTTCGCTTCGACGTAAAGAGGTTTGTCGTAAAGCACCGCTCTGCCTTCGTTGAGGTATTGAACGTAGTCGGCAATGCCGCCCTTGTAGCAGAATACGTCGTGCTTGCCCGTGCCGCCCGCAAGAGGCATACGCAAATCGTCGATGATGATTGTCACGCCCTTGTTGAGATACGCAACGTCGCGCATACGCTCGGCAATGACGGAATAATCGAATTTTTCCTTGCCGAAAACTCTCTCGTCGGGTTTGAACTTGACGGACGTACCAGTGCCTTTGACCTTGCCAATGACGGTAAGCGGCGTTTTGACGATACCGCTCTTGATTTTCGTGCCGACTTGCGGCGACCAAAATTCCGCGCGATACAAATTGCCGTCGCGCTTTACGTCAACGGTGAGCCACTCGGAAAGAGCGTTCGTAACCGACGCGCCAACGCCGTGCAAACCGCCCGAATAATTGTACTGACCGTTGTCGAATTTAGCGCCTGCGTGAAGTTGGGTGAACACGACTTCCACACCGCTGATTTTGAGTTTGGGATGCTTATCCACAGGCACGCCGCGGCCGTTGTCGCTGACTCTTACGACATTGTCGTCCAAAAGTTCGATACGCACGGTATCGCCGTAGCCGTTTGCGGTTTCGTCGATACTGTTGTCGATGATTTCCCAGAGTATGTGGTGCATACCTTTGCTGCCCGTCGTACCGATGTACATACCGGGGCGTTTTCTCACGGCATCGAGACCTTCCAGAATCCGAATGTCGCCTGCTTTGTATTCTTGATTTGCCATAAAGTAAACCTTAATAAAGTAATAATATATTTATGATACCACAATATCTTGTTTTTTTCAAGGCATTTACGCCGCAAATTTTGTGGTTTGAAAAAAAATATTTAATTAAAAATCCGCCTTACGAAAAAATAGTTGTTTGTAACGCGCTGATGCGTTTATCTTAACGGTTGATATAAGCCAATATTTGAATGAAGAACAAGAAAGAGTCGCGCTTTCGGCAACCCTAATTTACTAAACGTAAATGAGTTGTCGAAGCGCGACTCTGCCGCAGTTATTCGTCAAATAGTGGCTTATAGCATACCGTTAAGTAAGCGTAAATGAGTTGACAGATAAGAGGTGCTGCCACAGTTAGGCGCGGTTTGGCGCGCTTTTATGCCATTTCGTTCAAGCGGGTGAGAAAGTCGGAATAAACTTCCGCATTATTCACCTCGTTCAAAATTTCGTGGCGTGCGTCGGGATAAAGTTTGATAGTCAAATTCTTGACGCCGAGATTCTTGTATTGGTTGTAAAGTTTTTGGACGAGTTTGCCGTTGCCGCCGACGGGGTCTTTGTCGCCGGAGAAAATGGCAATGGGTTTGTTCTTGTCGATTTTGGCAAGGTTTTCGGCTTTGTAACTCTCTTTGAGTCCGTTGAGGAAGAACTTGAAGAACGCAATGGACATAACGTAGCCGCATTGCTCGTCGAAGATATACTTTTTGACGTTTTCTTTGTCACGGGAAAGCCACGCGAACTCGGATTCCTTTTTGAAAGGCTTGTTGTATGCGCCGAAGGAAAGTTTGTCGAGAAGGTGCGCGGTCTTTTCGCCGCCGAGAAGTTTGTATTGCATATTTGAAAGTGCCGCGCCGCTTGAAAGCACTGCCCCTTTCATCATTGCAGAGCCGCTGAGGATAACGCCCGAATAGTCCTTACATTCCTCGATGTAGCGTTGTCCGACCATACTGCCGTAACTGTGTCCGAGATAGAACACGGGAAGATTGTATCTGGCTTTGAGCATTTTGGTGATTGCGCACTCGTCTTTTACGGTGTCGAAATAGATGTTGCCCTTGTGGTAGCCTTTCACGCCCTTTGACGATTGCTTTGTGCTCGTCATACCGTGAGCGCGGTGGTCGTCGGCAAAAACAATATATCCGTTTTGATTGAGATAGTTTGCAAAGTCGTCGTATCTGCGAGCGTGTTCCGCCATACCGTGAGCGATTTGGACTACGCCCTTGGGGTTGCGTACGTTGTCCCAAAGATAGCATTGCAATACGGTTCCGTCAAAACTTTGAAATTTCTCTGTCTTCATAAATTCTCCTCTTTATCGCAAAAGCGACCTGACGCATTTTCAATATGGATATATTGTAGCACACGGTTTCACGCTTTTCAAGACGTAAAAATACGCAACTTTGTTCGAATTTGTTTCATAATATGGTTATATGGCTTCAAAAATGAACGATAAAACGACGATTTCGCAACAAAACGCAAAGATACTTTTCACGGGCGGCGGTACGGGCGGACACGTCTACCCCAACCTTGCGCTCGTTCCCGAATTTGAAAAAAGAGGATTTGAAATTGCGTATGCGGGCGGCGAAGGCAACACCCTCGAAAAAAGGCTCGCTCGCGACGCGGGCATAAAATACTATGCCGTTCCCTCGATAAAACTCGTGCGTTCTATGTCGGGCGCGGCAATCAAAAACAACTTGAAAATCCCCGTAGAATTGAATCGTGCGGTCAAAAAAGCAAAGGACGTACTCGAGCAAATCAAACCCGATTGCGTTTTTTCAAAAGGCGGTTTCGTATCCTTGCCGATAGTGCTTGCCGCAAGCAAGGCGCATATCCCGATTTTCGCGCACGAGAGCGACTACACTCTCGGTCTTGCCAATAAAATCGCAAAACTCAAAGGCGCGACGATTTTCAAAGCGAACCCCAAAGCAAAATTCGACGGCGTTTTCGTGGGTATGCCTTTGCGCGAAAATCTTTTGCGAAAAGACAAAACCGAGGCGCAAAAAACACTGAATATAAACAATCCTTTCAAAAAGCCCGTGCTTTTGGTGTTCGGCGGCTCGTCGGGCGCAAGCGCAATAAACGAAGCGGTCAAAAAGAATATAAAATCGCTCACGACAAAATATTACGTTCTGCACGTCACGGGCAAAAACAAGGACGAAAAAATAAGCGCGAGCGACTACCGAGCGTTTGAATACGCCGACGACATTTCACTCTTTTACACAGCTTGCGACGTCATACTTTCAAGGGCGGGCGCGACGAGCGTTTTCGAAATCTCGTCGATAGGCAAACGTGTCGTGTTCGTTCCCCTACCCAAAGGCGCGTCGAGAGGGGATCAGATATACAATGCCGACCTTGCCAAAGAGTACGGCGGAATCGTGCTTAAACAAGATTCGAGTTTTTGCGACAATTTCGTCGGGGCAATAGAAACGGCAATGCAAAATCCGCCTATGAAACCCATAAAACACGACTCAAACGGAAAAATTGCGGACGTTGTATGTGATAAATTGAGGCGAGGTGAAAAATGCAAAAACAAAAAACCATCGCCAAATGGCTTGCCGTAATCCTATTGATGACAGTCGCAGTCGCTTGCTATATCGCGCTTTCCGCAATCGTTGGTAAAAATCCCGACGGCAACGCAAACGTCGCGGGGGCAAACGACGACAAAAACCAAGAAAACGTAGACAATCCGACGATAAAACCCGTTTATTCCGTATTACCCAGAAAGAGCGAAACGATAAACGGCGCAAGCGTCGCGCACGTCGGCGGCGAGGGCGAAGAAAAGGTCCTCGACGTCTTTTATTTCGCAAAGAAAACCGCCCTCGTATTCCACTCGCAATCCGAGCAATACGACGTGAAAGAGAAAGGAATTTACGTAGCGATTTTCGGCGGCGAAACCCTTGAAAAAATCGTTAAAATCGCAAACGAAAACGACGAGTATCTTTCAAGTTGCCAAACGAGAAACGGCGTTGCGATTTTCACTTGCGACGGCGCAAAAACGAACGTCAGAATATACGACGGAAACTTTGCCGTATCTTGCGAAAACACTCTCGACGCATACGACGAAATCAACGCTGATTATTACGGCGAAAACGTCGAAGCGTTTTGCGTGAAAAACGGCAAAATGAAGAGGCTCGTCATAGACGATTCGCTTAGAGTTAAAAGCGACAATTTCGTGCTTCAAACGACAGCCGCAAACGTGGTTCAAGCCATAAAATACGGCGACTCTACCTTGCTGTTTTTGCAAGACGAGCAAACCGCCGTCGGCGTGACTTACGATACAAATTCGGGTTTTACAAAGCGTTTTTCATACGATAAACACCGCATTTTACAAATTATGCCCGTGATTCAATCGAACGTTCAATGCTTTGCGATTCTTTTCAAAACGCAAAACGGCTTGAAAGTTTCCATTTTGTCGCAAACGCTAAACGAAAACGCGGAATACGACGTAAACGGCGAGAATTTCGGCGCGCTTTTCAGAAGCGAAAACGGCTTGAAAATCCTTTTGAAAAATCGCGTGATAAGACTTTGTTCGCACCTCGAATTTATATCCGAAACGCCGCTTTCGGATATAGTCGTTTCAAGCGAAAATCGATTTGAATCAAGTGGCAACGCACTCGAAAGCGCAAGCGGTTTAACCTCGCAAAACGGCGCAATATCGCTTGAAAAAGCAAACGATTTTTCTTGCGTGTGGCAAGAGGAAAATATGCTTGTCGCTCGCTTTGAAAACTTCGATTGTCTGCTTAAACTCGACGATAACGAAATAGCCGCCGCGGCGACGTTCAAATACGCCGAAAACGTGTTCGCCACGACGTCCGTAATAGACGGACAAAACAAGTTGTCGATATTCTTCGACGCCGATTCCGACTCGACGTCGACGTATATGTGTTTCGGCAAAACCGACGCGTTTTTCTTGTCCGTATTGACAAGCGGCAAATGAGGTTGTATACTTTGAGTATGGCAAAAGAAATTCAATCGCAAACGGCTCAATCTCAACCCTATTCGGATATGGCGGCACGAAAAATCGTGCTGATTTTGGGGTTCGTGATGACGTTGCTCGGATTCTTGGCAATGGTTTACGCTTCGCTCGTATTCTTCTTCCCCGCCGCGAATTTCATAAAGTCCGTGCTTGCGGGCGACCTCGTGAGAGGCTTGTACATCGCAAGTTTGGCGTTGTCTTTCGTCGGCGTGGTATTTTCCGTTGCCGGTGCAAACACGAAGAAAGGTCTTGCAAGATTGTCTTTCTTCTTCGGCACTTTCGGATTTATTTTTTCCGCGGCGTTCTTGGTCGTAGTGCTGTTTTTCGGAACGCTGTTGCCGTTTTGATAAATAATAAGGAATAGTAAGGAATAAAAAAGCAACCCGACAAAAAGTCGGGTTGTTTTTTATACACAAGTAGTCGTTATATACTCTAAATTAAAGATGCCCCCTTCCTCACGTGTTTCCCCTACCGCCGTTCCCCCTCTGCATAAATTTGAGGGAACCCACGGCGTCCGCTCCGCGTGGGGCAACACTCGGCTCTCGCATAAATAGGGACATTTCTCTCATTATGCCACTGCGCTTTGTGCGCCAGCTTCGCACCCAAACGGCGCAGTCGCTTGTACTTTTACGTCAAGCTCGGCGCTCGCTACGGTCGTCGCCTTGCGACTCCAAATCAATCTCTCTATGATATTCGTACGACCTAAAATCAACGTTGATTTTGTCCTTAAGCGAAACGACGATAAAGTGGCACAATATGCCCGTCACAAAGCCCGCAATCGAGCCTGCGAGCATCATATAAGGAAGATACACGAATACGCCGCTTGCAACGACGGCGGATGCAACGCAAATCTGAATCGTGTTATGCACTATGCCGCCGACGACGGACAATCCGCATATGCTGAAAAATTTGGTTTTTGCGAGCAACACCATAACCGTATACGCAACGAGCGCGGACGGAAACGACCATATGAGGCTTGCCATATTTGCCGAAAACACGGCGTTCAAAAGACAGCGCAACACGAGCACCGCATACCCTTCCCCCACGCCGAGAAGAAGGAAGCACGCAAGAAGCACGACGTTTCCAAGTCCTATTTTTGCATACGGAAGCGCAGGTATAATCGGCGGAATATAACTTTCGATGAGGGAAACTATGAGTGCGAGCGCAAGGAACAATCCGCAAAGCGCAACGCGACGAGCGGTAAACTTATTAGGCTTTTTCACGTTATTGCGTCAACCCCCTTTGCCACCACTTTCACCACCGCCTTGTTTGGCAGACACACGATTACGCCGCCCTCTTTGCCTATGGGTTGGGCGTGTACGCACAACTGATTCTTGCAATCGCTGTGCGCAACGAAAACCTTGCCGTTTTCAACCTTTATTTGCATTTTTCCGTCGAGAATTTCGACGGTTGCGTCCTTGTTCAAGTCGAGTTTATACACTAGTTTTCCGTCAACGTACACGTCGGCTTCGCTCGCGTCGGCTTTGAGCGCAAAAACTATCGTCAGCGCCACGAGCACCAAAACGACAACAAGCAAAACGACGTCCCCTTTCTTGAAAAGTCCGTCGAAAACCTTGTTTTTTTCTTTTTTCGTCGCTTGGTTTTTGCTCATAATCTGCCGAAAATCAGTCTATTTCTTCATTGGCGATATACGTTGCGGCTTTGAGTTCGACATCGAAATCGCCCACTATATACGCGTTCATATCGCCGTCGATTATAAGTCCGACAAGTCCCAAATCCTGCATAAGTTTCGCGCCCTTTTCCTTGCCGAGTACGACGACGGCAGTAGCAACCGCGTCGCCGAGCGCGCCGTTTTTGGTCACGACCGAGCAGGACACAACTCCGTCCTCGCCGCTCGTCGTTGCGGGAACGCCCGTAAACGGATTTATGATGTGATGATATATTTTTTCGTGTTCGCCCTCTTGCACGACGTAATATCTTTCGTAATCGCCACTTGTGGACACACACTCGCCGTCAAGCAAGCGGAATTTTGCAAAATACGAATTTATGAACTCTCTGCCCTTTCTTTGCGGATTTGCAATGCCGACGTTGAAACTACCCTTGATTGCGCCAATGTTGCCGCCGAGATTCACCAGCGTTTTTCCGTTTGCGAAAGCGAGGGATTTTTCAACCGCATAACCCTTTGCCACGCCGCCGAAATCGAGCATTGCGCCGTCGATAAGTTTTGTTATCGTGCCGTTTTCATAGTCTGCCGAAAACGCTTTGTCAAGTCCTACGAGTTGCAAAGCGGCTTGAATTTCGCTATCTTGCGGCACGGTAAATTCACCGACGTCCGAGTACAAATCCCCCGAAAACTTCCAAAGTCTGACGAGCGGATAAACCGACGGGTCGTACGCGCCGCCCGAAGCCTCGAAAACTTTCGTCGCAATGCGCATAATCTGCATAGTGGTTTCGCTGCAAGCAACCGCTACGCCCGTTTCCGAACGGTTGATTTTGTATATGTCGCTACCCTCGACGGTCGGCGAAAGCACGCTTTCGAGAGAGGATATATAGCCGTATATATCGTCAACGGTTTGCTTGGATTTTATGCCCGCGGTTTGAATTTCGAGGGTCGTGCCGTATACAAAATATTGCTCCGCTCTGCTGCAAGCCGTAAGCGAAGCAATACATAAAACCAAAACTATGAGAACGAAAATTATTCTTGTTTTTTTCAAGACTGCGCCCTCTTATCGCGCAAACTACGTTTGTTTTTATATTTTGTAAACCTTATATTTATATTTTAGGTTATTTACTATTATTTTCTCGTGAAAATCAAGCCGAGCGTCCCGGGACCTGCGTGCGCGCCGATAACCGGTCCAATGGGTTGACGCCATACGGTCACGGACGGATTTATTTCTCTGACCTTTTCTTCAAAAGCGTCGGCAACGTCGCCGCAATCCGCGTCAACTATAACGACGGGCGCGTTGTCGATATTTTCGTAGGTGCTTGCAAACACGTCGAGCATATATTTGTACGCCTTTTTCGTGCCGTTTTGCTTTGCGCATACGTCGAGTTTTCCGTCCTCAACCGTCAAAACGGGTTTGATGTTCATAAGGTTGCCGATTTTCGCTTTTGCGGGCGAGATTCTGCCGCCGCGAGCAAGATATTTCATATCGTCGACAACAAAGTAAATGCCGATTTTTTTGACGTTCTTTTCAAGATACGCGTAGGTTGCGTCGATGTCGTCGCCGTGCTCTCTGCAATACTTGCCTGCCATATACACCAAAAGTCCCGCGCCCATACAGATGTTGAGAGTGTCGAACTTTCTGAATTTGACGTTCGGATATTGCTTTTTTAGTTCGGCAATGGCGAGATCGAGATACTCGAAAGTGCCCGAAAGTTTGGACGAAAACGCAATGTACAAAATGTCCTCGCCTCTTTTGAAGAACGGCTCGAAAGTGTCGTAATATATCTGTTGATTGAGACCTGCCGTGGACGCGCTTGCGCCGTTTCTCATTTTCGTGTAAAAATCGTGCGTGTCCGTTTCTTCGCCGAGATCGCACAACTTTTCCTCGCCGTCGATTATGTAAGGCATGCGAATGACTTCGAGGTTTAATTCGCGTGCGTGAGTGTACCAAAGTTCGCAATCGGTGTCGCAAAATATGGCTGCCATATGCTCTCCTTGTCGCGTCTTGCAATGAGTTTTGAAAGCAAAGCCCAAAACAAAGCGCTACATATTGTTTTTATTTGCATTTTTATTTTATTATATGTACATCCATTTGTCAACTTTTGCCGACTTATTGCATATTTTGGATTTTTGGAAAATTATTTACAAAAAATTTACAAAATTTAATGAAAATTTAATTGTCATAACATAATATTCAGGTATAAGATTATTAAGGAGCAAAAGTATGGACGATTTTAACAATTTCTTTGACGATCAAAGAAATTCACACCCCGAACATACGCCCGTATACCACACCCCGTCGCCGAAGAACAACAAACTCGGTCCTGTCGGAATCATGTGCGTGGTGCTTGCGGTTGTGATGTGCGTCGTCGTACTTGTCAACGTCATAGTGTTGGCAAGCCTCAAACAAACGATAGCGGAAGAATACGCAGCGTCGATTTCCGCAGATATGAAAAAAGCATATCGTGAAGCCATTGACGAAACGTTACAAGATAGCGATATAGTCAAAGACATAACCGATGCCGCAACGCAAGAAGCAATCGAAAAACTCAATTATGCAGTCGGTCAGGTTGCTGACAAATACTGTTCCGCTTCTGTTGCAAGACTATATTTGTACACTGATTCCACAATAAGTGCATCAGGTGTAGCAAGCGGCTTTTTAGTTACCGATACCGATGCAACTGGCACGACACAACGGTACTTGCTTACCAACGCACACTGCGCGAGATATGTTACCGCGACAAAAAAAGGATTCGGACCTACCGCAACAGTCACTTATAGTTGGACTTCATATAAGAAGATTGTTGCAATTTTCGACGGTGAAGAAACCGAGTACAATGTTGAAATCGTCGCATACGGTGGATATAAAGATAGCGAAACAAAAATGCAGGCTGAAAATTCTCAATCAGACATTGCTCTTTTGAGAATCAAAGGTTCACAACCTTCAAACGAGGATCATCCTTCGCTTCAACTTGCAACAACCGATGTAAAACGTGGCGATCCTGTTGCCCTTATCGGCAATCCCGAAGGTATGGGCGATAAGAACAGTATAACGTCGGGTTCTGTATCGCAACCGGACATAGTCTTGTCTTCTTGGGGCGTAGGCACATTTATTATGACAGACGCAGCAGTCAACGGCGGAAACAGCGGCGGTCCGATGGTCAACATACTCGGCAAGGTGGTTGGCATAGTTGAGTCCAAATTTGAAGACAGCAGTATCGACAATATGGCATTTGCGCTTTCAGCACAAACCATACGAGATTTTGTTGAATGGGCATCAAACGCAAACAATAATAATCTCAATCAAAACTTGAATCTCTCGCTGTGAGATTCACCCAAAACAGTTCTCCCCAATTATAGCCGGCACTTTTTTTATCCTCCCTATGCCGGCAAGGAAAAACCCCACGTTTTGTGGGGTTTTCCTTTTTAATGAATAATTAATAATGAATAATTAATAATTGTGGAAGGCGAAGCCTTAATCCGAAACTTATTCGAAGGCTACTCGTACACGCAATGTGCGACTTCAAAGACGAGATGACGCGAACTTGTAGAGCGGACTTTTAACGGACACTCATTCGAAGCGTTCTTATACTACTACTCTGCCCGTTCGAAGACGGAACACGAGCCGCAAGGCTGACAATGTAAATTTTCCATATGTCATTCTGAGGGAACGAAGTGACCGTGAGAATCCAGCATCGCGAAATGCGGCTTCGCCTTGATTGCCACGTCGCAACTTCCATTGCTTCTCGCAATGACAAACGGATAAATTAAAACGGCGGTATGGGCGCGACGCGTTAAACAACACATCCTGTGAATGTGTTGTAGCCAAAGCGAACGAGGCGGATTGCCTCGCAAACGCCGAAGTCCAAACACCTGAGGAAAAGGGAAATTTTAATTAGAGTTCGCCCCGTACAACTTTTGTCGCGAAAGAATCTAAAACCGCGATATTGAGATGAAGAACGCGAAATACTATCTATAAGTAAAAAACTTCGATATTTGGATGAAGAACAAGGAAGATGCGATTTTTGAACAACGAGCGTACTTGTGCGTACGTGACGGATAAGCAAAAGGGTTTTGACGCCGTTATTCGCCAACAACTTCTATCGTCTAAAACCGCGATATTGAGATGAGGAACGCGAAATACTATCTATAAGTAAAAAACTTCGATATTTGGATGAAGAACAAGGAAGATGCGATTTTTGAACAACGAGCGTACTTAGGCGTACGTGACTTGTGAAAAAATCGTATCTGACGACGTTATTCGCCAACAACTTCTATCGTGTAAAACCGCGATAAATCGATGCATAATGCGAAAGCACCCCTTGAATGGCAACCCTAATTTACAAAGCGTAAATGAGTTGACAGACAAGGGGTGCTGACAAAATTAGGCGCGATTTAGCGCGGTTTTAGTAGTTGCGGGCAATAGATAAGAGCTCATAATACCCACACATCACCACTCTGTCGTAACGATAGGCAATCCATTTGTCCGATTCTGATTTGTTGGCGGATATGTAGGATTTGCAGGCATTTTCTGCCCAGTCGGCGGTGGCGTCGTTGCCACAAAAGATGATGTAGAGTTCTTCGACGACTTCGGTTTCTTGCCCGTCAACGGTGCGGGTGTAAGGCTTGGTGGATAGGACGAGATCGTCAAAGACGTATCCTGTTGCGCCTTTGGTCATAGGCGTTGTGCGCTCGTAGGAAACGGTTGCGCCTGCGTCTTTGAGCCGAGTTTCGATGGCGTTTTGCTTCATACCTATTTTGAGGCACGAAGTCAAACTCACGAGTAGTACGCACGCGAGCAAAGCGCATATAAAGGATAAACACAATCTCTTTTTCATAAGTCAATTATATAACCAAACGAATTTTTGTCAATGGCAAATGCAATTCAAATCGATTATTAACGCTCGAAGATATCGTTTTCTGCATATCGAACGCAATTTATATGTGACTGGCAAATTTTTCCACGCATAGAGAACGCATACGTGCAAACAATAGAATCAGGAGGCAACGAAATGAAAAATTCACTTATCATCGGCACAATGCTTGGGTTGGCTACCGCTACAGCACTTTATTGCAGTATGACGAACAATTCGCTTAAAAAAGCAAAACGTGCCTTTGTAAACAAAATCGAAGACATTATTATGTAAATAAGAAGTCAAGTTCATTTATCCTCTATAACACAAATCGTGTATTTTATAAACAAATAAATACACGTTTTGTGCTTTTATAAAGAAAAATATGCGCGATATTGCCCAAAATCGGCACTTTGCAACACTTATCGTATTTTAGCAAAATTGCAAAAAGTCAAAAATGATTTGCAAAATTCAGCGCAACAGACAGAAAAATATAAAGACAAAAATGCGTGTACAATCGTAGACAATCGTTTTGAACGCCACAAATAATCACCCAAAAATCAACAAGTCGAACGAGCGATTCGTAAAAACCATTTTGCAAAAATCAAACCAACAAAATTCAAATCATAAAATAAAAATCCACCAGCCTAGCTGGTGGTTTTTAATTTGAGGGTATAACCCTCT